>Ga0116211_1000156_pt1 | contig 43839 bp, 44 predicted proteins | sample SaghotsprinmetaG_FD_94484 | JGI IMG/M metagenome (GOLD analysis project Ga0116211, IMG submission 94484) | Hot spring microbial communities from South Africa to study Microbial Dark Matter (Phase II) - Sagole hot spring metaG | ecosystem: Environmental > Aquatic > Thermal springs > Hot (42-90C) ... | reverse complement strand
GCGAGGTCGTTTAGCTGCTGCTGTTCTTCTGAACTCAGTGAAATCGTGACGATGCGTGGCATGGCGGACAACAGGTGAGGTAAAAGTTATCTTTTGCATATTTAGTTTGACTTGTCAACTTACAAGTGTTAGAAAAGCTGATCCGAAAAAAACTTTCTCTACAACTTCAAATCCAGAGAAAAACAGTGAGGAGAAAACAACCACTCCAAACAATGACTCAAGAATAAATGTTGTTTTTGATATAGATGACATAAAATCCCCCGTTGCAAACTGCATGTCTGAAGAATTAAGAGAGTCTGGTATTCTTCTCTCACCCGAGAAAAGCTTAGTTTTGGCAGTATTTAGAGTCAAGTAAAAGGCGATATATGGTTGTTTTTCTTATCAAAAAAATTGAGCAGCTTAGACAAAAAAACATCCTGTACGACATAATAACATGTGGCATCCAGAGTCATAAAGGCTCTAGCTGCTTAAATACCATCTCACGCTCACGCATAAAATCCTCAGAAGGGCGCTCTGCGTGACTAAAATAATCTGCCCACTGCGGACGACACGGCGACAAAATCACCTGATCGCCGATTTTTTCAATATACACTTCCTGCCCTTCAAAGCGATAAGCAGCCGGTAGGCGTACCGCTTGGCTACGGCCATTCATAAACAGGCGTACGACATTTTTGGGCGAAGACGAATTGGGATTGGAAATGCACGATTTCATGCTGACCTCTCTGGCAGCGCGGATGTCATATGACATAGCATATCACAACCAACACCCCATTCAACCCCGACTACTGCGCCACAACGCCCGACTGTGTAACGGCTGCTCACCCAACTGCTCAGCCAACACGCGCCGAAATACCCGTGTCAGCATTGGTAATGTTGGTGCTGTGAACGCTTGCTTAGGATCATTCATCAGCAGTAACACACTGCCCTGCTCACCCTGTTCAGCCTCGACAAAGCCATGCCCCAACTCAAACCGATAACACTGCTGCGGTACGAACGGCTGCTGCTGCACATCGTGCGTAAAGCTCACTGGATAACCCAAACTGCTGAGCAATACCGATTCAAATCGGCGCAAAATGGGCAACAACTGCGGCTCAATCGGCTGCATCGCGTCACACTGCGCCAACTGCACCAGCGCCGTGTTATAGGCCGCAAACAGCTCTGGCATCGGCTCTTCTAGCGGTAGCAAACGCACCAAGAGTTCATTCAGATAAAACCCCGCAAAAAGTGCCTGACCCGCCAGCGTATGCGGCGCACCAGCAGATTCGGCTTTACTAAAGCTTTTAAGGCCAGTTTTACCAGAGGCAAACAGCAAGGTCGGCTGATACAACGGCGGCAGTTTTTGCCGTGCCACACCATCGACACGGCCAAATTCTAAGGATAAAAACTGCGTCAGCTTGCTATTTTCGCGGTAGGCGCGCTGATGCAACACATAGCCGTGCAACAACTGATTGCGCATCATGTCGGTCATGCCAGCATCGCTCCATCTGAGTGACCGAACATATCAAACAGCCGTTGTTTAATCTGATTTCTTGTCATCGTCACCGTCTGGAATCGCTGCACCCACCACCGCAGCCGTGCCTTTGACCGCGACTTTGGTGGTTTTATAAGCAACACCGACCGGCACAGTGACCAGTTTATGCACACAGCCTTGTAGCAGCACCGCGATACAGACAATCATCACGCTCAAAGCACACCGTTTGTGTTGCATCGCATCACCTTCAGTGGGTTAAATATCACCGTAGCCAAGGCTCTTCAGTGCGCGTTCGTCATCTGACCAGCCGCCTTTGACCTTGACCCATAGATTGAGCATGATTTTTTGCTCAAACATTTTTTCCATATCCAGCCGTGCTTCCATACCGATCTGCTTGAGTTTTTGGCCTTTGTCACCGATCACAATAGCCTTTTGACCTTGACGCTCGACCAGAATCGTCGCGTCAATAAAGGTACAGGCAGGCTTGAGCTTACCGGTTTTTTCGCTGACGGCTGGCGGTTCGATTTTAAAACTTTCGATTTGCACGGTCAGATCATATGGCAACTCTTCACCGAGTTGACGCATGATTTTTTCGCGGATGATTTCACTGGCCAGAAAACGCTCCGAACGATCCGTCACTTGATCGAGTGCATACATCGGCGGCGCATACGGCAGGTATTTGGCAATCACTGCATGCAACTGATCCAGATTGGTGTTACGCAGGGCGGACACCGGCACGATATCGCTAAAATTCATGCGCTTGGCGAGATTTTCGATATGGGGCAACAGCTTGTTTTTTTGCTCGATGGTGTCGGCTTTGTTGATTACCAGCACCACCGGCATGTCGGCGTTGATCAGTTTTTCCAGCACCAGTTCATCATCTGGAATCCACTTTAAGCTATCGACCACGAACAGCACCAGATTGACGTCACGCAGCGCAGAGTTGGCGGCCTTGTTCATCATGCGATTGATCGCGCGCACTTCTTTTTTGTGCATGCCCGGCGTATCGACATACACCGCTTGTACGTCGTCGCGGCTGTCGATGCCGACGATTTTATGCCGCGTGGTCTGTGGCTTGCGTGAGGTGATCGAGAGTTTTTGGCCGATCAGGTGGTTCATCAAGGTGGATTTACCGACGTTGGGACGACCAACAATCGCGACAAAACCACAGCGAAAATCAGCACCGACTTCGGCGGGTGAGTTTTTAAAAAATTGTTCGATCAAGTTAGGCTCTGGCGATTGATCATCAACCACATCGGCAGACTCAGTATCGACTGACTCCGTATGGGTAGTCGGCTGCTCGTGTGTTTGCTGTTCGTCAGTCGCTTCGGGGTGTTGATTCATGTGGGGATAGATTCCAAAAATTTAAGAAGATCACTGGCAGCGGCTTGCTCGGCATAACGACGGCTGGCGCCTTGACCCCGACACACCGGCGCACCGTGACTACGACACTCAATAATAAAGTGCTGATTGGGTGCTTCACCACGCACCTCAATCAATACATATTCAGGCAGGGGTTGCTTACGGCCTTGCAGCCACTCTTGCAGGCGGGTCTTGGGGTCTTTGAGCGCGTCCGAGGGCTGTAAATCCAGCAAGTACGGCTGATACCAGCGCAATACGACAGGGGTAATCTGTTGTAAATCCTGACAATCCAGATACATCGCGCCAATAATCGCCTCGACCACATCGGCTAAAATCGAATCACGATGATGGCCACCGCTTTTCATTTCGCCAGTCGAGAGCACCAAATTATTGCCGAGTTGTAGATCGCGAGCAATTGCAGCCAGCGACTCTTGCCGCACCAAGGTGGCACGCATACGGGTCAGACGACCCTCGTTTTCGTGCGGAAAGCGATCATACAACTCGCGGGCAATGATTGCACCTAAGAATGCATCACCGAGAAACTCTAGCCGCTCATAGTTCAGCTTTTGACTGGTTGAGCGGTGGGTCAACGCTTGTTTAAGCAAAGCCGGCTGGGTAAAGCGATAGCCCAAGCGAGCCTGTAAGCGCGCATCAACCACCGGCTTTAATCGCCCGCTGATCGAAAGTTTTTTCAAACTTTACCACCAAATCAATATTGCCGATCAGTGGCTTACGCACTTCGTACTTTTTAATCACCTGATTGCCATTGCGATTGGTGATCACAAAAATGTCTCGCGGATTTAGGGTGGTCAGTGAGTTCATATTAAACTGCTGCGCTAACTCTTTTTCGAGCATGGCAGGCGTGGCATCCAGCGATGCGGAGTTTAGCCGCTCGGTGACGACCTTGTTGACCAACACATCGTCGGTATAGGCGGGGAATAACGCCACAAACAGCTTAATCCCGAACGCAGCAAACATGATGATTGCCATCACGCCCCAATATGAAATCCCCCGTTGTGCAGCTAAACTTTGCATCTCTTCACTCCTTGCGATGAGCAGCACCGACACATTCGTCACCTGCTGCTAAAAACTGGCTCAATAGATTATTGGATCGACTGATTACGGCTAAATGTTGGCAGCTTAAAACCTTTTTCTTTGTGCATCCAGATATAAAATGCACGACCAGACAGGTTTGCATCCGGCACAAAACCCCAAAAGCGGCTATCTGCACTTTGATCTCGGTTATCACCCATCACAAAGTAATGTCCTTCTGGTACGACCACCTGCCAGACGTCACCCGCACGTCCCATAAACTCGCCATTATTGGCCATATTGACAAATGGTGCTTGAGCCGCAGCCGAAATGCCGATCAAGTCACGCGTCAAATACGTTTTACCATCAACAGTTTCAGAATAAAACTGCTCATAACTCTGCACACCACGATCGGACAATGTCTGGCTGATGACAGGCTGTCCATTAATACTCAACTGATTGTTTTCAAAACGGACGATATCGCCCGACACCCCAATCACCCGTTTAATATAGTTGATCGATGGTTGCGGTGGATAACGAAATACTGCTACATCGCCACGGGCTGGCGTACCGCTGCCAAAAACTTTGGTATTGAGCAAGGGTAAACGCACACCATAAGCCGACTTATCCACCAAAATAAAATCACCGGTCTCAAGTGTCGGTAACATCGACTCCGAGGGGATGTTAAATGGCTCGACGATAAACGAACGCACCACCAGCACGACCGCCAACACAGGCCAAAAATCATACGCCCACGCAATCGCGGTGTTTTCGTTGCCTTTACCTCGCGTAGCACGTTGCTTCCAAACCAGCTTATCCAAAAGCCAGATCACAAAAAACACCAGCGTGGCCGGCACGAGAATCAGGTTAAAGTCAAAATCCATCACACACTCCGGTCACGCAATCGCGTATGTTGTGTCGCAACTCAAGCGGCCAGTTGACTGGCCGCAGCTTGGGTTATTTATCAATTTTTAGCACGGCCAAGAAGGCTTCTTGTGGAATCTCCACACTACCGACTTGCTTCATGCGTTTTTTACCTTCTTTTTGCTTCGACAGCAGCTTCTTCTTACGCGACACATCACCGCCATAACATTTGGCCAATACATCTTTACGCATTGCTTTAACAGTACTACGCGCAATAATTTGGCTACCAATCGCCGCCTGAATCGCCACATCAAACATCTGACGCGGAATCAACTCTTTCATTTTTTCGACCAAGGCATTGCCGCGATAACGCGCGTTATCAATGTGAATAATCAAGGCCAGTGCATCGACTTTTTCGCCGTTAATCAACACATCGACCTTGACCAGCTTAGCCGCTTGAAAGCGTACAAAGTTGTAGTCTAGCGAGGCAAAACCGCGTGAACAGGATTTGAGACGATCAAAAAAATCCAACACCACATCGGCCATTGGGATCTCAAAAGTCACCGAGACTTGATTACCCAAAAACTTCATGTCTTTTTGCACGCCGCGCCGCTCGACGCACAACGTCATCACGTTACCCAGATACTCTTGCGGCACCAGAATATGACATTCAGCAATCGGCTCGCGTAACTCGTCGATACTGCTGCCATCGGGCATCTGTGACGGGTTGTCGATATAAACGATATCGCCATTTTTTTTGACAGTCTCATAAATCACGGTCGGCGCACTGGTGATCAGGTCGAGATTGTATTCACGCTCTAGCCGCTCCTGCACGATTTCCATATGCAGCATGCCGAGGAAACCACAACGGAATCCAAAGCCCAACGCGTCTGACGACTCTGGCTCAAAAAACAGAGCAGAATCGTTGATGCGTAATTTTTTTAGGGCTTCACGGAATGCTTCAAAATCACTTGAATCGACAGGAAACAAGCCTGCGTACACTTGCGGCTTGACCTGTTTAAAACCGGGCAACACATCGACATCAGGCGTCTGTTGCAAAGTGAGGGTATCACCGACCGGCGCACCAAAAATGTCTTTAATCCCCGCAATCACGAAGCCGACTTCACCCGCTTCCAAGATGCCAGTTTCAAAATGCTTCGGCGTAAACACCCCAACCGAGGTGACCGGATGAGTAGCTCCGGTTGATTTGACCAGCATGCGATCGCCTTTTTTAATGCGGCCATGCTTGACCCGCACCAACGAGACCACGCCAAGATAGTTATCAAACCACGAATCAATAATCAGCGCTTGCAACGGTGCATCACGATCACCCTCAGGGGCTGGAATCCGCTCGACCAAGGCTTTAAGCAGATCATCAACGCCCAAGCCCGTTTTGGCCGAGACACGCGGTGCATCCTCAGCTTCAATCCCAATAATCTCTTCGATCTCGTGAATCACCCGCTCAGGCTCTACCTGTGGCAGGTCGATTTTATTGAGGACAGGAACGACCTCAAGCCCCTGATCAATCGCGGTATAGCAGTTGGCGACCGATTGCGCTTCAACCCCTTGCGCCGCATCGACCACCAGCAACGCGCCTTCACAAGCCGCCAAACTGCGTGAGACCTCATAGGAAAAATCAACGTGACCTGGCGTATCAATAAAATTTAACTGATAACGCTCGCCAGTCTCTGGCTGCGTGTAATACAAAGTCACCGAATGCGCCTTAATGGTGATACCGCGCTCACGCTCCAGATCCATCGAGTCTAGCACTTGGGCCTGCATCTCACGCGCCTCTAAACCACCACATTTTTGGATAAAACGGTCAGCCAAAGTCGACTTGCCATGGTCAATGTGAGCAATAATCGAAAAGTTCCGTATATTGCTCATCGCAACAGATTTTTTAAGGTCAGACATGCAAAAATTCCGGCAGAATGTACAAGCAAATGTACATACCCTAAAGATGACTCAGCAAAGAGCATGGGTAGTGGTTCAAGATTGGGCGCGATTATATCAGGTTGTGCGATGGAACGGTAAAGCACACCAACGATCAACAAGCGTTTGGCTTGCTGCATGAGGAAAGGGGCTGGTTTTTTGAGGGTACATCTGATCAAACGCTAGTTGAAGGGCTTCCGGCTGCTGGCGGCTGAGACACACCATATGCCTGTTGAAAGGCCAGCGGCATCCGAATTGGCCGGCCATTCGACAGTTTAATGCAGACCCAGCGTGTTAAACCCTCGAATACCACGCGCTGGTCGCTGAGCCGAATAAACTGATAATGCCGATAGAGATTGAGTAAATCACGCTGACCCAGCCATGTACGCAATTCAATCTGATCATCAACAAAACATGCCGCTTTATAACTCAACTGATGCTCACGCGCCACCATCGCCGCATCTAGGCGTTGGTAGGCGGCAAGGTCTAAACCCAAGTGTTGTGAGTGCTGCCATGCCACCTGCTCGACCCATTGCAAGTACACCACATTATTGACATGACCCAAACCATCAATCTGCTCAGGCTGTACCTGCACGTGCGTGTGATACACCTCAACCATGAGATTGCTTCAAAGGCTTAGCATCTGATAGCACCGCCACAGGCAATTGCGGTGTATTCATCCACGGCGATAGGCCATAAAAAGAACCATTCAACTGTGAATGATGAATCAAAAATGTGCGAAACCGCCAATAATAAGCGTGATCTACTGGCTCAGCCACCGCCCAAAAATCTTTTAACTCACCTTGAAAAGTCAGGCGCGGACGATTGTAAATCGCACGACCCAACGCAATCACTGGCTTGCCATGAAACAATGCTTGTAGGCCTGTAGTACTGTTGATAGTCACCAAGCCTAGGCTATGCTTGATCAGTGATGGTAAATGCACATCACAGACATAAAGCACCCGCGACTGAATGCCCAGACGCTGCGCCTGTGCTTGAATCAAGCGACGATAGCTACGATAGCCGCGATCCATCGGATGGTGTTTGATCACCAAATGTTGATCGGCTGCTGCGTGCTCGGCAAAAGAGCGCATGGTTTCGATCACAAAATCCGTCACATCATCATAGTCGCTATGCACACGCACCTGACTGTCGTTATGCACCTGTAACGCAACGATAAAATAACGATTGGATAGATTCGCCCGAATATACGTCTGCTTGCGCCGATCGAATAACGTATTGGTCACCCGCCGCCGCAGCGCACGCAGCCATGCCACGATCTCTTGAAACGGGGTCAGTAAGCGATGATGCTGATAATGTGGATACAGCGGATATAGAATCATCCATGCCAAATAATACAGACACGCCGACCAAACCATCAGCGAAAAACTTGGCTGGGTTGGCTGGGGGTGATCATGCTCAATCGGCTGGCTTGACATCAAAGACAGGTTAATTTGCGAGTTTGCATTAACGCCATCACACTCTAACGTGATGTAGTCTGGGCGCAAATAGCCCTCTTCAAACACCAAAAACCGAATGCCCAACTGCTGGCACACCGTACGCGCGCGCAAATGATACAAGCGGCAATCACCAAAACACACCACGGTATCAATCTTGAGAGACTGTAAATGCTGCACTAGCCACGGTGCAAAGTCAGGCAACTTGCCACGAAAGTCCATCGCAGCATGATCATGGTAAAATAAGCGATCACCACCGTTGAAGTTCACTTTATGGACTTCAATCTGTCGGGTACGCAGCCAAGCCGCAAGTTGAGTGAAGAACCCACCCATCGGGCCTTGTAGCAACAAAACACGCTGCGACGATATCAGTTGATCCAGCGATGTCATCATCGAAGCAACCCCAACCGAGTGATCGGCATTCGTCTTTGTGTACTCATAGCATGTACACTTTGTCGTTGCAAACCAATCATCATGGTCAAACGTCCCCTTATCTAAATACGCCGAATCCAGCGACCAAGGCGTGCGAGTCGTGCCGCAGAAGCCAAGGGCGAATATGCTGTGGACTGATGGCGATAACTCACGATATGCGCCATCACATCTTCTGGGCGACAAAGCTGGTTGGTATTTGGTAACAAATACAATGGGTATTTCACAAGAACAGCAAACACTAACTCTTCGATACTGAGCTTGCGATGTCGCTGTGGGTGCGGATACTGATCGGTAGTCAAGCCCCAGCCAGCATAAAACGGCATCCCATAACAGGTCACCGGTAAACCACGGATCAACGCCTCAAAGCCCGTTAAAGAGGTCATGGTATGCACAGCATCCACACGCTCCAAACAGGCTGGCATCGGCCATTCGGTCAATACTGCATCCGCCAAACCCTGCTCAACCGCCGCATCCACCACGCCACAGCGCAGCCCTGCCACCACATCTGGATGTGGCTTGTAAATAATAAATGCCGCTGGCTGTGCTGCTCTGACCGCCTGTAATAACTGACGGTTGGTACGGATCTGCCGTGTACCTAGCCGAATCGACGCATCATCCTCTACTTGACCCGCAACCAAGATGACCTGTTTACCCTCTGGAATATCAGGCCAGTCCTCATCGGTAGAACCGACGTTGTACTTGCTGAGTTCAAACTCCACCAACGTCCGAATCAACGCGCGCGCACGCTGTTGCTCCGGCGGAGATAAACGAATACCTGCGCAAATGCGCTGTAGGCGTGACTGACTGTTTGGATCGTAATAAATCCCCTGATCATCCAAGACCAGAGACATCGGTTCAACCAAGTTTGCACCCAGACCAATCGAGCGGATAAAACCATCCTCCATCCGCCAAATGGGACACGGACAACGTGCCAACTGTTGTGAGCTTAATTTACTGCCCCAAATCAGCACATGCGAAGTGGCCGCCACACGTTCAGGAACCGATTGAACAAACCGAATACTCACGGAAGGCAAGTGCAGAAACCGTCGAATAAACAGCCTTTTCCACGGGCTAAACCCAACACAATACACAGTTCCACGCAACTGCTCGTTCCAATCGACCATCTCAGCCAGACATTCGATCACCTGCTCTAAATCACAGGCTCGCCCAGTGGCCGGATGCACATAACGACTGTAATCGAAATAAGCCGCGCTAAAGAGTTGACTCAAGCTGCGCGGCTGATGCCGCCGTTGTGCCAACAGATTAATAGGTGCAGCAGCATCGTTGGTTAATCCCCAACCGGCGTACCATGGTAAGCCAAAGCAATAAACAGGCCGGTTGAGCATGAGTGCCTCAAACCCCATATGCGATGTCACCACATACACCGCATCCATCTGCTCGATCAGTGCGATTGGATTGGCAGGCACGGTGATGTAACGCACGTTCGGATGCGTTGAATGCACGGCCAAATAGCCTTTTTTATGACCACTACTGACTTCGGGATGCGTTTTGACCCAAATGGTCGCATCAGGATAGTCGGCAATCGCTGACTGTAACATTCGCTGAAAACTATGCTGATCTGCACCGCCCGCAATGACAGACTGATCACCAATCGTTTGATCAACCACGAGTATATTGGTTTTTGTGGTCAACTCTAGCTGGAGGGTTGGTGCGTGATTATATTTTGACAGCCGATATTGGCGCAGCTCTGACATACAGCACGCTGCACGCTCGGTCTGATCTCGACCCTCGACAATCAGCTGTTCTAAGCGAGAGGGTTGACGGGCGTCAAAGTAAATTCCCACATCATCTAACACCAACGCCGCTGGTGCATAACCTTGGTGTCCCATTCCCATCGAGCGAATAAAACCGTCCTCAAGAGTCAATACGGAGAGTTGGTGGCGTTGTGCGTAACGTAAAGCTGCCTGACGACTCGGCCGATAGCCCCATGCTGCAATCCAATTCATACTCGCAACTGGCTTAAAATGCCACGGGCGCAACCGACGGATTGGCGTCGGAAAAAAGTGAGACAGATACGGAATACGCCAAACACCACCCGACAAAACACCCACTACGCTTGAAGTGTCTGGACAGTCCGCAAAGTACGACTTACTCACTGATTGCTTAATCCTCAACTCATCAATTGACCTGTTTATTGGGCGGCGACTATATAGCATTTGACCTATCGGATAAACCGTGCCGCGACGCACGCCTTAAAATCACAGATCAAAGTCGACTATCCAACTGTTTTGCCCAGCCGCTACTGCATGCTAGGCTCTGACAGTGATAAACTGCTTGGCATTTGCAGCAAAGCAAGCAAAATGTGTTTAGGCTGCAAAACGTGCAGCTTGCGCTTATTAATCTTGATTTCGCATCAAAAGTCATTGGCTTTAGACGTAAAGGATACGTCACACCTATCATATAGCAACAATTCTTTTTGTTTTATGCGCACAGGATCCCGATAATGCATGGTTTTTTCTGGGTTTTTCTGCTATTCGGCTTATGGTTATTACCTTATTTTGTCCTTATGCGGCGAATCAAGCAGCTTCAAGAACAACAGAAGTATATCAATGATAAAATTGATAATTTATCTAAGGCTAACTCTGTCAGGTCTCAGCCACCATATCTCTCACCTACAGAAAATTTAGACGCAAGTCAACAGTTGCTGGCACAGGGTCGTTCAAAAAAAACCAATAACCTTACGGAAGAACTATTGAATAATCCAGACAAACCTGAAGCCCAAAAAAAACCTGTCAACAAAGCAACAGCGGCGATCAACACCAATCCCCTTGGGTTTGACATACTAAAACTAGAGCCAGATGAACGCTCAAGCTCAGTAGTGACGTCTGTTTCTGCCACATTACTGCGGTGGTTTAGTGGTGGCAATCTGATTGTCCGAGTCGGTGTCTTGGTATTACTGATTGGTGTGGTTTTATTACTACGACTCTTAAATGAAACGATCAGCTTGCCGATTGAGATCTGGCTCAGTTTGATTGCTGTGACAGCGACTGCACTGACTGGCTTAGGCATACGCCTACGCAACAGCCGACGTGGTTACGCACTGAGTCTACAAGGGACAGGGCTTGCCATATTGTATCTGACATTGTTCAGTGCTTATCGCTTGTATGCGGTACTGCCCAGCCAATTCACCTTTGTGCTACTGGCAGTGCTCGCCGGTCTGACTGCCGTGTTGGCACTCCGCCAAGATGCATTACCTTTGGCTTTCTTGGGTTTTGGTGGGGCATTTTTTGCACCACTGTTAACCAGTACTGACCAAGGTCACGTTGTGCTGCTATTTGGTTATTATCTGCTGGTCAATATTGCTGTGGCTTGGCTCGCCCATCGGCGCACGTGGAAAATGCTCAATTTACTTGGAGCCGCTGCGACGTTTGGCATCGCTGCACTATGGGGCTGGCAGTCATTTGACCCTTTGATTCGCTGGCCGATGCAAGGGTTACTGCTGGCGCACGTGCTGCTGTATGTGTTTATTGTGGTGCGTTACAGCCAACTGCTGACCTTGCAGACGACACCAATGCCAGACTCAGCCCTGCTTGATGCAGACACGTTAAACACAGCAACACCAAAAACAGTACGACCCAAAACAGCTACGTCAATTCGCTCATTGGTCACCGTGGATACCGGACTGTTGTTTGGTGTGCCGTTGGTGGCGTTTGGCTTACAGGCAGGTTTGCTACACGAGGTGCGCTATGGTTTAGCGGTCAGTAGTGCCGTATTGGCAGGGCTATATTTGGGCTTGGCCTATTGGTTGACCCAGCAGCGTTTGGCCATACCGTTGTTGCGCGAAGGCATCCTCGCACTGGGACTCGGATTTTTGGCGTTGGTTCTGCCGCTGGCATTAGAGGCGACGTGGGCATCGACCGGCTGGCTGGTGCAAGGTGTGGCATTGGTCTGGGTCGGTACGCGGCATAGCCGTGTTTGGCAGGTGCGGTTTGGTTTAGCGTTGCAGGCACTCAGCATACTGATTTTAGGATGGCTCGATCTGACTCAGCGCGATGCACAGCTTGGCTTGGAACTGTCAACTGCTTTTACTGGGCTGCTGCTTAGTGCGTTTTTCCTGCGCTTGCCCAATCACAACCAAGGCAATTCTGCTGCACCACTGCAACGGGGTAGCGTGCATTTAATCTGGATCAGTATTGCAATCGGTGTGTGGTGGTTACAAGACCTCTGGACACAACTCCCTGCTGACATGGCTCCGCTTAGCACTGGCGATCAACTCGCTGGGGATCTGTGGCTACTGGCCGCGCTTGGCCTGCTCCTGTCACAGCAAGTCGTCTGGCCTGAATTGCGCTCGGTGCTGCGCCGCTTGTCCTTGCTGGTCGGTGGGTTGTTGGTAGTGCTGGTTTGCTGGCCGAACTACAACCCGCCACTGCTGCAATTTAGCGTATTGTTGGGCGTAGCATGGCTAGGTTTACAATTGTGGATCTGGCGACATCTGGCCGGTCAGGAGTCGCTGCACCGTGATCAAACGCTGGGCTTAGCCCTCACGCTGGCACTGCTCAGTGGTTGGTCATTTGAGCTTTTTCCAAATGCTGTTGCGCTGGTACTATTACCGATCACCCTGCTGCTATTACTACAGACTCGTGTCATTGCAGCACCTCTGCCCGACTGGCTAACACTGGCGCGTAGCCAACAGATCTTATATCTGCCGCTCGCCGTTGCACTGTCGGGATGGGTACTGGTTGCCAATGCACAATCCAGTGGTCAATTTGGGGGATGGCCATATCTGCCATTGCTAAATCTGCTTGATGGCTGCTTGCTGGCGGTCGGTCTATGGCTATATCGTGGGCGACAACAACTCAGCCTAATTTTATCTGCGCAACAACGCCAAGTCGCGTATCTCACGCTCGGCGCACTGGCCTTCTGGTCACTCAGTGGCCTAGTGGTACGCGGCCTGCATCAGTGGCTAGACACCCCGCTGTGGCCGCAGGCGTGGTTTAACGACACCGTACAAACCAGCCTAACCATTGTGTGGAGCGTCACTGCACTACTGGTCACCGTGCTGGCCAGTCGCTATGCATTGCGAGCGTTATGGTGGGTCGGAATTGGATTGCTGGTTATGGTGACAGCCAAGCTATTACTGGTTGATCTCTCTAACCTCAGCGCAATGGCACGGGTCGTTTCGTTTATTGGTGCTGGTGGACTGATGCTGGTGATCGGCTATGTTGCTCCTTTACCGCCAGAATCTGCTTCGGATACTGTGCGGCAGGGATGAATGGCAGCCAATATTAGTCGTGACTCAGCATTGGCTGTGCTTTGAGCATCAGCAGCTCTCTTTGGATGTTTTGACGGGCGCGGGACTCCGCATCTGCACCCAAAATCTCTGTACAGAACAGATGCGTACGGCACAACATCCGATTTAAAAATGCCATCCGATGGTACTGGAAACGCTCATCCTCGATATGGGCATATTCTTGCCGAATCTGCACTGCATAGGCATCATAGAGCACAGGATCAGCAGCCAAAATCGCCCGATCAATGTCCAAAATCTGCGCTAGATCTCGATCATCCACTGGGCAAATATGCTGCTGCGTCGCCAAAATCCAGCCTTTAATCCGTGCAACTCTCGAATCCGTGAGCCACGATGAGAGCTGTGCTTCTGCCAAATGCGCACTTTGTTGCTCATTGTCCTGCCGCAATGGATCATAAATCGCATCATGATAAAATAAAGTCAGCAGGCTATCTTTGGGATGTGTCCATTGCTGCTGCTGTGCCAACGTTAAAATCTGATCAAGATGTGCCAGATCGTGATAGCTGCGCTGTGGCTCACGATAACGGCGCAACACACTGCGCAAGGTACTTCGGGTCAAACGTGACTGTAGCTTGACGCCCAGTGCATGATGCCAGCACGCTTCAAAATCCATCGGCATGGATAACTTCCTCTTCATGACCCCATCGGATGATCAAACCAGAAAAATATGACAAGTGCCATAACCTGCCATATAAATAATGCAATTTTAATGCAAGCACGGTGATCGCATGCCATATCAAGCAGCGCATACGCTACCTCGACGGTCTGTGTTAATATCGATGTCATTTTTGGGGCGGCTTTACCCCTTGATTAGCGGAATGAAATAGGAGCAGCAACATGGCTGGACATTCTAAATGGGCCAATATTCAACATCGTAAAGGCAAGCAAGATGCCTCTCGCGCCAAGATTTTTACCAAGTGCATTCGCGAACTGATCAGCGCAGTCAAACAAGGCGATCCTGATCCGGCCAAAAACCCACGACTCCGTGCTGCGGTCGAAAAGTCCTTGTCCGTGAATATGACGCGTGACACCATCAATCGGGCGATTTTGCGCGGTGCGGGCGGCGGCGAGCAAGACAACGTGTCCGAAATCACCTACGAAGGCTACGGTGTGGGCGGCGTCGCGGTAATCGTCGAAACCATGACAGATAACGTCAACCGCACCGTGCCGGAGGTGCGACATGCGTTTAGCAAACATGGCGGCAATCTGGGAACGAGCGGCAGCGTAGCGTACTTATTTACCAAACGCGGCGAAATTCGCTTCGATGACCTCAGTCTTGAAGACCAACTGATGGAAGTCGCCCTCGAAGCCGGTGCAGATGACATCGAAAACGACGGCGACAGCCTACTGGTGATCACCTCGCCAGAAAACTTTGGTGCGGTACAAGATGCGCTGGCCGCAGCGGGCTTTCAATCAAATCATGCCGAAGTCAGCATGCACGCCGCAACCCAAGCCGAAATCACCGACCTTGAGCAAGCCGAAAAAGTCATCAAGATGATCGACATGCTTGAAGATCTGGACGACGTACAAGAGGTGTATACCAACGTGAGTTTTTCTGCCGAGGTATTGGCGAAACTGAATGGCTAAATCTGCACGAAACACACCTGAATACGGTTTGCGGTAACACACTACCGCAAACCATCGCTGTTATTACACCAATCAATGTTAATCAATGCCGATCAATCAACATCGCATCGCCATAACTAAAAAACCGATACTCAGCTGCAATCGCATGCTGATACGCGGCCATAATGCGTTCACGACTCGCCAAAGCCGACACCAACATTAACAGCGTCGATTCTGGCAAATGAAAATTTGTCATGAGCCGATCGACCAGCACAAACCGATAGCTGGGATAAATAAAAATATTGGTTTCACCCGACCATGCACGCAACTGCCCACCGTCGGCCACGCCACAGGCTTTGGCGGCACTTTCTAAGGCACGGGTCGCAGTGGTGCCGACTGCAATCACCTGCCCGCCTGCCGCTTGGGTTGCCGTTATTTTAGCCACCGTCTCTACGGGTACTTCACCCCACTCACTGTGCATCTGATGCTGGGTGATGTCATTGCTGCGCACAGGCTGAAACGTCCCCGCGCCCACATGCAGGGTCACATAGGCAATCTGGATGCCCTTGGTGCGCAATGCAGCCAACAGCGCATCATCAAGGTGCAAGCCCGCCGTTGGCGCGGCAACACTGGCCGCTTTATTCGGATCGTTAAACACGGTCTGATAGCGTGATTCGTCGGTTGCGTCTGCCTCGCGGTCAAAATACGGCGGAATCGGCAACTCGCCATATTGCTCCAGCACCGTCACAATCGGCTGATTAAACTGTAACTCAAACAAATTATCGCGCCGCCCCAACACCGTCACTTCGACCTGCCCATCAGCAAATAGCAGCACTGCACCCACTTTGGGGGCGCGACTCGCACCGACATGCGCCAGTGCAGTCTGCTCGGTCAGCACCCGCTCGACCAACACCTCGACCTGACCGCCACTGGATTTACGCCCTTGTAACCGCGCCTTCATCACGCGAGTATCATTGAGCACCAATAAATCCCCTGCATTCAGCAGATCAGGCAGGGCTTTTACGGTTAAATCCTGCACATCGCCTGCGCGTGGCAGATACAGCAAGCGCGACGCGCTACGCTCCGGCAGTGGGTAACGTGCGATCAAATGCTCAGGCAAGTGGTACGAAAAATCAGCAAGTTGCATTTTTGTTGATCAACCAGACAAAATCGACGCGAAATCATAGCAAATTTTGCTGACATCAGCTTGACACTCTGCGTTTAATCGCTAAGATAGCAAGCCTAAGAACGCACTCTTCCCGGAGTGGTGGAATTGGTAGACGCGGTGGACTCAAAATCCTCTGTCAGTGATGACGTGTCGGTTCGAGTCCGACCTCCGGGACCATTATTTAAAATAATATTGAATCGAATAATCCAGACTTCCTAAACCTCTTACTCGCTACCCAACATCGACCCTGATCAAATCAAACGCTGGCGTTTGGTACGGATGGTTTGCGCGTAATGCCTGAATTACTGCACCTCGATAAGACTCGAGCAACAGCATTTCGACCCGCCATTCTTCGACCTGCTCAAGCTGATCAATCTGACCAATAAACGGCACTGCACCCGTAAGCGCACAAAACTGCCCGATGCCTTTGATCTGCCAACAGCACTCTGCATAATCGCCCAACCGTCCCGCACCCGCCGCAAACAATGCCTGTTTGAGCGACTCCAAGTGACTATCCGGCACATACACGGTTAATTTATACACAATTGCTCCAGACCCACAGTCGTTGCATTGGATATGCCACATTTTTTAACCAGAAAGCTGATTTTGTCCTACCGATGACAACAGGCGACTAAGACATCGCCCCACAAAATCGGCTAGAATCAGCCAGTTTTCTCAAACCACTCTCCCACTCTTTGCAAAAGGATATCCCCGTGGACGTTCGCCTATCCGACCGTGTTAATGCCATCAAGCCATCGCCAACGCTGGCCGTTACCAATAAGGCCGCCGAGTTGAAAGCGGCAGGGCGTGACATTATTGGCTTGGGGGCTGGTGAGCCTGATTTTGATACCCCACAACACATCAAAGATGCAGCGATTGCCGCGATTAACAACGGCTTTACCAAATATACCGCAGTCGACGGTACGGCTGGCCTGAAAAAAGCCATCATCGCCAAATTCAAACGCGACAACAATCTGGACTACGCACCGAACCAAATTTTGGTGTCATGCGGCGGCAAGCAAAGCTTTTTTAACTTGGCACTCGCGTTTATCAATAAAGGTGACGAAGTCATTATCCCTGCCCCATTTTGGGTCAGCTATCCTGACATGGTGATTATCGCTGAAGGCACGCCGGTCATCGTCAAATGCCCTGAAGAACAGCGTTTTAAAATCACCGCAGCGCAACTTGAAGCAGCGATCACCCCAAACACCAAACTGGTGGTGTTGAACAGCCCGTCTAACCCAACTGGGATGATCTACAGCAAGCAAGAACTGACTGAACTGGCCGAAGTGTTGCGTCGTCATCCACAGGTCTACATTGCCTCTGACGACATGTACGAGCCGATTCGTTGGACCAATGAGCCGTTTTATAACATCGTCAACGTCGCGCCGGATCTATACGACCGTACTTTTGTGCTGAACGGTGTGTCAAAAGCCTATGCGATGACCGGCTGGCGGATTGGCTATGCCGCAGGTCCAGCCAAAATCATCAATGCGATGAAAAACGTTCAATCACAATCAACCTCAAACCCAACCTCAATCAGCCAAGTGGCTGCTGAAGCCGCGCTGAATGGCCCACAAGACGTGCTACAGCCAATGATTGAAGCGTTTAAGCGTCGGCATGATCTGGTGGTGAACGGTCTGAACCAGATTAACGGCATTAGCTGCTTACCTGCCGACGGTGCGTTTTATGCCTATGCATCGGTGCGTCCGCTGATTCGTGCCTTGGGTCTCAAGTCTTGCACTGAGTTTGCCGACTGGCTACTGGAAAAAACCGGCGTGGCAGTTGTCCCCGGTGATGCGTTTGGTTTGGGCGGTTATATGCGCATCTCCTACGCCACTGCCGACAGCGTGCTGGTCGATGCCTTAAGCCGTATTAAAGCGGCTGCCGATTCGATTGAAGGTGTTGATGCAGCGATTGCTTCGGTTGCAGCTGATCGTGCAGCGGGCAAATAAACCTGTGCGCGAAAATGGCGATGTTTTAGGCGGTCAGGTATTTTTGTTTTAAAAAGCCTTGACCGCTTTAGAATTGATCCCTAGAATGCGCTCCACGTTACCGATCCTCAATAGCTCAGTCGGTAGAGCAACGGACTGTTAATCCGTGTGTCCCTGGTTCGAGCCCAGGTTGAGGAGCCATATTCGACTTCGGTCAACAAAAAGCCCTGCATCAGATTGCGGGGCTTTTTCATGGATGAATACCCACTCGAATACCTAAAAATCCTTAAAAAAACGGCTAAACTGCTTTGAATGCTGGTTATTTGTGCTAAAGGCACTTGACCCTACAGTCAGCTTTACCTAGAATCTTGCACACGTTACCGATCCTCAATAGCTCAGTCGGTAGAGCAACGGACTGTTAATCCGTGTGTCCCTGGTTCGAGCCCAGGTTGAGGAGCCATATTCGACTCCGGTCAACAAAAAAGCCCTGCATCAGATTGCGGGGCTTTTTTATGGATGTTTTATTTAAAAAAATAACGCAGATGACAAATCCAGCTGATCGGGTTAAGGTCAAGTACTCTCCCCAATTTGCTGCTACCGATATGTCTCATTCATCGGATACGATTCTCATCAAAACCCGTGACGCTGTGCTAGGCGAGCATATGCAGATTCGTCGTGCCTTGCCGAGCCGTGATCGGCGAATGATCGGCGCATGGTGCTTTTTAGACCAAGCAGGGCCTGCCGACGTTTCAGTACATGGGATGAATGTGGCTCCCCATCCACATATCGGTTTGCAGACATTTACATGGATGATTGAGGGGGAGATTTTACACAGTGATAGCTTAGGCTATTCACAAATCATTCGACCGTATATGCCGCACAACTATGGATTGCCTTACCGGATGAGCAGTTTGAAATTGCACCCGCCTTTCAGCACTATCCCGATGTACCGAAGCTGGAACAGCAGGGCTTGCACATGCAAGTGCTGACTGGCGAATGGCTTGGTGTACAGTCTTCAGTGCAAGTGTATTCACCCTTGGTAGCTGTCGATTTTGAAGCGAACGAAGCAACGACCGCGAGCCTGCCGCTACGGGCAGATTTTGAATATGGCGTTTTGCCATTGGCAGGCAGTGTGCAGATTGATGGCCAATCCATCACGATAGGCACGTTGCTCTACCTGCCTATAGGTCAGCAACATCTGAGTATAAGCACCGATGCAGCGGCACGCTTTTTGCTGATTGGTGGTGAGCCATTTCAGTCAGAACGAATCATTTGGTGGAATTTTGTCGGTCGCAACTCACAAGATATCGAGCAAGCACGGCAGGATTGGCAACACGGCACGCGCTTTGGGCAGGTTGCTGGATTTACGGAGCGACTCGAAGCACCTGAATTGGTCGGTAATCTTAAGGCGACTCGCTAAACATAGAATGGCAATCCATCTGACCACCGAGACAATCATCGATAGGTGCGATCCATGCAAACAACAATTCAAAAATCTACTGACCCACACGCCGCGCTGCGCGATGATGTGCGGCTGCTTGGGCAGTTACTCGGCGAAGTGCTGCAACAACAAGCTGGACAAGCTTTATTCGAGCAAATTGAAACAATTCGCGGGCTGGCCAAACAAACCCGTGATGGTCAACTCGGCGCGGAACAACAGTTAAATGATCTGTTAAAAAACCTGCCAGACGATGCTTTGCTGCCGGTCTGTCGGGCATTTACCCAATTTCTTAATCTGGCCAATATCGCCGAACAATACCATCGGGTGCGCCGTCGTCGGGCATGGCAACACGTCCATGATGCGCCCGCACAACCCGCTTCCATCGCCGAGTTGTTGCCGCGTGCCTTACAGCAGCACAGCCCTGAACAGGTCTGGCAAGCCGTGCTGGATTTAGACATCGAGCTAGTGCTGACCGCACACCCGACTGAAATCAGCCGCCGCACCCTGATCCAAAAATACGACCAGATCGCGCTGGGTCTACAACGCTTAGATCAGCAAAAACTCACACCCGCTGAACGCACACAACAGCAACAACAACTCAAGTGCCACATTACCAACGCATGGCACACTGACGAAATCCGCAAGCACAAACCCACACCGATTGATGAAGCCAAATGGGGCTTTACCGCGATTGAACAAACCTTGTGGCAGGCTGTACCGGATTTTTTACGCCAGCTTGATCAAGAGGTATTTAAAAACCTCGGGCGACACTTACCGCTTGATCACTGTCCGGTTCGGTTTGCCTCGTGGATGGGTGGCGACCGTGACGGAAATCCAAACGTCACGCATACAGTGACCCATGAGGTGTTGCTATTGGCACGTTGGCAAGCAGCGGATTTGCTGTATCGAGACGTCGATGCTCTACGCTGGACGCTGTCCATGCAAACCTGTAGCCCTGCACTACGCCAGATCGTCGGCGAGTCGAGTCAGGAGCCGTATCGCGACTTATTGCGCGGGGTGCGTGACCGGCTGGCGCGTACCCGCGATTGGGCGCAGGCGGCTATTCTGGGTGAGTTTAGTCTGCCGGATGATATTTATCTGGAAGATGCGGATGTGCTGCGACCCTTGCAGCTGTGTTATGACTCGCTGGTCGAATCGGGTTTGGTAGAGATTGTGCAACTGGCGCTACTGGATCTGATTCGACGAGTGCATTGTTTTGGGCTAACCCTGCTCAAGCTGGATATTCGGCAAGATTCGACGCGTCATCTGAATGCACTGGATGCAATCACTGATTATTTAAACGTCGGCCACTATGCCACATGGTCGGAAGCCGAAAAACAAGCCTTCTTGCTGCAAGAACTACAAAACCCTCGTCCGCTATTGCCGCGACAGTTGCATGCCACACCAGAACAACTGATCGAACAACCTGAGGTACAAGAAGTACTGGCGACCTTTCAAACGATTGCCCAACACCCCAGCAACTCGTTCGGGGCGTACATCATCTCGATGGCAGGTCAGCCCAGCGATATTTTGGCGGTGATGTTACTGCAAAAAGAAGCAGAAGTGCAGCCATTGCTACGTGTTGTGCCACTGTTTGAAACCTTGACCGATCTGGAACAAGCCGCGAGTTGTTTGGATGCGCTACTGTCAATTGATTGGTATAAGCAAGCAATTGCCGGTCAACAAGAAATCATGATTGGCTATTCTGACTCGGCCAAAGATGCAGGATTTTTGGCGGCCAATTGGGCGCAGTATCAAGCACAAGAAGCCCTGACTGCGGTTGCAGCGCGGCACGGCGTTCAGTTGACCTTGTTTCATGGGCGCGGTGGCTCAGTCAGTCGCGGCGGTGCGCCGACCCATCAAGCACTGTTGGCCCAGCCACCGCACTCGGTGCAAGGCAAAATCCGCGTGACCGAACAAGGCGAAATGATTCGGTTTAAGTTTGGTATGCATGACATCGCCCTGCGTAACCTCGAACTGTATAGCGCAGCCACGCTGGAAGCCAGTCTACTGCCACCGCCTGAACCCAAACCCGAATGGCGCGAGCTGATGCAACAAATGACGCAGCACTCGGTGCAGGTCTATCGTGATCTGGTACGCAGCAATCCAGACTTTATTCGTTACTTGCGCCAAGTCACCCCAGAGCTCGAACTACAACGCCTGCCACTCGGCTCACGACCAGCACGACGGCATACTGGCGGTGGCATCGAATCGTTACGGGCAATTCCTTGGGTATTTGCGTGGACACAGATTCGTTTGATGCTGCCCGCTTGGCTGGGTACGGGGCAGGCACTGACCCAAGTATTACAGCAGCAACAGCAGTTGGCCTTGCACGAGATGGCGACCGAATGGCCATATTTTCAAACGGTGCTGAGCATGCTGGAGATGGTGCTGGCCAAAGCGGATGCGCAGATTGCCGCCTACTACGAACAACAACTCACCGAAGATCCTGCACTCCAACAGATCGGACGAGTATTGCGGCAACGCTTGGCCGATTGTGTCAGTGTATTGCTCCAGATCACTGAACAGCCACAATTGCTACAACAACAACCCGTGCTGAAACGCTCAATCAACGTGCGTACACCATATATTTTGCCGTTACACATGCTACAAGCCGAACTGATGCGCCGCTGTCGCGAACAACACGCTACCCCTGCCCAACTGGCGATTTATGATCAGGCCTTGATGGTGACGATTGCGGGCATCGCGGCGGGGTTGCGAAATACCGGCTAACACATACACGATCCACCATAAAAAAACCGAGTCAAAAGACTCGGATTTATACAACAGCGCATCAGTCATGCGTGCTTAGTAACGCGACACCATGTTTTCAAGTGAAATTGGCTTAATCTTGCTGGCTTGACCGGCTGCACCAAATGCCTCATACCGCGCCACGCAAATCTCTTGCATCGCAGTCACGGTCTTAGCAAAGAATTTACGTGGATCGAACTCGGCTGGATTTTTAGCCATTTCACGGCGCATAGCACCGGTCGATGCCAAACGCAGATCGGTGTCGATATTGACCTTACGCACGCCATGCTTGATTGCTTCGACAATCTGCTCCACCGGCACGCCGTAGGTCTCTTTAATATCGCCACCAAACTCGTTAATGATCGCCAACCAATCCTGTGGCACGCTGGACGAACCATGCATGACCAAATGGGTGTTCGGAATCGCCGCATGGATTTCTTTAATCCGGTCAATCGCCAAAATGTCGCCAGTCGGTGGACGGGTAAATTTATACGCGCCGTGACTCGTGCCAATCGCAATCGCCAGCGCATCCACACCAGTATCTTGCACAAATGAGCGTGCTTCCTCGACACTGGTCAAGAGTTGGCTATGGTCAAGCACGCCTTCTGCGCCGACGCCGTCTTCTTCACCGGCCATACCGGTTTCAAGACTACCCAGACAGCCAATCTCACCTTCGACCGACACACCGCAGGCATGCGCCATCGCAACCACTTGGCGCGTCACATCGACATTGTAATCGTAATCCATCGGGGTCTTGCCATCGGTACCTAGTGAACCATCCATCATCACCGACGAAAAACCCAACTGGATCGAACGCTGACAAATCGCTGGACTGGTGCCGTGATCCTGATGCATCACCAAGGGAATATGCGGCCACTCCTCTAATGCCGCAAGAATTAAGTGGCGCAAAAACGGCGCACCCGCATACTTACGCGCACCGGCACTGGCCTGCACGATCACTGGAGAGTTGGTCTGGTCGGCTGCCAGCATGATTGCTCGCATTTGTTCTAGATTATTCACATTAAATGCTGGAACACCATATTGATGCTCGGCGGCGTGATCCAATAACTGACGCAACGAAATAAGTGCCATGGAAAAACTCCTTTAAACTGCGGCCATTCTAACCGGAACTTGACCAGATACCAGCATTGCACTCACAAAATCAAAAAAAACCCTGCACATCATGCAGGGTCTTTTTACAGCAACCAATTAAAAATCAGTATGGTGCGGTTGCAGGTGCTGCTTCGGTGGTCGCAGCTGCTGGATCAGCAGTCTCAGCAGGTGCTGCTTCAGGTGCATCCACTGCGGCGACCGCAGCTTCAGCAGCAGCAACCGCATCAGTGGTTGCCACCTCGGCTTCAATCGCAGGCACAGCGTCAGTTGCAGGAGCAACGTCGGTCACTGGAGCGGTATTGGTTTCAGCTGCTTCGTCGGCTTTTTTGCTGCAAGCAGCAAGTGACAAAGGTAATGCAAGTGCAGCAACAACGATCAGTGCGTGTTTCATGCTAAGGTCTCAGGTGAAGTGAATGACATGCCAGATGCTAACAAAGCCACGTTTTGGATGCAAACCGAACGTCAGACAATCTTACAAAAAATCACCGCTTTGGTGTATGTCGGCAGGACATGTACGAGATTTGCATGTGATTATTTATTGTTCTTTCTGATAAAAAACCGGCTTTACCTATCATAAAGCCGGTCTGCGTGCGTCACACTTTAGCTTTGGTGCTGGCCAGATTACTGTGCGGCAGCAGCTTTGTCAGCAACATCAGCAGCAGCAGCTTCGGTGGCGGCAGCAGCTTCGGCCGTTGCAGTTGCAGCGGCTTCAGTGGCACTCGCAGCAGCATCACCAACAGCATCGGCAGCAGTTTGCGCAGCCTCAGCAGTTGCTTCGGCAGCTTCGGTGGTTGCCTCAGCAGCACTCGCGGTTGCAGCCGCAGCATCCGCTTGGGCTGAGTCAACGGTCGCTTGGGCTGCTTCTTCGGTTTTTTTGCTGCAAGCAGTCATGGTGAGTGGCAGTGCTAGGATAGCCGCAACGATAAGCGCGTGTTTCATAGAAATTTCCTCAAAAAATGAATAGAACATGAGTTTACGCCGTGCAACGTCCTTCTAGCACAGCCACCGCAGGCAACACCTTCCCTTCTACGAACTCAAGGAATGCACCACCACCGGTCGAAATATAGCCAATCTGATCCGTCACGCCATACTTGTCGATGGCCGCAAGGGTATCACCCCCCCCTGCAATAGAAAAGCCCTGACTATCGGAAATCGCCGCCGCCAGTGCTGCTGTACCATTGCCAAACGCATCGACTTCGAACACGCCCACAGGACCATTCCACAGGATGGTTTTGGCATTTTTGAGCAAGTCGGCAAACTGTGCTGCGGTCTTTGGACCCACATCGAGAATCATGTCATGTTCTAATACATCACTGATATCTTTGGTGATTGCAGGTGCAGACTGTACAAACGTCATGAAGTCGCCTGCCAGCTTACTCGCATCAATCACCACCACATCCACGGGTAGTGGTACGGAGACTTTGGCAGCAATCGTTTTGGCCGTTTCGATGAGATCTTTCTCATACAAAGACTTACCAACGTTATACCCAGCAGCGGCCAAGAAGGTATTGGCAATCCCACCACCGACAATCAACTGATCACAAATGGTCGAGAGCGAGGTCAATACGTCTAGCTTGGTCGAGACCTTAGAACCGGCCACGATGGCAACCATCGGACGCTCAGGTGCTTTGAGTGCTTTGCCGAGTGCGTCAAGTTCTGCCGCCAGCAGTGGACCTGCACAAGCAATTTTAGCAAAACGCGCCACACCTTCGGTCGAAGCTTCGGCACGGTGCGCTGTGCCAAATGCATCCATCACAAACACATCGGCGAGTGCGGCGTATTGCTGCGACAGTTCTGGGCTGTTTTTCTTTTCGCCACGATTAAAGCGTACGTTTTCGAGCAACACCACTTGACCGGCGGCAACCTCGACACCGTTTAAATAGTCGGTTTTGAGTTCGACGGTTTGGCCGAGTGCGTCGCTCAAGTAAGCGGCAACGGGTGCGAGCGAGTTTTCAGCACTCACCTCGCCTTCGGTTGGACGACCCAAATGTGAGCAGACGATGACGGCAGCGCCTTGTGCCAGCGCTTGCTGAATGGTCGGCACAGCGGCACGTAGACGCGCATCACTGGTAATCACGCCATTTTTGACCGGCACATTTAAATCTTCGCGAATCAGGACACGCTTGCCTTGTAGGTCTTGTTCAGTCATGCGTAAAAAGTTCATACACGCTCACTCGTCTTGGATCAGCAACAGGGTGCGCGGATTTTAGTGTAATTTTGGGCAAAAATGCAGGGGTTTATCGCTGATATTGGCGTTTGGTGGGTCTAAATACAAGTATGCTCGATCTGGTGCGATCAAAAAAATGGCCAGTACATGCGACTGGCCGTTTAGAATCAGCGGATACTGTCGATTACACGACGGTCAGGCTGACATCGACGTTGCCACGCGTTGCGTTGGAATACGGGCAGACTTGATGGGCTTTTTCGACCAGCTCCGCCGCTTCGGCATGATCCATGTCAGGAATGCTGACTTGCAGTGCGACGGTAATCATAAAGCCAGTTGGAATCGGACCAATACCAACATCGCCAGTGACTGCGGTCTCGTTCGGTAGCTTGACTTTGGCTTGACCGGCGACAAACTTCAACGCTCCCAGAAAGCATGCCGCATAACCGGCCGCAAACAACTGCTCAGGGTTGGTGCCTGCACCGCCCATGCCGCCGAGTTCTTTTGGGGTGGAGAGTGTCACTTCCAGTGCGCCATTGTCTGAACGCGCTTGGCCTTCGCGACCACCGGTTGCCGTGGCGTGTGCGGTGTATAAGACTTTATCCGGCTGAATCGCCATAACATAACTCCTATTTGAGTGCGGAATGAACGTCCCGAGTCGACCGATTGTCATACGCTGACCGACTTGGCCTGATGCAATCTAGCGCACTATTAAATCGCGTGCTATTTAATTTGGTTTAAAAACACAAAAACCCAACACTGTACTAGTCGCCGACCATCAATCACTAGTCAGGGCACGGGCTGCAACAGACCATCGCGCAACTGCTCCAACTGTGCTTTAAGCTGCTGTAACTGTTCAAGGCTCAATTGACTACGCTTGACCACTTGCGGCGGAATATCCAGCGCAACGTGACGTAACGCTTGGCCAGCATCAGTCAAATACACCTGTACTTGGCGCTCGTCTTGCTCAGCACGCTGACGGATCAGATAGCCTTGCTGCGCCAGACGCTTCAGCAATGGGGTCAATGTGGCGGAATCAAGGTACAGTCGCGCCCCAATTGCGGATACGGTCAAACCGTCTTGCTGCCACAGCACCAGCATGACCAGATACTGTGGGTAGGTCAGTTTGAGCGGTGCAAGCAGTTGTCGATAGGCTTTGTTCAAGGCCAGCGTGGTCGAATACAGCGCAAAACAGGTCTGCTGATCGAGTTGGAGGGCTTGATCGGCGGCGCTATCGGCTTGGGGGAATGTGGGTATATTCATCACGGCTATGGTAGACAAGCGCTTCAGTGATTGCAAATGTCGAGTTTGGGCAGCGGTGCTGAGCATTACCGACATTGAGTACCGGCAAGGTTATCCCTACACTCGGTGGCAATCCAATCCGTTTGAGTCAGTGCTATGGATCTTGCCCAAGCCGTCACCCAGCAACTGTATCAGATCATGCCCGCCGCCGAGCGACAAGGCTTGTATGTCAGTGACGTGAGTCTGCCGCAGGTGTCATGTGTAATGCCATTTAAGCCGAATCAATTGCGGCCGGGTAATACGCTGTCAGGTCCAACCATGATGACCTTGGCCGATGTGTGTATGTATGCGTTGATTTTGGCGATTGATGAACGGCAAACCATGGCGGTAACGCAGGATTTCGGATTCATTTTTTGAGTCGGCCTGAGCCACAGGATTTGGTCGGGACGGCCACCGCACTGAAGATTGGACGGCGCTCGATTGTGATGCGGGTGGATCTGTATAGCGGTGAACGCTTGGTCGCACATGCAACCGGCAGTTATGCGCTAGCTCAGATGTAAATCAACCGCCTAGCGCACGGCTTGCAAATACCCACACAAATCAATTAACCGATTGGCGTAGCCCCACTCATTGTCATACCACGCCAAAATTTTAGCCTGCCGCCCTACCGTCATGGTCTGCAAGCTATCGACGATCAACGAAAATGGCTGATGATTAAAGTCACTCGACACCAACGGCTGATCGGTCACATCCATAATCCCGCGATACGCCCCAAGCGCCGCAGCCGTCAAAGCCGCGTTAATCTGTGCAGCAGTCACCGCTTGCGGCATCACAATCGATAGATCAATCGCAGCGACATTGATGGTCGGCACACGAATCGAATAGCCTTCGATCCGCCCTTCCATATGCGGCATGACGCGCTTTAAGGCCGCCAGCGCACTCGACGTGGTCGGAATGATATTGTAACCGGAAGCCCGCGCCCGTCTAGGATCACGGTGTGCTTGATCGAGTACCGATTGATCGGCAGTCACGGCGTGAATTTCGGTCATCAAGGCGGATTCAATGCCAAACTGATCATCCAAAATCTTGACCAGTGGTACCAGTGCTTGCGTGGTACACGACACACTCGAAACCACTCGATCTTGAGCAGTCAGGCTGGTTTGATTGACCCCAAACACAATCGCCGCATCTACCGTATCAAACGGCGCAGCGCCGATAATTACTCGCCCTGCACCGGCGCTCAGGTGTTTGGATGCATCTAAGCGTGAGCGAAAATGCCCTGTACACTCCAGCACCACGTCAATCTGTAGCGATTGCCAAGGTAACTGCGCGGGGTCTGGCTGTTGTAGCACCAGAATACGCTGGCGCACGCCGAGGCTGTCGAGTTCGAAGGCTTCACCGTCGTAATGGACTTGTCCGGCAAAGCGGCCATGCGTGCTATCGAAGCGCAGCAGGTGCGCAAGGGTTTGTCCGTCGGCGATGTCATTGATGGCGACAATTTGAAAATCTGGATAGCAGCCGTTTTCCATCCATGCGCGCAGGACGTTACGGCCAATCCGACCAAAGCCATTGATCGCGACACGCAGAGGTTTAGACGCTGTCTTGGAAGCCATGCTCGCCACTCGTTTTTACAACCACAATCCGCCAACAGTGGGCGGATCATACTGGTTCAGTGACAGGACTGCAAAAAAACCGCTGAACCAGTCTCTAGCGACCTGCCAAAGCTTGATTAAAACTCTCAGAAATTTGGATATGACCTTGACCATCGCAGGTCAGGTACATGTCTGGATTTTGAAAAAGCAGGTTAATAATTTTTTCGTGCCAGATTGGCGCAAGCACCTGTATTGCTGTCACCAAGTCCTTTTTATCTCGAAAAAAGAAGTGGCAAACCAGATCGTCATTTGACATTAACTTATCACCACCTTCCACATGTATTTCAAAATCAAAAAGACCCAGCTCACTGTATTCATCAAAAAATCGGCAAATCGCTTGAATATCGAGCAGTTTCGGAAGATTTTCCTCAGTTGCCCATCCATACCCAGCGTAGTTTGTCGCCCCAAAGCACACGATAGAGACTGACAAATGAGACGAGAAAACGGATAGTCCTCGTCTGGTAGAGACACCTTTTACAAACAAATAAAAGTGATTCTCTGTTTTGCTGTAAGAAAAGACCTCAGCTTTGTTCATCATTTTCTCGAGAACTCATTGAATTACCCACTAACTCAATCAAACGCACCTTAAAGTCAATCACCCCGCTTCCCTCGCCTGCCGACGCGCTTCAGCAGCATAATTAAACCACAGCGACACGCTTGGATGCAGCAATAGCAACCCCGTACCTGCCTGCAACAACGCTTGAATCACATACAAAAACTGCGGCCAACCGTCCCGATGGTTATCCAAGGTGAGCGGCACAGCCAGCAACGCCAGCAGCAACCAACCGACCCACAAATAACGCAGCCAGTTTTGTGCCATATAGAGCTGCCGAATCATCCAGTACAACAACCACAGCCAAAAACACAACCCCAGCAAGCGTGGAATCGGCCGCGACCAATCACCGCCAAGTAGCGCAGGCACACTAAGCAGAAAGCTCAAATAAAATAAGCGTAACGCCAGCACAAATTGTTCAGGCGGTGGCGTGCTGGGTCGCGTGCTGTAGGCAAATGCCGCAAACGCACGTCGCTTGACTTTGATGAGATCCGACATTGGGATATGCTCCGGCTGACACAACTGTCTATATGGCAGATTTAGCGCGGTCTTGCAGCCACACAATTCTAAATCTGTGCAGTTTTTTCAAGGCGTGCGTGGTTTTAGTCTGGCGTTTTTTCAGTCCAGCGATTTTTTGAGTACAATGGCCGCCTGATTGACCAACCCAAATTGTAGCTGCACATGACCGAACCACAAGCGCACCCCGTGGATGAAAGCCAAATCACCCGCCCGATTCATACCTTTATGCGGCGCACCTCACCGCTGAACACCTCACAACGGCAAGGGCTTGAGCAACACGCCGACCTGATTGTGGCAACCCCGATCAGCGATGCCAGAACCCTATTTAGCCATCCTGAGCGTCCACTGACCATCGAAATCGGCTTTGGCATGGGCAGCTCACTGGTCAAAATGGCTGGTGATGCGCCGGAGCGGAATTTTCTCGGCATCGAAGTACATATTCCGGGCATTGCACAGTGTGCGTTTGAGGCCGGACAAGCCGGACTGACCAACCTGAAAGTGATGGATGCCGATGCGATTGAAGTGTTGCAGGGCTTACCAGATGGTTCGATTGATCGGATTCAGCTGTTTTTTCCAGACCCTTGGCAAAAAAAACGCCATTTTAAGCGTCGTTTTGTTGTGCCAGAACGCATGCGTCTGATTGAAGATAAACTGACGATTGGCGGCTGGTTTCATGCGGCGACCGACTGGCAGCCGTATGCCGAATGGATGCTCGACGTGCTAGAACAGATGCCACGACTGGAAAACGTTTATGGACGTGGACAATATGCGCTGAGACCCGAATGGCGTCCCGAAACCAAATTTGAGCGACGTGGTCATGCAGCGGGTCATGGCGTGTGGGATTTGATTTATCAGCGCGTGGATTAATTGCAAAGCTTGCGTTGTGGTCGATTGCACCGCAACGCATCAGTTTAACGCAATAGCTTGTTGCCCCTTCCGCGCCAAAACCGTCCTCAAGCTTCAGCCTGCACCGTTCGAGTGCTCATTCTAGGCAAATTGAGATTTTTAGAACCAAAAAAGTGCTTTTTTATTCAGGGAATACTCAATAAGCGGCTAACAACCCTGACAAACCAGCGCAAAAAAACGGCACACTAAATGCATGTTGGTGCAGGATGTACCAGCACAGCAACCAAAAATACTGGATGAAGAGCCCCCCTTATGAATGCGTCCCTCAGTAAAGCCGAACTCAGCCAATTGGCACAATTTAAACTCCTGATGCGCCAAGTGCATCAATACTCTGTCGATCTGAGCTTGTTTGTCAGCGATACCAGCTACGCCAAAGAAGTGCTTGATCTGGCCGAAGACACCGACCAAGAAAATCTGATGATGCTCGCGATTGAAATTCGCTCGCAATTTGGACTACTACAGGCAGCTAAACCTGAACCAAAACTGGCAACACCACCTGCTACCACGATACCGACTGAACCTGCACCCGCTGCTCCGGCAGCCGACACATCGACTCAGGCGGAGCAGGATCGCTATAAATTTTCGCTGCGCTAAATCAACATACAGAACCTGCCCTATCAAGATAGGCCACGCTGCTGCGGAGTCATCTCAAGCTCCTTGCCAAGCGCAGTCACGGGTCGGCTGTAAACAGCCGAACAGGTCTATTTGGTTATACCGAAGTGTCTGACAAAATCAACGGCTAATCGACCAATAGCCGTTCAACCCGACCCGTGAGGGTCTGACCATAAAATGGCGTATTTTTCCCAGAAGATTGCAACTGCTCAGCCTGCACTGTCCATTGCGTCTGTGGGTCAATCAGCACCCAGCCGCCGGTTGCATGCCGATACGATTCAATCCCCGCAATTCGGGATGGCGCGTGCACAATCCGCTCAGCCAGTTGTAGCGGGGTCAGCACGCCATCGCTGACCAGTTTGACCGCCAAGGCCATAAAGGTATCAAAGCCACTGATGCCCGCCAATGTATCGGCAAATGGGGCAAGCTTGGCACTATCTGACAGCGGCTCGTGATGGCTACAAATCGCATCAATTACCCCTTCGGCCACGCCTTGGCGCAACTGCTGACGGTCGTCTTCACTGCGCAGCGGTGGCCGCACATGTGCTAACACATTAAAGCCATCAATCCACTGATCACTCAAATGCAACTGATGCATCGCCACATCGGCGGAGATGGGCAAACCGCGCCGCTTAGCAATCCGAATCAACTCGACTGACGCGCCGCAGGACAACTGGCTAAAGTGAGCGCGTACGCCGGTCGCCTCGACCATCAACAGTTGCTTGGCCAGCGCGACGGTTTCGGCGGTTTCTGGAATCCCGACCAAGCCTTGCCGCGATGCAATAAAACCATCATGCACACAGCCGTCTTTGGCCAGATTTGGCTCTTCTGGATAGAAGAACACCGTTAAGCCCAGCGTCCCCGCGTATTCTAGTGTGCGCAGTAGCACATCATCATCAGCAAAACCAGCACGCGCATTGCTCACCGCAATACAGCCGCCTTGCTTAAGTCCCGCCAGATTGGCCGGTTGCTGCCCCGCCAGACCCTTAGTTAGCGCACCAACGATATGCAAATGTATGCCACCATCGTCATAGGCCTTACGCCGTAAACCTTGCAGCAATGCGCCGTTTTCCAACACCGGCTTGGTATCGGGAGGAATCACCACATGCAAGAACCCCGCAGCCCGCGCCGCATGACCTTCGGACTTCAACGTACCGTGTTGTTGCTCCCCTGGCTCACGTAGACGCGCGCACAGATCGACCAAGGCAGGCATCAGCCACTTGCCTGTCCCGTCGATTCGCTCAGTGATTCGTGAGTGATCCTGCGGTGGATTGACCATTTGGCCGTTCGACAGATAAACGGTTTGTACCGCGTCAGTCTGGTGTGTGACATCCAAAAAACGCACGTTATCGATCTGAATCATGCACGTGCCTCCCGCTCAGCAATCTGGCCTTGCATGGCCATCGACAGCACTGCCATCCGTACCGCAATACCATAATTCACTTGTTTTAAAATTAACGACTGCTCACCATCGGCGACACTAGAGGCGATTTCCACCCCGCGATTCATCGGACCGGGGTGCATGACGAGGGCATTCGGCGCGGCACGTTTGACCCGTGCTTCGGTCAGCCCGTACAACTTATAAAATTCTTCTGGCGACGACAGCAACGCTGAGCCGATTCGCTCGTTTTGAATACGCAGTGCAATCAGCACATCACAGCCGACCACGCCTTTGTCCATGTCTTCGTACACTTGTACGCCAAACTCCTCAATCCCTTTGGGCAGCAACGTCTTCGGCGCAATCACGCGGATTTCTTTTGCACCCAAAGTCTGTAACGCTTGAATATCAGAACGCGCCACCCGTGAATGTTTAATATCGCCGATAATCGCCACGGTCAGCTCCGAAAAAGGCCGTCCGGCATGCCGCCGAATGGTCAGCATGTCCAGCATGCCTTGAGTCGGGTGCGAGTGCCGACCGTCACCGCCGTTGATAATCGCGACATTTGGGCAGACGTTTTGTGCCATAAAATGCGCCGCACCCGATGACGAATGCCGAATCACAAACACATCCGCCGCCATCGCCTCCAGATTCCACAGCGTATCGCGCAAGGTTTCGCCTTTTTTGGTGCTGGACTGCTGCATGTCGATGTTCAGAACGTTGGCCGACAGTCGTTTGGCCGCGAGCTCAAAGGTGGTGCGCGTGCGCGTTGATGGCTCAAAAAACAAATTCATCACGGTACGACCATCGAGCCTTGGTTCGTTTAAAATCTGCCCATGATCGCCCAAAAAAGTTTCCGCAGTATCTAGAATTTGATTGAGCTGTCGTTGCGACAAGCCTTCAATGCTGATGAAATGTTTGAGGTCACCAAACCGATTCAATTGAATCTGACTCGGTGAATGCAAGGCCGCATAGTGCATGACAGGCATATCCGCTAATTTCGTTGCGCGTAGTGTAAAGGATTCGATCCCAAAACACGAAAGGCCCTCATAAAAAAATCGACAATACCAGTGGTCAGATTTTATGCCGGATCGGTTGACAAGATCGCTGCCTCAAGTAACGCTTCGTTCAGCAGGCTTTAACATGAATATCATATTCAAGGACACGACAATGAGTCATCAGCTCAAATCCAACATAGAACGTTTAACTGCAACGAGCGCGAAGCACATTTGTACAAGCCTATTGTTGCTGACGACCTCAGCCAGTGCGCTCGCCGAAAAATGGCCAAATGCCAACGCACAAGCGCAGGCATGGAAGACGGATAATCCCGAGTTTCAGGTGATTGTGGATGATCTATATGCGCCCGGTGGCTTACACAACAGTGTGCTGGGTACGCCTTATTTTGCTGCCTCAAACAACAATTCGTTAGAGCGACGCTATATGGTCGAATATTTTGCAGAATATGCTGCGCGACGCTTTAAGCGCATCAAGCTCCCTGCACCGCGTAATGAAGTGGTGAATGACCAGTTTCAACTGTATTTTGTGCAAGACCTTGGCGGTGCTTCGGCCTCACATGGACCAGGCTGGGCAAACCAACTGGCGGTCAACGGACCTGAAACCTACTATATGCGGGTGTCTAATATAGAGGGTTTTGAGAATCAAAATGATTGGCCAATTTACCCTTATAAAGTCGGTGCAAGTATCGCACATGAGCTGTTTCATGGCGTGCAACGTCACTATCCTGAAGTCTGGACACCCAAAAACAACCTTGCGCATGATGGCAGTTGGTACGGCGAAGGGATTCCAGACGCACTCGGCCAATGGGCGATGCGTGGTGCAGGCGTACTCAAGCAACCCAACTTTAGCCCCGAAAGCACCTTTAAAAGTGGCAACTGCCGCTTTGCAAAAGCACTCGGCCTGCGCCCGTATGATTATCCGTTAGAGCTGTCTAGTGCTCCGCGTAGCGCACCTTGGACCGCTTGTATGCAAGAGCCACCCACGACAGCAAATGATTTCAAGTTCCTGTTCAGCTATCAAACCAGCTCATTCTGGCGTTTTATATTCGATGATAGCGTAGCGGCTGGACAAGAGTTTCAACATCTGCATGCGTTTGCCAACCGCTCTGCGACTGACCGCACCAGTCGCGCGCGCGCTGCACTTAAACTGACCGATGCAGGTCTAAAAGACGTGCATCCGACATGGAAACGTGGGCTGTATGATGCCTATCCTGCCTTTATCGCGCACTGGGTCAATTTTCCCGCGACAGTGATGCAATCAAAACAAGGCGTGTTTGCCGATGCACAATGGATGCGTTATGTGTTTGCTGATGGCTGTAAAACCGTGTCGCTCGGCCAGCCGTTTCAACCGACAGAAGTGGTACAATTGCGTATTCGCCCAAATTCATCGGCGTGTGTACGGGTCAAATGGGCGGCTTCAAGCTTCCGCCCAACACAGGTGTATTCACGGCTGGAGATTGCCGGCAAACGTGACATGGATGCACTTGAAGGCATTCGACTTGGCGCACATGGTGAAGCGCTCGGCTTTTTAAACTTTGAACGCTTTACCGACCCCAACAGCAACAAAGAGCGGTTGCGCTATGCACCAGCGGGCGGTATTGGATTAGTGGCCTTCTCGCCACAACATCCCGACCATACGGGCGACGAGGTGGTGTATACCGTCACGAACATGCGCAAAGACCCGCTAAAAACTGAAGAAGAAGTCGTACTGCTCAGTCTCTCGACTAGCGAATTTAAAGTGACCGGCAACATCACCCACAGGCCGCAGTCGTCTGATCCGAAAGATCCACCGCCACCGCCGTCTAAGCCCAAAATCACCGGTAAACTAAACCAACATAGCGGTGTGACCCGTGATGACAATCAAATCAGCGTCAGCCTGTTTAGTGGTGAGCAAGGCGATAAATTACAACGCTGCACACCACAAAATATGGTTAACAACCATAGCATGACACAAATCAACACCAATCCATCACCATTTACACAGCCCGCAAATCACGACGGTTGCCCAATCGGCCAAATTGCCACCGGTGGCCTGAGTGCCACACAAGCCTTGCGGCAAGGTATGGTTGAAATCCACTTGAGCCTACCACACCTGCCTTTGGGCAAACTTGGTCAAATCAATGATGCCGAAGTCAGCGTTGAATGGTTTGACCCGCATCCCAAACATGGCGAAATCAAAGTTTATAGTGACAGTGTTATGGTCAATATCACCGAAAACACTGCCGATCACATCAAAGGCACGTTTGTGGCGCAATTTAAAAGCGAGGAAACCAACGGGCAAGTTCAAGCCGACTTCATGCTGACGCTGCTAGATGACAATAGCTCTGAACTGATCATCAGCAACGACACCACTGATATATTTTCAACTGGCTGGTGGATGGCACAATCGTTTGGTAGCCAAGGTACGCCTACTCACGATTTTCTACAGCAAATCAAAATCACAAATACAGAACAAGAAAGCTTTGGAGTATATCAAGGCCGTAAGATCATTCGCAAAGGCCAAAGTGCATCAAGCGCAGGAGTACGACCGCTCGCCGAAAATCAATGCAACTGTGACTGTCCTGAATTTAACCAGCCGACAAAACGAGAACAGTGTGCCAGCCAATGTGTCAACTACACCACTGTAGCAGCACAATGTGTGATTGCGCGTGAGGTCGCACGCGGTCGATCAGACCAACAAGTATTGCAAGAAATTAATGCCTGCCCAACACAGTGCAACGCCCTCATTCAAACCCGCTCCTTGGTTTGCCAAGACGCACTCTATGGGATGCGCAAAGCCTGTATAGCCAGTCAATCCAGCGGATTAACGGTGCAACAACAAATTGATTGCTATGTTAATTTTGTAGTAAAAGAGATACCTGAACCGATGAAATCTGACATGTATCAACAACTCCATGCGCAATTTCGAGAGATGGATGACTCAAGCAAACAGCAATTTTTAGGTATGATCATGGACACGCTCAAGGAACAAGGCGTGCAGTGTGGACGCTAGGGAGTGCTTGCAACAAGACGTAACATGGCGACACCAACTGTGGGTCGCCATGTTCTATTTCACAAAGCAGATTAGCCCAAGCGTTTCACTTGCTCGGCAAAACGCTGCCCGAAACCTTTGGCAGTCTCTAAGTCACCGGCCAGTGGGCCTTCTTCTGGACTAGAATCAGACGGCGATTGCGCCAATAGTCCGACCGACCCACCCAAGAAATTCACATCATTGCGCTCGGCGGCTTTGCTGTTCGACGGCAATACGCCCAGACTCATCCACAGCATACCGTGCTGACTGGCCAGCGTGACAAAATACTGTAACGTCGAGCCTTTATCGCCATTCATCGAGGCCGAATTGGTAAAACCAGCAGCCAGCTTATCCTGCCATGCACGGCCATACCACGGCTTGCTGGATGCGTCGGCGAATTTTTTAAACTGCCACGGCGCACCACCCATATAAGTCGGTGAACCAAAAATAATCCCATCCGCAGCGGCCAGCGTTTGCCACTGTGCGTCGGTGAGATTGCCTTCGGCATCGATTTTGATCAGTTCAACCGTGGTGTCGGCGACAGCTTGCGCACCAGCTTGTACCGCTTCGGCTTGTTTTTGGGTGTGGCCATAACCACTAAAATACACGATGGCGACGTTTGACATGCTGAATACTCCGTTGTAAACACAAACTTGATGGCTTGATTATTGTGCGCAATCGACGCGAATCACAGCGTGATTTGGTGGATTCACTGTCTATAAAAAGTTAACAATCAGTCTGTTTAAATGGCAATGCCTGTAAGGTGGATTGATAGTAGCCCTCAATCGCCACCCGCTCACGCGCCACAAAATCCTGAATAGCCACCATAAACGCAGGCTCACGCAGCCAGTGCAACGACTGGGTATACACTGGCGCAAAGCCACGAATCAGCTTATGCTCACCCTGCGTCCCCGGATCAAAATAGCGTAAACCGCGCTGCAACGCATACTGAATGCCTTGGTAGTAGCACAACTCAAAATGCAAACAATCCGCCTCGACCAGCGCCCCCCAATAGCGCCCATACAAAGTTTGTCCATCTTGCACAAACAACGCCGCCGCAATCGGCACACCTGCGGCATCGACCGCTTGCGCCAAGGCCAGCGACTCTGGCATGTCACGGCCGATCTGCTTAAAAAAACTCGGCTGCAAATACGGCTGCTGACCGCGCACCCGATAGGTCATCGCATAACACTGATAAAACCAATCCCAGTCTGCATCAGTCAACTCTGCACCTTGTAACCAACGACAACTGATGCCTTGGGCAGCGACTTTGGTGCGTTCGACGCGGATGCTTTTACGGCGTTTGGCCGTCAACGCCGCCAAAAACCCCTCAAAATCACCATAGCCCTGATCTGTCCATAAAAACTGACAATTTAGCCGCTGCGCAATCGGAAAGTTTTCAATTGGCTGTGCTGCCACCAAATCACTGAACGCCTGATCGACAAACAAACCATGCCACGACGAGGCTTGCAGCCGCTCGGCCAGCGCGACAATCGCCTGCGCCAGCATCGGCCACACCACAGCCAACTCGACCCCAGCGGCTAGCAGCACCCGCTGCCCCGTCACTGGCGTAAACGGCACACTCGTGACCAGACGCGGCAGATAATCCACACCGTAGCGGCGATAAGCGTCTGCCCACGCATGGTCAAATACATATTCGCCGCGATTGTGGTTTTTCATAAATAATGGCAACGCTGCCAGCGGCCGACCTTCGGCACTGCGCAATACGATATGCTGCCCCAACCAGCTTGAACCCGCACCAATCGCTGCACTGTCTTCAAGTGCCTGCCAAAAGGCACGGCTCAAAAACGGCTGCGTGGTCGGCCATAACTCGGCGGGGATTTCGGCGACACTGGCGACATATTCCAGCAAGACTGATTCAGGCAGCATCAACTGAGACGAGGTTTGATTGATCGGGCGCATGAGAGATCACGACTTGGGGCAATATACTGACGCTATAGCATGGACGCGGCTGACATAAAGCACAACTGGACAACCCACCAATCTACAAACAACACCAATGCAGGACACGACATTTAACCCATGCGTAACGCCTGCCAATCTTGTCCACTGGGCTGCTGAAAAATCCGCAAACCGAACTCTGGCAAAATCGCCAGCACATGGTCAAAAATATCCGACTGAATCGCCTCATACTCGACCCACGCCGTCGTATTGGTGAAACAATAAATCTCTAACGGCAAGCCGGTTGGGCTTGGTGGCAACTGTCTCACAATTAATGTCATATCCTGCCGCAAGCTCGGATTGCTGCGTAAATACTGCAACAGGTACGCCCGAAACACTCCAAGATTGGTCATACGCCGACTATTGACCGCTGCCGCATCAGTATCGCCTTGTAACATTTCCAGATTCCACTGCTCGATTTCGGTTTGCTTATCCGCCAAGTAGTCACGAATCAAAAAAAACCGCTGAAACTGTTGCTGCTCTTCATGACTTAAAAAACGCACGCTGGTTTGGTCGATATCCAACGCTCGCTTAATCCGTCGCCCGCCAGACTCTTGCATGCCACGCCAGTTCTTAAATGAATCGGTGATAAACCGCTTGGTGGGAATCGTCGAAATGGTTTTATCAAAATTCTGTACCCGAACGTTATGCAGTGCGATATCAATCACATCACCATCGGCATTTAAGTTTGGCATCTCAATCCAGTCACCGACCCGCAACAGATCATTGGAGCGAATCTGAATACTCGCCACCAACGACAATAGCGTGTCTTGAAACACCAAAATCAATACCGCCGCAATCGCCCCCAAACCAGATAACAAAATCAGTGGTGAACGATCCATCAAGGACGCAATCATCAGCAGTGCGGTGATCACATACACAATGATCTTCACCAACTGAATGTAACTTTTAATCGGTCGATCGACTTTGCGCTCACGACTTTCGTACAGTCCATTCACCACATCCAAGGCCGCGCCAACTGCCAAAGCCAGACTCAGCACAATAAACGCATTGGCGACGTTTTGTACCAGATTGACCAGCACAATCGGCAGACCATCAATCTGCGCCACCCCAAAACCCAACACCAAGGCAGGCACAACATTCGACAAGCGTGGCACCATTTTGGACTGATGAATCTGTAAACCCAGCACCCAATCGCTTAGCTGCAAGATTTTTTGGATACTGCGCACGATGATTTTTTTGGCAATCCAGTTGCTCAGCCACGACAACAACAGCAACCCTGCCAGCAACAACAGCGGCACAATCCAAGGGTAAGCTGCCATCCATGTTTGCCAAATCTGTAAAATTTCAGTCATTACATTGCTCATCTATCTGTCTGCCCTGCGGTTTATACCACTCAATCATGCTCACATGACAAACAAAAACCATCGACAATACAACGCTTATACCGCTTAGTCTCTCACGGTTAGACCTCCAACCCGCTCACCTGAACGTATGCACTCACTTAAACACGTCAACTGATGACGCATCAATCACACTTGCGGCTATTCAAACCTCTAAAAACCTGTATAGAATCAGCCACTCAATCACCGCTCAAGGAACGAAACAAATGAGTTCAGTGCAGTACGCCCTCCGCGCCAATTTTTTTGGCTACAACGACGAAACTTTTTATGTAGCAGGTAATCGTCTACAGAAAATCTATGCTGATTTAGCGACTGCCAAAGCCGCACTATTTGAGCTGGAGCTTGAAAATGCACGACAGTTTGAGCTACACGAAATTGACTGTTTTTTTGACCCCGAAGATGGTTTTGTCGAAAAAATGGATGCCTTTGTATTTGAACGTTGTGGTGAACATATTGCCGAAGATGGCGAGGTGATCGAGGACACGATTCCCGACGCTTTGAGCGACCTTGACACCATCGAGTTTGTAAACATGGTGGGCATGAACAGCTACCAAATCATCGAGGTTCCCGCTGATAAGCGTTTTTACACGCTATGGCTGACTGGTAAACAAGAATATGCCGTGAACTATGATGAAAGCGGTACATTTTTGATCTATGCCGAAAGTGCGCAACAACTGTTGGATGAGCAACTCGAAAACGTGATGTATACACTAGAGGATGCGCTGACCTTGAGCGGCACACTGGAGCAACTCAGTGATACGCCTGCCTTGCTCAAGGCGGCCATCGACAGCCAAAAAAACCTACGCTACGATGCCAACAAACTCAAGCTTCACATCAAAAATGAAGATGCCAAGGCATTACGCGCCATCCACGATTTACTCAAAGCGCCGCTGTACGAGATCCGTGAGCATAGTCTGGCTGAACTGATCCAGCTCGAACAAGAGCATGCCGATGATGCATGGGATGAATAATCCTGCATTTGCTCATCTGGTTTTAATATAAATCAAGCCGCTGCCCTTGCTGAATACAGCGCTGGTAGCGGCCATCGACCCGATTGGCAAACCACGCCGTATTGTAATCACGGCTAAGCTTCGGCCCTGAAATCACCACTTCTGGCATGATCGCGTAGTCAGGCTGCTGGCTAAAGCGAATCTGATACAGCCGCTGAATCTCCAGATAGGTATCGGTTTTTTCGAATTTTTCAGATTTTTCTTTTTTCAGGTCACGTCGGATCTGTCTGGCGCTGATCGGTACAGTGTATTGGGTAAATAAGGCCTGAATCGCTAACTCTGTAGTACTCGGCTTGCTCAACACATCTTTATCGCGCCCATACAATAACAAGTCACCGTCAAGCGCAAGCTGCTGCTCGGTCAATTTATTCACTGCCTGTTGTAGTGCGGCGTTGCGACTGGAATACATACCTGAATTATAATCGGCAAAGCGATACAGCGGCTTGTCATAATCCGTTGAGTACATCATCAGGCGATGAATCCCATAATATAGGCCACCTTCGCGGGTGTATAAATGATCACGTAGCGCGGCCAGAGTCATCGCGTGGGTCTTGTGCTGGTCGGCATAGCTGATATGTACCTGCATCGAACCCAGCGTACTGATCGGATTAAAATACTCCGACAATGGCTGACCGGCAAATAAACCCGCGACTCCGGTCAGCAAGCCAATATTGTAGTTATCCTCAAAAAACGAAAACATCTCACGATACAGCTGATCCAGTTGCTTTTCGGTTTTGACCCGTTGTAGACGATGCGCAAAGTTATCATCTGGGGTGGGTTTTTGTTTCAGCATGTCTTGAAACTGACCAGCAACAAACTTACCCAGCTTAGCTTCTAGCCGCTGATTCATCTCGGTCATGGCGGTTTTGCCCAGTCCCGCGACCACCGGATCGGCATGAAAGTTTGACTCTTGATCGACCACGGCAATAATCGTACAGCTGTTGGTTAGATTGCGTCGTATCTCAAGCTGCTGCATGATGTTCAAGATCTGCTCTGCCCATTCGCGTCGCTCGGACACGCGTGCCGGAATCAACTTGCGCATTTGCTCAGGGGTGACATCGGGGGCAGTGGCTTGTTTGATTCTGTCACAACTGGACAGGCCAAACAGACTGATGGCGCACAGCACAGCGATAGAGGCTTTTGATTTCATGGGACTCATCAAGCGACAGGGTCAGCGGAACAGTAGCTATAGTATGCCATAGGCGGATTCGGGCGTTATTTTTGCGGCAATAACACCTGCTGCCATATAGCAACTCTGCCCGCCACCTCATCGACTGACAAACCCAGCACATCACTCACCACCGCATACAAATCAACCGCTAAATCAACGCACGGCTGAATATTTTCAGCGGTCAGTCCACCGATCACACACACCGGCACGCTCAGTTGCTGCTTGGCTTGCCGCAAGGTGGTCAAGCTAACGGTTTGTGCATTTGGCTTAGTTACAGAAGAATAGACCGCACCGAAGGCCACATAACTCGCCCCGTCTGCCACCGCTTGCCGCGCAAAATCTAGCGAATCATGGCACGTGCGTCCGATGATAGCCGCATGTCCGAGTCGTTGCCGTGCCTCAATCACACTGCCGTCAGACTGTCCCAAATGCACGCCGCAACCGAGCTTTTCAGCCAGCGCCACGTCGTCATTGATAATCAGAGGCACAGCGTAACGCTGACAGAGCGCAAGCAGTTGCCGTGCTTCCATTTCACGCCCAGCGGGTGCAATCTGCTTACGCCGATATTGCAGCAACGCGACTGCGCCAGTGGCCAGCGCCGCGTCGAGCTTGGCCAGCAGCAACGGAAACGGGTCGTCATTGCTGATCAGATATAAACCCGCGGCAAGCAGTGCCATATTTAGCCCGCTGCTTGATCAAGGCGTTTGATATGCACCCGATCTTGGCTTGGATCAGTCAGGCTGAGTTGACCGCGCACGATATCGCCAAACATCCGAAAATCCGACACAAAGCTTTTTAGTGGCTGTTTAAAACTGGCCGGCTTGTTGTGTTCAAAGAAAAAATGTCCGACCCACGCACAGGCATAACCGGCCACGATACCTTTGATCAACGGTTTGACCGAACGCTTACGAATCGCCTGTGTCGCGCCCAACAGCCCCAGACTACTGCCCAAAAAATGCAACTGGCGGCAGGTCGGGTTTTGGTGTTCGCCGAGATAAAATTGATAAAACTGATCTTTTACGGCTGTCGATACGGCAGTTTTGGCGGTGTTGGCGAGATTTTGCTGCATGATCCTTGACCTTGTAATAACTCGAGACCCTGAGTGTACATAAGCCTGAGCCATGCGAACAGTGCCAAACAGTCGCGTGAATCGGTTACACTGCTGCACACTTTTGAATGCTGTTGCCGGAACCTTTGCATGACCACCCAAGCCCGCTTAAATACCTATTGGATCACCTGTGCTGACGGACTTGAACCGTTGCTGATCGACGAGTTGACCGAGCTTGGCGCGCAGGTCGAACAACGGGTGCAAGGCCGGATCGTGATCAAAGGCACACTGGAAACCGCCTATCGGATTTGCTTGTGGTCGCGCTTGGCCTCGCGGGTGTTGTTGCCGATTCACAGCCACGACGTCGAAGAAAAACGGCAAGGCGATGTGCGCGATGTGGCCGAAGAAATCTACGAAGGTGCGGCCAATTTCGACTGGTC
>Ga0116211_1000147_pt1 | contig 46524 bp, 44 predicted proteins | sample SaghotsprinmetaG_FD_94484 | JGI IMG/M metagenome (GOLD analysis project Ga0116211, IMG submission 94484) | Hot spring microbial communities from South Africa to study Microbial Dark Matter (Phase II) - Sagole hot spring metaG | ecosystem: Environmental > Aquatic > Thermal springs > Hot (42-90C) ... | reverse complement strand
CGCTTTGTCGTTCTTTGTCTATGTTTTTGTCAACATGGGCATGGTCGGTGGTATCCTGCCAGTCGTCGGTGTACCACTACCATTTATTAGCTACGGGGGTACTGCGATCATTACCTTAATGGCTGCTTTCGGCTTACTGATGTCAATCAAAACCCACCGTTAATGCCAATCTGCTTCAAGAATGGCAAAAATACACTTTTTGTTACAATTTAGATCAAAAAACGATCAATAAATCAGATCAACGCCGATTTATTCAGCTATTTTGATTTTTTTTTGGACATTTGCCAACAAGCTACTTAGCATCCAATGGTGTGAGCCGCTGCTGGTTGTTTTAATATAGCTCGGCCGATCCCTATTTTCCCTGAATTTCTGTCTGGTCTAAAGGACTCGAACAGACCCAAAACGGAGTCGCTGTCATGTCAAAAATGACCTATACCGCGCTGGCACTGTTCTTTGCTTGCAGCCCAATCGCAAATGCAGAGCTCGTGCCATCGCAATCACTTGCCAACACGACAGAGACCAGCTCACTGGCGGGTCTGTTGTTAGAGCGCACGGGAACACCAAGTTTAGGTTTTAGTGCAGTACAAAATGCTGCAGCCAAAACCGCAACCACAGCCAAAGTCGAAGACACGATTGCGGTTTCGGTTCGTGACATGGCAACCAGCAAAAAGCCTGTTATCGTCGAAGAAGACGGCTTGATGGATCGGATGAACGTGCTGGCTGCTCAAACTGTACGTCGGTTTAATCAAAGTGGCCTAGCCTCTTGGTATGGCCGCCAGTTTAATGGTCGTCCAACTGCCAGCGGTGAGCGTTTTGACATGCATGCCATGACTGCTGCGCATCGCTCCCTGCCACTCAATTGTTATATTCGTGTCACCAATCAAGACAACGGTAAAAGTGTCGTGGTTAAAGTCAACGATCGTGGCCCCTTTCATGGCAATCGGATTTTAGATTTGTCTTATGGTGCAGCACAGCAGATCGGCATCACCAGTCGTGGTGTCGGCAATGTGACCATCGAACGGATTGATCCACCAAACGGTCAATAACTCGACACGACGAGACAGAAAAAAGCCTTGCAACGCGATACGCTGCAAGGCTTTTTTGTGGCTGCTTATTCAGATCGATGCGGTCAAATCACGCTTAATTTAAGACCTGCTGCTTGTGACAGACTAACAAAATTTGGGAAGCTAGTCGCGACCGTTTCCGTGCCATTGATTTGGATACTGCCGTTAGAGCGTAGCGCCGCCATCGCAAAGCTCATCGCAATCCGATGATCATGGTGGCACTCGATCACCGCGCTACCAAACACGGCTGGATACTCGCCCGCCTTGCCCTTGCCTTGAATAATCATACCATCCGGTGTCGGTGTGCAATCAATCCCCAACGCGATCAGGCCATCAGCCATGACCTGAATCCGATCTGATTCTTTCACCCGCAGTTCTGCTGCGCCAGTGAGGATGGTTTGACCTTCGGCACAAGCAGCAGCAATAAAAATCGCCGGAAATTCATCAATCGCTAACGGCACTTGGTCTTCTGGAATATGAATGCCTTTCAGTGAACTGGCCTGAATCCGAATATCTGCGACCGGCTCACCGCCTGCCATGCCTTGATTTTCGAGGCTGATGTTAGCACCCATTTGCTTTAAGATTTCGATCACGCCGGTACGGGTGGGGTTAATGCCGACCTGCTGCAAGGTCACATCCGAACCCGCTGCAATCGCTGCACCGACCATAAAAAACGCCGCAGACGAAATATCCGCTGGCACTTGAATGTTAGTCGCGGTGAGTTTACCGCCACCTTGCAGGCTGACCACGTTGCCATTCTCTTGGGCACTGACTTGCACATCGTAGCCAAATGCCCGCAGCATCCGTTCGCTGTGGTCACGGGTCGGTTCAGGCTCAACCACAGTAGTTGTGCCCTCTGCCCATAAGCCTGCCAGCAAAACACCGGACTTAACCTGTGCTGAGGCCATCGGCAGATCGTAGTGAATGCCTTTGAGCTTCTGGCCGCCACTCACGCTGATTGGCGGCGTACCGCGCTCGCCGGTGGTTTGAATTTTTGCCCCCATCAAGCGCAGCGGTTTGGCGATGCGCTCCATCGGGCGTTTGCTCAGCGATGGATCGCCGGTCATCACCGTGTCAAACGCTTGCGCCGCCAAAATCCCCGACAACAAACGCGTGGTCGTGCCGGAGTTGCCCATGTACAGTGCGCCGACTGGCTGCTTTAGGCCATGCAAGCCCACACCATGAATGGTCACTTCGCCGTTTTTGGGTCCTTCAATCACCACACCCATGTCGCGGAATGCCTGCAAGGTTGCCAAGGCATCCTCACCTTCCAAAAACCCCGTCACGTGGGTGGTACCTTCGGCCAATGCACCAAACATAATCGAACGATGCGACACCGACTTGTCACCAGGGATCGCCAGTGCGCCAGTCAGTGTGCCGCCAGCAGAAAGCAAAAATTGTTGAGTCACAGTCGTGGTTTCCATATAAGGGGTTTTTGCAAGCATATGACCAAAATGTTTACGCGCCGCTTGCGCACGCGTCAGCATCCCAATCAGAGGTTCAGAATCACGCTGCTCAATCAGTTGTCGCAGCGTCGCCAATTGGGTTTCAAATGCATCCAGTGCCGACAGCACCGCATCCCGATTGGCTAAAAAAATATCGTGCCACATCAGCGGGTCACTGGCCGCGATACGGGTAAAATCGCGCAAGCCGCCCGCAGCATAGCGAAAAATTTCGAGATTATTATGGTTACTGGCCAATTGTTCAATCAGATTAAACGCCAATAAATGCGGCAAATGACTAGTCTGCGCCAAAATCTCATCATGCTGTGCTACCGTCATGCACAACACATCAGCCTGCGCCGCTTGCCATAGCTGCGTCATCCGCTGTAACGCCACAGGATCGGTGGACGGGAGTGGGGTCAAAATCACCTTATGATGCGCAAACAACTGCGCATGGCCAGCCGCCACACCGGACTTCTCTGCCCCCGCAATCGGATGCGCCGGTACAAAGCCGCTGGGTAACACCGCACCAAACACCGCATGCGCCGCCGCCACCACATTACCCTTGGTGCTGCCCACATCAGTAATGATTGCATCTGGTCGTAATACCGGCGCGATCACGCGCAGCACCGATTCAGTCGCTTGTACCGGCATCGCCAGCACGATCAAATCCGCTTCGCGTGCCGCATCGGCGGGATCAGCAAACCCCGCATCAATCACGCCGAGATGCAGCGCTTCGGCCAACGTACTCTGTGAGCGGGTACTGGCCACGATCTGCCGTGCCAAACCCTGCGCACGAATCACCCGCGCCAGACTTGACCCAATCAAGCCTAGACCGATAAAAGCAACTTTTTCAAACTTAACACCGGCAGGTAACGCTGAATCAGACACGTGTGGTCTTCCTCTGTCTGGTCATTTTTGGCTCCCTAAGCAGTCGAACAGTATAACAAAACCTATGCAAATCTGGCCGTAAATCAGCCGCTGAAATTGTGATTTTGGGACATTCAGATGGCCTTGATGGACATTGATGTTTATCAAAATCAGGCTAGTCTATTTCTTGTTCTTAACGCTATTAAGTTTGGGAGTAAGATCATGCAGCGTCATCTGTTAAAACCGCGTCTGGTACAGTTTGATCTGAGCCAGTCGCCACTGCATTGGATTCCAAACGATCCACTTGCCACACATATCATCAATGGCATCAATATTTTGCTGCCAGAAGGTGAACTGTGGTTTTGTCGGGTGTATAACCAAGCACTGCCACTGATTACTGATCCAGTGCTGCGCGAGGATGTGAAAGGCTTTATCCGGCAGGAAGCGATTCATTCGCGGGCGCACACCAAGGCGGAGCAATTCCTGAATCAGCATGGCATGTTGACTCAGCCATTTCGCGATAAAGTCGAGTGGACATTTAAGCAGCTATTGGCCGATAGTCCATTTAATCTGCGTCCGCTGAACAGTCCGGCACTGGAAAAACGTTGGTTGATTTTTCGGGTTGGGGTGATTGCGGCGATTGAGCATTTTACCGGTGTACTCGGCCAGTGGTGTATGGATAACACCAGTTGGGACAAGGCTGATCCAACGATGGCGGATTTATTTCGGTGGCATTTGGCCGAAGAAGTCGAACATCGCACGGTGGCGTTTGATTTGTTTGCGCATTTGTGCAAAACCGAGTTGGGCTTTTATATCAGTCGTCAGGCGTTGATGGCGTTGGTGTTTCCGCTGTTTATTTATTTTATTGCGGAGGGTGGCCGTTCGTTGGCGCGGCAGGATTCGAATACTTATGCGCAGTGGATTGGGCGGAGTTCGGTGATTCGATTGTTGTTTGAGTTGGAGCGAGTCGGTAAAGCCACTGAAAACGTACCGACCTTTAGCTTTTTGATGGCGGCGACGTTGCGTTGGATTTCTCCACGCTTTCACCCAATTCATGAAGGCAATACCGAACAGGCGCTGGCTTATTTGGCGCGTTCACCTGCTGCACAAGCGGCGGCTCTGCGGCAAGCTGCTTAAGGTTGATTTTGAGCCAATGTATGTACGGTTGGAGCGCTAGCCGTACATGCGGCTTATCCGATACAGGCAAATATTAGATGACAGTTCGTCTTGTTTAGAATTTGATTTTCTTCATAATAATCCAGATGAAAATGCTCTCCCTCATCTGACGCACTATCAAAAAAATTAATCAATGAATCACCAAGTTTATTAAATGCTAGTTTTGACCCACTCAAATGAAGATTGTTTTCGTTAACTTCAATGGTAAGCCGATCATTTGAGTTCTTAGCAATCTCAATTTTTATAAGGTTAATACTGAAGCGATAGAATTTGTCCTGCAAAACAGGCACATCAAGAATGGCAGACTCCGTGCGTTCATTTAAAAATAGTCCAAAAGCCGCTAGTGAATTCGCTGAACCAGAAATTTTTACTTCAGATCTGCTCCAATCGCCATCACAATTAACGTAAATTTTAATCGCCATATTGGTCATTTTCAGCTCACATAGTCAGTTAGCATTGAACCATTTTTATTCAGCAACTTCCCCCGTATTCTACGGAGGAAGTTTTCAGCAGACGTTTAGGCCAACACTTCCGCCAACGCTGTCAAAAACCGTGCATTTTCCTCCGGTAGACCAATCGACACCCGAATATACTCCGGCATTTGATAGCCACCAACTGGACGCACAATCACGCCTTTTTGCAATAACGCCTGAAATACACTTTGGCTGGTATGCCGACCCGCTTGATCGATCTTCACCGCGATAAAGTTGGCGCGTGACGGAATCCACGTTAACCCCATCGCCGTAAAACCCGCCTCAAGCTGCGCCATCCCCTCACGATTCAGCACCCGACTCCGCTCAACAAACGCTTCATCCGCCAACGCTGCCGCAGCACCTGCCAAGGCAAGGCTGTTCACATTAAACGGCTGACGCACGCGATTGATCAAATCACTGATTTGACTGCTCGCCAACCCAAACCCGACCCGCAGCGCCGCCAAGCCATAGGCCTTGGAAAACGTCCGACTAATCAATAAGTTTGGATACTGTGGCAAAAATTTCAGACTATTGAACTGCTCTGGAAAATACTCCACATACGCCTCATCCAGCACCACCAGCACGTTAGACGGGATCTGCTGCATAAACGCCGCAAACGCCGCTTCACTAAAACATGTGCCAGTCGGGTTATTTGGATTGGCTAGGAACACCACTGCGGTATCCTCGCGCACGGCCTGCGCCATCGCCACCAGATCATGACCAAAGTCCTGTGCGGGCACTTCAATCCCTATCGCGCCAACCGCTTGCACCACCAGCGGATACACCGCAAACGCATGCTGACTGTACACCGCCGACTGATGCGGCGCGATAAACGTCCGCGCGACCAGCTCCAGAATGTCATTTGAACCGTTACCGAGGGTAATTTGGCTCATCTCGACCGCAAATTTATCGGCAATCGCGGCCTTTAACACAAAACCATTGCCATCTGGATAACGGCCAATCTGCGCAAGCTCAGCCTGCATCGCAGCACTGGCCTGCGGCGAACAACCCAGTGGGTTTTCATTGCTGGCCAGTTTGACAATATCGGTCAAGCCCAACTCACGCTTGAGTTCATCAATCGGCTTACCGGCCTGATACGGTGCAATCTTGGCGATGCCCACATTGGCGGGTTGAATCTGCGACAAACTATTCATGCAAAACATCCAAAAACCGAATCGTAGAAAAACTTAGCCATCGAAAATACAGACCAAGCAACAGCTAAACTCGTCGCCATCGTGCGGGCTGTCAGCACCACGCACGATCAAACAAGCCTGTGACAATCACTGATCGCTACAACACCGCGCGAGGATACGACCCCAATACCCGCAGCTCTTTCACCTGTGGCCGAATCTCCGCCAACGCCGCCGCAACCGCAGGATCAGCCTGATGACCTTTTAAATCAATAAAGAACACATACGCCCATTTGTCCGGCAAGGCAGGCCGCGTTTCGATACTGGTCAACGAAATCTGATGCTGAGCAAATGGCTGCAAAATCTCCAGCAACGCACCGGCACGATCATGCGCCGCAACCAACAACGAGGTTTTGTCATCGCCACTGACTGGCACAGCATCCCGACCAATAATCAAAAACCGCGTGGTATTGCTTGGATTATCCTCAATATTACGATGCAGCATCTCAAGGCCATATTGCTCCGCCGCCGACTCACCGGCAATCGCTGCCGAATGCCATTCAGTCTTAATCCGTCGCGCCGCTTCAGCATTACTGCTGACCGCCACACGCTCGGCATTCGGATAGTGCGCGTCTAGCCATTTGCGACATTGCGCCAGTGATTGCTGATGCGAATAAATCCGCGTGATCGACTCTTTACGGGTGGTTTCGGCGACCAACAAATTATGATGAATGCGTAACTCAACTTCGCCCATCACATGCAGTGACGACGCTAAAAAACAATCCAGCGTATGATTAACCACGCCTTCCGATGAATTCTCGACTGGCACCACGCCATAGTGTGCACTGCCCGCTTCAACCTCGCGGAATACCTCATCAATGGTGGCTTGCGGCGCACAAACGGCCGAATGCCCAAAGTGCTTCAAGGCAGCCGCTTGGGTAAACGTCCCCGCAGGCCCCAAGAATGCAATCGTTTGCGGGGCTTCAAGCGCTAGACAGGCTGACATGATTTCACGGAACAAGCGCGCCACGGTTTCATCACCCAGCGGACCCGTATTCCGCGCCATCACTGCACGTAGCACTTGAGCTTCACGTTCGGGGCGATAAAATACCGGATTGGCTTCGGTGGCTTGTTTGGCGTGTGCAACCTGCTCCGCCAATCGCGCGCGCTGATTCAATAAACGGTGAATATGTTGATCCACGTGGTCGATCTGATCGCGCAAGTCCGCAAGTGTCGGAATGGCCTGTGCTGAGGTCTGGGATTGATCATCCGATGTTGAGGTCATGCCGCAGTGCTTCCATCATAAATGCTGCACCAAGTATAGCAAAAGCCGCAGCAGAATCGACGCTCAAACAATCCGGCGTTTGTCCCCTACCAATCGCTGCAATCTGGCCTATAATCCTAGCACCGCATCACCGCTATTGCAGAGCTTGCCATGACCGACACCCCCGTAACGCCTCGCCGCCCTGTCGTGGGTGAAAAACTGCGTGGCGCAGACAAGATGGCACGGATTCCGGTCAAAATTATTCCAACCGTCGATGTCCCAAAAAAACCGGACTGGATTCGGGTCAAAATGACCGCGCCCGCCGAAGTACAGCGGATTAAAGACACGCTCCGCGCGCAAAAACTGCATACCGTCTGTGAGGAAGCCGCCTGTCCGAACCTACCGGAATGCTTCGGTGGCGGCACGGCGACCTTTATGATCATGGGTGATATTTGTACGCGGCGCTGTCCATTTTGTGATGTGGCACACGGTCGCCCGAAGGCACTCGATGCCGACGAGCCACGCCACATGGCCGAAACCATTGCCGGACTCGGCTTAAAATATGCGGTGATTACCTCCGTAGATCGCGATGATTTACTCGACGGTGGCGCACAGCACTTCGTCGATTGCATCCGTGAAACCCGTCAGATCAGCCCAAACACCTTACTTGAAATTCTCGTGCCAGACTTTCGCGGTCGGATGGACATTGCGCTGCGGATTATGCGTGAGTGTCCGCCAGACGTGTTTAACCATAATATTGAAACCGTGCCACGTTTATATAAAGCCATGCGGCCGGGTTCGGACTATCAGCATTCCTTAAATTTACTCAAGACCTTTAAAGAAATCTGCCCTGACGTACCGACCAAATGCGGTTTGATGGTTGGTTTAGGTGAAACTGAAACCGAGGCTTTGGCGTTATTGGATGATTTACGCGCCTATGGGGTGGATTATGTGACGATTGGGCAGTATTTGCAGCCATCTAAGAGTCATGCGCCGGTCGAGCGCTTCGTGCATCCGGATGAGTTTGAACGCTATACCGCGCATGGTCAGGCGTTGGGCTTTAAGAATATTTGGGCTGCGCCGATGGTGCGTTCGAGTTATTTTGCGGATCGTCAGTATCGTGGTGAGCCAGTGCCTGCCGTGCGGCGCAGTGTGAAAGCCAACGCTTAAACTCAACTAGACGGCACTAGTTGGCCAATCGCCTTATAGTGCTGATTGGTGTTTGGTTTTAGCAGACAGCATGAGGCGTGAATTCATACGCCTCATCAAAGCATGCCACAAATAGGTAGAAAACGGTGACAACATATTTTTTCCGTTTGAGCCGCTTGTTAGTGCCTATTTTCAAGTTTGAACTCTAAAAACTTGAGGAATAATTCCGCTTGTTCTTTATTTGGAAAATCATCATTCTCCTTGCGATTTTTAGAATAATTTATAAGGTCATTTATACATTCTTTTGAAAGCTCAATACGCATACTTTGTATATAAGCATCCATTCCTCGCCCCCAACCTTTTAAGTAAGTTGAGGCGTATACTTCTCTTCCTCGTTCTAAGAGTTCCTGAGCTAAGAGACTAACAACAGGATTTACGCCCCAAGCTTCTTTGGCAAACTCTGTTTCTGCATCATAAAGTGCCGCGATAAGTGAAACAGAAAATGTACCTTTATGGCTCTTGAAGTAATCAAGCACCTCTCGACGAAATTTAAAATTTTCATCCTCGAAACCATTTGCATGCTTGCCATTCCAAGCAAACATGATTTCTAGTTCGTCGTCTTCCCTGTAATTTTTGACATATTCTTCGATGTTCATAATTTTTGAGCACTAACTAAGGATACACGGCGTTTTTGATGTATAAACTGCTGTCAGCATGACGTATATCCTGTTTTAAAAGCAATATCTCTATTGCGAGCCCGAAGACGAAAATAACATGCTTTTACTAGGACTGCAAATCAAACACCCTCGAACACAAAAAACAATACAGGCAATTGATTTAATTAAAAATTACTAAAATCCACGCACAGAGCAATCCTACTGTGGCTGGGTTAAACGTTTTGTTTTGCTCTACAATAAGCGTCACCCTAGCGAAATTGAACATTCACCGCGTACCTGACCCGCCCGCTGTGTTTTTGGTGTAAAATGCCGCCCGAATGCACACCGCTGACCGCCATCGCGCGAGATGCCGCGTGTGTAACCCAATACCATAATGACCCGCTGATGCTGGAGCCACCATGCAACAAGACCAACTGTCGAGCCTGATCGAACAAGCCTTTGAAGACCGCCTGAAGTTTTCGCCGACCGATGCCCCACAAGACGTGCGCGATGCGGTCAATGACGTGCTGGCCGGTCTGGACAATGGCAGCCTGCGCGTGGCCGAAAAAATCGGCAATGATTGGCAAGTCAATCAATGGGTTAAAAAAGCCGTCCTGCTGTCATTTCGCCTCAATGACAACGTCGCCATGAGCGGCGGCGATGCCCAACAGTATTTTGATAAAGTCCCGACCAAGTTTGCCGATTGGAACGAAGACCAATTCCGCGCCGCAGGGATTCGTGTTGTCCCGCCAGCAGTCGCCCGCAAAGGCAGCTTTATTGCCCGCAACGTCATCCTGATGCCGTCCTACGTCAATATCGGCGCGTATGTCGATGAAGGCTCGATGGTCGATACATGGGCAACCGTTGGCTCATGTGCGCAAATCGGCAAAAATGTCCACCTGTCTGGCGGTGTCGGCATCGGCGGCGTGTTAGAGCCACTGCAAGCCAACCCAACCATCATCGAAGACAACTGCTTTATCGGTGCGCGTTCTGAGATCGTCGAAGGCGTGATCGTCGAAGAAGGCTCAGTGATTTCGATGGGCGTGTATATCGGCCAATCGACCAAAATCTATGACCGCGAAACCGGCGAAGTGACCTATGGCCGCGTACCGGCTGGCTCAGTCGTGGTCGCGGGTAACCTGCCATCGGCTGATGGCAAATACAGCCTATACGCCGCTGTCATCGTCAAAAAAGTCGATGCCAAAACCCGCTCGAAAGTCGGTTTGAATGAGTTGCTGCGGGTCGATTGATCGTTAAGAGTGGCAAGCTGAACGCTGTAGCTTGCCTAAGACAACACCCCATCCCAGCCTTCCCCTCACAGGGGAAGGTGCTGCCGCTACGATAGACCTTGATTTTAACCAAACATCACCCTTCTGATGAAGCAGGGATCTGTTTTGAGAACCGCATGCGCACCAGCCAAATCCCCGTCACCGACCCTGCCGCAGGCTTGCGACTGACTGAGATGTTTTATTCGTTGCAAGGCGAAGCCAATCACTCCGGCTGGCCTACCGTGTTCGTACGGCTGACGGGCTGTCCGCTGCGCTGCGTGTACTGCGATACCACCTACTCGTTTGAAGGCGGTGAACGGCACAGCCTCGACCAGATTATGCAACAAGTTCATAGCTATGGCGCACGACATGTCTGTGTGACCGGCGGCGAGCCACTGGCACAACCGAACTGCATTCCGCTGCTCCAGTCATTGTGTGATGCGGGCTATCAGGTCTCGCTAGAAACCTCCGGCGCACTGGACATCAGCAAAGTCGATCTGCGCGTGTCACGCGTGGTCGATCTAAAAACCCCAAATTCTGGCGAAATGGCGCGCAACTTACTCAGCAACCTCGAACACCTGACCGCGCATGATCAGTTAAAATTTGTGATCATGAATCGGCAGGACTACGAGTGGTCACGCGACATGCTACAGCAGTATGATCTGGCCGCAAAAGTCAGTAGCGTCTGGTTTTCGCCAGCATTCGCAGTCGATCATGCCAGTACAGCATTGCCTGCCCTCGCTCATGATCTGGCCGAGTGGATTTTGGCGGATCGCCTGCCCGTTCGTTTTCAGCTACAACTGCATAAACTGCTGTGGCAAGATGCGGCGGGACACTAAAGCCACGCTCAATACAGCGTGCAGGTTTTCACAAGACCTCGTTTTGACATCGTTTTAAGATAATGAGTAACGCAATGACGACTCCCCAAGCCAAAGCAATTGTCCTCCTTTCTGGCGGCCTCGACTCTGCCACCTGCTTGGCGTGGGCGATGCAGCGTTATCATTGTGAAGCGTTGAGCTTTTCATATGGGCAACGCCATTCGAGTGAGTTGGTCGCCGCCAAACGACTGGCCGACGCCGTCGGTGTGAAGCTACGCGTGATTGATATTGATCTGCGCAATGTCGGTGGCTCGGCCTTGACCGATGATGCGATTGACGTACCAGAAGACCAGCCTGAAGGCATTCCAGTGACTTATGTACCGGCGCGGAATACGATTTTTTTATCGTATGCGTTGGCGGTGGCGGAAGTCACCGATAGCCAAGCGATTGTGATCGGCGTGAATGCCGTGGATTATTCAGGCTATCCCGACTGCCGCCCTGAGTACATTCAGGCATTTACACAACTGGCCAATCTGGCCACCAAATCTGCGGTCGAAGGCCAGCCACTCTGCATCGAAACACCATTATTACACCTGAGCAAAGCGCAAATCATACAGTTGGGCGCAACGCTTGGCGTAGACTACAGTCTGACCGTGTCGTGTTATCAGGCCGACGCTGATGGTCGTGCCTGTGGCCGCTGTGATAGTTGTCGACTGCGTAAACAAGGGTTTATCAATGCCGAGCAGCACGATCCAACGCGCTATCAGAACCACTGATCTACCACGAATCAAACCTACCGAATTTGGATTTATGATGACTTTATTTCGCTCTACACTCGCCGCAGTGCTTGCCGTAAGTTATTTTAGCCTAACCCACGCTAGCCCAGCAGCCAATCGACCGACCACCCCAAGCCAGCCCGTCGATGTACAAACCATGATGATTCAGCGCTGCGCTAGCGAAATGACCGCATTAAAAATGACGGATGCCACCAGTGCACAAAAAGTGTGTAAATGCACCATTGATGTGCAAGCCAACAACCTAAAAGTTGCTGAGTTCTGGAAAATTCAAAGTATGGCAATGAATGGCCAGAAGCCGGATGGCTACCCTGCGTTTACTCGCATTAAAAGCCAGCTTGACCAATGTCGTGCCGGTGTTAAACTCAACCCGCCTGCATAAGTCCCACGGATAACCTGTTTGACACTGACCGCTCAACAGCGGTCATTTTATGCTATGGTGATCGCCATATTGTTTTGTCATGCAGACAAACCCAGCATGCAAGGAGTGCATCCACGATGTCGACTGACACCGCCGCTACAACCGTTCCAGCCGCAGCCAATATTCAACACCTCCCCGAACTCGATGTCCACACCACACAAGGGGTATTTCGACTGTCTAATCTGGTCGGCCAGCCACTGATTTTATATTTTTATCCCAAAGACTCAACACCGGGTTGCACCACGCAAGCACAGGATTTTCGTGATCTGATGCCAGAGTTTGCTGCGCTCGGTGTGCGGATTTTGGGGATTTCACGCGATTCGATGAAGTCACACGATAAATTCACGGCTAATGAATGCTTACCGTTTCCACTGGCCAGCGATGAAAGCGAACAAGTCTGTCGGCATTATGGCGTGATTCAAATGAAAAACATGTACGGTAAAATGGTCGAAGGCATCGTGCGCAGTACATTTTTATACAACTCACATGGCGAGCTGGTCGAGCAGTGGCATAAGGTTAAACCAGCCGGACATGCCCAGATGCTACTGGACTATGTGCGTAAGGCTTCAGGGCAGTGATAAAGCAACCCAAAAAAAGGCTGGATTCAAACCCAGCCTTTTTAACGTCTAACAATTACTTCGCCGCTTCAGCCGGTGTTAGCTCCGCATCAATCCGCACTGCAATCTCATCACCGACCGCAGGGACATAGGTGGTCATGCCCCAATCGCTGCGCTTAATTGAAGTGGTAGCAGTAATCCCAGCGGTTTGCTTATTGGTGATCGGGTTAATCGCAAGTTTGTTCAGCGTCACATCCAAGGTCACCGGCTTGCTGACACCGAGCAGGGTCAGATTGCCAGTCACTTGGCTTTTATTGTCACCCAGCACCTTCACTGCGGTGCTGGTAAAGGTCATCTTGGGAAACTGTTCGACATTAAAAAAATCCGCCTTACGCAGATGCTCATCACGCGCCGCCCAACCCGAATCAATGCTCTTGGTGTCGATTTCAAAATTGACTTGCAAAGACTCAGGCTGTTTGGGATCGTACTGCACACCACCCTCAAACTGGCGAAAATCACCGATCACACTGGAAAAGCCCAAATGATCAACCGTAAAACCAACCCGTGTATGTGATTTATCAAACTCCCATGCTTGTGCGCTGGCTACACCAGACCACAGGACGCTACTCATCGCAATTGCTAAACCGAGTTGTTTCATAGACTTGCTCCTTAAAAAAACCGAAATTGCGTCACCGCAACTGTGCCGTCACAGCATAACGAATCAGAACAGATAGATTAACCCGCGTTTTCTTAACATACTGTTGAAAAAAGTTAGCGTTTTTTGCGCTCAGATATTGTAAAATCGCGCATTTCCAATTCGGAGTGTACTGCTATGAAAGCTGGCATCCATCCAGACTACCGCCCTGTGTTATTTCATGACACCAATGCTGACGTGTTTTTCCTGATCGGCTCAACCGTCAAGACCAAGCACACCCGTGAGCATGAAGGCCAAGAATACCCATACGTTAGCTTGGATATTTCAAGCGCATCGCATCCGTTTTACACTGGTGAAGTGCGTCAAGTGGGCAACGAAGGCCGTGTGGCAAGCTTTAACAAGCGTTTTGCACGCTTCGGCAAAAAAGCCAGCTAATCGCTGCTTTACGCCAAAAATCAGCCGTCACCTGTTTACAGATGACGGCTTTTTTGTGTGTTTAGACAGCCAGACTAACCCACTTTACGCACGATCACCGAACCAATCGAATAGCCCGCACCAAACGAACAAATCACGCCCAGATCACCGTCACTCAGATCCTGCGAATGCTGATGAAACGCAATAATCGAACCGGCTGAACTGGTATTGGCATATTGATCCAAAATAATCGGCGCACGCTCGCGCTCAGGCTCCGCACCCAGCATCATTTTTAAGATCAGTTTATTCATGTTTTCGTTGGCTTGGTGTAACCAGTAACGCCTGACATCCTCCACCCCAAAGCCCAGTTTGGCCAAATGCTCAGTAATTGTTTTTGATACCAGTGGCGACACTTCACGGTAGACTTTTTGACCATTTTGCACAAATAGCTTATCCGGCTGACCCACGCCCGACTCGTCACCACGATTCAAAAAGCCAAAGTTATTGCGAATATTGTTGGAAAATTGCGTCAGTAGTTGCGTGCCCAGAATCTCAAAGCCAGCCTTGTCGTCAGTCGCTTCGATGATCACCGCAGTACACACGTCACCAAAAATAAAATGACTGTCGCGCTCCGTCCAATTCAAGTGACCGGAGGTGATTTCAGCATTCACCATCAGCACGCGTTTGGCTGAACCGGCTTTGATCGCATCGACCGCTTGTTGCAAACCAAAAGTCGCTGCACTACAGGCCACATTCATATCAAAGGCATAGCCTTTTGTCATACCGAGCGCGGCCTGAATCTCAATCGCCACCGCAGGATAAGCACGCTGCATATTCGAGCAGGCCAGAATCACCGCATCCAGATCATCTGGTTCTAAGTTGGCGTTTTTCAGGGCTTCACGCGCCGCAGCCACACCCATTTCAGCTTGTATCGAGATTTGTTCGTTTGGACGTTCTGGGATGATTGGACACATGCGCTGTGGATCGAGGACACCGGTTTTGTTGACCACGTAGCGCGACTTAATGCCAGAGGCTTTTTCGATAAACTCGGGCGATGAAGTACGCTTGGCAGTCATCGTGCCGGCTTCGATTTCGGCGGCGTGGGTTTGGTTATACTGCTCGACATAGGCGGTCAGGCTGTCCACCAATTCATGATTGCTGATGGAAAATTCTGGGGTGTATACGCCCGTACCGGTAATCCGAATCGCCATGATCTGCTCCTGCTTGTCGTGTCTACCGCTGAACATCGATTGTCCGAATGGTAAAAGAATGTTTCAAAGTAACCGCTAGTGTCTAACGCTGCCGGTGTTTTGTCTAGTCTTGATCGGCCAAAGCGTTGTGTCTATCGTCGATTAGTCGAGGATAAATGGATTGAAACGGCTAAACTGCTCAACTGTGAGTTATTGGAAACCTCTGGGATTGATTGAGCATTACACATGAAAGATTGACTCTTTTGATCATCATTTTATATGGTATTCGCTCGTTACTCTGATCTTATTGCAGCAAATGGATACCCAGCCATGAATCTACACTTTGATTGGGATCCACACAAAGCAGCCAGCAATCTACGGAAACATGGCGTCAGCTTTATGGATGCCAGCCAAATCTTTAATGATCCTTTAGCGATTCGTTTGCCTGATATGGATCACGGTGGGCATGAAGAACGCTGGGTAACCCTTGGGCAGGTTGCTTATCATCATTTGGTTGTTGCCATACACACTTGGCAGGAAGACGATGATAATATTTATGTGCGCATCATCTCGGCTCGTCGAGCGACTGCGCATGAAATCAGGAACTATGAAAAAGGGTGACTCCATGCGTGATGAGTACGATTTCAGCAAAGGCGAACGTGGCAAATTCTACCGACCGAATGCTAAAGTGCATCTGCCTGTCTATCTTGATGATGATGTACAGGCCACGCTGGTCAGTCTGGCCGCTGCAAGTGGTAAAGACTACTCAGCGTTGATTAATGAATTGCTCAAAAAAGATATTGAGCTGATTCAAATCGCACGTTAGTCGAGTAACCCTCGTTTTACCCGACTCCCCTAACGCCGCTTTTTCGGCTTTGCAGCGGGCTGAGTGCTGTGTGAATACGTTGGCTTTAAGATCGACTGCTCACTGGTTTTCAGCGCAATTGGTGCAATCGGGTCTTTACCGGCCAACTGTTTCAGCAACCCCAGAACCAGCTTAATTCGCTCGGCGTGCTCCGGCGTGGCCAGACTGACCCGCAATTTCAGCGCCCCTTCCATCCGAAACACCTGCGGCTGCGACTGCAACAACCGAATCAACAGCCCACCGTCGACCGGCGTATCTTGATTAAACTCCAACCAACCACCGGCCAGATTCATATCGATTTTGGCAATCCCCAAGCGCTCGGCCATCACCCGAATCCGATGCACCTCGAACAACTGCTGCGCCGCCGTCGGCAACATCCCGAACCGATCAATCATCTCAATCCGAATCTCACTGAGCGCCGCCTCACTGCTCACACCACTGATGCGCTTATAAAACAACAAGCGCTGATGCACATCACCCAGATACTCATCGGGAATCAGCGCGGGTAAATGCAGATTGATTTCGGAGGTCAGACTGAGCGGCGCGTCAAGATTCGGGGCTTTGCCGTTTTTAATCGCCTTAGTTTCCCGCTCCAGCATTTCCATATACAGACTAAACCCAATCGCCTGCATGTTGCCGCTTTGCTCCTCACCGAGTAACTCACCCGCGCCGCGAATCTCTAAATCCTCAGTCGCCAAAATAAATCCCGCCCCCAGATCAGAGGCGCGTTGAATCGCATCAAGGCGTTTTTCGGCATCGCCTTTGAGGTGTTTGATCGACGGCACCAGCAGATAGGCATAGGCTTGGTGGTGACTACGCCCGACCCGACCACGCAACTGATGCAACTGCGCCAGTCCCAGCTTATCGGCGCGCTCGATAATGATGGTATTAGCGTTCGGTACGTCAATGCCGGTTTCGATGATGGTCGAACTGACCAAAATATTATGCTGCTTGTGATAAAACGCCTGCATCACCTGCTCAAGATCACGTTCGCGCATCTGACCATGTGCCACCGCAACCCGTGCTTCAGGGATTAATTTACGCAATTCCTCAGCGGCACGTTCAATCGTATCCACTTCATTATGTAGAAAATACACCTGCCCACCGCGCAACAACTCGCGCAAAATCGCCTCTTTTAAGGTCGCATTGGTGCGCTCCATCACAAAGGTCTTAATCGCCAAGCGTCGCGCCGGCGGTGTCGCAATAATCGACAGGTCACGCATGCCCGAAAAGGCCATGTTTAAGGTACGCGGAATCGGGGTCGCGGTCAGCGTCAGCATATCGACATCAGAGCGCAGCGCCTTGATTTTCTCTTTATCACGCACCCCAAACCGATGCTCCTCATCGACGATCATCAGGCCAAGATTGCTAAAATTCACGCCGGTTTGCAGCAATTTGTGCGTGCCGATAATAATATCGACTTTACCGGCAGCCAAATCTTCCAAGGTTTGCTGTTGTTCTTTTTTACTGCCAAAGCGTGAAATCCCCTCGACCCTGACCGGCCAATCGGCAAACCGATCACGGAAATTTTCTTCATGCTGTTGTGCCAGCAAAGTGGTCGGCACCAACACCGCCACCTGTCGTCCAGCGTGTACCGCGACAAAGGCCGCCCGCATCGCCACTTCGGTTTTGCCAAAACCGACATCACCACAGACCAAACGATCCATCGGCTTGGGGTCTTGCATATCGGCAATCGTTGCGGCAATTGCATTGGCTTGATCTAAGGTTTCCTCAAACGGAAACTGACTGGCAAACAAATCATAGGCATGCGGATCAATCTCAAAGCTAATCCCCGCCCGTGCTTGCCGACGCGCCTGAATGTTGAGCAACTCTGCCGCGACATCATGGATTTTTTCCAGTGCTTTACGCTTGGCCTTGCCCCACGCCTCACCGCCGAGTTTATGCAGCGGCGCATGATCGGGATCGCCGCCGCTGTAGCGACTGATCAGGTGGAGATTGGCGACTGGTACATAGATTTTGGCGTTATCGGCATAGTCAATCTGCAAAAACTCATGCGTCTGCTGGTCGATCTCTAGCGTGATCAAGCCGCCATAACGCCCCACCCCTTGATCGATATGCACCACTGGCGCACCAATCGACAATTCGGCCAGACTTTTGACCAAAAACTCTTCAGATACCTCACTGGTTTTGCGCCGACGCGGTTGAATTACCCGCTGCCCAAACAATTGATTTTCGGTGATCAGCGCAAACTGATCTGGTAACAAAATCCCGCGTGATAGCGGCGCAGTCGCCAACGCTAATTGACGCTGATCGGTTACAAATTCGGCAAAGCTCGCCACCACCGGCACATCAGCAAACTGTGGCCGTAACAAGTCACGCAGGCTTTCACGCCGACCGGCACTCTCTGCCACCAGCAACACCCGCCCATTAAATTGCTCGGTAAACTGCTGCAATTCGGCCAGTGGCTCAGTCGCCCGATGATCGACCGGCAACAGTGGCGGCGTGGCGCTATTCAGATTAAACGCCCCAGCACGTGGCGCAGCGGCTTCGGTGGACAACACCAAACGGCCAAAGGCTTTTAAGCGACCGAATAGCTCATTTACCCCCATAAACAGTTCAGTCGGCGGCAAAATCGGCTGTTCGATGTTGTAGCGGCGGTCTTCGTAACGGCGATTCAGCTCGTCCCAAAACTGCCCAAGCTGGCTCTCGATCTGCTCATCAGTCACCATCAGGCTGTTACTGGGCAAATAATCAAACAGCGTGCCACCACTGATAAACTCATCTTGCTCAAAAAATAACGGCTGGTAATACTCCAAGCCAGTCGCGGCAATCCCGTCCAGCACGTCCTGATACATCGGCACCCGACGCGGACTAATGTCAGGAAACATCTCGGCAAATCGCGCCCGAAACGTGCCTCGTCCATCCACCAGCGGAAACTCACGCGCCGGTAACAGCACAAACTGCTCCAACTGACCATCTGGCAAGGTGCGCTGGGTTTCGGGATCAAACTGCCGCAGCGACTCGACCTCATCATCGAATAGCTCAATCCGAATCGGTGCAGCTTGCCCCATCGGAAAAATATCCATCAGGCTGCCGCGTAGCGCGTATTCACCCGCTTCAAACACGGTATCGACTGCCCGATAACCGGCTCGACTCAGCCGTTGGCGTTGTTGTTCTGGGTTAAATGTTTGCCCTTTAATGATCTGAAAATGCTGACCGAGCAACCACGACGGTGGTGCAACCCGTTGTGCCAAGGTGCTGATCGCCAAAATAATCACACCGGATTTTGGCATGTTTGAGAGCAGTGCCAGTCGCTCCGACACGATGTCATGGTGCGGAGAAAGCCGATCATACGGCAGGGTTTCCCAATCGGGGAACACTGCTGCTTTGACCCCAAAAAACGCCAATTCTTGTTCTAATAGACTGACCTGCACCAAGTCCCGCACCAGCATTACCACTGGCGCATCCGTCTGCGCTTCGGCAAGCTGCGCCAACAACAATGCCGGTAACGCGCCGCTGAGTTGTCCCAGCCAACGCCGCTCACCGGCAGCAATCGGCAGCAACGGCAAACCTGTAATCAAGGCTGGCCAACGCTCGACGGGCTGAATTTGCTGTACCGATTTTGTCATACACTGATCCACATCAACTGATTTTGAGCCAATAAACCCACACGGTTCACGCAACCGCATACATGGCTCAAAAATTAAAACATATGAGTGCACAATGATTTGTGCCAAACAACTTCACAGCGGTGCTGCATTACGGCATGATTGAGCGTACGACTGTCCACTGAAACCACCATCATCGTGAAGACTTCCAACAATACCAATCATCGCAGCGGCACGCAGCACAGTATCAGCCCTGCACACGCGCAGTATAACGAACTGCAACTGAACAAACGCCGCGCGACCCTACTCTTGGTCGTGATGGCCGTGCTATGGCTGGTGATTTTGGTCTGTATGCAAATCTGGCCAGAACAAAAATTGTGGCTCAACATCCTCGCCACTGGCGCTGAAGCAGGCATGATCGGCGGACTGGCCGATTGGTACGCGATCACCGTGCTGTTTCGCGATCCGTTTAAAGGCATCCCGATGCCAAAACTGATCCGTGACCATACCGAAATTATCCCGCGCAATAAAGCCCGCATTGCCGATTCAATGGGACGTTTTGTGCAAGAAAATTTTCTTGCGCCGCAGATCATCCGGCAAAAGATCGAACAACGCGACATCATGCAGCACGTCGCGCACTGGCTGGCACAACCCGCCAACGCCAAAATGCTCAGCCACGAACTGCAACGCCTGACCCCACGCATCCTGAAAATTTTTCAAAACCGCGACATTGAGCAGTTTTTGCAAAGTAACCTGATCGAGTGGGTTGATCAAACTCCACTGAACCGCCCCATCTCCCGCACCTTAAAAGCAATTTTTGATAACCAGATTCACCATGACGTGATTCAGCTTGCGCTGGATACACTGGATAACTGGATTAGTCGGCATCCGTTACAAACCCGCAAAATCCTACAAAAAATCCTCGACGAAACTGGCCTGATTGGTTATCTGTCGCGTGGTGTGTCGTTGCTTGGTTTTGACCTAAAAAAACAAACCATCGACGGCATTATTCGCACGCTGCGCCAACTGCAAGCCAATCCTGAACACCCGATCCGCCTGATGATTAACCAGTCTATCAACCAATGGATGCTGGCTTTGCAAGATGACGAGTCGGAAGAATCCAAACAACTCGAAGCAATGAAACAAGATTTGATCAATAACCCAACCATGACCGGTTTTGTCATGCATGTGATCAACAGCATTCGACAGGCGATTATTGACGATTTGGAAAGCCAGCATTCCGCTATCGGTATAAATGTTGAAGGTCTCACCCAACGAATCGGCGCACAGCTTGAACGTGATCCGGTGGTACGCGGTGCGATTAACCATGAGTTGGCACTGCTGGCCGAATACGCCGCTGGACGCTATGCAAACACGGCGATTGATTATATCCGCGAGCAAATCGAAGCGTGGGACACGAAGTTTATGATCGACAAGATCGAGTCTGAAGTCGGTGCAGATCTGCACATGATCCGTATTAACGGCGTGGTGGTCGGCAGTATGATCGGTCTGATGTTGGGTGGTTTTCGGGCGTTGTTTTTTGGACATTAATTTCTTAAAGATTGGCTTTGGTGGCATTCGCGTGGCGTATATCAGCTTAACTGTCATGGCAGGCGACTATACTGCTCCCAGTATGCAATTGAGCCAAGCGAGTGTGCATTGATAATCTTGATTAAACTAGCACTGGTGCTCTCGTTTGTGCCAATGCTACTGCTACGCAAAAAACCACGCCTACAACGCTGGTTTATGCTGAGTGTCGTATGGTCAGGCGTGGCATTACTGGCGTTAGCATTACTTGATCCACGAATTCATGACGTGGTGTATCTGCTATATTTTTCCGTGCTGTTATTGCTGGGCGGACTGGGTTGGCGGTTTCGTGGACGGCTAATCTAGGACGACCTACAAAATTCTGCGTGCAGCACACATCCACAGTTATCCGCGCCACAACCTATTGAGGCCGGCAACAGACTGCCATGTTTCAGGAAAAATCTGGTTCAGCGCGTTGTCACTCAGACTAAACTGACGCGTCAAAATTTGACTGATCACCTGCCGATAATCAATCAGTACGGGAATATCACGCTGTTCAAACAGATGCTCACGGTCCAAGGTCGGCCACTCTCCATAGACTTTACCGCCTGCGACGTTGCCACCGAGCAGCCATAAGGTATTGCCACGCCCGTGGTCTGTACCGCCTGTGCCATTTTGCTGCACAGTGCGACCAAACTCCGAGAGCACCATAATCGTCGTTTGCTGGTAGCGGGAACCTAACGCTTGTACCAATTGGCTGATACCATCAGCGAGCTGTTTGAGATGAATGTGCAATTGTCCACGGCTGATGTTGCCTTGATTCACGTGCGTATCCCAGCCACCCACGTCGGTAAACACCAATGGGATATTGTGATCAGATCTGAGGATTTTGGCGATTTGCAGTGCCTCTGTTACAAATGCGCTTGGTGGCGGCGCACCATTACTCGCGGTGTTGTCTTCACCCAATAAGATGGGTTGATTGGTGCTCGTCATGTTAGATGCCGCTGAATCATCGCTCAGAGCAGCCAAAATACGCTGTCGCGCGACATGACTATGCTTGTATTCGGCCTCTAACGCGCTGCCCTGATAGAGCTCATCCAGCAATTTTTGATAGTTTGTCCGATTCTGCGATATGGGACGGCCAGCAACGCCACGACCTAAAGCAAAAGGCGTCACCGGCACGCGGCCCTGTAAAATCGGTGAAACCACTGTACCCACATTGAGTGCCGTAGCACGCTGCTGTTGTGTCAGCAGAACTTGTAGTAATCGGTTCATCCAGCCGCTACCCTGTGCAGTGGCTGGCTGATTACAACCCAGCTCCATTAGGGTCTGTGCCTCAAAATGCGAGCGGGTATTTTTACTCAGACCACACGCCTGTACAAAAGCCAAACTGCCTTGCTGCCAATACGGCAAAACACTACTCAATGCAGGATGTAACGCAAACTGGTTATTTAATCGCCGAGGATCTCTGAGATTTGGCGCAGCAATGGCCAAGTCCGGACGTGCCTGCGCATAGCGAGCCTCAGTATACGGCGATAACACACTCAACCCATCCACCGCACCACGCAAAAAAATCACCACCAAAGGTTGACTCACTGGCTGACCTGCAGGCACAGCCCAACTATGGCGACCGACCGACAACAATGCGCCGCTGGCAAGCAGTTGGCGCAAAAACACACGACGGTGCATAAGGGATCCTCAGCGATACATCAGTTCAGGGGTGCTCAGCAAGAGTGGCCACTGTAAAGCAACGGGTGCTTGGCGAATCGTTTGCGCGCTACGCGGATGCAGTAATGTCGGGATTTGTGCCAGCACATGCTCAGCCGCCAGTGGTGGTTTTGACACAGTGGCGCGTGGTGCTTCTGTATTCAGTCTTATTTTAAGATGACCCAGTTTTTGGGCAAAATCCAGACGTTGATTCAGTGCGGCAGGACTGCGCCACTCCGCTTCGATCACCGGATAACCATCGGGTGTGGGACGTCCATAACTGAGCATGCCCATCTGTTGAAGATACTGATTTAAACCATCTTGGTTCGGTAAATCTACCCCGATCAGTCGGACGCTGGACACCACATATTCGAATGGTGTTTTAAACTTAGTTGCAACATAACGCTTGTCCCAAAACTCTGGGCTATAAACCAAAGTCTGCATGACCACGTGTAGATCGCCGCGACTGTTTAAATAACGCTGTGTCAAATCAGTCACTAAACGCTGTGGCGGCTGATCAGCGACAAAATACTGCGCTAATTTAAAGGCAATAAACCGTGCCGTACTTGGGTGCTGTGCCAAATATTTTAACGCAGCCTCGCCATCTTGAACGCCCTGTCCGCCAAGCTTGCGCCCCAAAAACGTGACCGGCTGCGCGTCATGACGTTTGGGATCAAATACAAAAAGACTTGCGCCAGATTGGCCACCTTTAGGATTAAAACTCCAACCCGTCAGTAACGTTGCGAGTGCCTTGACATCTGTTTGCTGATAGCCGCCATTCACGCCGAGCGTGTGTAGCTCCATGACCTCTCTGGCATAGTTTTCGTTCATACCACGCACTCTGCCTTGCGCATCGGTACTGTTTTTAACACTAGTCCGATTATTTAAGTATTGGCTCATCACCGGATGCTTGGCTGTTGCCAACAGCATCTGCTCAAAAGAACCTAAAACGTGGGGTTGGATCGCACAGCACTCATAATCGCTTAATAGACTCACCACAATCGGATGCTGCGCATGCACATTAAAATGATTCATCCAAAAGTCAGTTAATACCGCTTGGAGCTGATGTTCGCTATATACGGCACGAATCAATTTGGCACGTCGCACATCAGCCAACTGCTGTTTAACCCACTGTTGCCTTAAAACAGCATTAGAAGATATAAGCTGAGGATCTTTAGTCGTAGGGTAAAGCTGCGCCAATTGGTACAGTTGCTGTTGTGGGTCTTTCGCACGAATACCGGCTGCTGCAAGCCGTGCTTGCAGTGCCGTATCGGTCGGGGTCTTGGGACGCAGTTGTTGATCCAAGTAATGCCCCACACCCATCCGCTTGATCTGCCGAACCAACTCAGGGGTTGCGCCATAACCCAAACGATTTGCCACATGTAGTGCCTGCTGATCTAAGCTCAGCGCTTGAGCAGACTGTGGCAACGGCTGCGCTACACTGAGTGCACTGATGCTGCAAGCACATACCAAAACAAGCTGCCATAGAATATGCTGCATGCGGCATCCTCAGCGATCAGGTAATACTAATCATAAGCGCAATAATAGGATCGAACTGTGTAAGGGTTGTGAGAAATTGCCTATCCTGATAACAGAGTCCGACTCAAGATAGGGTTCGAGCCTGTAAAAAAGCCCCAACACCTCTTAGATGTTAGGGCTTCTTCGGAATATGGCGCAGCGGACGGGACTCGAACCCGCGACCCCCGGCGTGACAGGCCGGTATTCTAACCGACTGAACTACCGCTGCGTGTGGTGTAACTTTTGGCGGGGTATGCCAATGAAAAAAGCCCAACGTAAGCGCAAATCACTAAGAATTGCTGGTAGGGCTTGGTTGATACGATGTGTTCAAGGGTATCGTATCTTGCGAATGGCGCAGCGGACGGGACTCGAACCCGCGACCCCCGGCGTGACAGGCCGGTATTCTAACCGACTGAACTACCGCTGCATCGCAACTTGTTACACTGTAGCTTTCGCTACATCACAGGAGAATTGGTGGGTGATAACGGGCTCGAACCGCTGACCCGCTGCTTGTAAGGCAGCTGCTCTACCAACTGAGCTAATCACCCAATGTCTCGCTGTGGGGTGCATTATAGAGAAACTATTTTCACTGTCAAACCTTTTTGCGGGTTTTTATGGTTTTTTAAATCATTCGAATAAAAACCAAACAAAAACAGCGGATTCTGCATAAATTTTCAGCAAATCATGTCCATCTTTAAATCCGCCCTACTCGCCAACTACTCGATGATCTGCACAATCGCACCGACATCGACCTGCTCAAACAGTGCCAACAGATCCGTATTGCGCATGCGGATGCAACCATGGGAGCGTGGCTCGCCCATCGGCTCCGTGTCTGGCGTGCCATGAATGTAGATATAACGGGCATGACTGTCGCAGCCCTCGCCCTGATTCACGCCAGCTTCAAGACCAGTCAGCCATAAAATACGCGTGAGAATCCAATCGCGTGCCGGATATGCTGCGGCAAGCTGTTCACTGTAAATTTCGCTAGTCGGTTGGCGTGCCACAAACACGCTATTGATCGGCAGCCCATCGCCAAATTTTTCGCTAATCATGTGCCAGCCACGCGGGGTACAGCCGCTGTTCTCGCGCTCGCCTGCACCATTGGCGGCGGTAGAAACGGAGTAGATTTGTTGCTGATCAGCCACATCGAGGCACAGGGTTTGGTTTGTGATTGAGATGGTGATCTTGGCGGTGGATTGTTCGGGCATGAGATAGAGCTCTCCAAACACAACAAGCAGATGATTCAAGCAAGCTTAGCCGACATCGAATGCGATTGCTGCGTCCGAAAACAAAAAAGACCTGCATCGCTGCACGTCTTTTTAGATACATTAGATCTGTTGTATCGTGGTGGGCCCGTCGGGACTCGAACCCGAAACCAACGGATTATGAGTCCGCTGCACTAACCGATTGTGCTACAGGCCCACGGTTGGTGCGCGATTATAGCAAACAGCCGACAAAACTCTAGTGCTTTACGTGGACGAATTTCAGTTAGCTCAACGGTACCACCCGCAGCACCTCCTCAATGGTGGTAATCCCATCGGCAACTTTACGCGCACCAGCCAGCCGCAGCGGCTGCAAACCCTCTTTATAGGCTTGCTGTTTGATCTGGTTTAAGCTGGCCGACTCGCCGACAATCCGCTTCATGTCATTCGATAACACGAGGATCTCATACACCCCAATCCGGCCTTTATAGCCCGTACCGCGACACTGCTCACAACCGACTGCTTGATAGATCTGCGCCGGTGGCGTGCTTTTCCATGGCGCACACAATTGATTCCACACCTCAACATCGGTGGCAATCGGGGTTTTGCAATGTGGACACAGTGTGCGCACCAGTCGCTGTGCCATCACGCCCAAGATCGTCGCTGCGGTCAAAAACGGCTGCACACCTAGATCATGCAGACGGTTGAGACTGCTCGGTGCATCGTTGGTGTGCAAAGTCGACAGTACCAAGTGACCGGTCAACGCGGCCTGAATCGCCATCTCGGCGGTGTCCCGATCCCGAATCTCACCGACCATAATAATGTCAGGATCTTGCCGCATCAGCGCCCGTACCCCATCAGCAAAATTCAAGTCAATCATGCCTTGAATCTGCATTTGGTTAAAACTCGGTTCAATCATCTCAATCGGGTCTTCGATGGTACAGACGTTGACCTCATCGGTAGCGAGTTGCTTCAGCGTCGAGTATAGCGTGGTGGTTTTGCCCGAACCAGTTGGGCCTGTGACCAAGATAATCCCGTTCGGGTGCGCGGCCATTTGTTTCCATTTGGCCAGATCGTCACCGACCAAACCCAGTTGCTCAAAGCTACGCACCAGCACTTCAGGGTCAAAAATCCGCATCACCATTTTTTCCCCAAACGCGGTCGGCAAGGTTGCCAGCCGCAATTCGGTCTCTAAGCCTTTTGGGGTGCGAGTCTTTAAGCGGCCATCTTGCGGTTTACGTTTTTCGGCCACATTCATCCGGCCAAGAATCTTAATCCGCGAAATCACCGCCAATAAAATCGGCGCGGGCATGTCGTAGACCGTATGCAACACGCCATCAATCCGAAAGCGCACTCGCCCACCCTCACGGCGCGGCTCCAGATGAATATCACTGGCGCGTTGATCGAAGGCATATTGCAGCAGCCAATCCACAATGCGCACGATGTGCTGGTCATTGGCATCGGGGTTTTGACTGTCGCCGAGTTGCAGTAACGCTTCAACGCCTTTGGCGGTGGCCTCACTGCTGCTGCCTAAATTATTCGCGCCAGCAATCGCCCGTGTCACTTGATAAAATTCAGGCAAATAACGGCTCATTTGCTCAGGATTGAGCATTACCCGCTCAATCTGACGCGGCTGCACGATGTGTAATAAGTTATCAAACCAATCATCATAAAACGGCTGATCGGTGGCAATCGTCACCACGTCCTGCGTCACTGCAACCGCCAAAATCCGATGCCGCTCGGCATAAGCAAACGACATCACCGCCGTAATCGCAGGCACGTTGATTTTCAGTGGGTCAATTCGATACACCGGCAGCTCGGCTTTTTCGGCCAGCCACGTGGTCAACGCTGGTAACGTGAGTTTTTGCGCAGGATTGTGCTGATCCGTCAATCCAAATTCGGCGATGATTTGCAGCGGATGCCATTGCAACTGGTCTTTACGGCGGGCGGTGGTGCTGACCAGATTGACATCGCGCTGAATCAGTCGACCGTCTTTCAGCAACTCTTCCAAACACCAACGCACATCGACCTGAAATGAAAAGCCCATTTTGCTTTTATGTGGCTGATCTTTTGATGGATTGTTTACCCTGTTGATCATCGCTGCTGAACATCCTGAATCATTATGCTATCCGACCGCACCACAAAGCGCACGTTGACCGTCGCGTAAGCCATGCCATATACCCGCTCATCTTGCTGATAGGCAGGCCGTGGGTCAAGCGACAATAGGTGTTCGATTTGTGCCACGTCACTGGCTTGTAGCTGACCAAGCTGGATCTGCTGCTGCACGGCTTGGCTGGCTTGCGCCGACCACTCGACCGGCAAGCGTGTCGGCGCATCGGGGGCAAAGCCACTGACCGCATCAGGATGTGCATCAGCATAGGCGATATACGGCTTAATATCGACAATTGGTGTGCCATCGATCAGATCGGCGCCGATCACCTCCAGCCGCAACTGTCCTTCCTGTGTGTACAGTCGGCCACGTTTGACCACAGACAATCCAATCGGGGCTGGCCGATACATGCTGCGACTGGCAAACACACCGATTTTGGCATTGCCACCCAGACGTGGCGGCCTGATCTGTGGCCGAAACTGATCATCGCGGTTCTGGTGAAACTGCCACAGCAACCACAAATGACTAAAGCTATCAATCCCATCAAACGCCCGTGGATCATTATACGGCGGCAGCATCTCAATAGAGGCGACGATATCGACCAGATTCGGCTGGCGCGGGGTGCCAAACTTTTCAATCAGTGGACTGCGCAGATAGCCAATAATCGGCACACTCAGCATCGGCGCGGCTTCAACAGCAACACTAGACGGCGAAGACGCATCTGCCTTCATCACTTTTCCTGATAAATACAATTGAATTTATTCAGTCTACCGAGCTTTAGTTTTGGTTAGAATAGCCGCCTGTTCGATTTTTTGCCCAAAGAGAGCGTCATGGCTGCTTTTAACACCGAAACCATCACTGAAGTGCATCATTGGAACGACACGCTGTTTAGCTTCAAATGTACCCGCGACGCTGGACTGCGCTTTAAAAACGGCCAGTTTGTGATGATCGGGCTAGAAGTGAACGGCAAGCCACTGATGCGTGCTTACTCGATTGCCAGCGCCAATTACGAAGATCATTTAGAGTTCTTCTCGATCAAGGTACAAGATGGCCCACTGACCTCGATCCTGCAAAAAATCCAAGTCGGCGACAAGCTGCTGGTCAGCAAAAAACCCACTGGCACACTGGTACTCGACGACCTGCTCCCAGCCAAGCATCTGTATATGCTATCGACTGGTACTGGCCTTGCGCCATTTTTGTCGCTGATCCGCGATCCTGAAACCTATGAGCGTTTTGAAAAAGTCATCTTGATTCATGGTGTGCGCAATGTGAACGAACTGGCCTACCAAGACCTAATCGAAAACGTGCTGCCAAACGATGAAATCTTTGCTGATCTGGTTAAAGACAAGCTGATCTACTACCCGACTGTGACCCGCGAAGCATTCCGCAATCAAGGGCGTCTGACCACCTTGATTGAAAACGGCAAGCTGTTCGAAGATATTGGTTTGCCACGTTTTAACCGTGAAGATGACCGCGCGATGATCTGTGGTAGCCCAACCATGTTGGACGATTCTGCCGCCTTGTTAGATCAGCATGGTCTGGTGATTTCACCGCGTATGGGCGATCCGGGCGACTATGTGATTGAGCGGGCGTTTGTTGAAAAGTAAACGATGAGTCTTTAAATGAGCGCAAAAAAAGCATCCAGAATCGGATGCTTTTTTAATTTTATCCGCAGGTTAAACCCATCAGCCCAACGCTTGATAAAACGCCCACGTGTCTTTGACGATGTTATCCAAACTGCGGGTCGGCTGCCATTGCAACACGGCTTGGGTGTGTGCCATGTCAGCCACTAAACTTGCAGCATCATGCGCACGACGAGGCAGCAACTCCGTCGCAATCGGTTGCGCACTCACCTCTGTAAATTTGGCAATCATCTCGCGCACAGAGACCGCTTCGCCGCGACCGATGTTAAACGTACCAAAGGCTTGGGCTTGACTAAACAACCAGCGAAACGCTTGCATCTGTGCATCGACCACATCCATCACATGCACATAGTCACGCACTGAGGTACCATCTGGCGTTGCATAGTCTTCACCATAAATCTCGACAGTCTCGCGTTCACCGCGCGCCACCTGCCCAAGATAAGGCATCAGGTTAGTTGATATCCCATTTGGCCACTCACCCAGTGCTCCACTTGGGTGCGCACCAGCCACGTTAAAGTAACGCAGCACCGCAATGCGCCAATCTGGTTCAGCCATTGCCAAATCACGCAGCATGTCTTCGGCGATTTTGCAGCTATTGGCATACGGGGTTTGTGGATTTAACGTGGTTGTTTCGGCGACGGCAGCGGCTTGCTCACCATAAACCAGCGCGGACGAGCCGTAGATCATATGCCGCACACCGGTACGCTGCATCACCCGCAACAAACTCATCAGGCCGCCCACATTGGTATTGTAATAATCCAATGGCTGCATCGGCGAATCGGTCGCCACTTTAATGCCCGCACAGTGCAACACACCGGTAATGGCGTACTGCTCAAACACCTTCTGTAACGCGGGCGTGTTGCGGATATCGACACGCACAAACGTCACATAGCGACCCGCCAAGTATTCGAGTCGCTCCAACACATCCATCCGCGCGTTACTCAGATTGTCAACGACAATCACCTCATGGCCTTGTGCCATCAGCGTCGCGGCCATATGCGAACCAATATAACCGAGTCCTCCGGTTATCAGAATCATCGCGTACCTCGTCTAGTATATAGCCATGCTAGTATTCGACTATGATACGCGGTTTTTGCGTTGTATGCTGACTTGTGCAGCCAATTGTTCCCCCATCAGGTGAACCGATGCGTCCACATCGGCGTGAAATTCAGGAATGTTGCGATGAACACACTACTGCTGCTTACCGAGCCGCCAAGCAAACCACTGGCATGGCATGCGGTCGATTTGGCGCGACAATTACAGCAACGAGGAGCATTGGTGCGGGTGTTTTTTTATCAGGATGCGGTATTGATCGCCAATGCGCTACGTTGGCAACCCGCCGATGAGCCCAGTCTGGCAGAGGCATGGCGACAACTGGCGATTGATTTACCGGTGTGCGTCAGTGCTGCACTGTATCGCGGCGTGACAGATACAGACAATGCCACACGCCATGCACTGAGCAGTCAAAATCTAGCAACTGGCTTTCGGCTCACCGGATTGGGTGAGCTCGCTGAACGTACACTTGACGCGGATCGTGTGATTCATTTGTAAGGCTTTTGAGGCGGATCTTCACCCTATGACCGACAGATCAAATACTATTCTTGCCATCATCAGCATCAGCCCGTTGTCAGGCCATCATCTGTATGAAGCCTTGTCTGCTCTGATGGTATTGGCCACCTATGGACAAGCGGTACAGTTATTGTTTGTCGGCGATGCCATGCAAAGCTTGCACCAGCCGTCGTCTGCTGGCACGCCTAATACGAGCGATAGCCCTTCGCCATTTAAATCGGTACAAGCAATGATCGAGAGCTTTGAGTTTTATGATTTGTTACCGGTTTGGGTCGCCAATCAGCCCCTGCCATCAGCGCCGCTGGTCGAGTGTGTTGCAGTGGCATTGGATCAGGTGCAGACTCATCAGTTTAAGGCGGTGTTGACATGGTAACCGCTTCACAACGTCACGGTACACTCCATCTATTCTCGCTTGCACCACGAGACTGGCCAAACCGATTACCGGAGCTTGCACAACTGTGGCAACCTGATGACCAGCTACTGCTGATGACTGCTGCTGTACAAGGCTACTCATCAGATCTGTTACTGCCATTTGCGCAACCGCATGCCGTCGGCCTGTATCAGCCTGACAGCCAACAGATGCAACTGATCAGTCCACTGCCCGCGCACCTACAACTGGTATCCAGCGACTTGTGGGCGACGTGGACACTGGCCTTTGCACGCTGTGTCACATGGCGATAGGCGTTTCATACAGGTAAAGCACGATCAATGCAAAATTTAGCCACAACCACCGCACTGCCGCCGCTTGATCAAGATGGGCATTTATGCAATCACTTGGATTGGACACCTGAGATTGCGCGCCAAATGGCTGCCAATGACGGTTTAATGTTGACTGAGCAACACCTGCTGATTTTGCAACAGGTGCGCGAGTTTTATCAGCGTTTTGAGCATGCACCCGCGACACGGCCATTGCTTCGTTTTTTGGTCAAACAACTCGGCGACCACATCAGTAATGCACAACTGATGGCCGACTTTCAGACCGGCTTAGTGGCGCGGACGCTCAGTCGATTGGCAGGCTTACCTAAACCTGCGAATTGCTTGTAGCAAATATACGACAACAACGCCAATCCTTAGCGCACCCGATCTGCATGTAAAAACGCCGGAATCAGCGCAGTCAAGGCTTGCCGAATATCTGCACGTTCATTGACCAACTGATGCGAGCCTTCTTCCAGCATCAGCAGCGTCTGCAAGCGACATTTACGCCGAATAAACTCAATATTATAACGCCAGTCCACCGTCTGATCACGTGCGCCCTGCGCCACCCAAACCGGCACACGACAACGCGGCTGATCTTCGATCCACACCATCCAGCGCGACAATGCCAAAATCCACTCCATCCCCATAATACGCGGCTGCAATGGGTCAAACTTACGGATAAACCTTAGAAAATCAGGATTATGGTTGTTGCGGCGAAAGGCGCGCGGCACATCACGCTTGACCAAACTGATCAATGACAATCCAACAGAATTATGCCACCACGCGGTTTTATTGGGGCGCACCAACGGCGACAGCAGCAGCACCCGATCAATCATCAACGACTGCCGCCGACCACTACGCCGCAACAGATGATCCAGCCAAATCGCCCCGCCGGTGCTTTGGCCGATGCCCAGCCAAGGCTTGGGCAAATCGCCTGCCGCCTGCGCCGCTGACCACGCCCACAGGTCATTCAAGACTTGTTGATAAATCGCAAACTCTCGAATGCTGGCCGCAGCCCCACTCGACAAACCATGACCGGGCAAATCGTATGTCACCACCGCAAACTGCTCTTGCAACAGCTCCGCGATAATCGGCTGGTAGATTGCACTATGCTCTAAATAACCATGAATCAGAAATACCGTACCGACGCAGTTTTCGTGCGGCCGAAACACCTGCACATGAATGCGATGCTCAGCGGTCAGCAAGAAGCCTTGATCATACTGAGCGGCCAAACGATCTAAACCATACAAGGCACGATAACCGGCCAACTCGTTTGGCACAGCGACAGATTGATTGAGTTGTAGCGGTTGCAACAGCAAGGGGGTTTGCACACGATCAGGCGCAGGCAACTGGGTTTCACGCAGCCGAGCGGGGTTCTGAAACGGCAATACAGCAGGCATCAAGGCACCTCTCGACAGTTGATTTCACCAACCCATAAATCACGCACATTCGCCGCTAGCTCATGTAACGCCCGCCGAGTATGCACCAAATTACGTCGATCCGGCCACCACACGGTCGGATCGCCGGGTAACGGCGCAACCACTGGCACAGTTTCGATGCCGTTTTGGGCAAACAAACGCCGCGCGCGTGGCATATGATAGGCATCAGTGACCAACTCAACCTGCGCCGCACCGCCCTGCTTCAATAACAATAACGCACTGAATCGGGCATTTTCGCAGGTATTCATGCTGCGTGGCTCCAGCCAAAACGCCTCTATGCCCTGCGCCAGTAACCAGCGCTGCATCCACGGCGCCTCAACGCCACTTAAAAATATCGGCAATCCGGTCACTTGATGCTGCAAAATCGCCTGTGATAGCCGCAACTCGGTAAAGGTATTCGGTACGATCTCACGGGTATGGTCTCGGCCCAACCCGCCACCCAGCACCACAATCGCCTGTGCCACATACCACGTTTGCCCATCTAAGCTGGCACTGGCATTCGGCAACGCGACATGGCGCAGCGTTTCTGTCGGCTGTAGCGCATCCAGCGTTTGTTGTGGCAACTGGCTGAGGACTTTTTGATACTCTCGCTCATCTAACAACAATCGTACGGTTTGTGTGGCTTGTGCACGTTGCTGTTGCAGCACCAACTCGGTTGCGTCCGGCGTAGCCGAGGTTTCGGGCTTGACCAAACTGCCAGCAGCATGTGCCGCTGCCGCCACGCTATTCAGCTCAATCGGCAGTTGTTGCAACCCCCACAACACGCTTTTGGCCAAAAAAGGCGTACTAATCAAAGCCAAAAATAACAACACCAAACCTGCTGCCAACACGGTAGCACGCCCCAACCACAGCGCGACATGCAACAATAACCTCCTCATGGCATTCAAGCAGAGGCTCCATGCACCACCGGCTCAGGCTGTAAGGTCACCGCAAACTGTCGCTCAACATCGGCCATCACAGCAGCCGAGAGTGCTAACACATCGGTTAAGTCCCCACCATCTGGATTGACCAACACCAACGCCTGCTGCTGATACATGCCAACTTTACCGAGTCGGCGACCACGCCAACCGGCCTGATCAATCAGCCAACCGGCGGCCAACTTAACCTGACCATCCGGCTGTGGATAACCGGCAATCTGCGGGTACTGTTGTTGTAACTTCTGAAACTGTGCGGCACTAACCACCGGATTTTTAAAAAAACTACCGGAATTCGGAATCTGTGCCGGATCAGGCAGTTTGCTTTGGCGAATCTGGATCACTGCGGCGGCGACTGATTGTGGGGTTGGCATGTCACCGGCCAGCGTTTTGACGTCGCCATATTGCAGCACCAGATTCGGCTGTGTGGACAGCGCAAAACAGACTTGCGTGATCAGCCAACAACCTGCTTGTTGTTTAAACACACTGTCCCGATACGCAAACTGACATTCGGCCACGCTAAAACGCCGCAATACCTGCGTGTGTAAATCAATTGCTTCAACCCATGCCAGCCGATCTGCCACCTCAACGCCATACGCGCCGATATTTTGGATAGGACACGCCCCGACCGTACCAGGGATCAGCGATAGATTTTCGAGGCCATAATAGCCGTGCGCCAGACAGTACTGCACAAAGTCATGCCAGTTTTCGCCCGCCATCGCCGCTACCCAGACCTGATCGCGCTCGGCCTGCGTCACAGTGATCCCCATCAGTGCCGGTTGAATCACCAGCATGGGCAAACGCTCGGCCAGCAGCAGGTTACTGCCACCACCCAAGATCAACAGTGGATACTGTGCAACCAGCTCACTATGTAGAACCTGCTGTAGCTCATCCAGTGTGGTCGGACGCGCCAAATAACGCGCCGTACTTGGCAGGCGCATGGTGTTACAGGCGGTTAAATCGGCATGTTCGATCAATTGCATCGTTTTACTCGGTTTGTGTTGCGAATTAGCCGCAAGCCAACTCATCGCATCAGTGTCCAGTATAACTGAGCAAACCGAATGCGACACCTGTTGGTGATTGAATCAAGAACATGGCAGAATCAACACAAACATCAAATGCAAACATCGCACACAGACATCGGAGGCCACGCTATGCAAGGATTCTCGTTTAACACGGTTAACCAAATCCTCTGTGCCGTAGGCAGTCGCCACCAGCTTGGCACACAGTGTCAAAAACTCGGCATCAGCCATGTGCTGTTTGTCACGGATGCTGGCATTCTGCGCAACAATTTACAGCAAGACGCACTGACCAGCCTTGCCGCTGCCAACATTCAAGTCACGCTGTGTGCTGACGTACAAGCTGACCCACCGGAACAGGTGGTGTTGACTGCAACCCAGCAAGCGATTGCCGCCGGTGTAGATGGCGTGATCGGCTATGGCGGTGGCAGTTCGATGGATGTCGCCAAGCTGATTGCACTGCTGGCCAGTCCTGACCAGCAACAGTCGCTGAGCGAAATCTATGGGGTGGACAACGTACACGGTCAACGGCTCCCGCTGATTCAAGTACCGACCACTGCGGGTACGGGTTCGGAAGTCACCGCAGTGGCGATTGTCACCACTGGTGCAACCAGCAAGATGGGTGTAGTGTCGAGCAAGTTGTTGGCTGATCTGGCCATCTTAGATGCCGAACTGACCACCGGCCTACCCGCTGCGGTGACGGCAGCAACTGGCATTGATGCGATGGTACACGCCATTGAAGCATTTACCAGTCGGCATAAAAAAAATCCGTACTCCGATCTACTGGCAATTGCGGCCTTACAAACATTGGATCAACATTTACAAACCGCGATTCATCACGGCGAGGACTTGGTCGCGCGTGAGCAGATGTTGTTTGGTGCGATGTTGGCCGGTCAGGCATTTGCCAATGCACCTGTGGCTGCCGTGCATGCACTGGCCTATCCGCTGGGCGGGCATTTTCATGTGTCGCATGGTTTATCCAATGCGTTGGTACTGGTCGCGGTGATGCGTTTTAACCTACCGCAAGCGGTGTCGTTGTATGCACAGCTCTACCGTGCGCTTGAGCCTTTAGCAGAGGGAGATGAATACGCGTTGGCAAATCGACTGATTCAACGCCTCGAACAACACATCATCGACAGTGGCCTGCCGCGTCGCTTGTCTGAGGTCGGTGTAACCGCTGCGCATCTGCCACAACTCGCCCACGATGCGATGCAACAAACCCGCTTACTGATCAATAACCCACGCGATGTCACGGAAACCGACGCGTTGGCGATTTATCAATCCGTCCTGATCTGAGTCTGCCCAATGAATAAACCAACTCCAAACTGTATCGACGACTATGGCTATGTGATTCAGCTGGGCACACGCTGGTCAGACAATGATCTGTATGGTCATGTCAATAACGTGGTGTATTACAGCTATTTTGACACGGTGGCCAATCGCTTCTTGATTGAACAAGCCGGACTGGATATTCATCAAGGCCAGATGATTGGGCTGGTGGTGGATTCTGGTTGCAGTTATTTTGCACCGGTTGCATTTCCAGAACGCCTACGCGGTGCCTTACGAGTTGCGCATTTGGGTCGCTCCTCGGTGCGTTATGAGATTGCGATTTTTCGTGAAGATGATCCGATTGCGGTGGCACAAGGACACTTTGTGCATGTGTTTGTCGAGCGCGAATCACGGCAATCAGTGGCGATTCCCGATCTGATGCGTGCTGCATTAGCGCGTCTAAGTGTTAAAGGATAACAGATATGTCGATTAGCACGGAACGTGCCGCGTGGGGCTCACGACTGGGGTTTATTTTTGCGGCAGTCGGTTCTGCGGTCGGGCTGGGCGCGATCTGGAAGTTCCCGTATGTGATGGGACAAAATGGCGGCGGCGCGTTTTTGTTGGTGTATTTCGGCTGTGTGATGCTGATCGGGATCGCGCTACTGCTGGCCGAAATGCTGCTCGGCCGGATGAGTCAACGCACCGCGACTTCAGCCTTTCGGGTATTAAAAGGCGGTGCATGGCCGATTGTGGGCATGTTTCAGGTGTTGGCGCTGTACATCATCGTATCGTTTTATGTGGTGGTCGGCGGCTGGACGTTAGCGTATTTGGTTAGTGCGCTTGGCGGCTCGGTGATTCCCGACAGTAGCGATCAAGCGGCCGGTCGCTTTACCGCCGTGATCAGCAACCCGACCCAAGCGATTGCCTATACGTTGGGCTTTTTAGCATTGACCGCTGCGGTGGTGATCGGCGGCGTGGAAAAAGGCATTGAACGCTTTAGTAAATTTTTAATGCCCGCGCTGTTTATTTTGATGTTGATCTTGATGGCACGGGTACTCACTTTGCCAAATGCCATCGAAGGCTTACTGTATTACATCACGCCAGATTTTAGCAAAATCACCGGCCAAGTCCTGATCGATGCACTGGGGCTGACTTTTTTTTCGCTGTCGCTGGGCTGCGGCATGATCGTCGCCTACGGCTCCTATCTCACCCAATCGCATCGTTTGGTCAGTACCAGTTTATGGGTGGCGCTGCTCGCCAGTCTGTCCGGTTTGATGGCGGCACTGATTATTTTACCAGCGGTGTTTGCGTTTGGTATGAATCCCAACGAAGGGCCTGGCCTGACCTTTATCACCATGCCGGTAATTTTTGGTCAGATGCCGTTTGGTGATGTGTTTGCAGTGGCATTTTTTGCGTTGCTATTGTTTGCTGCGCTCACCTCTGCGGTGTCCTTACTAGAAGGTATCGTTGGCTACTGTATGGATGACTGGCGATGGAGCCGTGCCAAGGCTTCATGGCTGATTTGTGCGGCAGTATTTGCACTCAGCATTCCAAACGCGCTGTCGTTTGGGGTGTGGAGTGCCCCGCTGCTCGGCGATAAGACCTTTTTTGACATCATGGATTATGTCGCCGTGAATATTCTGATGCCTGCCGGTGGCTTTGCGGTAGCGGTGTTTATCGGTTGGGTGATTTGGCCAAAAGTAAGAATTGAACTGGCCGAAGAATGCAATCCGCTGTGGCAGCAGGTGTTTCGCTGGATTTGTGCGGTGTTGGCGCCGGTGGTGATTGCGGTGATTTGGTATACCAACTTATAGACCACCTGCGCTTGGCCAGATCGCTCAAGCCCACGCGATCTGGCTGCAATTGCCTTCGTGCACCGAATCTGCGATAAAGAACGACGCTAAAGATGACAGCAAGCTGCCGTAGCAATGATTGCAGGCAAGAAACGGATGACCACACCGATGGACAATACAACGCCGCTCGACCCGCTGGCACAAATGCAGCACTGCCTTGCCCAACAACAAGCCGCCTACCGACAACAACCGATGCCGAGCGCCGCTGTGCGGATTGATCGGCTCGACCGTCTTCTGAAAATGAGCGAGGATGCGACCGAACAACTGGTCAGCGCGATTGCCGCCGACTTTGGGCATCGCTCACGGCACGAGACGTTACTGGCAGAACTGAGCATGAGCCAAGCGGCGATTCGTAACGCCAAACGTCACCTAAAATCATGGATGAAAGCCCGCCGCGTCAGCACCCCGCTGGCTTACCAACCCAGCAGCAACATGCTGATTCGGCAGCCACTCGGCGTGATTGGCGTGGTTGCGCCGTGGAATTATCCGTATCAACTGTCGATTGGCCCGACCATTTGCGCCATCGCTGCCGGTAATCGGGTGATGATCAAACCCTCCGAGCTGACCCCACAGTTTTCACTGTTGTTACAAGAGCTGATCGCCCAGTACTTTAGCCCCGATGAAATCACTGTGATCGTCGGTGATGCTGAGGTGGCGCAGCAATTTGTCAGTTTGCCGTTTGATCATTTGGTGTTTACCGGTTCGACTGCGGTCGGTCGCAAAGTCGCCGAAGCCGCTGCCCGTAACCTCACGCCAGTCACCTTAGAACTCGGCGGAAAATCGCCTGCGATCCTCGATCCCACCGCGAATATCGAACTGATTATGCCGCGCTTGGCATTTGCCAAACTGATCAATGCCGGTCAAACCTGTATCGCGCCCGACTACCTGATGGTTCCGACTGGCCAAAGCCAAAACGTACTGGCTGCGCTCAAGCAAGCCGCTAAAACCCTGTACCCGACCACCGCCAGCAATCCCGATTACACCAGCATCATCAACACACGGCACTATCAACGCCTACAGCACCTGCTGACCGATGCGGCACAACAGGGCGCGAGCGTGCATACCCTGACCGGCGAGCCGTCTGATGGCAGCAGTCGCAAAATCCCACCGACCGTGGTACTGGGTGTCACACCCAATATGCAAATCATGCAGGAAGAAATCTTCGGACCGATCCTGCCGATCATGGAATATCGTGATCTGGATGACGCCATCGCCTATATCAACGCGCGGGAGCGGCCACTGGCCTTGTACTGGTTTGGGCAAGACCGCGCCCGCCAACAGCGCGTATTGACCGAAACCATCTCGGGTGGCGTGACCATTAATGATTGCGTGTGGCACTTTGCGCAAGAGTCACAACCATTCGGTGGGGTTGGTGCCAGTGGTCAGGGCGCGTATCATGGCGAGCATGGTTTTCGGGCATTTAGCAAAGAAAAACCAGTGTTTAGCCAAAGCCGTTTGAGCGCGATTAAGCTACTCTATCCACCGTATGGCGCGATGTTTGCGCGCATGTTGGCACTGCTGCGCATTATCACTTAAGATTTTTAACTTAGGCTATTTTAAATAAAATGGCCTAAAACCCTCAACCACTCACCCCATGATTGACGCAATCATTCACCCAGCGACTCGAGAACAACATGCGAACAGAAACGGATTTTATTGTGATTGGTGGCGGCTCGGCCGGTTGTGTGTTGGCGGGTCGACTCAGTGAAGATCCGAACTGTCAGGTCACCGTACTCGAAGCTGGTAATCGTGGCGATGGCCTATTGATTCGTGTGCCTGCCGCTGTGGTGGCAATGGCACCAAAAAAAATCAACAATTGGGCGTTTGATACCGTGCCACAAACCGGCCTAAACGGTCGGCTCGGCTATCAACCACGTGGCAAAACCCTCGGCGGCTCCTCCGCCATGAACGCAATGGTGTATGTGCGTGGGCAGCGCGAGGATTATGACGAGTGGGCGGCGCTCGGCAATACCGGCTGGTCGTATGATGAGGTGTTGCCGTATTTTAAAAAATCCGAACACAACGAAGAGTTTAACGACGAGTTTCACGGTCAAGGTGGCCCCTTGAATGTCGCGGCACTGCGCACCGATAACCCATTTCAACAGATCTATGTCAACGCCGCCAAAGAAGCCGGTTTTAGCATCAATCGCGATTTTAATGGGGCAACCCAAGAAGGCTTAGGCCCATACCAAGTCACCCAAATCAATGGCGAGCGCTGTAGCGCGGCGCGTGGCTATCTGCATCCGTACATGGATAAACGCCCGAATCTTAAGGTTGAAACCGGCGCGATGGTGCTGAAAATCCTGTTCGAGGGCAAACGTGCGATCGGTGTGCGCTATCAACAAAACGGCCAAACCCACGAGATCTATTGCCGCCGTGAAGTGCTGCTCAGCGCCGGTGCATTACAAAGCCCACAGATTCTGCTGAACTCAGGCATCGGCGACGCAGCGCAGCTCCAGCAACATGGAATTGAGGTGGTGCATCATTTGGCGGGTGTCGGCGAGAATCTGCAAGATCACCCTGATTTTATTTTTTGCTATCAAGCCGACAGTCTCGATCTGATTGGCATTTCAGCCGGTGGTACGGTGCAGATGATCAAGGCCGTGTCACGTTTTCGCAAGGCGCGGCGCGGTATGCTGACCAGTAATTTTGCCGAGTGCGGTGGCTTTCTGAAGAGTCGGCCAGAGCTGGATCGACCCGATGTACAGCTACATTTTGTGATTGCGATTGTGGAAGATCATGCGCGTAAGCTGAATTTTGCGCATGGGTTTTCGTGTCATACCTGCCTACTCCGCCCAAAAAGTCGCGGCTCAGTGAAGCTGAAAGACGCGAATCCTCTCAGCACGCCGTTGATTGATCCGGCGTTTTTGACCCATCCCGATGACATCGAAGATATGGTCAACGCCTACAAGCAAACCAAACGCTTATTGGATGCACCGAGCCTCAAACAGTGGCAAAAACGCGACACGGCTACCGCGCATGTGCAGACCGATGATGATATTCGGGCGGTACTGCGACAGCGGGTCGATAGTGTGTATCATCCGGTCGGGACGTGTAAAATGGGCGTGGACGAGATGGCGGTGGTCAATCCAGCCAATCTCAAAGTCTATGGTGTCGAGGGTTTACGGGTGGTGGATGCGTCGATCATGCCGACGATTGTCAGTGGTAACACCAATGCACCGGCGATTATGATCGGTGAGAAGGCGGTGGATTTGATTCGGGCGGGGGTGTAATTCCGTTTCGCTAGAGATGAATTTTTTTAGCAGGATTGGTAAAAAATATGTATGCTACGTTCTACGTTCGTGGGATTGGTGGCAGCCTAAATGCTGCTTTCAACCTTTAATAGCAGCAGGATATGCAGCGTGATGACAGTCGCCTATGCGTCAAAATCGTCGTATCTCATTGTTTATTCATTTTAAGATGGAGTAAATCATGACCAAACAAAAAGAACAAAACTGCTTTATTATTATGCCCATCGCCGATATCGATGGCTACCCTCAAGGCCATTTTAAACATGTCTATGACAATATAATTTCCCCTGCTTGTGAGCTTGCTGGTTATAAATCTCAGAGAGCAGATGAGGTTAAAGCATCAAACCTTATTCATCTAGATATTCTAAATAAACTAATAGAAGCTCCAATTGCAATTTGTGATCTTAGCACTCGAAATCCGAATGTTTTATTTGAACTAGGAATTAGGCAGGCTTTTGATAAGCCTGTAGTACTCATTCAGGAGAAGGGAACACCGAAGATATTTGATATTGCACCTTTGCGGTATCTGGAATATTCGAAGGAAATGAAATACCATGAAGTGCTTAGAAGTCAGCAAGAGCTTAAGGATTCTATTCTGGCAACAGCAGCTGCGGATGGTGATGCGGGAAATGTTAACTCTATTGTAAAGTTACTCGCTTTAAACTCCCCTGCTAAAATTCCGGACTTAAAAGATGGAAAAGAAGGATTAGCATTTGAAATAATGCAAGCAGAAATGAGAGAGTTAAGAAAAATGATGGAAATTTCACTTATGAATCAAAGTCGCCCAACCCGACGAGGTAGTATTACTGCCATTGAATATGAAAGAATTTCAGATTTAATAGAGAAGCTTTCAGCAAATAATAGACTTCCTGCTGAAGAAAGAGTGCAACAATGCCACATGCTTATGAGAGAGGCTGAAGAGTTAATGATGCGTTGTGATGAAAAATCAGATCATATGCACTTTAGAAGACTTATTGAGAGAATTCATCAAGTTATGTCTGGCATTGGATAGTAATTGGTTGGGTAGTGGTCAAATTTGACGTGCAAAAACCGTTGCGAGCCTTGTGACTACAAGGGTTGTTGGTGACTCACACGTCGTTTCTTAGCACTACCGTTGGTTGATTAGCAGAGTCTTTGTTATTATTTCTTTTTTAAAAATGGATACGCAATTTATATTGTGGGCGCAACTTTTGCGTCAACAGCGACAAGCACCCAGCCGATTATCAGTCTTAAATTTTGTTGAACCCCTTGGCCGTACGACACAAGGGGGATTTTTTAATCAGATGGCTTTAGCAATCAATAGTTCGGGTCACGCAGTTGCACCTGCTCATGCTTAAACTTCATCACACTCTGCTGTGCAGCCTGAATCACCGCAGGCACAACCGACGCACTCATCTGCGCAGCAGCCAGACCCAGCTTTTCGGCCAGTGTCGGCTTGTGACGTGACTCGATCAGATACACATCGTGAGTCGGCAACAAGCTCATGATATAGCCATCAGAGGTCTGCAACTGATCGACCAATTTTAGGCTAATCGCATCCTCACCATACCAATGCTCACCCGTCGCAACCTTGCTCACATCAAGCTGTGGCCGATATTTTTCGACAAAATGCTTAAACAAGGCATGCGTCTGCTGTAACTCAGACTCAAACTTCTCTTTGCCCTCTTCCGAGTTTTCACCGAACACCGTCACCGTACGCTTGTACTCACCGGCGGTATACACATCAAAATCAATGTTGTGCTGTTTCAGTAGCTTATTAAAATTCGGCAACTGTGCGACCACGCCAATCGAACCGACCACCGCAAACGGTGCAGCCATGATTTTATCGGCCAGACACGCCATCATATAGCCACCACTCGCAGCGACTTTATCGACACAAATGGTCAGCTTAAAACCCGCTTCGCGTAGCCGTGCCAGTTGTGCGGCCGCCAAACCATAGCCATGCACCAGACCACCGGGGCTTTCTAGGCGCACCACCACTTGATCTTTGCCAGCGCGTGCCATCGACAAAATCAAGGTGATTTCTTCACGCAGCGTATCCACCGCACTGGCTTGCACATCGCCTTTAAAATCCAGCAAAAACACCCGCTCGCCGTTTTTTTTGCGCAATTTTGCCGCTTTACGCAGACGATTTAGCGATTGCAGCAACTCAAAACGATCATAAATCGCCGCCGACATCGCTTGTTGTTGTGCATCTAAGCGGGCGTTCAGGTGGCGAATCCGTAGCTCAGACGGCTGTTTGGTGGGATGAAAAAGCATGGCAATCTTCCTGTCAGTTCACCCATAACATGCTGGGCGATGGTGCTAATTTCAAGGGTGCAGCCTTTATATTGTACAAAAAACCCCTACACTAACCGCAGCGGCTTCTCCTCATGTGGGTCATGCGCGGGCGTATCCGAATCGCACAACTCGCCTTCAGCTTTTTTGCCCTTGTCGATATAGCCGGTGCGCTGCTTTTCGGGCAGATGCTCATGCTCCCAGATCAATACTGCCTGCATACAAGTGGCGCGTTGCTCAGCACTGAGCGGCTGACCGCTTGGCCATTTGCCGATCTCGACCGCCGTGCGCAACCGATCCACAATCTCAGGAGTCAAGGCGGCGAGGGTTTGTTCAATGTTCATCATTTGGCTCCTGATAGTGATTCCAGCCGAGTTTGGTTCGGCAAGCGGCATAAAAATCATAGCCGGGTGGATGCAATAAATTCAGTTTAAACGGATGCTTACGAATATGCAGCCAGTCGCCCTCGTGCAGCGACACACTCGGCTGACCATCCGCGCTCATCATCGGATCGACCCGCGTATCATTGATGCGGATTTTGATTTCGCTTTCACCGCCAACCACAATCGGCCGACTCGACAGCGTGTGCGGATGCATTGGCACGATCACAATCGCATCCATACTCGGATGCACAATCGGACCACCGGCAGACAGTGCATACGCGGTTGAACCAGTCGGTGTTGCCACAATCAAGCCGTCGCTGTGCTGCCGATAGACGAAATGCCCGTCGATACTCATCTCAAAGTCGATCATATGCACCGATTTACCGGCATGCAATACCACATCGTTGAGCGCAATCGCCTCGTGCGTCACTTGATCATTGGAGCGAATCTCAACCTGCAACAAAAAGCGCCGATCCAGACGATACTGACCGCACAGCACCAGATCCAGCTTGTGTAGCACTTCATCAGGTGACACGTCGGTCAAAAAACCCAGCCGCCCGCGATTCACCCCCAGCACGGGCACATTGTGACGTGCCAACGCACGACCCGCGTGCAGTAGCGTGCCATCACCGCCGACCACGACCACCAAGTCGCAAGTTTCACCCATCATCTTACGCGACACCACCTGCACATCAGGCAGCGTCACCAAGGCCGCCGTCGTTTCATCAAAAATCGGATTTAAGCCTCGATCTAGTAAATACTGGTAAATCAGGCGTAGGCTTTCTACCACTGAACAACTATCTGGCCGACCGATCAGGCCAATATTTCTAAATTGGGTCGGTTTCATCCCAGACCACTCCAAAGCGATTGCCAGCGAATCATAGCATTGTTGCTGTGTAACGTACGCTGCAATTGATATCATGCCGATCACACAAGGTCGATTGCAGCGCACTCAAAATCACGCTTTAATAGCCACTATTAACTTAAATTGAGCCTGTGAGCATGCAAAGCGACAATCCACTGTTTAAAAAAGCCACGTTTATCCCGTCAGCGCAGCCGATGACGGTGAGTGGCGCGATCAACAAAACCATCTTGATGACCGGTACAGCCTCGACTGTGGCGGTGCTGTTCTTTTTTTATTGTATGTCGGTCGGCTACACCAACAGCCCAGCAATGATCGGCGCGATTACCGGTGCAATTATTGGCTTGGTGTTGGCGTTGATTGCTGCGTTTAAACCCGAAACCAGCAAAATGCTGGCGATGCCCTACGCTGTGGTGGAAGGCTTGTTTTTGGGTGGCATCTCGGCCTATTACGAGTATCGCTTCCCCGGCCTGCCGCTGATTGCCGTCGCTGCAACCTTCGTGACCACCTTTGGTTTACTTGGCTTGTATAAAGCCCGCGTCATTCAAGCGACTGCAAAATTTAAAGCGGTAGTGATTTCGGCCACGCTGGCGATTATGGTGTTGTATCTGTTGCAATGGGTGATGGTGCTGGCATTTGGCAATAGCATTCCGTTCTTGTTTGAAAATGGCATGATTGGTCTGGGTTTTGCCGCGTTTGTGGCGATCATCGCGTCACTCAACTTGATTCTTGATTTTGATCTGATCGAACGCTCCAGCGAGATGAACGCACCCAAATATATGGAGTGGTTCTGCGGGATTGCGATGCTGGCGACTTTGGTCTGGATGTATATTTCATTCCTGCGTTTGCTGGGAATTATGCGTTCTGACTAAACGCGCCTAAACCCTAAAGCACCGATTGATTCGGTGCTTTTTTATAGGTGAAATCGCTAAAAATCAAGAAAAGTCTTTCAATTCAAACTCGACAATTTGAGCATCCAACACCTGCATCAACGGCGCAATCACCGCATCACTCAGCACCAACTCGCGCGCCCGTGCAGTTGCCGCCTCATAACGACGTTGCTTCATCTGCATCGGCAACGGTTGCTGTGGCTGCTCAAACTGTAAGGTTAGCTCGGCGTTTGGCCAATCCGCCGCAAATGCAGTCTGTAGCCCATCAAATAACTCCACCGCCAACACCCGATGCTCTGGCGCAATCTGAAACAGTGCCTGCCCACCAATCTGACCCGACACCACGCCATGCTGAGCAAGATTACGTACCGCAGGTGTCAGCGCGCGCTCACGTAGCCAACACTCCCATTTGATGCTGTCCCATTCGCCAAGCAACTCTACGGCTGGATGTTGCAGTATTTGTACAGGGTCTAAAGCCGCTACAACCTGAACTGCATGCTGCTCTGGAAACGTAGCGGATGCACCAATCTCCACAGCAGGCTCAGGCTCAGGCTCAGGCTCAGGCTCAGGCTCAGGCTCAGGCTCAGGCTCAGGCTCAGGCTCAGGCTCAGGCTCAGGCT
>Ga0116211_1000135_pt1 | contig 49459 bp, 36 predicted proteins | sample SaghotsprinmetaG_FD_94484 | JGI IMG/M metagenome (GOLD analysis project Ga0116211, IMG submission 94484) | Hot spring microbial communities from South Africa to study Microbial Dark Matter (Phase II) - Sagole hot spring metaG | ecosystem: Environmental > Aquatic > Thermal springs > Hot (42-90C) ... | reverse complement strand
TGGGAGCGGCTGGCGCCCCCGCAGGCAGGGGTGCGGTTCGACAGGCTCACCGCAGGTGGGGAAACCCGGTTTCCCAACTTCCCAACCGCGGTTGGGAGCGGCTGGCGCCCCCGCAGGCAGGGGAATGGGGAAACCCGGTTTCCCCGTATGTTCACATCGGACCACCGCATGACGGAAACATCCACAACAACCGACCTGGCGACGCTCGAACAAGCGATTGATCCCTGGCTGCAACACATGGCCTGGCGACGCGATTTTGCGCGCTGGCGCGAGCGCCGTATCTACCAGGAGCAGTACCAGGATGAGCGCCTGGCCCTGCTCACTCAGGTGGCCGGGCCGCTCGCCGGGCTGCGCCTGCTCGACCTGGGAGCGGGCATGGGTGGCTTTGCGGTGGCTGCCGCGTTGCGCGGCGCGCAGGTAACGGCCTGTGAGTACAATCCGGCTTACTGCCGGATCATTGAGTTGCGCGCCGCGCGCCACGGATTGCGCCTGCCGGTCGTCAATGCCGCCGGCGAGGCCCTGCCTCTCCCCGGCGCGCGCTTTGATGTGTTGACGGCCTGGGATGTGCTGGAACACGTGCGCAACCCGCGGGCGGTGCTGGGAGAGATCTGGCGGGTGTTGCGGCCCGGCGGCCACGCCCTGATCACTGCGATCAACCGACGGGCCTGGGTGGACCCGCACTACCATCTGCGGGGCATCAACTGGTTACCCCGGCCGGTAGCCGAGGCGATCATCGCTATCCGCGGGCGCAGCAAGGCCGGGGCCGCCTTCCGTGATATGCAGCGCCTCAGTGAGATGCACTATTTTTTCTACCACGACCTGGTGCGGCTCTGCGAGACGCTCGGTTTCCGCGTGCGCGATCTGCGCGAGGAGCAGTTGCGCGCCGGGCGCCTGATGAGCCGCAAGGCCGGGCGGCGAGCTGTGCGCGCCCTTCTGCGAGGTGTGGGCCTTGAGGAAACGGCCTATCGCGCCCAGCGGCGCTGGTACGTGGGGATGTTCGAACTGGCGCTGACCAGGGTGGGCGTATGAACCACGCCGGACGGCTGGCACTGCCACTGCGGGCGCTGGGGTCGGTCTGGCTGGCGGCCACCCTGGGCTATCTGGGCCTGACCCTGCTCGTCCTCGCCCCGGTGCTGCCGCGGTTTGCGACGGCCATCCCTGGCGGCCCGGTCGCTGATGTGGACGGTTGGCAAAACGTCTGGAACCTGTGGTGGTTCCACCGAGCTGTGAGCGCCGGCCAGAACCCGTTTTTCACCGATCTGCTCTTCCATCCCACCGGCGCAACGCTGGCGACGCAGACCTTTACCAGTAGCAATGGCCTGCTGATGCTGCCGGTCACGGTGCTCGCTGGCCCCATCGCCGGCTACAATGCCGCCATCCTGCTCTCCTTCGCGCTGGCCGGCCTGGGGGGCTTTGCCCTGACGCTGCACGTTACCCGGCAGCCGGTGTCGGCCTTCATCGCCGGTTGCGTGTTTGCCTTCGCTCCCTTCCACATGACCAAGGTCTGGGACGGGCAACTCGAACTGGCGGCGTTGCAGTGGCTGCCCTGGTACGTGCTCTTCCTGCTCCGCAGCGCCGCGCCGGAGGGTTCGTGGGGCGATACGGCGCTGGCCGGGGCCTTGCTCGGGTTGATCGGCTATACGAGCTGGTACTACTTCTTTTTTGCGGGGATCGCCAGCCTGCTCATCGCTGCCCTCTGGCTGCCCTACCGCGCCGGGCCGCGCGCGCTGGGCGGGGCCGGCCTGCGCCTTGTAGCAGTAGCCGGGCTGGCGGCGCTACTGCTGGCGCCGCTCCTGCCGCCCCTGGTGCGCGGGGCGCTGGGCCAGAGCGGCCCCGCGCCGGGTATGGCCCTGCTCGGCGACCGTTCGGCAAACCTGGTGGACTTCTGGCTGCCAAGTAACCTGCACCCCCTCTGGGGCGAAGCCGTGCGTGCCCTGGGCGCGAGCTGGCATCCCTACATCGCTGCCTGGAATGTGGCTCTGGGCCTTACGCCGCTGCTGCTGGCCCTGGCGGCCCTGCGCCTGAACCCCGGCGCGGCCTGGCGCTGGGCGGTGCTGGGGCTTGCCGCGGGTGTGCTGGCCCTCGGCCCCTCGTTACGGGTCGGTCCCTGGCACACCGGCGTACCCCTGCCCTACGCTGTGCTGGCGGCGCTGCCCGGCGGCAATCTGGCCCACCGGCCGAGCCACTTCGTTGTCATCGGCGTGATCGCCCTGGCGGTGCTGGCCGGTCTGGGGGTGCAGGCGCTCACGACCCGCGCCAACGCCGTCTGGCGCGTCTGGCTGCCCATCGTGGCGCTGCTGGCTATCGGGGTCGAGTTTTTTCCCCCGCGCTGGTCGCTGTGGGAGCCGTCGGCGCATCCCTACTACGCTACGCTGGCCAACGCCCCCGGCGCGCTGCTGGTGCTCCCGCCGCCAGTGGAGGACAGCCGGGCGCTGGTGGCCCAGATGCGCCACCAGCGTCCCATCCTCGGCGGTTTCCTCGCCCGAACCCCTCCCTACGATCCGCCGTTCGCCCCCGGCGTGCGTCAGCTCTGGGCGCCGCGCGATACCCGGCCGCCCCTGCTCGCGGCATCGCCCGAACAGGGACGCGCCGCCCTGCGCTACTATGGCGTCAGCCATATCGTGGTGGAGCGGTCGCTCCTTGAGAGCGGCGCAGAAAGCGCCCTGGAGGGCGTGATCGCCGGGCTGCTTCCCGGCGTTGAGCCTGAGTACGCCGATGAAACGCTGCGGGTGTACCCGGTACCCGAAGGGCCGGATGCGCCGTTTGCCTTTATCCGCTCCGGCTGGTACCCGCCGGAGCGCGATGCCGACCGCGTCTGGAGCTGGATGGCCGACACAGGGGTGATTGTGCTGGTCAATCCCACTACTGCGCCCCTGCCGGTGGTGGTGAGCTGCACCGTGGCCAGCTACCGGCAGCCACGAGCGTTGCACCTGGACCTGGACGGAGCGCCCGTTGCGCGCCTGACGGTGCAGTCCGCCGATACGCGGCTGGCGTTGCGACTGCTGGCGCCACCCGGCGTCCACCGCTTGAACCTGCGCGCCCCTGCCGAACCCGAGGCCGCCTCCTCTGCCCGCCCGATCAGTGTGGTTTTCAGCGCCCTCGATGTGCGCTGGGGCCGCCAGGAGTGAACGGCCTTGTCTTCCACCGGGGCCAGCAATCCCTCCCTCGCCGCGCAGGTCTCGAAAGCCGTGGTCTGGAACACGGTCTTTGTGCCCCTGCGCATGGCCGCTGAGGTGCTGGCAACCATTGTCAAGCTGAACTTTCTCACCCAGGCCGGCTACGGGCTGCTGGCGCTGATCAGCGGGGCCAACAACGGCCTGGGAACGGTGGTGGACATGGGCACGGCGCGGGCGCTGCCGAAGTACATCCCCGAGGTCAGTCGCCTCGGCGGCCCCCGGGCAGTGCTGCGTCTGCTTACGGCGGTCTTCGCGCTCCAGATGGTCGTGCTTGCCGTGCTCGCCACCGGGCTGGCAACCCTCTACCGCGAACCCTACCTGGATGCGCTGCGGCGGCGGGTGCTGGAGGATCCGCAACTCAGTCCTGCCGACCAGGCGGGCCTGCTGGGGCTGCTCGGCGCCTCTGGCTGGCTGGTGATCGGCGCGATTGTGGCCTTGCTCTTCCTGGGCGTGTGCTACGACATGTTCATGGCCTACCTGAATAGCTTCTTCAAGCAACGGGCCTGGAACAGTATTGCCCTGGCCGCCGGGTTGCTGCCACAACTGTTCAGCGTGGCCGCCATTCTGCTCCTGCCCGATGGGTGGGACATCATCGGCGTGCTGGTAGCCTCGGTGCTGGCCCCGGCCATCGCCGTGGCCCTGGCGGGATGGCAGGTGGCTCGCCTGTGGCTCGAACAGCGCACCTGGGCGCTGGAGCCGGCTGCGCCCACACCTGTGTCCGGCGTCCCCTGGCTGCCGCCGGGCTTCGTGCCCTACACCGGAGTCTCGTTCCTCATGACGCTGACCGACTTTCTGGCCAGCGCGTCGTTTGCGATCTACCTGGCGGGCGGGGTGAGCGATGCGGCGGTGCTGATGGCGGGCGCGGCGCTGGCGCGGATGGCCCTGAGCTATCTCTACACGCCGATGGTGGGGGTGCAGGTGCCGCTGTTCACGCGGGTGCGGCAGGGGGAGGGAGGCACGCTCAATGGGGCCTACCAGTCGCTGGTGCGCCTGCAACTCCTGCTGTTCGTGCCCGGCGGGGTCGGGCTGATGCTGCTGGCTGAACCGGCCCTGGTCGTGGTGGGGCCGCAGTACCTGGCCGCTGCAACGATTGTCTGGGTGCTGGTGCCCTGCCTGTTCCTCGAGTCACTACTCACCACGGCCCACAATGCCCTGATCGTCTACGAGCGCCTGGGCACGATCATCGTCTCGCGGCTGATCACCCTGCTGGTGGTGGCGCCGCTGGCCTGGCTGCTGCCGCCGCGCTACGGACTGGTGGGCGTGGCCCTGGCCTTCGGACTGGCGCGTGTGGCCGCCGGGCTGTGGGTGACGGGGAGCGGCGTGCGCCTGATCGGCCTGCGCTGGCCCTGGCGCTTCACCGGGCGGGTGCTGGGGGCCTCGGCCCTTCTGGCCCTGGCGCTGCTGGGGGTACGGGGCCTGCTGCCACCCCTGCCGGACGTGGTTACCCTGGCCGACCGGCTGCGCGAGGCGGCCTGGTTGCTGGGCCTGGCCCTGGTCGGTGCGGTCACCTTCTTCGCCGCGCTGCGCCTGTTGGGGGGCCTGGAGGAGCAGGACCGCGCCCAGCTCGCCCGGTTGCGCCTGCCGCTGAAGCGCTGGTGGCTCCGCGTGTTGTAGAATGATGTATGCACATCTGTCTGTACAACCTCACCACCACCACCAGGTACGGCGGCGTCGAGAGCTTTGTGTGGGATCTGGGGCGAGAGCTGGCCGCGCGAGGCCGTTGGGTGACGATCATTGGCGGCGTGGGGCCGCGGCGCGAGCATGCCCCCGGCGTGCGGGTGTTGACCTTTCCCTTCGTGTCACGGCGCTTCTGGCAGGGTCTGCCCGTGTTGCGCCGGGCCTACGCCGAGGCTAAGTTGCTCGAACGGCTCAGCCTGGCCGTGGCGGCGCTGCCTGAACTGGCCCGCGGGGGGTACGATGTCATCCACATCCAGAAGCCCTACGATCTGGGGCCGGCGCTGCTGGCCCGGCGCCTCGGCGGGGCCAGGGTGATCCTGGGCTGCCACGGCGAAGATTTTTACCCCGGTGACACCCTCCTCGCGCCCCGCGTGGATGCCGCTGTTTCGTGCTCGCGCTTCAATGCCGCAACGGTGGCCCGGCGCTACGGCTTTGCGCCCCGGGTGGTCTTCAATGGCATTGACACCGGCCTCTTCAGCCCTGGCCCGCCCGATCCCGCCTGGCGCGCCGCGGCAGGCGCCGATGACCGGACGCCGCTCCTGCTCTTCGTCGGGCGCCTGCAACCCTGGAAAGGCGTCGAGACGGCCATCCACGCCCTGGCGCACGCGCCCCGAGCCCGGCTTGCCATTGTCGGCGATGGTGAGGATCGCCCGCGCCTGGAGCGCCTCGCCGCTGAGAGCGGTCTGGCCGGGCGGGTGCGGTTCCTGGGCACGGTGGAGCGGCAGGTGTTGCCGCACCTCTACCGGAGCGCCGACCTGCTGGTGGCCACCAGCCACGCCAGTGAGACCTTCGGCATCGGGCTGGTGGAGGCCCAGGCCTGCGGCCTGCCGGTGGTGGCCACGCGCTTCGGCGGTTTCCCCGAAGTGATTGACGCGGGCCGCACCGGCCTGCTCGTCCCGCCGCGCGACCCGCTGGCTCTGGCCGCCGCTGTGAATACGCTGCTCGATGACCCGCAGCGCCGCGCCGCGATGGCGGCCGCCGCGCCTGCCTGGGCCGCGCAGTTCAGTTGGTCGGCAGTGGCGGATCGCATCGAGTCGGTGTACGATGAAGTGGCGCGCCGCGCGACGCTGGTGACAGACTCATACCATTTTTGGTTTTAGATTGTGGATTGCCACGCTGGGCAGCACAACGCCGAAAACCGCTTTAAGCAATGCGGTATCATCAATGGTAATTGGTATAATCTCCTTTCCACAGTATGCGAACACCTCCACACCTCCACATCGCGCTATGCTGCCTGTTGCTGGCATGGATGCTCTTGCCCGGCAACACCAATCCAGTTCGGGCGCAGGCGCCCCTGCCCAACTCCATGGCCGCCGCTGGCGATTCGCTCACCAGCGCGATGGGCAGCGGCCCGCGCTACTTCGCCGACAACACCGGCTATTCCTGGGCTACCGGCTCCAACCCGGCGGTCAACAGCCTGGCTCTGCGGCTGGCCACACGCAACCCGGCGCTGAGCGGCAACGTCTACAACCTGGCGCGTATGGGCGCGCGCATGGGCGATCTTTCAGCGCAGATGGGCACGGTCAACGCGATTAAAGCCGAGTACGTGGCTATTCTGGTGGGCGGCAACGATGCCTGCGCGCCCGCCGAGGCGGCAATGACGCCGGTGGAGACCTTTCGCCAGCAGTTTGACACCGCCCTGGCCCGCCTGGCTGAAGGCTCGCCGGGCGCCCGCGTCCTGGTGCTGAGCATCCCCGACCCCATACAACTCTGGGCGCTATACCGCGACAACCGCTCCGCCGTGGCGATCTGGACCCTCTTCGACGTCTGCCCTACTGCCCTGGCCCGGCCCCGCTCCGATGCGCCCGAAGATGCGGCGCGGCGCGAGCGGGTGCGCCAGCGAGTGGCGGACTACAACCGGCAACTCGCCGAGGTGTGCGCCCGCTACTCCCAGTGTCGCCACGACGGTGGCGCAGTGTTCAACACCCGGCTCGAGCCTGCCGATGTCTCGCCCTACGACTACTTCCACCTCTCGGCGCGCGGGCAGGCCCGCCTGGCCGAAGTGGCCTGGGCGGTCTCCGGGTTCGGGCCGTAGAGGACGCAGCCCTCGCTGGAACAAACCCTGATGGTCACCGTGTCGTTGTGCGGCGCTGCCGCGTGGGATTCTCATACCAGTCATCCAAACCCTCCCACCAGGGAGGGGGGTGGGGAAACCCGGTTTCCCCATTTCCCAACCGCTGTTGGGAGCGGCTGGCGCTCCATAGGCAGGGGTACGGTTCGACAGGCTCACCGCAGGTGGGGAAACCCGGTTTCCCCGTATTTTCACATCAGGCATGCGCATCCTCATCACCACCACCTACGGCTTCGATCCGGCCTTTCCGAGCCGGCCTGAGCAGCTCCAGGCGCGGGCGCTGGCCGCGCGCGGCCACGCTGTGGTTGCCCACGAATACCTCGACCCGCGCTACCCGGGCCAGTCCCACCGTCACGAATGGCTGCCCGGCGCTGTGCCGGTGCATCGCCCGGCCATGCTGGGCTTTTTTGCTCCCGAGGCGCTGCTGCGCTTGCATGGCGCGGATCGGCCCGAGGTGATCCACCTGCACCACCTGCGCAACCTGCTGGGCTTCCAGACGGTAGTGGCCGCGCGGCGCCTGGGCATCCCCACCGTGCTCACCATCCACGGCCTGTTGCACGACGGAGACCTGGTGGTTGACCGCGAGCGTCCACTCGAAGCACCGTTGCGCTATGCCGATGTGCTCACCACGCCCGGCCGGCTGGCGGCGCGCCTTGCGCGGGGCGGGCACCCGCGCCGGGCCGTGCGCAACTACCTCATTCACGCGCCGCTGCTGTGGGTTGATCACGTCATCGCGTTGTCGCGCGCCGAGCGTGACCTGCTGGCCCGCCTGGGGCTGGACCCGCTGCGTATCAGTGTGCTGCCCAACGCGGTCGAGCTGTGCGCCTATGGAGACGCGCCGCCAGCGGTGGATGCGCGCCCGCCGCTGGTGCTGTTCATCGGGCAGATGGTGCCGCGCAAAGGCTTCGACCTGCTGGCGCGGGCCATGCCGCTGGTGGCGCGGGCTGTTCCGGAGACGCAGTTCGTTTTCGTGAGCCACAACCGCAGCGGCGAAACCGAGTTGCGCCGTATCGCTGCCGAAGGCGGCGTGGCCGACCGGCTGACGATTGCCGGATCGGTGAGTGAGGCCGAGAAGATCCGCCTGCTGCACGCAGCCGCGGTCATGGCTGCGCCGAGCCGCTACGAAGGCTTCGGCATTCCCCTGATCGAGGCCATGGCCGCTGGCGCGCCGGTCGTCACCACCGATGTGATGGCCGGCAATGAGATCATCAGCCACGAACACACGGGCCTGCTGGTGCCCTACGGCAATGTGGAAGCGCTGGCAGCGGCGATCATCCGCCTGTTGCGCGACCGCGCCCTCGGCGCGCGCCTTGCCGCCGCAGGGCGCTCCGAAGCCTTTGCCCGGTACAGCGCCGACACGCTGGCCGTCCACCTTGAAGCGCTCTACGACCGGCTGATCGCCCGGCGGGCCTTACGGCAGGTGGGAGAAGGGTTATAGCGAAACCCGGTGCGGCTGCGCTTTCCCAATCCTTTACCGCCGGGCAGGGGGCCAGGGAAACCCGGTTTGCCCATATTCACTATCAGAAGCTTGAGACGTTCAGTTCCAACCTCATCGCTCCCTCCCCCTCCGCTGGCCGGCGTCGCGCCCCCGGAGGGATGGCGCTGGCGCCTCGGGGTGCTGCTGGGCTACCTGTTGCTCGGCGTACTCTTCACCTGGCCCCTGGCCGTGCACCTGCACGATAGCGTCATCCAGAAAGGCGACCTGCCGGTGGACGCCGCGCAGGGTGTCTGGAACCTGTGGTGGACGCGCAGCGCGCTCCTGGCTGGCGAGAACCCTTTCGTCACCCGGATGCTCTTCCATCCCGCGACGCTCAACCTGGTCTACCAGACCTTGAGCCTGCCGAATGCGCTTCTGACACTGCCGGTATTGCTCGCGGTCGGGCCGGTGGCCGCATTCAACACGGTGGTGCTGCTGTCGTTCGGTCTGGGCGGGTACTGGGCTTACCGTCTGGCCCGCGCCCTCACCCTCGACCGTTTCGCGGCGCTGGTGGCGGGCTTCGTGTTTGTCTTCACGCCCTACCACGTGCAGCGGGTCTGGAGCGGGCCGATGGAGCTGATCGCCACCCACTGGTTGGCGCTCTACGCAGTGCTACTGGCGCGCGCCCTGGCTCGACGCACGCCCGCCAGTGTGGGCGGCGCGGCCCTGGCGCTCGTGGCAACCACCCTCGCCAGCCAGTATTACGGTCTCTATGCCGCTGTATACACGGCTTTTCACGTGACCCTCGCCGCCCTGCTCGCGCCGCGCGCGGCGCGCTGGTCTACCTTTCTCAGTGGCGCCGCCATCGGCGCCCTGTGGGTGGCCCTGCTGCTCCCGCTGCTGCTCTGGGCCGGCGGCCTGGGCGTGGCTGTGCTGGAAGACTGGTATGCGCGCCAGGTCTACCATTCGGTGGCGCTGGTGGATCTGCTGAGTCCGAATGTGCGCCATCCCCTCTGGGGCAGCGCGGCGGAGGCGTGGCTGGGCCGGCGCCACCCCTTTGGCCCGGAAGCGGGCGCCGGGTTGGGATTGGGGGTGGCAATCCTCGCCGGGGTGGCCCTCTGGCGTCGCTGGCGCCGGGCCTGGCCCTGGGCGCTGCTGGCCCTGCTGATGCTGCTGCTGGCGATGGGGCCGCAACTGCGCGCCACGGCCGCCGAAAGCGCCGTGCCGGGGCCGTTCCTGCTTCTCGACCTCTTCGGCCCCTTTCGCAACAGCAGCCGTCCGGCGATCTTCATCGCCCTCATGCTCATCCCCGTCGCGGCCCTGGTCGCAGAGGGGATGGCAGCCCTGCGCGTGCCAGCGCCAGAGCGCGCAGGGAACGGCGGGTTTCCCTGGGCGCCTTTCCTGGCGGCGCTGGTGCTCATCGAAAGTCTGGTTGCGCCATGGCCGCTGATGCGCCTGCGCGCCGCGCCGGAGAGCCTGGCCCTCAACGCCGATCCCCTGCCCGGCGCGGTGCTCGATCTGCCGCCGCGCCTCAACGACAGCGTCGGCCTGCTCAACCAGATCTGCCACGGACGGCCGATCATGGGCGGCTACCTGGCCCGTATCCCCTTTTACCCCATCGTCGCCGCCGCCTCGGCCACCCGCGGCTTGTGGCTGGCCTCCGAACCTCCCCCCGACATCACGCCCCTCGACCCCGCTGCCGAACTGGCCAGCCTGGGCACGCGCTTCGTGGTGCTCGACCTGACCCAACTGCCGCGGGTGGACCAGCGGCGGCTGCGCGAGCAACTCGCTGTTCCCGGCATCAGCCGCTTCAGCGCAAGCGACACGCGGGAGATCTACGCGGTGGACCCGGGAGCGGCCCGTCCGGTGGTGGTGCCTGGCGCAGGCTGGTACGAAGCGGAGCGGGAGGGGGCGCGGCGCTGGCGCTGGATGGGCCAGCGGGCCGAACTGCTGCTGCTGGCGCGGGAACAAGCGGTCGTGACGCTGAACTGGCGCGCCACGGCCTACGGCGCGCCGCGGCCCTTGCGGCTGTGGCTGGATGATCGGCGCCTGATCGAGCTGACGGTGCCCGCCGCCCCCTATGACCGCAGCATCGCCCTGCGGCTGATCCTGCCTCCCGGCCAGACAACCCTGGCGCTGGAGAGCCTGGCGGAGGAGGTAGCCGATGGCCGGCGCCTGAGCCTCTCGCTGAGCGAGTTGCATCTGACCGCCCTGCCCGTCAACCCGGCGTGGGCCGCCACCGCCCCCCTGGATATTCCCCCTACCCGCCCGGCAATCACTGCCCCGCCATGCCGGTGATGGGGGAGGCGCCAGGTCAACCCCTGGCTGGTTTAAGTTCGTATGGGCGCCGACGGGCGGTATGGCGTTGGGATGCGCTGATTGGTCCTCACCCCCGGCCCCGCTCCAGCTTCGCTGGAGAGCCTGCGCTGAGCCTGTCGAAGCCGGAGAGACCAGAGCCGTGCGCGGGGGCGTTCCGAGGCGGTACAAGCCACGCTGGCGCGGATGGTCTGTCCGCCCTGAAACCCTGGCTGGCAGGGGCACGGAAAAGCCCGGCGTTCCCGCCCCTCAGAGCAACGCGCGCAGGCGCGCAGCCGCCTGTTCGGGCGTCAGGTCGCGCTGGGGTTCGCCAAGCATCTCGAAGCCAACCATGAACTTGCGGATGGTGGCCGAGCGGAGCAGCGGCGGCAAGAAGTGAGCGTGCAGACGCCAGGCGGGGTGCGGCTGTCCATCGGTTGGGGCCTGGTGGAAGCCCATCGAGTAGGGGAACGCCGTCGCGAAGAGGGCATCGTAGCAGGTCGTCAGTTGTTTCAGAATATCTGCCAGCCCATCGCGCCCGGCCGGATCGAGAGCCGTGAGGGAAGGGACGGGATCGCGGGCAATCACAATCGTCTCGAAGGGCCAGGCGGCCCAGAAGGGCACCAGGGCGACGAAGTGCGCATTCTGGCAGACGAGCCGCTCGTCGCGTTCGAGCTCCAGCGCTAGATAATCGCCCAACAAATCGCGCCCGTGGGCGGTGAAGTAGCGCTGTTGGGAGGCGTGCTCGCGGGCAAACTGCACCGGCAGGAACTCGGTGCCCCAGATCTGGCCATGGGGATGCGGGTTTGACGCGCCCATCATCGCGCCGCGGTTCTCGAAGATCAGCACATGGCGCACCCAGGGCACCGCCCCGAGCTCCTCGTACTGGTCGGTCCAGGTATCTACCACAGCGCGCAGTTCGACGGGGGAGAGTTGTGGCAGGGCCAGGTCGTGGCGTGGCGAGTAACACACCACCCGGCAGATGCCGCGGGCCGGCGCTGCCCGGAGCAGCGGGCTAGCGTCGGCGTAACCGACAACGATCTCATCTGAAAACTCATCGGCAAGAAGCGCAGCAAAATCATTATTAAACACGAAAGTTGTGGTGTACACCGGATTGGTAACTCCGCCCGCGCGGGCATTACCGGGGCAGAGGTAACACGTCGGATCGTAGGCCGGCCGAGTATCGGAAGGAGCCGGGTCTACCTGACCCAGCCAGGGACGTTTCGTGCGGTGGGGCGAGACCACCACCCATTCGTCGATCAACGGATTGTAGCGCCGATGCGGATGATCGTCCAGGTTGAGCATACAGCTCCTCGTACCCTATCCCCGGTGGTTATGGCCCGGTCATCGCTCAACTGCGCCACTTCCGCAGGACAATCTTCGTTCCAACGCCGACCTGGGATTGGATGGAGAAATCGTCCATGAGGCGTTTGGCGCCGGGAAGCCCCATCCCCATCCCCCGCGAGGTCGTGTAGCCGTCCTGCATCACCAGGTCAATATCGGGGATGCCAGGCCCCTGATCCTCACAGACGATCTCGATCCCTTTTCGACCGTGCTTTTCAACCTCGCGGCAGGTGACCGTTCCAGTGCCGGCGTAGAGGTAGATATTCCGCGCCAGTTCACTCACGGCGGTGGCGATCCGCGCCTGGTCAATCGCGCTGAAGCCCAGGGTCCTGGCCATGTCGCGAGCCATCGTGCGGGCAATAACGATATCGAGGTCGCTGCGGATGACCGCTGATTTAGGCTGCCCCATCGCCGCTCTCCGCGGTAAGCCGCTGCAGCACGCTCAGCCCCTTTTCAAGGTTCAGGGCGGTAATCACGCGTGGCAGCTCGAGTCCGAGTTCGACGAGCGTAATGGCGACTGCGGGCTGCAAGCCCGTGATAACGACGCGGCTGCCCATCAAGCCGGCCATAGCGGCGATATCGGCAACAAGCCGCCCGATGAAGCTATCCACGAGATCCAGCGCCGTGAGATCGATAATCACCCCTTTTGCGCGGGTATCGTGGATCTTCTGCAACAGATCATCTTTGAACTGGACGGCTGAAGCGTCGTGCAGGTTTACCTGGATCGAGGCGATTAAGATGTCGCCGATTTTCAGGATAGGAATACGAAGACTTTCCACTCGATCCTCTCTGGCGCAGGGGCGCTGCACATGCTGTGGTAGCTGCCTGGCTGGGCCGGTCAGGATGAGTGCCTGGACCGGTAGCAGGGCCATTCTACCCGAGGACCGTTACGATACCGAACACAACGGCGCCAGCGAGGAGCGGAACGCTCAGATTATCGGTGCCAGCGGGGGAGAAGGCCTCGGCGACTGCGGCGATCGCTGCGCCGATGAGCGCGGCGGCCACGGCGGTGCCGGAGGCGAGGGGCGGAGTGAGAGGGCCGAGGGCCGAGCCTGGCACGAGGACGAGGGTCAGGAACATCGCGATCGCCGAGGCGATGAGCATCGCCACCGACCCCTCCCACGAGCGTGTGCCGCCGGCTACGTTATAACGATGCTGGCCGAAGCGTTTACCGATGATCGCCGCCATCGAGTCGCCCCAGGTCATGGCCATGGTGCCAGCGGCGGCAATGTACCCCTTATCATCAGGCGAGTTGGTGCGCCAGAAGGCCAGGAAGAGCAGCGTGATTGACAGCGCGAAGTAGACCGTCCCAGGCGAACTATCGGGAGCGTCCATCGACTCGAGCACCTTGTAGCGCCACAGGATATAATTGATCAGGATGAACGAGGCGAAGGGGATGATCCCGATGTACCAGGTGTCGAACAGGGCCAGAACGCCAAAGACCCACATCCCTGCGCCAATATGGACGATCTTGCGGGTGAAATCCTGCGGGTAGCCGCGCCACCGGCGGATCACCTCAGCCAGAACGAGCAACCCGGTCGCGTAGGCGTAGGAGGCCCCCAGCCCGATCCAGTCCTGCGTTGTCATAGTCAGTCCGGCAATCATTGGCGGAAATTGGCGCTATTCTAAAGCCGGCCGGGGGATACGTCAATCCGGGGGGGGCCATGTTTACCCTTCTCCCGGGAGCGCGGGCAGCGTGTTCGCATTCAGGCCATTGCGGGCGGGACGCTCGGGCAGCCGGCGTGGCGCCGCGCCCAACACGTGAACAGATACGGGGAGGATTGTCCGCGTTTGCGAGAGGGTCTGGTGACGCGCCTCTGAGGACTGCTATGACGACAACACGTGTGCTCCTGGCCGATGACCACGCCGTGGTGCGCTCCGGCATTGCCAATGCCATCGCCGACCTGCCCGGCATCGTCGTGGTCGGAGAGGTCGGTGACGGTCCGGCGTTGCATGCTGCCCTGGCCGAGTTGCAACCGGACTGTTTGCTCCTCGACATCACCATGCCCGGGTTTGAGCCTATCGCCGATATTGGCATGATCCGGATGCGTTATCCAGGGTTGAAGATACTGGTGGTGAGCGCCTACGATGATGATGTGTATGTGCAAGGGCTGCTTGGCGCCGGCGTAAACGGGTATCATTTGAAGGATCAACCGTTGAGCGATCTCCGACTGGCCGTGCAGCGTGTGCTGGCTGGTGAGCGTTGGATTTGCAGCCCGCTGGTGGACAAGCTGATCCGGCTGCACGAACAACCTGCGCCGGCCCTTACGGCCCGGCAGCGCGAACTGCTGGGCTACCTCGAGGAAGGTCTCGACAACGTTGCCATCGCGCGGCGCAGCGGCCTCAGCGTCAAGACAGTCGAGAACCACCTGACGCGGCTCTACCGGCACCTGGGGGTGCAGAGTCGCCTGGAGGCGGTGCGCTACATCCACCAGCATCCGGGTCTCCTCGGGCGCTCCGGCGCGGTTCCCCGAAAGGACCTCGAAGCGGCAGCTTTTTCCCGGCACGCTCTGCTGATCGTGGACGACAGCGTGCGCTACCGTACCCAGTTGCGCCGGATGGTGGCCCGGGCCTACCCGGGTCTCACTGTCTATGAGGCCGATACGATTAATGCTGCCCTGCACATAGCGCGTGTCGCTGCCCCGGGCCTGGCAATGGTTGATGTGGTGCTGGGCGATGAAAGTGGCATCGAGTGCGCCCGACAATTGCATGCCGCAGCGCCTGCTATGCGGATCGTGCTCTTCAGCGCCTACCCCGACCGTGAGTTCCATCGCCAGGGGTTGCAGGCTGGCGCCGTGGCGTTCCTCGATAAGAAGGATCTCGATGCGGCTGCTCTGCGCGAGTTGATCGATGATGCCCTGGTGTGACCATCGGGGAAACCGGGGTTCCCCATTCACCTCCCTGTGAAATAAACCTACTTGCTGTACCGCAAAGAAACGCCACCAACTCCCCGGGTAGTGGTTTGTCAACCAGGTTGTGATGGATCGTTTTTTGTGGGGAGGGCGTAGCCCTCCCCCGCCCCCTCCCGCCACGTTCATCACAATTATCGTGGCAGACCACTAGGGGAAAACCCCCAACCGCGATCAGGGTATCCACTCCGCGCGCAAGGGGGGATCAGGGTTGAGCCCGGCCCATCCGCGCCATATACTCACATCATCACAGGCGTCCGAGCCTGTTATCAGGCGATCCAGACGCTACGCAGGCGATGAAAGGAGGTTCGCGCAGGGAAAACTTCGCGCGTGAACGGGGTGCGCGCTGCGCGCGCACGGAGTGACAATTCACACACTGTCTGGGAGGACACTATGCGGTACAAAGGTGTAGCCTGGCTCTTCGCGTTGCTTGCGAGTCTGATCCTCGCTGCCTGTGGGCAGCAAACCCCCTCCGCTCCGGCTGGTGGAGCCACCACGCAGCCCGCCGAGCAACAACTGGCAGTCGGTATCGTGCTGCCGACCCGTGACGAACCCCGCTGGATTCAGGACGAAACCCGTTTCAAAGAGGCTCTAAATCAGGCTGGTTACCAGGTGGAGATCCTGTTTAGCCAGGGCGACTCGGCCCGTGAGAAGGCCAATGTGGAGTCGCTGATCACCAAAGGGATCAAGGTGCTGGTAATCTGTCCTCACGATGGCACGGCCGCCGCGGCCGCCGCCGACGCTGCCCGCGCTGCCGGCGTGCGGGTGATCTCCTACGACCGCCTGATCCGCGAAACCGAGGCGGTTGACTACTACGTTACCTTCGATAGCTTCGCTGTCGGGGCCCAGCAGGCCCAGTTCCTGGTAGATAACGCTACCGGCGCCGGCAATCCTCTCTATCTCTACGCCGGCGCGGCTTCCGACAATAACGCCTTCATTTTCTTCGAGGGCGCCTGGAGTGTGCTCCAACCCAAAATTGCCGACGGCACCTTTGTGGTGAAGAACTCCAGCGAAGCCGTGGCGCTTTCCAGCAAGGCCAATCTGACACGCGATGAGCAGGCGCGCATTATTGGCCAGATTACGACTAACTGGGACTTCAACACCGCCAAGACGCTCGCCGAGTCTAACCTCACCGCTGCTACTGCGGCTGATAAGGGAACCGTGTTCATCCTGGCGCCTAATGACGGCACCGCCCGCGCCATCGCCGATGTCTTTGCCGCCGATCCCGATGTCACGCAGTTCTTCGTCACCGGTCAGGATGCCGAAAAGGCGTCGGTGCAGTACATCATTGATGGAAGGCAGTCGATGACGGTCTTCAAGGATGTCCGCGTCCTGGTCAATGACGCGATTAACGCGAGTATCGCGCTTCTGAAGGGCGAGAGCCCGGAGTCTCGCGGCGCGTATAACAATGGCAAGATCGACGTGCCGGCCATTCAGTCGCCGGTGGTGACGGTCGATCGCGCAAACGTTAAAGCGGTGTTGATCGACTCGGGGTACTACCAGGCCAGCGATTTCACCGGATTGTAGCAGTCGCTGCATATCTGCCGGGCGGGAACGCCGATGGTGCGCCCTGAAGCGTTCCCGCTCCCCGCAGGCGCGATGCAGCCCGGCGCCGTCCCCATCACTCCACCCATTCCCAGAACACGCTGCCCCGAGGACCCCGACGCCGGCAGTCGCCTGAAGCGCACCTGGACATCTTGAGGAGCTGGCGGTTGTATGAGCACACCTATTCTGGAGATGAAGGGCATCACCAAGGAGTTTCCCGGTGTGAAGGCCCTGAACAATGTCAGTTTTCGCGTTGCCACCGGCGAGATCCACTGCCTGGTGGGAGAAAATGGCGCGGGGAAGTCAACGCTGATGAAGGTGCTCAGTGGAGTGTATCCCTACGGCACCTATCAGGGAGATATTCTCCTGGATGGTACGGTCCAGCGGTTTCGTGGCATCCGCGACAGCGAGCGGGCCGGGATCGCCATTATCTACCAGGAACTGGCGCTCGTGCCCGAATTAAGCGTCTACGAGAACATCTTTCTCGGTAATGAGATCCGCAACGGCCCGGTGATCGACTGGAACGAGACGATCAAACGTGCCAGCGACGTACTTGGCCGGGTGCGGCTGAATGTCAATCCTGAGACGAAGGTTAAGGAACTCGGGGTCGGCAAACAACAACTGGTCGAGATTGCGCGGGCGCTGAGCCGCGACGTGCGCCTCCTCATTCTCGATGAGCCGACGGCGGCGCTGAACGAAGATGACAGCGCTAATCTGCTGGAACTGCTGCGCGGGCTGCGTAGCCAGGGGGTGACCTGCATTCTGATCTCCCACAAATTGCGCGAGGTCATCGCCATCGCCGATCGAGTTACCGTGCTGCGTGATGGTCAGACGATCTGTACCCTCGATGCACACAGGGGTGAGGTTTCTGAGCCGGTGCTGATCAAACACATGGTGGGGCGCGAAATCGACAACATTTACCCACCGCGCGCAAGGCAGGAATCTGGCGCGGTGACGCTGGAGGTGCGCGACTGGAGCGCCTACAGCCCGGCGCTGGGTCGCCAGATCCTGCGCGATGTCAATCTGAAGGTGCGGCGTGGCGAGATCGTCGGGATTGCCGGATTGATGGGGTCCGGGCGCACCGAACTGGCCCTGAGCCTGTTCGGGAATCCGCTGCATTACCGCATCAGCGGCGAGATGTGGTTCAAGGGCCAGCGGCGCACCTTTCGCGCGCCTGAGGAGGCGATCAGAGCCGGTGTTGCCTATGTGACCGAAGATCGCAAGGGCAATGGCCTGATTCTGATCCAGGATATCAAACAGAATATCACGCTCGCCAATCTGCGCGCAATCGCCCGACGGGGTGTGGTTGACGCCAATGCCGAGGTGCGGGTGGCAACCGATTACAAAACCTCGCTCAACATCAAGACACCGAGCGTTGAGCAGCGAGTATCAAACCTCAGTGGAGGGAACCAGCAGAAGGTGTGTCTCGGCAAATGGCTGTTTGTCAAACCCGACTTGCTCATTCTCGACGAACCGACCCGTGGCATTGACGTGGGCGCGAAGTACGAGATCTATACGCTCATGAACCAGCTTGTGGAGCAGGGTATGAGCATTGTGATGATCTCATCGGAACTGCCGGAAGTGCTGGGGATGAGCGACCGGGTCTACGTGATGGCTTCTGGAAGGATTGCCGGTGAGTTGCCAATCGCGGAAGCGACGCCGGAAGCCGTGATGGCCCTGGCAACCAATTGAGTTGAGGAGGGCGGGATGCTCACCGAGAATGTGCAGACAAAGAAGTCGGCATCCTTTGCGCAGAGCCTGCAAAAGGTGCTGCGTGAGAACATCCGCGATTATGGGATGTTCATCGCTCTGTTCGTGATTATGCTGATCTTTGCGTTCACGACGGGTGGGGTTTTTCTTTCCTCGCGAAACCTGAGCAATTTGCTGAATCAGACCGGCTACATCGCGGTCCTGGCGATTGGAATGACCCTGGTGATTGTGATCCGGCACATTGACCTGTCGGTGGGCTTTCTCGCCGGCTTTATGGGCGCCGTTGCGGCTATTGCTCTGGTACAATGGGGCCTGCCGACGATCGTGGTTGTACCCATGGTGCTACTCCTGGGTCTGCTCGCCGGCCTGATCACGGCCTTTCCTGTGGCGCAACTGGGCATCCCTTCCTTCGTTGCCTCACTGGCTGGCTGGTTGATCTACCGTGGCCTGTTGCAACTGGTTACCGAAGGCACGGGTACCATCATTATTCCCAACCAGTCATTCAATGCCATTGGTAATGGCTTTATCCCTGACCTGCCGGGCCTCACCTGGTTGTTTCCTGGCATGCACAAATTGACTCTGCTCCTGGGCATCCTTGCCGTGGTACTCTTCGTGCTGAACGAAATCAACGCTCGCCGCCGGAAACTGGCCTATGGCTTTGAAGTGCTCCCTATGGAGATCTTCCTCCTCAAATTGGGCTTCATCGCCCTTCTGGTGGGAGGAATTACCTGGGTGCTCGCGGGCTACAATGGGCTGTCGTGGACGGTGGTGATTGTGCTGACGGTGCTGGGGATCTACCACTTCGTAACCGCGCAGACAGTGCTCGGCCGGCATATCTATGCTGTGGGGGGCAATCCCGAGGCCGCAGAGTTGAGTGGCATCAGTGTCAAGCGGATCGTCTTTATCGTGTTTGGCTCGATGGGTATGCTGTCGGCGCTTTCGGGGATCCTCTTCGCCTCGCGGTTGCAATCGGCGACGACCACCGCCGGTACGTTGTTCGAGCTGGATGCCATTGCTGCGGCTTATGTTGGGGGCGTCTCTGCCGCCGGCGGCGTCGGGCGGGTAACCGGCTCGCTGATTGGCGCGCTGGTGATGACTTCACTGACCAGCGGGATGAACCTGATGGGTGTGGGCATCGCCTATCAATACATCGTGCGCGGTATTGTGCTGGCAGCCGCAGTGATCTTTGATGTTTCCACGCGCCGGGCGGCCAGGTAATGATCGATTCAGATCGGTATCTGTGCCGCGTCGCGTATCGCACTGGTCCGGCCCGGTGGCGTCATACGAACCGCGCAGCGCCTTCCCTGTCACCGGGGCTCGGAACCTCTCTCCACAACTCGGTTGTTTCCAGGGAGGGCTGCTCCCTCCCTGGCCCTCCCCTGGCAGGGGAGGCTGGGAGGTAGGGCGGAACGCGCCAGGCGCGCCACAGCGAGGGGAGAGGTTCGACAGGATTACCGCAGATGGGAAACCCGGTTTCCTCTGGCGGTTGCGCCGCACACTCCAGGAATGAACAGCGACTCTCCTGAGAGGGGGTAGCCCTCCCAGACCCTCCCGGTGCAGAGGGTTTGCCACTCCGGCAGGCAGGGCGTCATCTATGCGCGTGACCAGGGTATGGACAAGCGGGCCACTCGAATAGGGCTGGGTCAGCGCCAGGCGCGCAGCGTTGCCCGATTGTCGCGGCAGTCGTGGCGCGCTCTGGCGAGTCGGCAGGAGATTATCATCCTTGCCTGTCTGGTGGTGGCCGCCCTGGTGATCGGCCTGTGGAATCCGAATTTCTATCAGGCTACCAACCTGCTCAACCTGGCCCGCGGGGTCTCGTGGTTCGCCGTCGCCGCCCTTGGCGTCAGTATGGTGATCCTGGTGGGGGGCATTGATCTCTCTGTCGGGGCGGTGATGGCGCTGGCCGGGGTGCTCTGCGCCTCCGCACTGCACGCGGGTCTGCCTGTGCCACTGGCCATCCTCGCCGGGGTGGCGGGCGGTCTGGGGGTGGGGTTCCTCAACGGTGTGCTGGTGGCGCGTCTGGGTCTGCCGCCCTTCATCGTCACGCTCGGTACAATGGGTCTTGTCCGCGGGGTTACGGTCGGTATCACCAACGGGGCTCCTCTGCGCGATCTGCCGCCGCACTTTCGCGCTCTGGGTCAGCACGATCTCTACCTCGGACCGCTCAGTGTGCCCCTCTCGCTGGTCATTATGGCGCTGCTGGCAGTGCTGGTGAGTCTCCTGCTTGATCGCACCATCCTGGGACGCTACATCTACACCGTTGGCCGCGACGAACAGGCGCTGCGGCTGGTTGGTGTGCCTTCCGCAAGCGTCAAGATTACCGTCTATGTCCTCAGCGGAGTGCTGGCGGCCTGCAGTGGCGTGTTGATGACGGCCTGGTTGGGTGTAGCGGCCCCCACAGCAGCCGAGGGCTACGAATTGGAAATTATCGCCGCTGCGGTCATCGGCGGCGCCAGTCTCTTCGGCGGCGAGGGAGGGGTGCTGGGCGTGGTGCTTGGAACAACGCTTATGCTCGTGGTGCGGAACGGCTTTGTTTTCCTTGGCCTGCCGACCTATTTGCAGAGCGGCGCTATCGGCGCCATGATTCTTACCGTGGTGCTGATTGATCACCTCTGGCGCAGGCGCCTGGCCCGGGGGTAGGCTGGGGCCAGACGCGATTCGGTGGAGGAAAGCGCAATGCGTGGAATCACCCTCCTGCTCCTGCTGCTAGTGGTGGTCGCGTGCGGAGCGCCGGCTGCGCCACTGCGCCAACGGATGACGCTAGCCTGGGTCAGTAAGAGCCTGGGCAATCCTGTTTTCGACCACGGCCGCAATGGCGCCCTGGCTCGCGCGCGCGAGTTGAGCGCCGCCGGTCCCTACACGGTCGAGGTGATCGCCACCGGGTCGGCGTCGGCCGATGCCGTCGAGCAGACGCGCGTGCTCGATGATCTGATCGCCCGCCGTGTTGATGGTATCGCCGTGTCGTGCAACGATCCCATCGCATGTACCGAACCAATCAACCGGGCCGTGGCGGCCGGTATTCCAGTGATGACCTGGGATAGTGACGCGCCAGAAAGTCAGCGCTTTACCTTTCTGAGCATTGACAACTACGCAGCAGGACGGGTTGCCGGGGAACTGCTGGCCCGGGCGATTGATGGGTCGGGCAAGGTCGCCGTGCTTACCGGCGTGCCCGGGGCCCTGAATCTCGAGCAACGGGTGCGCGGCTTCCGTGATACCCTGGCCGCCTACCCGGATATCACGATTGTGGCTGAGGTGACCAGCAACGAGGACATCAGCCGTGGCGTCCAGGGAGTCGAAGATGTTATGCAGGCACATCGCGACCTGCGGGGCTGGTTCTTTGCCGGAATGTGGCCGCTTTTTGCCGATCGCGGCGCTATGCCGCTCTGGGAACAAGCCGCCCGCACGGGTCGGGTCAAAACGGTCTCCTTTGATACGCTTCCGTTCCAGCTCGAGTTGCTGCGCGACGGCTATCTTACCGCACTGATCGGGCAGCACTACTGGGGGTGGGGCTATGATTCGGTGCAAACCCTCTATGATCGTGTGGCGCACCGCACTGTCTTTCCGCCATTTATTGATACTGGCATGGATATTGTTACCATCAATAATGTTGAGGCGATGATCCGTGCCTGGGAAACCAATGACTTCACCGCGCCCCTGCCTCCGCCTTGATATAACGCTACGTTGCGCGGACGGCGCCCGGCGCGGATCCGCGGCGGGCGCAGGCCCCCGTGGATCTGCCTGCCAACGGGGCGCCTGCGGAGGGGCAAGGTCCTCCCAGACGTCCCTGCGCCGGCGCTGCGGGTAAAGAACCAGAGAGAGGCAAAGGTGGCCGATGTGGGCAATGATAGCGATCCTCTGTTGTATGTGAGCGGCCTGACCCGCACCTTCGGGACGCTGGCGGCCCTGAGTCGAGTAAGTTTTTACGTACACGCCGGTGAGATCGTAGGGTTGGTCGGGCGTTCGGGCGCGGGCAAATCGGTGCTGGCGCAGATACTCGGCGGCACCCTTGCCCCGAGCGCAGGCGAAGTCCTGCTGGACGGACGGCGTCTGCGCTGGCCGTTCAGCCAGCGTCGCCTTGGCGTCGCCCTGATACCCCAGCGCACCATTCTGGCAGAGCGCCTGGATGTTACCGCCAATATCTTCCTTGGCTGCGAACGTGGCTGGCCCACGGGCCTGGGCTGGCTACGGGTACCCGATCGTGTCCGGATGGAACAACAGGCAGCCGCGGTACTTGCCGAACTCGAGGTGAACCTGGACGATCTGCGTACTCCGGTAAAGCAGTTGACGAGTGAGCAGCGCCAGATGATTGCCCTTGCGCGCGCGCTGGTCGCCCCGGCGCGCCTGGTGATCCTCGATGAGCCGGGGGCGTTGCTGAGCTACAGCTACCAGCAACGCTTGCTCGCGCTCGTTCGCTCCTGGCAGCAGCGCGGTACCGCGGTGATCTTTGTGACTGGTAGCCTCGACCACATCTTTGCGATAACTGACCGGGTGCTGGTGCTCAATGAGGGCCGCATCGCCCTCGACACCCGTACCGACAGCACGACTCGCGAAGAGGTGGTGGCGGCCCAGATTGGCCACGATGAGCGCCGACAGTTGACACCGATCATCTGGGCGCTGGAAAGCTACTATCAGGCGCGCGAGCAGGCCGAACGCCTGCGCTTGCAGCAGCGTCGCCTGGAAGAGGACCTCGCGGCTCAGGGGAGCCTGAACCAGCAACTGGTTACACAGCTTGCCCGACAGGTACACTCGCTCGATCAGGCCAATCAGGCCCTGCAGGACGCCCAGCGGCGCCTGTTTTCCCAGCGCGAAGAAGAACGCAAGCACCTTGCCCGCGAGTTGCACGACCAGGTCATCCAGGATCTCCTGAGCGTCAACTTTCAATTGGAAGAACTGGAGGGCGCCGCTCTCGACAGCGCCGACCGCGAAGCTCTCGCTGCTGAGCTTGCCGAAGCTCGTGCGAGTGTGCGCGCCTTGATTGACGATGTTCGGCGCATCTGTGGCGCGCTGCGTCCACCAACCATTGACAGCCTCGGGCTTGGCGCGGCGCTCCAGTCCTATGCCCGCGATTGGAGCGCGCGAACCGGCATCGCCGTGCACCTGCAGGTTGGGCCGGAGGTGGGGCGGTTGCCCGAGGCTATCGAGTTGTCAATTTTTCGCATTGTCCAGGAAGGGTTGGCAAACATCCGCAAACACGCGCAGGCGCGCACAGCCTGGATCACCCTGGCCGCAGTCTCGCCCCGCGCCGTGGCCGTGACCATCGAGGACGATGGACGTGGCCTCCCCGGCCATGTCGATCTGGCCGTCCTCGCCCGCCAGGGGCACTACGGGTTGCTCGGTATTAGCGAACGGATCGCGTTGCTTCAAGGCCGTTTACGTCTGACCAATGGGGCCCGTGGTGGCCTGCGAATTGACGTGGAGATCCCGCACCCGCGGGTGACGCCAGCAGGTTAATTGTGCTATACTTATCTTGCAAAACCCCCGCACGCTGGGAGACAATCTACAGATGCAGCCTTGACCGCGCACAGGAGGGTGTAGGAGGATGCAGCGCTCTCAGACCTGCCCGGCTCCCCTGACCGGGGGAGGATTTGGATGGATAGCGCCCACAAACAACGCCTGTTGAACCGCCTCAAAACCATCGAAGGGCACGTGCGCGGCGTGCGGCGCATGGTTGAAGCTGAGGCTTACTGCATTGACCTGCTCAATCAGACCCGCGCCATTCGCTCGGCCCTGGCCACACTCGACACGTTGATCCTGGAACAGCATCTGCGCGCCTGCCTCACGACGGCTATTCAGAGCGAGAACGCCGCCGAGCGGGAGCGCGTACTCGGCGAGTTGCTCCAGGCTTTCAAGGCCCTTCAGGAACAGACTCCAGGTACAGAAAGGGGGTAAGATGCAGACCGACAAATACCTCGTCCCCGGCGTATCCTGCCAGCATTGCGTCGCCGCCGTAACCTCCGAGGTGCGCAAGCTCAACGGCGTGTCGTCCGTGGTGGTGGATCTGGGCAGCAAGCTGGTGACTGTCGAGCACGATCCCGGGGTGAGCACCGAGGCGATTGTCGCGGCGATCAAAGAGGCCGGCTACGACGAGGTGCGCCCCGTCGCGTAGGGCTGTGATGCCGTTTCGATCCCGCGACGGGGCAAACGGGTTTCCTCACCCGCGCTGAGCGCGCCGAATCCCGCCCCTCCCGGCTGGAATTGGGAGGCGCTGGTTGGTCCTCACCCCCTCCCCCTCTCCGGTTTCGCTGGAGAGCCTGCGCTGAGCCTGTCGAAGCGGGGAGACCAGAGCCGTGCGTTGGGGCGTTCCAATGCGGTACAAGCCACGTTGGCGCGGCGGGATCAGGCTGCTCCCGCCCCCCTCTCCACCGTAGGTGGAGAGGGGGGATGGGGGGGTGAGGACCAGCAGCGCATCAGGACGCTCCACCATACGGGTGAGCGCAGCCTGCCCGGATAAGCATCACTGTGTCGTTGTGCGGCGCAGCCGCATAAGAGGAACGAAGCTATGCCCGACCAGCAGATCAACCTCCCTGTCACCGGCATGACCTGCGCCTCCTGCGTGCGCCGGGTCGAGAAGGCGCTGGCGAAGTTGCCCGGCGTCCACCAGGTGCAGGTAAACCTTGCCACCGAGCAGGCCAGTGTGCACTTTGACCCGGCCAGCGTGGCGCCCCAACAATTGCAGGCTGCGGTCGAGCAGGCTGGCTATGGCGTCGTCACCGAGCGCATCGAATTGCCGATCACCGGCATGACCTGCGCCTCTTGCTCGGCCCGGGTGGAGAAGGCGTTGAAACGGACCCCCGGCGTGCTCGACGCCAGCGTGAACCTGGCCGCCGAGCGGGCCAGTGTGGTCTTCTCACCGGCCACAGTGGGCTACGCCGAGTTGCGCGCCGCGGTGGCGCAAGCCGGCTACGGGGTGATTGCTCCGGCTGAGGGCGCCGCCCCTGAGGACGTGGAGGCCGCCGCCCGCGCCGCGGAATTGAGGCGTAAACGGCAGCAGTTGCTCGTCGGCGTGGCGCTGGGGTTGCCCCTCTTCCTTCTCTCAATGGCCCGCGACTTCGGCTTCATCGCGCCGTGGCTCTTTGGCCGCGCCCTCGAAGCCCGCCAGATGATGGAACAGGCGATGGGCCCGGGCGCGGAGATGGGCCATGCCTATCCTGCGTTCTACGACCTGTGGAACTGGATCTTCCTCGTCCTCGCCACGCCGGTACAGTTCTTCAGCGGGCGCGATTTCTACGTCAACGCCTGGAAGGCCCTCAAGGCTCGCACGGCGAATATGGATACGCTCATCGCCATGGGCTCCTCGGCGGCGTACTTCTACAGTGTCGGGCTGATGCTGCGAGGCGCTTCTGGCCACGTCTACTTCGAGACCGCGGCGCTGATCATCACGCTCATTCTGGTGGGCAAGTACCTCGAGTCGCGGGCAAAGAGCCAGACCAGCGCGGCGATCAAGACCCTTATGGGCCTCCAGCCCAGAACGGCGCGGGTGATCCGTGGCGGCCAGGAGGTTGATGTGCCCGTGGCCGAGGTGCGGGCCGGCGAGATCGTCGTGGTGCGTCCCGGCGAGAAGATCCCCGTGGATGGGGTATTGTTGAGCGGCGCCTCCAGTGTGGACGAGAGCCTGGTCACCGGGGAGAGTCTGCCGGTGGAGAAGCAGCCGGGTGATACGCTGATCGGCGCCACCCTGAACCGCAGCGGCAGTTTCCAGATGCGGGCCACCCGCGTGGGCAAGGAGACCGCCCTGGCTCAGATTATCCGCCTGGTGCAGGAGGCTCAGGGTAGCCGGGCGCCGGTGCAGCGCCTGGTGGACCGGGTTGCGGGAGTGTTTGTCCCGGTGGTGATTGCTATCGCCACGCTGACCTTTCTCGCCTGGTTTTTCATCGGCGACGTGGGCTTCACTCGCGCGCTGCTCTTCGCCGTGGCCGTGCTGGTGATTGCCTGCCCGTGCGCCCTGGGCCTGGCGACCCCTACGGCGATTATGGTCGGTACCGGCGTGGGCGCGGAACGGGGCATCCTGATTAAGAATGCCGAGAGCCTGGAACGGGCGGCCCATATCCAGACCGTGGTGCTCGATAAGACCGGGACGATCACCGAGGGCCGTCCGGCCGTAACCGACGTGGTGGCGCTTAGCCCGGTTCCCGCCGCGCAGCCCTTGCTGGCGCCGGCAAGCGGCGCAGGCTCGGGTGAGGGTGAACTGCTCCAGGCCGGGGAGGGAGCGCTGGATACCCTCACCGGCCCGCCCCTGGCAGACGGCATGACCGCGCTGGCGCCAGGGTCGGGAGTCACAGGGCCATCCGAAGGCGCTATGGAAGAGCGTTTGCTCTGGTTGGCGGCCTCGGCGGAGAGCCGCTCTGAGCACCCGCTGGGCGAAGCGATCACGCGGGCGGCGCAGGAGCGTGGGTGGACGCTGGCGCGCCCGGAGCGCTTCAACGCCATCGCCGGAGCGGGCATCGAGGCCGGTGTTGCGGGGCAGGCGGTGCTGGTGGGCACACCCCGGCTCATGGCCGAACGGGGTGTGGCGCTGGACGAACTGGCCGCCGAGGTTGAGCGCCTGCAAGCCGCGGGCAAGACGGCCATGGTGGTTGCCGCCGATGGTGTGGCGCTGGGGGTGATTGCCGTAGCCGACACGGTGCGGCCCACCTCGGCGGAGGCGATCGCCGGGCTGCGCAGCCAGGGTATTGACGTGGCGATGCTCACCGGCGACAATGCCCGCACTGCCGCGGCGATTGCCGCTCAGGTCGGCGTGAGCCGCATCCTGGCCGAGGTGCGGCCCGAAGACAAGGCCGCCGAGGTACAGCGGCTTCAGGAGGAGGGCCGGGTCGTAGCCATGGTCGGCGACGGCATCAACGACGCGCCGGCCCTGGCCCGCGCCGACGTGGGCATCGCCATTGGCACCGGCGCCGATGTGGCCATGGAGACTGCCGATATTACGCTGATGCGTGGTGACCTGGGCGGAGTGCCGCAGGCTATCGCCTTGAGCCGGGCGACCATGCGCACCATTCGCTGGAACCTGTTCTGGGCCTTTTTCTACAACGTGCTGCTGATCCCGGTGGCCGCTGGCGCGCTCTACCCCTTCACCGGCTGGCAGCTCAGCCCCATTCTGGCCGCTGGCGCTATGGCCTTCAGCTCGGTCTTCGTCGTGAGTAACTCGCTCCGCTTGAAAAAAAGGTAACAGGGTGTCAAGCACCCCCAGCACTGATTGGAGGGAGGGGAACCCGGGGTTCCCCTCGCCCCTGCCTGTGGGTGTGCGGCGCAGCCGCATTGACGACTGATATGAATATGGGGAAACCGGGTTTCCCCACCTGCGGTGAGCCTGTCGAACCGCACCCCTGCCTATGGGGGTGCCAGCCGCTCCCAACAGCGGTTGGGACATGGGGAAACCGGGTTTCCCCAACCCCCTCCCTGAGGGGAAAGCGGGTTTCCCCATCCCCCTGCCTGGGAGGAGGCGCCCGGTTCCCTCCCCCAGCAAGGGAGGGGCAGGGAGTGGGTGGAGTGCTACGAGACTGTAACCTGACTCACTCTCCCCCGTCCGCCCACGTTAGATACTCGTCCAGCGGGCCGTTAAAGTAGACGTGGACCACCTGGTTGAAGGTGATGCGGCTTACGGCGTCCCAGACCTCCTGATCGTCCTTGCTGTGAACCACGAGCATACCCCGCTCGGGGGCATACTCGTCCTCGCCGGGGGGGATGACAAAGGCGAGCCACTCGCCAGGGTAGCGCGCCTCCACCGCGGCGATGAGTTCGGTGCGTCCCCGTTCCACCATCCCGGTGTAGGGGCAGCCACAGCTACAGTCGGGGCCGCAACTGCTATGGTCGCCGGTGCCGCACGAGGGAGTGATGCCGCCGTGCTCGGCGCTGGTGAGGTTGATCATGACTGGCATAGTCATGATTGTATACCAGCGGCGTGTGAGGCGCAAGCGACCCGAACGAACGTGATCTTGCGGGGAAACCGGATTTCTCGGTACCCCCGCCCGCAGGCTGGCCAGCCCTCCCCTGCGGTCACCGCACCTCACGGAGTGTGAGCTTCCAGCCAGTGCGTTCGGTAAAAGCCCGTGCCTCCGCAGCGATGGACTCCGCCGATGCCGTGCCCTGCACCTTCACCACCACCTCGCGACCGGCGGCCTGAAGGGCTGGTGCGCCGATGGGGCTGAGGCCGGGCGGCAGGGCCTCGCGCGCTGCCTGCATCAGCGCTTCCTGGTGCGGCTGCGGCCAGAGTCGCACCGTCCAGCCGATGTACGTGGCCAGCTCGGCCAATTGCCCGGCGTACCTGGCCCGGGCTGCCTCGGGGAAGTGGAAGCGTAAGGTCACCACCAGGCTGGCCTGGTCGGCGCTGGCCTTGTAGCAGCCGCTCTCCGGCCCGAACCAGCTTCGGGCGGTGTTGAGGGCGAAGTTGAGTTCGCTGGGCGGCGTGCCGGGCGGCGGGGCGAAGCTCTCACCTTCGACGAGGGTGGTCGGTGGCTCTCCCAGCCCTGGCGCGCGGATCAGCAGGCGCAACCCCGTCCGGGCCTGAAAGGCGGCTTCGGCGGCGGCCACGGCTTGCGGATCGGCGGCGCCGGTGCAGCGCACTTCCACCCGCCCCTCGGCAGCGTAGATCGCCGGGGCGCGCTCCGCTGCCAGCCCCGTGGGCAGGGCTGCCAGCGCCGCCGCGGCAAGCTGGCCCTGGTGAGGCTGGGGCCAGACCTGTACTTCGACCCCTGTTTCGGCGGCGATCTGCGCGAGAGCTTCCGCGTCGCGGGCAGCGGCGATGACCGGGAAGAAGTAGCGCAGCGTCACCGCGCCGCTGTCGGGGTCCACACTGCGCTGGTAGAGGTCGGGCGCGTGGCCGAGGTATCGGTCAACGACCGCCAGGATGCGGTTCATATCAGGGCGCGGGCTGGCGCGGCGCGGGCCACCGGCGGCCTGGACGCGGCGCACCTCTGCGGGGGCGAGCAGGCGCCACAGGCCCGGCGCGTGGGGAAGCGGCGCAAAGTAGGGGCTACCGGCTTCGAGGAGCGCCTCCAGCGCAGTTTCATCGGCCAGTGTGGCCGTCTCGCCGTGCCAGGCCCGCGCCAGTTCGCGCACGCTCAACGCCTGCACCCCGCTGCCGTCGCGCAGGGTTTCCCAGAGCCGTTCCAGGCCCTCCGCGGCGAGCGGCGCGCCAGCGCCAATCGGCGCAACTGGCGCGGTCCGCGGCGGAGGCGCAACGACGCGCCGGCCACCCCGCGGCGCCGCTTCCAGCGACAGCGTCTGCCCGTCGCGGGGCGTCAGCACCGTCGTCAGCCCGCTCAGCCGCGCCGCCAGCGCCGCCCGCGCCTCGGCATCACCGTGAACCAGGGCCACCGTTCGCGGTTGCAGGGCGCGCACCAGCCCCGCCAGTTCATCGCCATCGGCGTGGGCGCTCAGGCTGTAGCGGCCCACCTGGCAGGCTACTGGCAGCTCGCGCCCGTTGAGCGTCAGCCGGCGCGCCTCGGGGGGCGCACTGGCAAGGTCGAGCAGTCGGCGCCCGGGGGCCTCATCGTCCAGGTAGCCGCTGAAGAAAATCGCCGCCCGCGCATCACCGGCCAGTCGTTCGGCGTACCAGACCGATGGACCGCCGGTGAGCATACCCGACGAGGCGATGATCGCCGCGGGGGGGCCGGCCAGCAGACGCTCGCGCTGCTGGGGTGTCTCGACCGGCTGCACGGTGTTGCCGAAGAATGGCTTGCCCCCGTTGAGCAGGTGGCGGCGCAGGGCCGGCGCCAGCGCGTCGGGAAAGGCGGCGTAGGCGGCGCACACCGAGCGTACCAGCCCGTCTACGCCGATGGGGAAGGGGGGAATGTGCCCGTCGCGCTGGGCGGCGCGCAGAATGAGAATAACCTCCTGGGCGCGCCCCAGGGCGAAGGCGGGGATGAGGCAGTGCCCGCCGCGGGCGATCACCTCGGCCACCGCTTCGGCCAGCCGGCGCTCTTCCTGGGCGCGGTTGGGGTGCAGGCGAGCGCCGTAGGTACTCTCCAGCACCAGCAGATCAGGGTAACGCGGCGCCGGTATGGCAGCGCCCGGGATGGTGCGCTGCGGAGTGACACTCACATCGCCGGAGATCACCAGCCGCCCGTCGTCGGCCTCGAAGCCCAGGCTGACCGCCCCGGCGATGTGGCCCGCACGCCGGGCATGGACGACGATACCGGGCAACTCAGGCAGGCTCTGGGCCTCCGGCGCGAGCGGGCGCAAGCGGTGCAGGGTGGCGGCCACCAGCGCCTCGTCATAGAGCGGCAGTTCCAGTTCCTCGGCGGCGCGCCGGGCCATCACTCGCACCGCGTCGCCCAGCATGACCTCCATCAGGCGCATCGTCGCTGGCGTGGCGTAAATCGGCGCTGTCGGGAAGCGATCGGCGACAAGGGGCAGCGCGCCGATGTGGTCGGCGTGCGCGTGGGTGATCAGGATCGCATCCAGGCGTATCCCGGCGAGGGCCGCCAGGTCCGGCAGCCGGTCGGCGCTGTCCATACGCACGCCAGCGTCCACCAGGAAGCGCCGGTCTCCCAGGGTCACGAGCTGACACGTGGCGCCAACACCACCTGCTCCGCCCAGGAATTGGATATCCATCGTTTCACCGGGCGTCTATGCGGTTGTGCCGCACAATGACAACAGGGAGGGGAAGGGGGAAACCCGGTTTCCCCGAGTTTTATACCAATTACCGTTGATGATGCCGCATTGCCTGAAGCGATTTCAGGCGTTGTGCTGCCCAGCGTGGCAATCCACAATCCAAAATCTAAAATCCAAAATGGTATTAGCGGATCACCTCGACCCCGCCCATGTAGGGCCGCAGCACCTCTGGCACGACGATGCTGCCGTCCTCCTGCTGGTAATTCTCCATAATCGCGATAATTGTGCGCGGCAGCCCCAGGCCCGAACCGTTGAGCGTATGCAAAAACTCCGGCTTTGCGCCCGGTTCGGGGCGGTAGCGCAGATTGGCGCGTCGGGCCTGGAACGCTTCCACATTTGAGCACGAGCTAACTTCCAGCCACTCGCCTTGCCCCGGCGCCCAGACCTCGATATCGTAGGTCTTTGCCGACCCGAAGCCCAGGTCACCGGTGCAGAGCAAGCGGGTGCGGAAGGGCAACCCGAGCAGCCGGCAACACTCCTCGGCATCGCGGCGCAGCTTCTCCAGGGCGGCGTAACTCTGCTCGGGCTTCTCGAACATATACATTTCGACCTTGTCGAACTGATGGCCGCGCTTGATGCCGCGCACATCGCGCCCGGCGCTCATCTGTTCCTTGCGGAAGCACGGCGTGTAGGCCACGTGGTAGATCGGCAACTGCGAGGCCTCCAGGATCTCATCGGCATAGATACCGGTGATGGGCACCTCGGCTGTCGGCACCAGCCAGAGACCCGACTCCTCATCGCGGTAGAGATTGTCGCGGAACTTGGGTAACTGACCCGAACCCCAGAGAACGTGTTCCCTGACCACGAACGGCGTATAGACCTCTTCGTACCCCTGGCGCAGATGCAGGTCGAGCAGCCACTGGATGGTGGCCCGCTGGAGGCGCGCCCCCAGCCCGCGCATCACGTAGAAGCGCGAGCCGGCCAGCTTCACCCCCTGCTCAAAACTAATGATCCCCAGAGCTTCGGCCAGATCCCAGTGGGGCTTCGCGAAAGGCGGCGTGCGCGGCTCACCCTCCTGGTAGACAACCGGATTATCGCTGTCGTCCCTGCCGTCGGGCACATCGGGATGGGGCAGGTTGCGGATCTCCAGCATCGCCGCCCACTGCTCCTCCTCGACCCGCGCCACCTCGTGATCAAGGGCGCTGATCCGGTCGCCGACCTCGCGCATTGCGGCGATCTGCGCAGCCCGCTCAGCCTCGTTCTGCATGCGCCCGATCTCCTTCGAGACCGCATTGCGTCGGGCCTTCAGATCCTCCACCTCGCGCAGCAGGGCGCGCCGACGCTCGTCGAACGCCAGCACCCGGTCCACGACCGCTCCATCAATGTCGAAGCGGGCGAGTTGCTGTTTGACATACTCTGGATTTTCACGGAGTAGCTTGATGTCCAGCATGGTCAGGACTCCTTGTACAGGCGCCATGCGCAGGCTGCGCGACGCCGCGGCGGCTTTCCCGGGAGAGCACTGCCCTTCCAACCCCTCCCATCCAGCAGCGAGGTTACTTTCGACCCAGTTGGTTCATCGCCCGCATCAGTTCGACCAGGGAGACCCCTTCCAGTTCGTCCGCGTTCAACCCCTTGAACAGGCGGGTCAACTGGGCGCGCTGCGCGGGATCGGGCACACGATAGGCGGCAAAGAACACCCGGTCGCCTTCACGCACGAAAAAAGTGGCATAGGGTCCGCCGCCACGATCAAGGGCGGCATTGACGGCCCGCAGCACCAGAGGGTGGGTGACCGGGATCATATCCTCACGGGTTTCCCAACCGGTGAGCGTCTCGTCTTCCGCTTCAGTCTCCTCCTCAACGGGTGGATTGGCGCCCAATCGTCGCTGCGGCGGGGGCGGGAGGTCCGGCGGCAACTGGCCAACTCGTGAGGGAAAGTTGCCCCAGGCCCGGTTGAGCATATAGGCCGCGATGCCTATCGCCAGCAGACCGGCCACCACGATGATCGCAATTGTCAGGAGATCCATAGGCGGCGCTCCTGTATATGCTCAGTAATCCCGTCGCCTGCCGCGATGGGGCTTCGTCGCGCAACGACAGGAATGCGCATGGATGGTTTCCCGGGAGGGCTGCGCCCTCCCCACACCCTTCCCACAGGCAGGGGCGTGGGGAAACCCGGTTTCCCTATATGTTCACATCAGCGTATAGCTCCAACTCACCGGCTTTCCCTCGCGGTAAGGCATGACCCCGTGAAACTGGCGCGGATCGTCGCTGAAGACCAGGGGCAGGAAGTACGGATCGCCGGGCCAGAGGGGCAGTTCGCTGCGCAGCAGTCGTTCGACCGGCACCCACTCCAGGCTCCCCTCGGCATTGGCCGCAGGCGGATCGCCGCGAAAGCGGGGAATAAGAAAGATAAAGCCCAGCCAGTCTTCACCCTGCTTTCCGAAGCCGGGCCAGCTTATCGTCCCGCGCAGGACGAGTTCCAGCGCCTCGATCCCCGCCTCCTCACGCAACTCGCGGCGCATACCGCTCACCACGTCTTCGTGCGGCTCGAGTTTACCGCCCAGGCCATTATACTTGCCGAGGTGTTGATCCTCCGCGCGCGCGTTACGATGGACCAGCAGCACCGAGGCGCGATCAGGCGAGAGGACATAGCCCAGGGTGGCGATAATGGGTGTGTATGGCATAGGTTTCCCGAGCGACTGTGCTACACAACCGGGGAGGGGGGTGGGAAAACCCGGGTTTCCCTATGTTTTACCACGGCCCGTAGAGACCCCGGGCGCCCTGATGGTATTCCTCGAGGCGGCGGAGGCTGCCCGGCTCGGTATTTACCGGCAGATCGCGCTGGCGGAAAAAGCGCGCGTCCACAATCTCCAGATCGTAGGCCGGCGGGCGCGCCTGGCTCAACGGCTCACAGACGAACACGGCCACGTAGTTGATCATCCCCTCACTAACGGCTCGATACAGACCGAGCAGTTCGAGCGGGCGGGTCTCACAGCCAGCCTCCTCGCGCACCTCACGGACGATAGCGGTAACCAGGGTCTCGCTCCGTCCCAACCCACCCCCGGGCAACGACCACGGGTAGCGCCCGCCCCGATGGCGCACCAGCAGCACCTCGTCGCCACGGACGACCAGGGCGCGTACCCCGACCTCGGTGGGTCGGGTGAGCTGGCGCAGACCGGCGCGAACGAAGATGATGACGTTATACGCGAGCGACAAACCGCCTTCGCGCAGGCTGGCCTTCCAGATGTGCATAGAGCAAAACACCCCCGTCCTCCCATGGAAGGACGAGGGTCGTGCCTCGCTGTTCGACGCGCCTCCCGTGGATCACGGCCAGGGGTCAACCCCGGGTATGGGCTGGCGCGGCGGGCAGCAGGGCCAGGTGCCGGGCGCGCTTGATGGCCACCGACAGGCGCCGCTGCATCTTCGCTGTTACGCCCGTGCGCCGCCGGGGAAGGATCTTGCCCTGCGCCGTCACGTACTTCTGGAGGCGCTTGACGTCCTTGTAATCGGGCACGATGCCCAGCTTCGTAAACTCACACTCGCGGCGGCGGCCACGTCCACCGCCTTTTACCGTTCGAGACCGGCTCATATACTGTCGCGCTCCTTGGATCCGTATGGACCAGACCAGACAAACCGGGGTTCAGTATACCACATGTGCGGGTTGTCCACCACTCTTCAGCGCTGTTCGGCGGCAGCTACGGCGCCGCCTGTTGGCACAGGTTTTGCTGTTGCGCTAAAGGGGTCAAACCGTGGTATGTCCATAAGCCATAACAGCTATCGGTATCAGCCATCTTATCCGTCTCGCCATCTGCATAATATGAGGACCAACCAGCGCATCCCAACGCCATAGCGCCCGTCGACGCTCATACGTTCTGTCCGCCCCTGAACCCCTGCCCGGCGGGGTGTGGGGAGACCTGGTTCCCCACGGCTTACAGCGCCGGGTAGCGCGTGTGCCAGTCAGTGAGGCGCTGGTAGGCGTCGCCGACCCGCAACAGGGTGGCTTCGTCGAAGGGGCGACCGATCAACTGCAAACCCACGGGCAGCCCTTGACTGAAGCCGCAGGGCACCACCAGGCTGGGTACGCCAGCGAGGTTGATCGGCAGGGTGCATACGTCACTCAGGTACATGGCGATCGGGTTATCGAGTTTCTCGCCCACCTTGAAGGCGACCGTGGGGGAGGTGGGAGCGGCGATCACATCCACGTGGGCGAAGGCGGCGTCGAAATCGCGCTTGATCAGCGTGCGCACCTGCTGGGCGCGCTTGTAGTAGGCGTCGTAGTAGCCCGCCGAGAGAGCGTAGGTGCCCAGCATAATCCGTCGGCGCACCTCGGGGCCGAAGCGGCGACCTCGCGTCAACTCGATCTCGTCCCACATGCTCTCACCCGGCTCGCGCGGGCCGTAGCGCACCCCGTCGAAGCGCGCCAGGTTGGCGCTGGCCTCCGCCGGGGCGATAATGTAGTAGGCGGGCAGGGCGTAGCGCGTATGGGGCAGCGAGAGTTCCACCACCTCGGCGCCCTGCGCCCGCAGCACAGCAATGGCCTCGCGGGTGGCCTGCTCGACCCCCGGCTCCATGCCCTCGACGAAGTACTCGCCGGGCACGCCGATGCGCAGCCCGCGCACCTCGCCGCTGAGCGCGGCGCAGTAGTCGGCGACCGGCACGGGGGCGCTGGTGCCGTCGCGGGGGTCGTGCCCGGCAATAACCTGCATCAGCAAGGCCAGATCCTCGACCGTTCGCGCGAAGGGGCCGATCTGGTCGAGTGAGGAGCCGTAGGCCACCAGACCGAAGCGGCTCACGCGCCCGTAGGTGGGCTTGAGGCCACTGACGCCGCAGAGCGCCGCTGGCTGGCGGATCGACCCGCCGGTGTCGGTACCCAGACTGGCCGGCGCCATCAGCGCCGCCACGGCGGCTGCGCTGCCACCGCTGCTGCCACCGGGCACGCGCTCGAGATCCCAGGGGTTGCGGGTGATGTGAAAGGCGCTGGTCTCGGTGCTGGAACCCATGGCAAACTCGTCGCAGTTGAGTTTGCCCAGGCTGATTGCCCCGGCGGCCTTGAGCCGGCTGACCACTGTAGCGTCGTAGGGTGGCACAAACGTTTCCAGGATGGCCGAGCCGCAGGTGGTGCGGACGCCGTTGGTGCAGATCACGTCCTTGATCGCCAGCGGTATGCCGTGGAGTGGACCGGAGTCGGGGCGGCGGGTGGCATCGGCGGCGCGGGCTTCGGCCAGGGCCTGTTCGCCGGTAAGAGTGATGAAGGCGCGCACCCGGGGCTCCACGGCCTGGATGCGCGCCAGCAGCGCCTCGGTCAGCTCGTATGAACTGAGCGTGCCGGCAGCCAGAGCAGCCCTCGCTGCCGCGACGGTCAGGGTGTGCAGGTCGGTCATCGGCCCTCCGTTATGCGGATCGGCACCGGACGTGCCGGAGAGGTATTACCTTATTATACCGCGATGAGGGCGGAGTTCTGGGGAGCGCGCCCGGAGGAGGGTGTGGGAGGGCTGCGCCCTCCCAGGAACAACCGGTTTTCATTATCCAAAGTGCCCGCTCAGGTAGGCCTCAGTGCGCGGATCAGTCGGATTGGTAAAGAGCCTGGCCGTGGGTCCAAACTCCACCAGTTGCCCGGCGCGCGTTTGGGAGTCCATCAGCATAAACGCGGTATAATCGGAGACCCGCGCTGCCTGCTGCATGTTGTGGGTAACGATAACGATCGTAAAACTACCCCGTAGATCGGCAATCAATTCCTCGATCTTCAGAGTCGAGATCGGGTCGAGGGCCGAGCATGGCTCGTCCATCAGCACCACTTCCGGTTCAACGGCGATGGTGCGGGCGATGCACAGGCGCTGTTGCTGACCGCCGGAGAGCGAGGTGCCGGTCGCGTTCAGGCGATCCTTCACCTCGTCCCACAGAGCGGCCCGCCGGAGCGCCCACTCGACGCGTTCCTTGATGCGCTTGCTGTTGCGCTCGCCAAGCACCCGCAGCCCGTAGGCGACGTTATCGAAGACCGACTTGGCAAACGGGTTGGGCCGCTGGAAGACCATTCCCACGCGCCGCCGCAGCAGGATCGGGTCAACCTCATCCCCGTAGATCGATTCGCCGTCAATCGTGAGCAACCCCTCGGCGCGAGCGCCGGGCGTCTTGTCATGCATGCGGTTGATCGCCCGGAGCAGGGTAGATTTGCCGCACCCCGAGGGGCCGATCAGCGCGGTAACCTCACCCTGGGGAATGGCGAGGTTGATCTTGTCGAGCGCCTTGAACGACCCGTAGTAGAAATTGAAGTTGACAGCCTCGATTTTAGTCTTGCCGACGCCCTCGCGGGCCCGCGCGCGCGCCGCTGCCGTTGCGGCAAAACCGCCTGCCAGGGGTAACGACCTGGTTCGTGGCTCACTCATAGCTTCGACTCCATGCGGATTCGCCGCGCTCCGCGGGAATGCATAGATTTCCCGGGAGGACGTAGCCCTCACAAACTCTCCCCACCAGGAGAGGTATGGTGAAACCGGGTTTTCCCTCCTGTAAGATCAGCCCACCCTTCCAGTGATGTAATCCTCGGTGCGAGGATCTTTCGGGTTAGAAAAGATCTGCTCAGTAGGACCTTCTTCCACCAGTACGCCGATAGGGATATCATCGGTCTTTTCTACCATAAACACGGCGGTGCGATCGGAGATGCGCGCCGCCTGCTGCATGTTGTGGGTCACAATCACGATGGTGTACCGCTGGCGGAGGCTGAGTAGCAGTTCCTCGATCTTAAGGGTAGAGATCGGGTCGAGGGCCGAGCATGGCTCGTCGAACAGGATGACGTCGGGTTCGACGGCGATGGTGCGGGCGATACTCAGGCGTTGCTGCTGGCCGCCGGAGAGAGCCATGCCCGAGAGTTCCAGCTTATCTTTGACCTCGTCCCAGAGGTTGGCGTCACGGAGCGCCTTTTCCACGCGCGCGTCAAGCTCGGCTTTGTTCTTCACACCACCGAGGCGCAGACCAACGGCGACGTTCTCGTAGATGTTGCGCGTGCGCAGAGCGATCGGCAACTGGAAGACCATGCCGATTTTGCGCCGTACCAGCGTCGGATCGACACCCGGCGCGTAGATGTTGATGTCATCGAGCTTGACCTCGCCCTCCGCGTGGGCGTAGGGGATAAGCTCGTGCATACGGTTCAAGCAACGCAGCACGGTGCTCTTGCCGCAGCCTGAAGGGCCGATCAGGGCCAGGATCTGGTTCGGTCGCACGTCCAGATCAAGCGCCTGCACGGCCAGGCGCTTGCCGTAGAAGGGCTTGAGGCCCCGTACAGTCATGCTGTGGGCGGTCTGCGTTGCTGATCGGGGTGGCGTTGCAACGGCCATGGTGTGATCACCTCTTGATGCGCGCAGTCGTAGCGCGTACCAGCAGATTGATGCCGAGCACGAGCATCATCAGCACGAAGGCTGTGCCCCAGGCAAGCTGGTTTTCGGCAGGGAAGGGCGACTCGATGTACTTGTAGGTCAGAATGGGCAACGCCGCCATCGGGGCGAACATGTTGAAACTCAGATTGCTGTTGCCCTGGATGGTCAGCAGCAGCGGCGCTGTTTCTCCCGCGCCGCGCGCGAAGGCCAGCAGCGCGCCGGTAACAATCCCTGTCAGGGCGGTTGGCACGACGACGGTGAGGGTACTGTACCACATCGGAGCGCCCATAGCCATAGCCGCTTCGCGCACCGCGTTGGGCACGAGTTTGAGGATCTCCTCGGTCGTGCGGGCAATCGTCGGCACCATCAGAAAGGTCAGGGCGATTGCTCCGGCGATGCCAGAGTAGGTGCCCATCTGTTTGACGATCAGGGTGAAACCAACCACACCGATCACAATCGAGGGGGCGCCGCTGAGCACGTCGCTACAGAAGCGAATAAAGGTATTCAATGGCGTGTCGGGGTATTCGGCCAGAAAGATCCCGGCCAGCACCCCGATGGGCAGGGAGAACAGGAGAGCGGTGATCGTCACCATCAGGGTGCCGACGATACCGTGCAGCACGCCGCCCCGCGCCTGCACCTGGAAGAGGTCCCCCTCTTCCATTCCCTCGACGGGCAACCCGGTGATGGGGTCAACCCCAACCGGCACCGGCGGGCGGTAGGTCTGGGTGAAGAAGTCCCGGTTCAAGGCCCCGCCGCCGATGATGAGCACGTAGGCGATAATCAGGACCAGCGGCACGATGGCAATCGCCGTGGCGACGATCGTACAGCCGCGCAGCGCTTTGTCAATCCGGCTGCGCTGAGCATAGGTCAGCATATTGGTCTCAAGACTCATACCTTTTCTCCCGCCGGTCCGCGTGAAGTTTGCCATACCAGATAACGGGCGATCAGGTTCAGAATAAGGGTAATGCCAAAGAGGGCCAGGGCCAGTCCGATCAGCGAGCTTTCGTGCAGCGGAATCTGGGCATTGGGCAGTTCGCTGGCTATCAGGGCCGCTGCGGTGGTGGCCGGCGCAAAGAGCGATTGCTCGATGCGGGTGCTGTTGCCGATGAGCATGGTCGCGGCCATGGTCTCGCCCAGCGCCCGTCCCAGCCCGAGCATGATCCCGCCGACAATTCCGGCGCGGGCATAGGGGACCACCGCGCCCCAGATCACTTCCCAGCGGGTCGCGCCGAGGGAAAACATCGCTTCTCGCTGGTGACTGGGCACCGCCTGCAACACGTCGCGGGTGATGGCCGAAACGGTAGGCAGGATCATAATCGCCAGAATGGTGCCGGTAATTGCCAGACCGCGGCTCACCGCCACCGGCCCGGCCAGCCAGGGCACGTACTGGCCCACCGTGTTTGCGATAGGGTTGGCCACCCAGTCGTTGAACCAGTTCGCAAACACCGCCACGCCCCAGAGGCCGTAGATCACCGACGGGATGGCGGCCAGCAGTTCCACCATAACCCCGAGGGGTTGGCGCAGGCGCAGCGGGCACAACTCGGAGAGAAAGATCCCGATGGCTACCCCGGTGGGCGCCGCCAGGATCAGAGCGATCAGCGACGAGAGCAAGGTGCCGCGAATGGCCGGCCAGGCGCCGAAGCTGACCGGGTAGAGCTCAGTCTCAATCGGGTTCCAGTCGGTGCCCCAGAGGAAACTCCAGCCGTACTCGGCACGAACCCCGGCCGAGCCGTTGTATGTCACGATCCCGACCGCTACCACCAGGCCGATGATCATCAGGGCGAAGAGCAGGGTCAACAGCCAGAAAAACACATCGCCGTGCCGGGTCCGTCGTGCCCAGCGGCTACTCGCAGTGATACGAGGTACGGCTTTCACTTCCGCCATTGGTCATACTCCCTGATGTGAACATACGGGGAAACCGGGTTTCCCCACCTGCGGTGAGCCCGTCGAACCGCACCCCTGCCGGTGGGGGCGCCAGCCGCTCCCAACCGCGGTTGGGGAATGGGGAACCCGGGTTTCCCCACCTGCGGTGAGCCTGTCGAACCGCACCCCTCCCTGCGGGGAGGAGCCCGGTTCCCTCCCCCAGCGGGAGGGGGCGGCCCTCCCAAAGAATACCCTATGTTTATCGCGGCGTTGTGCGGCCCGCGTATGGAACCCGACGAACATATGGGGAGATTGAAGAGCGAATACAAAGACGTGATGCGGCGCTTGCCGCCGCACCACGTCGTCACGTCAAGCCGAAGCTTCAGCGGGCCGGGCCATCAAAGACGCGCTGCCCATCAACCGTGATGCTCTGCAGCGACTGGATCGCCCGCACGCGCAGCGAGGCGGGCAGAGGGGCGTAGCCCAGGCGCGTGGCCGCGCCGGTGCCTTCCGTGAGACACCAGTAGAGGAAGTCGGTCAGCGCCTGCGCTTTGGCAGCATCCTTGTAGGTGTTCTGGCGCACCAGGATGTAGGTGAAACCGGCGATCGGGTAGGCGTTGGGGTTGGGGGAGTTGGTGATCGAGGCCACCAGGTTGGCCGGGATCGGCACGCCGTCTGCGGCAGCCGAGGTTGCCTCCAGCGACGCGGGGACAAAGTTCCCCGAGGCGTTCTGCACGGGCGGCAGGGGCAGGCGGTTGGCCGTGGCAAACACCTGCTCCACGTAGCCGATCGCGCCGCGGGTGTTCCTCACCGTGCCGGCCACACCGGGGTTGCCCGGGGCGCCCACACCCACCGGCCAGCGCACCGTTGTGCCCGAACCCACCCGGCTACGCCAGTCGCTACTCACCTTGCTCAGATAGTCGGTCCAGATCGAGGTAGTACCGGAGCTGTCGGAGCGGTACACCACCGTAATGCGCAGGTTGGGCAGGCGCACATTCGGGTTCGCCGCAGCGATACGCGGGTCGTTCCAGTTGGTAATGGCGCCCAGATAGATGCCCGCCAGGATTTCCGGGTTGAAGCGTAGATCGGTGACGCCCGGGATATTATAGGTCGGCACCACCGCGCCGATCACCATCGGGATGTGGAGGGCATCGGGGGCCTCGGTCTGCACGCGCGAGGCAGCGATGGCCGCGTCCGTACCGCCAAAGTCCGTCAGATAGGCGATGAAGTCACGAATACCCTGGCCCGAACCTACGCCCTGATAGCTGATGGCAACGCTAGGCACGACCTGCTTGTAGGTCTCGATCCAGGCCCCGTAGAGCGGCAGAGGGAAGGTTGCGCCCGACCCCTTCAAGGTCGCCTGGACCTGGCGAGGCGCCCAGCTCTGGGCATAGACGGGGCTGCTCACAACTGCGACCAGTGACACAATGACGAGCACCATTGCGAAAACGCGAACGATCGTGGTCCGTGTCATACCGTCTTCTCCCTCCTTCAGTTGAGCCTCGGTGGATCACGAGCATTTGTTGGTAGACAGTTCGTATCTTAATGGAGCCGTGTTAAGCTCCAGGAAAGTAAAGGTTAAGTGATTGTAAAGTCGCGGTGACAATTCTCGGGCTCTTCAAACTGAGCCACTGCTGCGGGAGGGCGCAGCTTGAAGCTTATTCGGGTTCATCAACCGCGTCGAAGCGGTACCCGACACCCCGGACAGTCTGAATGTAACGCGGGCGCGCCGGGTCCTGTTCGATCTTTTCGCGAAGCCAGCGGATGTGCACGTCAACGGTGCGGCTGTCGCCGGCGAACTCGGTGCCCCAGACCCGTTCGAGCAGCAGGTCGCGCGTCAGGGCAATGCCCCGGTTGCGGATGAGGCAGGTCAGCAGGTCGAACTCCTTCTGCGCCAGGCTCAGTTCGGCGCCGTCGCGCCAGGCCCGCCGGCTGCTCGTGTCTACCTTGATGCCCCCGGCGATCAGCACCTCGCGCCCTGTGATCCGCGGATGGGCCTCGCTGCGCCGCAGAATCGCGCGTAAGCGCGCCAGGAACTCCCCCAGGCTGAAGGGTTTGGTAATGTAATCGTCCGCACCCAGTTCCAGACCGGCGATGCGATCGACCTCGTCCTGTCGCGCCGTAAGCATAATCACGGGAATGTCGCTCTCCTGACGCAGGATGCGGCATACCGAGAAGCCATCAAGACGCGGAAGCATGATATCCAGCACGATCAGATCCGGATTGTGCCGGCGCGCCAGGTCCAGCCCTTCAACACCATCGATCGCCTGTATAACCGTGTAGCCTTCGCGCTCGAGGTTGTAGCGCAGGGTCTCGGCGAAGGTCACCTCATCCTCAACCAGCAGAATGGTGGGCATAGGCGCTGTCTCGCCGCCGGGAAAGCGACACGTTGCGCGGACTTCCGGGCCTCTCCGAGGAACTGTCAGGTGAACGGGGCCTTGCCGGGAACCGGGGCCAGAGCGAAAAACCCTTCGTTTCCGGTCGCCGCCTCCAGATCAGGGATGGAGCAGACAGGGCAAAGAACTTTTCACTCCAGCGCGTGTTTCAGCTATCCTACCGACCTTATATTAAAAAATTGTAAAATTTTATTTAAAAGTTTATCAAGCTACGGTTAACCGGAGACTCGCGCCTTAGCATCCGCTGCGCGTCCCTTCTAGCCCCGAAGCGGACACCTGTAAGCCCCGGTCTGGTGATACCTGCGGTTTGTTTTCAACGTAATGCCGATAGCGTATAATGATGCTCGGTTGAGCGGAAGCCACGCGATCCCGTGGTTCAGATCCGCGTAATAATCCGGTCCTCACTTCTATGCCTTCACGGTTCCGGGCGCCGCTTGCGTGGAGCTTCGTGATTTTAGATTTTGGATTGCCACGCTGGGCGGCACAACGCCTGAAACCGCTTCAAGCAATGCGGCATCATCAACGGTAATAGGGTCTGCAAAGCCCGCCTGCGCGGGCTATCGCAGGCCCGGCATTCGGCAGCCTGTCGGTGTACCTGAAGCAAGCCTGATTACCGGATGCGCTTATGAAACTCCTGGTCCACTCTTCACTTCAGCGCAAACTGGTTGTGGCCTTCGTTATGGTGCTCCTGATCCCCACTCTTACCCTCTCGATTTTCCATCTGGTGAAGGTGCGCGCGCTCTTGTTTGAGCGGACCAGCCTCGAGTACCAGCAGCGCGCCTCGCGTCACGCGGCTGTCACTGAGGCCCTGGTGGCAAGCGCGGTGACGGATCTGCTGGCTGTTGCCCGCTCACCGTCTTTGCTCTACTATCTGGACAACCTCCCTGTCTCGGGAGATCCGCCGGCGGCGGATCTTGCCGCTTTTTTGCAGCAGGCTCGCAATCCTTATCAGGCGCTGTGTGTGTTCGCCCTGGCGGCTGCCGAACGAGTCTGTGCGCGCTCTGCTGGCGACAGTTCCGCCTGGAGGCTAATGGTCGAGCCGACGCCGGAAAGCGTGGTCCTTGCGGCGCGCGAAGCGATGGCCGGAGCAGGCACGATGGACCACCAGCGTGTCACTCTCGCGCCGATCGCCTCCTCGAGATCAGATGACCCCCTGCTCTCGCTGATCACACTAGTAATGGACGACCCCGGCAAGCCGGTTGTTGTAACGCTGGAGTTGCCGGTGCAGGCGCTCTTCAAGGCGCTGATCGTATCTGAAGTCGGGGTGAGTACCGCTATTGTTAATGCGACCGGAACCTACCTGTTTGAATCCAGAGCCGGACAGTTCGCCAGGCCCCCTGCACCCGGGTTGCTGGAGACTCATCCTCACGATGGGCCGCGCATTCTCGATCAGGCTAACGGCGTTTTGATTGCTTCCGAGGACCGTCCGCAGGCGCTGCAGATCTTTGCGCGAGTTCAGTCTGATGATCGGCTCATACCGCCATGGACGGTCATTTATACCGTACCCCTCAGCGCAATAAGCGGCGCCATCTGGCAAAACGAAGCCATGATTTTTATCATCACCGCAGTTGCTCTGCTGGTGGCGCTGCTGGTGATTACGCGCCTGGCCCACAACATTGTGCAGCCCGTGCGCGCCCTGGCCGCCGCAGCCGAGCGCGTAGGCAATGGCGATCTGCATGCGCCTATTCCGGTGGCCGGCACTGATGAGATCGGCGCCCTCGGGCGGACGCTCGAGGGCACGGTGGCTCGCCTGCGCGAGGCGATTGCCGCCGCGGAGAGTCGCCGCCAGGAGGCCGAGACCCTGCGCGCTGCCACGCAGGCCCTTAGCTCCACCCTCGATCTGAGCCAGGTGCTCGACCTGATCTTGAGCGAGTTGCGTAAGGTAGTGCCGTATGACAGTGCTTCAGTCCAGGTGGTGCGTGATGGCACGGCTGAGATCATCGGCGCCTACGGCCTGCGGCGCGGTGAGCAGGTGATTGGCTTCCGCTTCGCGCTTACTCCGGGGCTCACCCCCAACGCTGAAGTTGCCGCCACCCGCAAGCCGGTGATCCTCGACGATGCTCCCGCGACCTATCCGCATTTCAATAACGAGCCGTTTGTTGTCGATCCCATTCGCTCGTGGCTGGGCGTGCCGCTCCTCTTCGGCGAACGCCTGATTGGTATGGTGACCCTCGACAAGCACCAGGTAGGCTTCTTTACCGGCGAGCACGCCCGCCTGGCCACGGCCTTTGCGGCCCAGGCCGCTATTGCGCTGGAGAATGCGCGCCTCTACGAAGAGGCCCGGCGGGAGCTGGCTGAACGCCAGCGCATCGAGGCAGAGCAGCGGCAGTTGCAAAAGATGGAGGCCCTGGGCCGGCTGGCCGGTGGTGTTGCTCACGATTTCAATAATCTGCTCACAGTTATCCTGGGCGAAGTGAGCATGCTCCTCGACGACTTGCCCGCCGACGATCCGCGCCGGCATGGGCTGGAGCAGATCCTCCGCTCGGGTGGCCGCGCCGCGGACCTCACCCGTCAGTTGCTGGCCTTCAGCCGGCGTCAGATGCTGCAACCCGAGTTGCTCAATCTCAACCAGGTGCTTACCGGCATGGAGCATATGCTGCGCCGCCTGATTGGCGAGGATGTGGCGCTCACCATCCTGCTCTACAACAATCTGCCCCCGATACTGGCCGACCGCGGCCAGATCGAGCAGGTGGTGATGAACCTGGTGATCAACGCCCGCGATGCCATGCCGCAGGGTGGGCATCTGGCCATCCAGACCGCCCTGTACCACGCTGATGCCGCGTGTGCCCGCCCGTCCGCTGACGCGCGGCCAGACCCCTACGTTGTGCTCACCGTCAGCGATACGGGCATCGGTATTGATCCGGAGGTGCAGCCGCATATTTTTGAGCCGTTCTTCACCACCAAACCCCGCGACAGGGGCACGGGCCTGGGTCTGGCCATGGTTCACGGCATTGTAGAGCAGAGCGGCGGCTTCATCCGTTTCGCCAGTCGGCTCAACCACGGCACAACGTTTGAGGTCTATCTGCCCGCGCAATCCACGACGGCGCCGATCACGACCGTCCACGACTTGCAGCCCGTGCCCCTGACAGATCCCGGCGGCACAGTGTTGCTGGTGGAAGATGAAGCTGCCGTGCGCCAGCTAGCCAGCCAGATCTTGCTCCGGGCCGGTTTTACCGTACTGGAAGCCAGCGATGGCTATCACGCCCTGAAGCTCGCCGAGCGGCATGCGGCCCCGATTGACCTGCTGCTGACCGACATCGTGATGCCTAACGGCCTCAACGGCGTGCAACTGGCCAGCGCCATCCGCGCGCGGCGACCGACGATCGCGGTTGTCTATATGTCGGGCTACCTCGACGATGCGAGGGTTGAACACAACCTCCGCACCCATGGTGGGCGGTTCATCCAGAAGCCCTTTACTCCTGAGAAGCTGCTGCATACGCTGACCGAGGCCATCAGCACGCGCGCGGCGCCGGTTAATCGGGCCAATGGTTGCGCGCACGCTTGAGGCTTCCCTCGCGAGGCCGGCTTGCGCCAGCGCCGCCAGGCCGCGCCTGCGGGCGCGGCCCGCCCACGCAGGGGGCTATGGGGAAACCCGGTTTCCCCATAGCCCCCTGTCCTGGCCCCTGTGTTCTTGTATCGTGCTCGTGCCCTCGGGTATAATGAGTGCGGTTTGAACGCGGGCAGAGGAGGGTTTGCGAGGGCGTAGCCCTGCCAGACCCTCCTCTGGTAGTGGTTGAGCGAACTGCGCGTTCCCTACTGCGCCCACAACCGGGCGACCAGAATTGTACCATCCGCTGTCTGTGGCAAACAGACCCGGACGGCGACGGAGTGCACACGCAATGTTAAACTGGCTGAAAAAGATCGTTGGCGATGGCAATGACAAGGCCCTGAGCCAGATCAAGCCTCTGGTTGAGAGTATAAATCGTCTCGAGCCGGAGTATCAGGCCCTTTCTGATGAGGCGCTGCGGGGCAAGACCGCCGCCTTCCGCGAGCGCCTGGCCGCCGGAGAGACCCTCGATGATCTGCTCCCTGAAGCCTTCGCCGCCGTGCGCGAGGCCGCTCGCCGCACCATCGGCCTGCGCCACTACGATGTGCAACTCATCGGCGGTATCGTGCTGCACCAGGGGAAGATCGCCGAAATGAAAACCGGTGAGGGCAAAACTCTCGTGGCGACCCTGCCCCTCTACCTCAACGCCCTGGAAGGCAAAGGCGCCCATCTGGTCACAGTGAACGACTACCTGGCCAAAGTTGGCGCAGGCTGGATGGGGCCAATCTACCACTTCCTCGGCCTGAAAGTGGGCTTCATTGCCCACGAACAGAGCGCCATCTACGACCCGGACTACGTCGATCCGAACGCTAATCCCGAGGACCAGCGGCTCGTTCACTGGCGCCCGGTGCCCCGCCGCGAGGCCTATCTGGCCGATATTACCTACGGCACCAACAATGAGTTCGGCTTCGACTATCTGCGCGACAATATGGCCTACGATAAGGCGCAGATGGTCCAGCGGGAGTTGCACTACGCCATTGTTGACGAAGTGGACAACATTCTTATTGACGAGGCCCATACCCCGCTGATCATCTCCGGGCCGGCGCAGAAGTCGAGCGACCTCTACCGCCAGATGGCGCGCCTGGTGCGTAACCTGCGGCGCTCCAGCGTGACGCCCAAGCAGATGAAGGAGGAGGGCCTGCCGCCCGATGGCGACTTCTTTATTGATGAGCGCACCCGCTCGATTAGTCTCAGCGAGCGGGGTATCGAGCGTCTCGAGCGCCTGCTGAACATCCCCGAAGGCGAGAGCCTCTACGACCCGCAACACTACGAGAAGACCCACTACGTCGAGAATGCTCTGCGAGCCGAGTTTATCTACCAGCGCGACCGCGACTATATGGTTACCCCTGAGGGCGAGGTGGTGATCATTGATGAGTTCACCGGTCGCGCTATGCCCGGGCGTCGCTGGGCGGACGGGTTGCACCAGGCGGTTGAGGCCAAGGAGGGTGTGCCGATCAAGAGCGAGAACGTTACGCTCGCGACGATCACCTTCCAGAACTACTTCCGTATGTACCACAAGCTCGCCGGTATGACCGGTACGGCCTACACCGAGCGGGAGGAGTTCGGCAAGATCTACAACCTGGACGTGGTGGTGATTCCGACCCACAAGCCCTCGATCCGCGAGGATTACCCCGATCAGGTCTACCGCAGCGAGAGCGCCAAGTTCAAGGCGGTCGTGCGCGAGGTGCAGGAGATGCACGAACAGGGCCGCCCGGTGCTGATCGGCACCACTTCGGTGGAGACCTCTGAGCGGGTGAGCCGGCTGCTCCAGGCGGCGGGGATCAAGCACAGCGTGCTGAACGCGAAGTACCACGAGAAGGAGGCGGCGATTGTCGCTCAGGCCGGGCGCAAATACGCGGTAACTGTGGCAACCAACATGGCCGGCCGCGGTACCGACATTCTGCTGGGCGGCAACCCCGATGGGCTGGTGGATGATATCCTCGCCGCGCAGGGCATCAAGTTCGAGGAAGCCACCCATGAGCAGAAGCGCGCTGCCTGGGAGGAGGCAAAGCGCATCACCGAGGCCGAGGGCAATGAGGTGCGCGCCCTCGGCGGGTTGCACATCGTGGGCACCGAGCGTCACGAGGCCCGGCGCATTGACAACCAGCTCCGTGGCCGCGCGGGTCGCCAGGGCGACCCCGGCTCTTCACGCTTCTTCCTCTCGCTTGAGGATGAGCTGCTGCGGCGCTTTGGCCCGGTCGAACGCCTTCGCGGCCTGATGGATCGCTTCCTGGACGAAGAAGTGCCCCTGGAGGCGGGCATCCTCGACCGTACCATCGAGAGCGCCCAGACCCGCGTCGAGGGGTACAATTTCGATATTCGGAAGCACACTGTCGAGTTCGACGATGTGATGAACAAGCAGCGCCAGATCATCTACAAGGATCGGCGCGAGATCCTCGACGGCAAGGATGTTCACGATCAGATCTTGCAGATGATCGGCGAAGAGATCGCCGCCCTGGTAGATGAACACCTGCCGGCCGATCAGCCTGAGGACTGGGATATCGCGGAGCTGTTGCGCCACTACCGTCAGATCAACCCGCTCCTGTCGGCGTCGGTGAGCAGCGCTACGCTCGAGGGCAAGAGTCGCGATGAGATCGAAATCTGGCTGGTGGAACAACTGGAGCAGGCCTACGCCGAGCGCGAGAAGGTCATCGGCCCCGAGACGATGCGCTTCGTCGAGCAGCGGATGATGCTGGCGGCCATCGATCGTCAGTGGATCGATTACCTGACGGCGATGGACGAGCTGCGCCAGAGTATCTCGCTCCAGGCCTTCGCCCAGCGCGACCCGCTGGTGGAGTTCCGCCGCCAGTCGTTCCAGATGTTCGAGCAACTCAAGGAGAACATCACCCGCGACGTGGTGTACCAGATTATCAACCAGACCTTTGCCTACGAGCGCTACCTGCGGCAGATCGAGGCCGAACAGCAGGCGCGCCTGGCTATGGCCCAGCAGGCCGGCGGCAGCAGCGAGATGGCAACTGTCGCCGGTAAGCCTGCCCGACGCAAGGCGCCCCCCATGCCCGGGCGCAACGATCCCTGCCCCTGTGGCTCGGGCAAGAAGTTCAAGCAGTGCCACATGGGCCGCGAGCAGGAGATTATGCACCTGCTCGCCGCCGCGGCCCCCGGACCCGGGGCGAAGGCCGGGGATGCGCCGCGCATTGCCCAACCGCTGCCCGAAAATCCGGCCATTGCCGCCGAGGCAGAGAAGATCCGCCAGTCGCTTGGCCCTCAGTCCGGGTCGTCTACGCCGCGTGGCCGTCAGGCGCCTGCGGTGCCCCGGGGTAAGCGCAATCGCTGAGGTAAGCATATGGGGAAAGCGGGTTTCCCCACCTGTGGTGAGCTTGTCGAACCGCGCCCCTCCCTGAGGGGAGGCGCCCGGTTCCCTCCCCCAGCGGGGGAGGGCCAGGGAGGGGGCGGCCCTCCCAGAGATACCCCATGTTCATCGCGGCGATGTGCGCCATGCGCATGACCGCCTGAGGTGAACATAGCCCGCGCGCGGGAGGGTGTGGGAGGGCGCAGCCCTTCAAAGGGCTTCACCTGCTCCGGGATAGGCTTCCTGGGACGCCGAGGGGAAATGGGCCAACGAATGGGAAACGAAT
>Ga0116211_1000128_pt1 | contig 51463 bp, 39 predicted proteins | sample SaghotsprinmetaG_FD_94484 | JGI IMG/M metagenome (GOLD analysis project Ga0116211, IMG submission 94484) | Hot spring microbial communities from South Africa to study Microbial Dark Matter (Phase II) - Sagole hot spring metaG | ecosystem: Environmental > Aquatic > Thermal springs > Hot (42-90C) ... | reverse complement strand
GCCTAGAAGCTGGGCTTGTCTGTGTGATCTGTGGACGCTCGGTTCTCAGATTAGCATGGACACCCCCACCTCGCGCCAGCAGGTGGGGTGAGCTTCATCCATCCATGGTTACAGGTTGATTTTGATGAGTAAGCGCTTATGATTGCGGTTAAAGAAGAGGAACAGTACTTTACTCCTGAAGAATATTTTATTTGGGAAGAGCAGCAGTTAGAAAAGCACGAGCTCATCAATGGCCGCGTGTATGCGATGACGGGTGGCACGCAAAATCACAGCGGGATCAAAATAAATATCATTAGCTTAATGAAGGCGCACTTGAGGGGCAGTCAGTGTAAAGTCTTTAATTCAGATCTAAAGGTCAATATTGTCGATACGTCTAACTACACCTATCCTGATTTAAGCGTAACCTGTGATGAGCGCGATCGCCAGCAGGCGACGTACATCACCTATCCTTGCTTAATTGTGGAGGTTTTATCCCCCAGCACTGAAGCTTATGACCGCGGTAAGAAATTTGCAATGTACCGCCGCAATCCTAATTTGATTGATTATGTCTTAGTCAGTTCCGAGGAGATGGCGATCGATATATATCACAAAAATGAGGCGGGGGATTGGTTAATTTTGAGCTATCGAGCAGGGGATGTGGTAGAGCTAAAGAGCATTGACTTCAGTGTGCCAATTGAACACGTTTACGAGGAGATTGTTTTCGATCTGTTACCGGATGCCCGATGATATTCAAACGTTCACAAACAAAATTATAATGTAAGCCATGAAATGGCAATTCTGGATTGATCGGGGGGGCACCTTTACCGATATTGTGGCGCGCCAGCCCAATGGTCAAATTCGTATTCATAAGTTACTGTCAGAGAATCCAGAGCACTATCGGGATGCGGCAGTGGCGGGCATCCGTTTCCTGATGGGGCTACAGGCCCATGACCCGATTCCCAGCGATGCGGTTGAAATTGTTAAGCTCGGCACCACCGTAGCCACCAATGCACTACTGGAACGCACGGGTGAGCCAACGGTACTGGTGATTACTTCGGGCTTTGGGGATGCCCTTGCCATTGGGTATCAACAGCGCCCGGATCTGTTTGCCCTAGCGATTGAGAAACCCCCACCCCTCTACAGTGAGGTGATTGAAGTCAGGGAGCGTATGAGTGCCAGCGGTGAGGTGCTCATGCCCCTTGATCTGGCAGCACTGGAGCCGCAACTGCGCTCAAGCTATGCCAAGGGGATCCGTAGTTGTGCGATTGTGCTGGTGCATGGCTATCGCTACCCCCACCACGAACGTCAGATTGCTGAGCTAGCCCGTGCCATTGGGTTTACCCATGTGTCGGTCTCCCATGAGGTCAGTGGCCTGATTAAGCTGGTGAGCCGCGGTGAGACCACGGTTGTTGATGCCTATTTGTCCCCTGTGCTCCATCGCTATCTGGCAGGGGTGCAGGCGGAACTGGGGCAGATTCCCCTGTACTGTATGCAGTCCAATGGCGGTGTGGTGGCGGCCTCCTTTTTTCGCGGTAAGGATAGCTTACTCTCAGGCCCCGCTGGCGGCATGGTGGGTGTGGTGCAAACTGCTTTGGCGGCAGGGATTGAGCGGCTGATAGGCTTGGATATGGGGGGCACCTCTACGGATGTCTGTCACTATCGCCACACCCCTGATGCCCCATGGCCGGAGTACGAACGCTGGGATGAGGCCATGATTGCTGGGGTGCGGTTGCGATCGCCCCTGTTGGCGGTGCATACCGTTGCCGCTGGCGGTGGCTCGATTCTGCGCTTTCAAGGGGGACGCTACCAAGTGGGGCCAGCCTCGGCGGGAGCCAACCCGGGGCCTGCTGCCTATCGGCGTGGCGGGCCGCTGACGGTGACCGATGCCAATATTGTGCTGGGGAAAATTCAACCCGCCTATTTTCCGGCGGTTTTTGGGGCGGATGGCCAGCAACCCCTAGATCGGGATGGGGTGATCAAACAATTTCAGGCATTAGCCGCAACGATCGCCGCCGAAACGGGGCAGGCTCTCACGCCAGAAGCCGTTGCCGCCGGGTTTATTGCCGTTGCCGTCAACACCATGGCGCAAGCCATCAAGAAAATTTCCCTAGAGCAGGGGCATGATGTGCGCGAATACACCCTCTGCTGTTTTGGGGGTGCGGGTGGTCAACACGCCTGCCTGATTGCCGCAGCCTTGGGGATGCCCCAAGTGTATATTCACCCCTACGCCGGTGTTCTTTCCGCCTACGGCATTGGCCAAGCCGAGTTACGGGTACTCAAGGAGCAGACCATTGAGCGCCCCTTTACCCCCGAGACATTGCCGGAACTGGAGCCAGTGATTCAGCAACTGCAAGCCCACGTACGTGCGGATCTGGCCGCCCAAGGGGTGAGGGGTTCCGCGGTACAAACCTACGTTCGGGCTGGCCTCGGGTATAAGGGCACCGACTCGATACTATGGGTGCCCTGGGCCGATGCGACCACGATGACCAGTGCTTTTAGCAGGGCGCACCAAGAGCGGTATGGGTTTGTCCTCGAGGGGCGATCGCTCCGGATAGGACAAGTTGCCGTTGAAGGGGTGGCGCGTCAGGCTCCGCCCGCGAGACTCACGCCTCCAACCCACGACAAGCCACAGATTCTGGCCACTGTGCCCGTGTATAGTCAGGAGCAATGGCATAGCGCCCCAGTGTATCAGCGGCAGGCACTGCCCGCCCAGACGGTGATTCAGGGGGTGGCGCTCATTTTAGACGGCACCGGTACAAATGTGGTGGAGGCGGGGTGGCAGGCGAAGATCGATGACCACGGCGGCCTCTGGTTGTTGCCCGCTACGGTTGCCCCACCCTTGCGAATGAGCGAGAAACCCACCACTGCCGATCCGGTTCAGTTAGCTATTTTTCAGCAGTTATTTCGCGCCATTGCTGAGCAGATGGGGGTAACCCTACAGCAAACCAGCGCCTCGGTCAATATCAAAGAACGGCTCGACTTCTCCTGCGCCCTCTTTGATCGGCAGGGGAACCTTGTGGCCAATGCCCCCCATATTCCCGTGCATCTTGGCTCGATGGGGGAAAGTGTGAAGGCATTACTGGCAGAAAAGGGCGACACCCTGCGCCCGGGGCAGGTGTATGCCACCAATAATCCCTATCGCGGCGGCACCCATCTGCCGGATATTACGGTGATTACGCCGGTCTTTTTGGCCGGAGAGCGCCGTCCCGCTTTTTTTGTCGCATCCCGCGGGCACCATGCGGATATTGGTGGCATTAGTCCGGGATCTATGCCCGCCAACAGCACCACCATTACCGAGGAAGGCATCCTCTTTGATAACGACCTGCTTGTGGCGGAGGGGGTGTTTCAGATGGCTGCCATTAGGGAACGGTTAACCGCTTGCCCCTATCCGGCGCGCCATCCCCAACAAAACTTGGCAGATCTACAGGCGCAAATTGCCGCCAATCAACGGGGTGCACAAGAACTCCGCCACCTGTGCGATCGCTACGGTCAAGATGTGGTTGCAGCCTATATGGAATTCAGTCAAGAGAATGCGGCAGCCTGCGTGCGTCGGTGTTTGCGATCGCTACCCAGTGGCACCTTCCGTACAGCGATGGACAACGGCGCTGAGCTACAGGTACAGATCACCATTGACCATGAACAGGAGACCGCTCTTGTTGACTTTAGTGGCACCTCTGGCCAGCGTGCCGATAACTTTAACGCCCCCCTTGCCATTACCAAAGCGGTTACCCTCTACGTCTTTCGCACCCTTGTGCAGGAGGATATTCCTCTAAACGAAGGCTGTTTGCGCCCCATTACCCTACGGGTGCCCGCGGGGTCTGTGCTTAACCCCACCTACCCGGCGGCAGTGGTTGCCGGGAACGTGGAAACCTCGCAAGCCCTAACCAACCTCCTCTACGGTGCCCTTGGGATCATGGCCGCCGCCCAAGGGACAATGAACAACCTGAGTTTTGGCAATGACCGCTACCAGTACTACGAAACCCTCTGTGGTGGCGCGGGAGCCGGTGCCACCTTTGACGGTGCCAGTGCCGTACAAACCCATATGACCAACTCGCGGCTTACGGATGTGGAAGTCCTTGAAAGCCGCTATCCGGTGATTGTGTGGGAATTTCGACACCGCTGGGGCAGTGGGGGTAGGGGTGCCCACACCGGTGGTGATGGGGTCGTACGGCTGCTCGAGTTCCGTGAGCCGATGACGGTCAGCCTCCTGAGCCAGTCACGGCAAATTCCCCCCTTTGGTCTGAAGGGTGGCAGTGCCGCCGCAACCGGGGAGAATGAGTGGTTGCCCGTTAACCAACCGCCCCAAAGATTAGCGGGAACCGCCACGATTCACGTCCAACCGGGCGATCGCCTGCGGATTGCCACGCCGGGGGGCGGTGGGTTTGGCGCTGCCCCCTAATCGGCATCGGTGGGCTGGCCATTACTGCTCACCTGCTTGAGGTGAATATGTTTGCGCCCAAGGCTAATTTCAAACTCATCACCCGGTTGCAGATTCATTTGCTTTGTATAGGCGGCTCCAATTAACAAATTGCCGTTCGCTTGTACCGTAATCCGATAGCTAGCACTGCGGCCACCCCGACTACCACTGCGGCCACTCTTGTTGTCAAGATTCATCCCCAACGCCTCAAGCAAAGCATTGGTAAACTTCATCTTACTAATTCGCTCGGTACCATTTTGGGTGACCGTGTAGTAGCCACAGGCTTTCGCCTTTTCCGCTTTGCTAAGATGTTCGAGTTCTTTGACTTTGTCTAGTAAAGCAGCACCTGTTAGTGGTTCTACTCGTTTGCGTCCCATTTTAACCTACCTTATCAACCATTAAATGCTGTCCGTCAGAGCATAACTTTAGCACTTTCATGCCGCTCAGATAACAGCTAACTCAATAATAGCGAGTCTATTATTTAGCAAACCATAACTGCCATAAGAATTCAAGTTCTCAGAGCAGGTAACACCAATTTTTTTTACTTTTTTTCCGGTAAGCAATCCTATAACTTCCAAGAAGCCAACAAGTCGCTGAAGTATTTTACCAACAGAGTGATGAACCGTCTTCCCCTAGGCTGATCCTCTTGCACCAACAACGAATAGTAATCTCACCTATAGCAAAAACTGCCTACTCATTTACAGGAGGACACCGCTTTATTTTTGGTAAACAAATTAAAATACAAGTGCTACCGCAAGGGGAGTGGTGGTGGATGTGGCATCCTCCTTATATAGTGAAGTCAAGTGCAAACAAGTGAAGGCATGAGTGGGTATCGGCGGCAGTTGGTAGGCGTATGAAGGAGACCGGCATGGATGAATCCACAGCACCGCAGCAATTAAGCTTTCCGTGGAATCCAGTTGTGTTGGAAAATCAACCGACCGTTGCACGTTTCGTTCCCGATAGCCCCCAACAGCGAATTCAACACCTAGAGCAGGCCGTTGATCAATGTCAAACCTACATTGATGAACTCAAGCAACAGCTCCGAAATCAGCAGTTTTTAGAAGATTTACTTGCCCGTACCGAAGAAACAGCTCTGATTCAGCAACAGGCAATCCTCACCCTGCAGGAGCAACTGCACTCCCAAGCGGCCTGCACCCATCAGTTAGCAGAAATGACCAGTCGGCGCCAATCCTTAGAAACAATTGTGCAGCAGTCCCAAGCGGAAATTCAGCACCTGCATCAGGAGGTGGATCGGCTCCTGCAACTGCAAGATGCCCTCGAAGCAAAACTAGTCAACAGCCATCGGTTACTCCGGCAGCGGGAGCACGATTTACAACTGCTTGAGTCACAACAGCGACAGACCACCGAGGAAAAAAAGCTGTTGCAAACGCGGCTTGAACAACTCCAGCAGGAGCTTAGGGAGTGCCAAGACAACATTCAAAATTTAACGAGTCGCCTGAGCCAAGCAAACCACCTCATCGAGACCCAAGAGCGGGTCATTAGCGCGCTGCAACAAACCCAGACCCAAGAGTCTAATAAGAATACCGTGATTCAAGGCCTCAGTAAAACCCTGCTGAAAACCCAAGCCACGCTGCAGGATCTAGAGCGGGAGTACCAAACCCAGCGCCTCCAGCACATGAAGGTGCAGCACTACAACCAAGAGTTAGAAAACCGAGTTGCCCAGCAGCAGGCGCGGCTGCAAACCCTAGAACAGCAGGTGACTGAGTTGCAGGAACAAATTCTCTATCAAGCGCAGCAGGCACGGGAGCAGGAAACCGCTGTCCAGCATTGGAAGGATCGCTGTGGCGAGGCGGAGCGGATCATTGAGCAACTGCGGCGGGTCATTGCCCAAATGGCCACCCATAAGGCCAGCCCCGCAGAGGCTGTGCCCCTAGAGAACACCCCCTAAGGAACTGAAGGAGTCGCGGGATGTTGTTCAGGCGGCCTGAGCGTGACTTGCATTTGGCTAAACCAGTCAATAAGCTGCTCAATTTGCTTCTCGATGGGTTGCACCCCCAAGCCACGGATGGTGACTTTGCCTTGGCTATAGACAAAGCGGCTGTGGAGATGGCGGGGCAGTTGATCTTGCAGGAGTTTCCATGCCGGTTCTGCCATGGGGGTTTCGAGGGTGATGTGCTGCTTGCCCTCAGGCCGAATGCGACTAATGCCGCACTGGCGAGCCAGTTGTTTGAGTTCCACGACCCGCAGCAACTGTTGCACCGATTTGGGGAGGGAGCCGTAGCGATCGCTCCACTCCGCCGCTAATTGGACTAACTCTGCCTTGCTCGTTGCTGCCGAAACGGCCCGGTAGGCGGCCATTTTTTGTTCTAAATCGGGGATGTAATCTGCGGGAATGAAGGCGGTAACGTTGAGGTCAATTTGGGTATCCTCGACGGTGGGAATATCTTGACCCCGAATCTCGGCGATCGCCTCTTCGAGGAGTTCAACGTACAGATCAAACCCCACCGTATCCAGTTGGCCGTGCTGCTCTGCCCCGAGCAGGTTACCCACGCCGCGAATTTCCATATCCCGCATGGCCAATTGATAGCCGGAGCCAAGCTGGGTAAACTCCTGAATGGCGCGCAGCCGCTGCCGTGCCGCATCGGTGAGAGCCTCTTGGCGGGGGTAAAAGAGCCACGCATGGGCCTGAACGCCGGAACGACCCACCCGACCCCGCAGTTGGTAGAGTTGGGCTAAGCCAAACCGCTGGGCATCCTCGACCAAAATTGTATTGACGCGGGGAATATCGAGACCCGACTCAATAATAGTAGTACACACCAGAATATCCGCTTCCCCATTGCTAAAGCCCAGCATTGTGGACTCTAGCTCCCCTTCGGCCATCTGGCCATGGGCAATCAGGAGGCGGGCGGTGGGCACCATGGCCTGTAATTTTGCCCCCACCTCTTCAATGCCTTCTACCCGCGGTACCACGTAAAATACTTGACCGCCGCGATCTAATTCTTGGCGGATGGCGCTGCGCACAGTTTCCCCATCGTAGGGTGCCAAGTGGGTTTGAATGGGGCGACGGGAGGGGGGCGGTGTGGTAATGAGGCTCATCTCGCGCACGCCCGACAAGGCCATGTACAGGGTGCGGGGAATTGGTGTGGCACTGAGGGTGAGCACATCCACTTGGGTTTTCAGGGCTTTGATTTTTTCCTTTTGGTTGACCCCAAAGCGCTGCTCTTCATCCACCACCAGTAGCCCCAAGTCGCAGAATTTGACGGCTTTGCCCAGAAGCTGGTGCGTACCCACGACCACATCTAGCTCACCCGTTTTCAGCTTTTGCAGAATCTCTTGGCGCTCTGCGTCGCTGCGAAAGCGGTTCAGCAAGCCCACCTGAATGGGATAGGGGGCAAAACGTTCCTTGAGGGTGTGGTAGTGCTGCTGGGTCAGAATCGTGGTGGGTGCTAAGACCGCCACCTGTTTGCCGGCCATCACCGCTTTGAAGATGGCTCGAATGGCCACTTCGGTTTTACCAAAGCCCACGTCGCCGCACACCAGCCGATCCATGGGGCGATCGCTTTCCATGTCGGCTTTGACCTCTTGAATGGCCTTAAGCTGATCCGGTGTGGGCTGGTAGGGAAAGGAGTCTTCTAATTCCTGCTGCCAAGGGGTATCGCTGGGGAAGGCAAACCCGCGCTGTTGTGCCCGTTGGGCATAAAGGTGTAGTAAATCCACCGCCACTTTTTTAATGGCTTTCCGGACGCGCTCTTTGGTCCGTTCCCATGTTTTGCCGGTAAGTTTATTGAGTTGGGGTGGGGTATCACTCTGTTTGCGCAGGCGGGAGAGGCTGTTGAGTTGATCGGCGGCCACCCGCAGCACCCCATCGGCGTACTGCAAGGCCAGATATTCGCGGGTTTCGTGATGAATGGTGAGGGTTTCGAGGCGTAGGAACTGACCAATGCCGTGCTGCCGATGCACCACGTAGTCACCGGGTTGCAGTTTGTTGACATCCACCTGCTTGGCTGCCGCCCGGCGGCGTTTGCGCACATAGCCGAGGTTGACGAGGCTGTGCTGGCCAAAAAACTCGCGATCGCTGACGAGCACGGTGCGAAACGTGGGCAACACAAACCCCGCTAGCTCTGCGAGTCCGGTTGCCTTGAGGGCAATGGGCACCCGCTGCTGTTGCAGCTTATCAATTGCCGGAAAATCCTTGGGATTGGGCACAAACTGTGCCGGACAATCGTGTTCCTGTAACAGGGCAACGGAACGGCTAGGCTGGGCTGACACCAGCCAGACGGTGTAGCCTTTGTCCCGCTCCTCCCGCAGCGTGGTGGCTAAGCGGCCAAACTGGTGCGGAATGGCTGCTACGGGTCGGGCAGCTAAATTTAAGCCCTGCCCTTCGCTGGCGAGTTCGTAAAGGTCAAGCCGCGGCAAGGGTTGCAGGGTTTCAGCCACCACTGACCAAGGTTGATGAATCGGCGGCGGTGGGTCGCTGAGGGTTTGCCAGTAGTCCTGAGCGTGCTGCCACCAGCGATCGCCATGGGCGGCACACAGGGGCGGCTCATCGAGAGCCACTAGGGTATTGGCGGGTAAGTAGTCCAACAGGGAAGCCGGTTGAGGAAAGGCAGCCCCCAAATAGCGGCGGAGTCCTTCGGGGGCTTCGGCATCAGAAGCGGTGGCAAGGGCAGCGGCAATGAGGGGGGTAAAGCTAATGGGGGTGAGGCTCACCTGTTGAAGGGCATCGAGGCGATCGCCCTCGGTGCGCAACGAGCGCTGGCTGGCCGGATCAAACTCACGAATTGCCTCAATCTCATCCCCAAACCACTCCAGCCGCACCGGCAGTTCAGCGGCAACGGGAAAAATATCAATAATGTCGCCCCGGCGGCTCCACTGTCCCTCGGTTTCCACCAAGGACACCCGCTCATACCCTAAGCGGGCTAAGGCCTCTGCTAACGCACTGAGGGATCGCTCTTCGCCCACTCGCAGGGTTAAACAGGCCTCCCGAAAGACTGCCGGGGGCGGTAAGTGGGGTTGCAGTGCCCGCTCGGTGGTGACAATGGCCATGGTACCCCGCGGGCGATCGCTCTCGACGAGTACCTGCATTTGCCCCCAGACCATTTCCGCTTCCAGATCAAAGGGGTCGTAGGGAGAGGCTTCCGAGGTGGGATAAAACAAGACCGTATCCCAACCCATTAACTCCAGTTGACTGGCCCAGCGTCCCCCCTCCTCAAGGGTCGAGGTGACCACACAAAGCATGTGCTGTAATTGTTGCGCCAGTGTAGTAGCCACCAGTCCTTTGACCAGCCGTGGCATTCCCGTCAGTGTTAGCGATCGCTGGTGCTGAAGCTTATGGAGGAGTTCCGCCGTCAGCGGCAGCTTTGCCCAACTGCGGGAGATCGCAACCAAGGACATAGACAATGTTGTTAACCATTACATTTCTTCATCATAATTCTCCGAGAGACGACACATCCTTGGGATTGCCTCTAGGCAATTGCTTTCAGGCGTTCTTCCCGCAGCAGATCTAGAATGGTTTCCCGTTGCTGTACAAATTCCAACTGCCGCTTGCAGCGATAGGTGCGCTCCAGCGGTAACTGAATCGCCACTTCTTCTTTGACGCGCCCGGGAGAGGATGTCAGCACATAGATCCGCTGGGCGAGAAATACGGCTTCTTCTACATCGTGGGTAATCATCAGGATGGTGGTACGGGTGCGTCGCCACAGATCCAGCAAAAATTCGTGCATCATCTCTTTGGTTTGGGCATCAAGGGCACCAAAGGGCTCGTCCATCAACAGCACCTGTGGTTCAGTCACCAATGCCCGGGCGATCGCTACCCGCTGCTTCATGCCTCCCGATAACTGATGCGGAAAAAGCTGGGCATAGCGTCCCAAGCCGACAATGTGCAAATAGTGATGGACGCGATCGCGCCGCTCCCCCTTAGGCATCCCCTGTAGCTTTAAGCCAAACTCGATATTGTCCTGCACCGTCAGCCATGGATAAAGGGTATAGGTCTGGAATACCAGTCCGCGATCGCTCCCGGGGCCACTGACCGCGTGGCCATCTACCGTTACTTGCCCGTGGGTGGCCGTTTCTAAGCCAGCAATAATCCGCAGCAGCGTGGTTTTACCCGATCCGGACGCACCCAACACACACACAAACTCACCACTGTTAATGTAAAGACTCACCTGATCCAGCACCAACAATGGCCCGCGGCGGGTGGTAAAGACTTTCGAGAGTTGTTGAACATCAAGGTGCATCGATCCTCTCCATAAGCTACCGTTTCGGAAATGCCCAGCGACAGGTACGCTGCATTAAAAAGCGCATCGATAAATCTAAAACGAGGCCAATAATGCCGAGGACAATCAGGCAGGCAAAAATCTCATCGGTGCGAAAAAAGCGCTGCGCAAGCTGGATACGCTTCCCCAAGCCTTCATTGGCCGCAATTAACTCCGCCACAATGACCAAGTTCCACGAGGTGGCAATATTCACCCGGAAAGTATCTAGAATACTTGGCACAATATAGGGGGTAATGACCTGTAGTAGCACCTGACGGCGATTTCCCCCTAGGGTGTAGGTCACCTCAATAAATTCCTTGGGAATGAACTTCACCGCATCCATAATCATCAGCACGTTAAAGAAAACCGTGCCGATAAAGATCAGGGCAATTTTGGGCGCTTCATCAAGACCAAAGTAAATAATCAGTAAGGGAATAAACGCGGGCGCAGGCATATAGCGCAAAATACCGATAATAGGTTCGCCAAGGGCACGAATACTGGCAAAGGTGCCCATAGCAATGCCAATGGGAGTTGCCACCACCGCCGCCAGCAGAAAGCCACTGGTCACCCGCCCAAAACTGGCGATCGTGTCATTAGCGAGCAGCCCCTGCTGCCAGAGCCGCCCGATCGCCGTCAGAACCATTTGCGGCGTGGGTAAAAAGCGCGGATCCGCCCAGAGGCTATTGGCCAGCAGCAACCACACCGCCAGGGGCAGCAGCACCGAGAGTCCGGTCAAGACCATCTGCAACGAACTGGGAATGGCTTCACCAATCCGCCAAAAGACACTCGGAGGTAAGCTTGAGCGGGACATAACTGCTTTTACCATTGCACCTGCCTTACCCCTGCGCTTCGAGATAGGCACGGATAAATTGATCATCAAAGAGGGTGTCCATGTTGGGCACACCGGGAATAAAGCCCACACTCACCATGAAATCCGCCATTTTCTTGGCGGCATAGGGCATGTGCTTCATGCTGTTGCCATCGCTAAACGCCTCGAGGTTATCTTCAGCACTAAAGAACACAATCCCGTCAGCAAATAATTTCAGTTCCGCAGGCGTCACCCCCGCCCGCGCCGCCATAATTTCGTCCGCCCGCTGTGGGTTCTCAGCCATAAACTGGCGAATATCAAACCAAGTGTTGACAATAGCCTGCACATCCTGCGGACGCTCATTGACCAAGGGTTGACTCACCACTAACAGGTCGGGAATCGCTCCCGGAAATGCCGCCGAGGAAATAAGCTCCTTACTACCCGGGCGCTGTAGGGCTGTTGCCCAAAAGGGAGGAAACGCCCCAACCGCATCCACTTGCCCGGCCACAAAGGCCGCCGCCGCTGCGCCTGTTTCCATCGGCACAATTTCCACATCATCGCGGGAATACCCCGCCTGATCTAGGGCCAGAGCCAGCAGGAAATCATCCACAACCCCCTCTTCAATGGCCACCTTTTTACCTAGGAGGTCTTCAATAGTGTTGATGCCCTCGCGAACAATGATTTTGTCATTCCCAGCGGAGTTATCGTTCACCAGAACAACAACGGGGGGCACCACCGCCTCATCAATGATCGAAATCGTGTCGTTGAGGGTCTGGGCATTGCCATCAATTTGGCCACCGGCAAAGGCTTGAATAGACTCAAGATAGCCATCAAACCAACGCATCTCCACCTCAACACCGTTGGCCTTAAAAAGACCCTCCTCTGTGCCAATGGCCCATGGCCACCATCCCGCCCAAGAACTATAGCCGAGCACAATCGGGCGTTGGGGTGGGGGCGGCGTACACCCTTTGGCCATCACGGCTAAGGCAGTGGCACTTAAGCCAATTAAGACGGAGCGACGGGAAGTCATAGCAAGTCCTCAGGAATAAATAACCGCCGCAGGGGCAAGCTGGGCATCGATCCACGCCAACCAGTCTGCGAGTCCTGCTTGGGTTTGTACCGAAACCCAAAAAATTGGTGCTGTGGGATTGATGAGGCGCAAATTTTGCTGCAATGCAGCCTGATCTAGGGGGAGGTAGGGCAGGAGATCGGTTTTGGTAATAACAATGCAGTCAGCCGCCCGGAACATGATGGGATACTTCAGGGGCTTGTCTTCCCCTTCGGTAACGCTAAGTAGGGCAATTTTGGCGTGCTCTCCTACGGCAAATTCAGCCGGGCACACCAAGTTACCGACATTTTCCACCAGCAACAGGTCAAAATTTTGCAGGGGCGCGGCTTCCCGCTCAAGTAGGGTGATGCCCCCCTGCACCATTGCCGCATCGAGGTGGCAGGCGCGACCCGTGGTGATGGGAATAACCGGAACCCCAAATTGACGCAGGCGATCGGCATCTAACTGGGTGGTCATATCCCCTTCAATAATGGCCAAGCGATAGCGCTGGCACAGGGTGCCTAACACGGCTTCGAGCAGCGCGGTTTTGCCTGCTCCCGGGCTACTCATCAGGTTAAAGCAGCGCACCCCAGCGGCATCAAACGTCTGCCGATTATGGCTGGCTTGGTGCTCGTTGGCATGGAGCAGGTTAACGCCAAGATCAACAATTTTGTGCATAGGAGTCTGGACCTGTGGCAGTACAAATGTGGGCAATTTTTAGTTCTCGGCCTGAGAGAATTTCCGTTAAGGGGGCGTGACAAGTCGGGCAGGTGTAGGCCTGCTCCAGTACGGGACGGTAGGACTGCTGACAGTGGGGACAGTAGGCGACAAAGGGGATGGATTCAATACAGAGGCGACACTCGGCCAGAAACGTTCCCGGTACCGCGGCGGCAAAGGCACTGAGCAGACTCGCTGGCTCCACACAGGTAAATTCGCCCACTTGCAGGTGTACTTCCCGCACCAGGGGACGATCTGCCTCATGCCACCAGTCCCTCAGGGTTTGCAGGAGTGCTTTGGTCATATCCACTTCGTGCATTAGCGACCTCGCCAATCACTCATCAGTTCCGGCTGGGCAAAGGGGTGGATATAGTCTGGCTTGCGCTTGCGGGGCAGTTGGCCAGAGCGCACTAAATGGGCTAGGGTGTCACAGATCACTCGGGTGGCCATCAGGGAGGTAATGTCGCTAATGTCGTAGGGCGGAGAGACCTCTACGACCTCAATTCCACAGACAGGCACCCGTGGAATAATGCGCGCTAGCAGTCCTAGGGCTTCCCGGGGCAGTAGCCCACCGGGTTCCGGCCAGCCAGTACCGGGGACAAAGCCAGCATCGATGCAGTCAATGTCAAAGCTAATCCAAACGCAGTCGGTACCCTGAGTGGCACGTTCAATAGCAAACTCGGCGGCGGCATCCAGCCCCATTTCGGTAATGTCGGTTACCGTGAGGATATTGGTTGCCCGCTCACGGCACACTTGAACGCCGGGGCGGGGGACTTGCCAGCCGCCAATACCAAGCTGGACAAGATTTTTGGCTGGGGCGTTGCGGATATTAGTGGCATGAAACCATGGACAGGTGTGCATCCGCTCGTCTAGATCGGTTTCTTGGGTGTCCACGTGGCGATCGAAGTGAATGATGCCAACTTTTTTATCGCCAAGGTGGCGACAAATACCACGAATGGTGGGGTAGCCAATGGAATGGTCGCCGCCAAGGACAACGGGCAGTGCCCCACTGGCAAAAACGTGGGCAACCGCTTTGGAAATTTGATCAAAGGATTTTTCAATATTGGCGGGAATGGTAAAGACATCGCCAATGTCGGCAATGGTAATCGACTCCCGCAGATCAACCCCTAACTCGAAGTTGTAGGGGGTGTAAAGGGCGGAAATGCGGCGAATGCCTTGGGGGCCAAAGCGGGTGCCGGGGCGATAGGTGGTGCCACAGTCGTGGGGGACACCCAAGATGGCAACATCGTACTTGCCGACGTTATGGACGTTTTCAAGGTAGGGAGCCTTCAGAAACGTGTTAATACCGGCAAAGTGCGGCAGTTCACCGCGGGAGAAGGTGGGAATGGTGCGATCGCGAATACTTTCGGCGGCTTCAAGGCCGTATTGCAGCCCTTGGGTGACTTCCCGCTGCCAGCCAGCAATTGGAAGTTGGGCTTCAGCATCAAGGCCAAACTGAGCCTCTGAAGGCGGTTCTGGAGTCATAGCAGTTCCGGTTAGACACAATATGTTAGGTATGGTCTCCCGGGCTTTTATCCCGCCGTGTCACCAGATGAAACAAGCTGGCTGCCTCTCTCGGTCCAGTTATCAGCTTGCGGCTCAGGCCACAAGCCCGGAACCCTAGACGCGACTCTTGCGAGTATTGCCCCTAATCCTAATGGGGGGGACGGGGATAAACTGTATCTGGAAATACCGTTCCCCGAAAACTTATGGGTTCTAAGATTTGTGGAGTTCCACCAGAAGGCTAGCCGCCAGACCTAAGATCGTCAGTAGATCGTCCGTAGTGGCCATCGACCCTGTGATGATCACCAGTTTTTGGGAGTTTAATACTTATGATTGGAAATATTCTATTAGCAGACTCGGGAACAGGACAATCGGAACAAATGCTCAAGTCGCTGATGGAACTGCCAGCAATTCAGCGGGCGGCGGTGACGGTGTTGCACGTGATTCCCCCCAAAATTATTGCGGAAGATATGGCAGCGCAGCGGCAAGCGGGGGCAAAGCTCTTGGCCGAGGCGGTAGAGCGGCTGCACCTTGATCCGGTCACTAACGTTAATACCCTGCTGCGGGAAGGGGATCCCAAAGACACGGTGCTGCAAGTGGCGGATGAGATCAATGCCGATCTAATTATTATGGGGTCGCGGGGTCTCAAGCGGCTCCAGTCCATCCTAGAGAACTCGGTTAGTCAGTACGTTTTCCAGCTTTCTTCACGGCCAATGCTCTTAGTGCGGGATGATCTGTTTGTTAAAAAAATTAACCGCATTATGGTGGCCCTTAATGCCCAGCCGGCGGCGAAGGCTTCCTTGGACTTGGCGGTGCGGTTGATGGATGGCCTCAAGGGCGGCAAGCTCATTCTTGCCCATGTCAATCCTGATTTGAAGGGGCATTCTGATGTGCAGCCGGGGGCGGCAGAGCAGGATCCAGTGCTCTCAGAAGCAGCACGGCTGGCCAAACAGCGGGGGGTTGACTACCAGTGCGTGCTCTCAACGGGTAAGCCGGGGGAGGAAATCTGCCGGATTGCGGCGGATACCAATGCGGATTTGTTGGTGCTGGGGTCTCCGGATCGGCGGCCCTCGATTGCCCGCAGTTTGCCGGATTTAGATCGGCTGTTGGGAACATCGCTGTCGGACTATGTCCGGGTCTATGCCGAGTGTCCGGTTCTGTTTGTGCGACAATCAGAGGCGTAATTTCCGACCGGCTGCCCTGCTGTGACGTTTTTTGAGGAACTCCGCTGGCAGAGCGATCGCCTCTGGCGGCAACTGAGTGAGGCGGTAGAATACCTATTGTTAGAACTGTTCCGCTCTGAGGCGCGCCCCCTATGGCAAGAGAGCGCCACCTTTGAAGCATGGGTGCAATGGCTGTTCCGCTGGTTACTGTTGGTCCTCCTTGGGGTTGGCCTTTACGTCCTAGGGCGCTGGCTCTGGCGGTGGTGGCAACGGCGATCGCGCCCCTTGCCCCAGATGCCCTTGGGCGGCATGACGGAGCGGCCGCGGCCCGTCCATGAGTGGCTAGAACTTGCCCAAGCCCTACACCTGGCGGGGGACTACACGGGTGCGTGTCGAGCGCTGTACATGGCACTCCTGTACCGCTTACAGGAGGCTGACTGGCTGCGGGTTCAACACCATTGGACAGACCGGGAGTATTTGCAGGAGCTAGACCGCCTGTTTCAATTGGGAGAGCGATCGCCCGGGGTGCGCCGGAGCATTCAACACCTGTTCCAAGTTCACAGCCGCAGCTACTACGGCGGTCAACCGCTTGATCCCGAAACCCTTGCCAGTTGCCAAGCGGCCTACTTTGACATTGAACCCCAGCTTCAGGCACCTGCACGATGAAAACACCGTCTCGCTGGCGCTGGCTGTTGCTGCTCATTGCCGTTGGGGTACTGGTGGTCGTAGGGGTGCTGCTGATGGCGCTGGCTCCCTCACAACGGGCAGGCTCGTCCTTCGACACGTCCCCCTGGGGTAGCCGTCAGTTTTACGAGTACCTCCAACAACAAGGCCGACGGGTGGAACGCTGGCAGCGGGACTACCCCAACCTGAAGGGGCAAGGGCAGGTGCTTGTGCAAATTAGTGGTCGCCCCTTGGGGCTATCGGCGGATTTGGCGCAATGGTTAGAAGCGGGCAATACCCTCGTTCGCTTTTATTGGCACGGGGAACCCACGGCGGCCCCCTTTAGCCAGCACCTGTCAACTCCCCAAGGCTCTGTGCTTGTGGAGACACGCCGTCGATTGCAACGCCGCGATCTCGACACTGGCGATCGCCCCCTACTGGCCGATGACTACGGCATTATTGCTTACCTGCGGCCCATGCCCGGCGGTGGACAACAACTCCACAGCGTTTATCCATGGCTAGTGGCTAATGCCTACGGCAACGACCCTCCGTTAGCCAACTTTGCAGCGGTAGCGGCATTCCTAGAAGCGTTACCGCCCACAACTACTATCTACTTCGATGAGTGGCTGCACGGCTATCGGCAGCGCACCCCAGAAGACGTGGTAACTCGCCCGGAGTATCGCAGTGTACTCGACTACCTCAGTCGTACCCAATGGCTGGGGATTGGTTTGCAACTGGGGTTAATTCTGCTTGTTTTGCTGTGGCAGCAGAGTCAGCGCTTTGGCCCACCCCTTCAGGAGCGCCCCCCTACCCCCAGCAACAGCGCCACCTACATTGCCGCCCTAGCCGCCGTTCTGCAACGCGCCCAGCAGCGTGCCTTTGTCCAGCAGCAACTTCAGTCATACCTGCGCCATCAACTGGCAGCAAAACTTGGCTTGAGCGCCGATCGCGGCAATCCGCACCACCTCCCCGACGATGCGAGCCTGATCCAAGCATGGCAGAAGCTGACGGGTCACTCCCCCAGCCAACTGCAAACTGTGCTGCAAGCGCACCCCACCCAGAGCGATCGCCAACTGTTACAGTGGCTACAGGCCGCTGCCAGCGTCTTAGAGCCACTCGATCGCGGCTCCTCGCCAGACTAGGGCTTTGTTTTCACCGATACAGGCCCGTTCACCAACGTTTGACACGCCAAGCGGTAACTCTCCGGTTTGCGGCGCAGCTTCCGCTCTTCGACAGCAGTACGAGGCGACAAATGTTCCATACCCTCAACAATTTCCACAATGCAGGTGCCACACTGGCCGTAGCCGCCACAGTTAAAGAGCTTGCCCTTGAGGGTATAAAGGTCAATCCCCGCTTCCATTGCTTTTAAGCGCAAGTTTGCCCCGTTTGCCGCAACAATTTCTTGGTTTTCGTTAACAAACTTAATATTTGTGCCCACAAATTCAGCTTTGCTTGCCATACCGACCCACGCTAGTTACTATTCTTAATACATTCTCATTCTGGCAGAAAAACTGACCAGCTAGAGCTAAAGTTACGGGTAGCTTGGCCGTTAAACTCTTAGTAGGGTAGCGGTTGTCACCGTGATCCGACTGCTTAATAAAATTTGTTCATGCAAACGCTAAACTTTTGTATAGGAGGAGCGTAGTCAATGGGACTACCCTGGTACCGAGTCCACACCGTCTTGATCAATGATCCGGGGCGGTTGATTGCGGCCCACCTGATGCACACGGCATTGGTCGCCGGTTGGGCAGGGTCGATGGCTCTTTACGAGCTGGCTATTTTTGATCCGAGCGATCCGGTTTTGAATCCCATGTGGCGGCAGGGCATGTTTGTGCTGCCCTTTATGGCACGTTTGGGGGTCACCGGATCTTGGAGTGGCTGGAGCATCACCGGTGAGACGGGTGTTGACCCCGGATTTTGGAGTTTTGAGGGCGTTGCCCTCGCCCACATTGTTCTCTCTGGCCTATTGTTCCTTGCCGCCTGCTGGCACTGGGTCTATTGGGATCTAGAACTATTCCGCGATCCCCGCACAGGGGAGCCTGCCCTTGACCTGCCTAAAATGTTTGGGATTCACCTATTTTTGTCGGGTTTGCTCTGTTTTAGTTTTGGTGCCTTTCACCTTACGGGTCTGTTTGGGCCGGGGATGTGGATCTCGGATCCCTACGGCCTCACTGGTAGCGTCCAACCTGTAGCGCCGGAATGGGGTCCCGATGGCTTTAACCCCTTTAATCCGGGCGGGATTGTGGCTCACCATATTGCCGCGGGCATTGTGGGCATTATTGCCGGGCTATTCCACCTCTTGGTGCGTCCGCCGCAACGCCTTTACAAAGCCCTGCGCATGGGGAACATTGAAACGGTCTTGTCGAGCAGTATTGCTGCCGTCTTCTTTGCGGCCTTTGTGGTGGCCGGTACAATGTGGTACGGCAGTGCTACCACGCCGATTGAGCTTTTTGGCCCGACCCGCTATCAGTGGGACAGCGGCTACTTCCAGCAGGAAATTAACCGCCGCGTTCAAGCCTCGTTGGCGAGCGGTGCAACCGCCGAGGAAGCATGGTCGGCCATTCCCGAGAAACTGGCATTCTACGATTACATTGGCAACAACCCTGCTAAAGGTGGCTTGTTCCGCACCGGCCCCATGAATAAGGGGGATGGTATTGCCCAAGGGTGGAAAGGTCACGCGGTGTTCCGCAACAAAGACGGTGAAGAGCTATTTGTCCGCCGGATGCCGAACTTCTTCGAGACCTTCCCAGTCATCCTCACGGATAAGAATGGGGTGGTTAAGGCAGATATTCCCTTCCGTCGTGCCGAGTCGAAGTATAGCTTTGAGCAGCAAGGGGTCACCGTTAGCTTCTACGGCGGTGAGTTGAATGGCCAAACCTTCACGGATCCGCCCACGGTCAAAAGCTATGCCCGTAAAGCCATCTTTGGGGAAATCTTTGAATTTGACAAAGAAACCCTCAACTCCGATGGTATTTTCCGCACTAGCCCCCGGGGTTGGTTTACCTTTGGCCATGCGGTGTTTGCCCTACTGTTCTTCTTTGGGCATATTTGGCATGGTGCCCGTACCCTGTTCCGCGATGTCTTCTCTGGGATTGATCCTGAGCTATCGCCAGAGCAGGTGGAATGGGGCTTCTATCAAAAAGTGGGTGACGTAACCACCCGCCGCAAAGAAGCTGTTTAGCGCGTTTTAGGGAACCATCATGGAAAGTATCACCTACGTTTTCATCTTTGCCTGCATTATTGCCCTCTTTTTCTTTGCGATCTTCTTCCGTGAGCCACCGCGGATCACGAAAAAGTAAGGGTTAGCTTGGCCGATCGGCTCAGCAGTACCCTTGAGTCAGCTCAGCAGTTGCTGAGGAGTCACGAGCAGTCGTCATCAACGGTTGCTCGTTTTTTGTATGGGGTCAGGCGTGGAGCGTTTCAACCCGTATCCATGGCGCATAGGGATTGATAAACCCACTCACCTTGATCGGTTGACCGGTGACGCAGGCTTGCAAACGGTCATTCATACTCGAGCGCAGGGTGACCAACGGCCACGAGCGATCGCCCACACGGAGTTGGTACTGCTGTTCTCCGAGCCGTTGAAACTCACCCCAAAGGGAGACGAGATTTTGCAGGGATGGCTCTGGTTCAGAGGTTTGCAGTGGTGCGTAGCCGCAGGTCAAGGGTTCAGGTTCTAGGGTGCGGAGGGCATGGCATTGCCAATAGGTCCATTCGGGATGATCGGGGTGCAGGTTAAAAAAGGGGATAATGGCTTGGCGATGCTGCGTAATCAGGGGTGTGAGGTCGAGGGTATCGACGAGGTCTCGGGGCTGTTGGTTGTGTTGCTGCGCGGTAGCCGCCAACCAACCTGCCGCTTGGCCAATACCCATCACGACGGGTTGTAGGCGGGTGGCACCATTGGCAATGTGGGTCACCGAGATATTTTTTTCCGCCACCAGAAAGCCATCTACCTCTTTGGGAATTAGACAGGTGTAGGGAATCACAAAGGGCGTTCCCGTCCAGCGGCCTCCCCAGCGGATGGATTTGGGTGCCAAGGGGAACTCGAAGCCCGGATAGTGGTGATCGTTGGCATAATTGCCGATCGCCACCCCGGTATATCGGCCAGTAGGACTCAAGGGCGGGGCTGCCACCATTCCCCCAGCCACAGGCAGAATATCCTGCTCCCGTAGGGTGGTGAGGCCAATGAGTCGCCGACTTTCGCGGTAGTAGGGATGCAGGGCGTAAGCGCCGCCCCCCAGATGGTTCGGCAGGGTCGGGAAGCTGTCGGTGGCCAACCCATAGCGCCGCCCCAAGTGGCGTTGGATATAGCAGGCAAAATCTTGGCTGTGCCAGCGAGCTTCTTGTAAAACGGCCCGTTTGGCAGTAGCAGACTGCACCAATCGCCCAAGGTTGACCCCGTAGTCATTCCCCTGCTGCGGCCAATTGAGCATGAAGCGATCGCCCGGCAGGCGGCCATAGTTCAAAAAGTGTTCCGGATCGTAGCCGTCCCATGCCCCCTCAAACTTGCACTCATCCCACAGGGGAGAAGGCGGAATGTCCGGTGCGGTTTCCCCCTCGCCGTAATCTTGCAGGATCACCACCCAAGTGGGGGCTTGCACCGGATACGTATCGGTTAGGGTATTGGCAGCCACGGGGGCGGACGGTTCACCCGTTTCGGCTTGCCACTCCCAGCCCCAACGGTGGGGAATTTCCCCCAAGGCCAAGAGGTCTCCGAGTTCGGTGGCATCAATTGTCATAGTTGCCCGCACCGTCAACGTGGTAAATTCTACTCCGGTCACGCGATCGCCCTGACGCAGCACCGCTTGGGGTGCTTGCCCTGAGATCCATCTGAGATGGGGAGTTGCCTTCACCCAATCCGCGAATAGAGCTGCGGCCACCGTTGGCTCAAAGGTAAAGAAACTCACCCAAGCGTGATCCAAGCCGTGGGGCTGCCGCCGCGCAATGTCCTGCAGAAACTCCCCCCACAGACCCGTTTGCCATGCCCGTAGCTCATTCCCATCCGGTGCCACAACTCCGGCACTGCTGAGCATCCCCCCCAGCCACGGCTCCTCGCTCACCAGCAGCGTATTCACACCACACCGTGCCGCCGTTAGGGCCGCTGCAACCCCGCTCGTGCCGCCCCCCACCACAAGAATTTCAGTCTGGATTGTCTCTGGCATCTCGGGATGTTGCAAAAAGTGAAACCACAATTGTATGCCGCCATTGCTTGTTTAGGCTAGGGAGTAGCCCAACCCTTAGGACGGATCCAATGTCTGCGCCACTAAAGCTGACCCTCGCCCTTGCGGCTGTATTTAGTCTAGGACTGAGTTTACTGGGGCGATCGCACCCCCAAGGAAATACCATCATGATCCAACCTGCTCAGAGTCAACCCAGTTGGGGCATTGAGCCGCCGCCTTCTGAACCTGCCCCACCACCGGCCACTATCCCTACGGCCTACGATCGCTACCGCCAAGTGATTGAGCAAACCCGCCGTATGATCCACAACCCCGAAGCCCAACGTTTGGCACAGCAGTACGGCCTCAACATCCTCGATGTGACGTGGGAAGATACCGGTCGCTATCACAACTCAGCGGTAGGCCCCAACATCAGCGACATGACCATTCAAATCCAACAGTATAACCCCCGCACTAAAACCTACGAACTCAGCCTCATGCCGGTAATTCGCTTCCCCAATTTTAGCGATCGCACCGCCGACATTCCCCTTGAGCGCTTTTTTATCCTTGTGGGTAATGAAAAAGGTAAAGAACTCCAGCGGGTGAGCCTCAAAGAGTTCTTAGGAAATTTCCGCAACTACTTACACAACCCGCGCTCGTGGGCCGGAAATCGGCGTTCACTGCTTGCCCCCCGCGACAGCCACGTCCTTGTCAGTGCCCAAGCCTGCTTCTTGCCCATTCCCAGCCAAGGGGATGCCACGTTTAACCCGGTCCTGTTTAATTACCAAAGCTATGAGAAAAATCCGGCGGTCTTAGCCATTCTCGTTACCCGCCAAGGCACCAGTGCCACAATTATTGATAACAAGCGGGATGCCTTTGAAGCGGGAATGACGTGGGGGCAGCGGCTCTTCTTCAACAAAAATGGCGATCGCGCCAGCTTAGTCGGTCAGCGAGCCAGCGACTTTGGCGTTAGTAGCGGCAGCGGTGAGATCACCTCCGCCCAAGCAGAAGCGGCTGGCATGAACATGGTCATGCTCATTCAAGTGCCCCTCAAGCAAACACCACGGCCACGCAAGCCGATGTCCGTATTCCCTGCCCCCACGGCTGTCTTTGAGGCGGCTCCCTCCGCGGATCAGCGCTCTAATGTTGAGGCCGCCGTGATTAGCTACGGCAAAGTGGAAGGCCCCTTTACCGAAATTGATAACCTGCCCATCGAACGGGATCCGCGCTTTCCGGTGCGCGTGACGGTGCAGTTCTACAAAGCCACCGATAACGGTGTTGTCTCCGCCGCCGATATGCGCCACGTTAACGATCAGATTGCCAAAGTCTATAGTAATGCCGACTATGTTGGCAGCCTAGTCATTGATGGTGATACAGGCCGACCGACAGAATACACCGGCAGTAAGCAGGAACCCCCCGGCTGGTGGGATGATTTTTGGCAACGCCATCAACAAAATACCGGTCAAAGCCGTGAAGAAGCCCTTGCAATGCTGCGCCGCCTCCGGGGAGAACATTGGATGCCCCGCTCTCAAGCAGAACTAGAGCAAGCCCTCAAGGCCTTGACCCAGCCCTAGATCACTAGCCCCTCCCCCACCTTAGGAGAGGGGTTAGGGCAGAAACGGCTTGTGCTTTAGAGGACGGCAATAATACTTGTTTAATATCACGAAGTTCAGGGGTGTGCCCGGGTAACGCCAAGGTACAACTCCCCTACTTTGGGATCATTGAGCAGGTCAGTACCAAGGCCCTCGTAGCGATCTTTACCCATTTCAAGCACGTAACCGCGATCGCTCATGGCCAAAGCCTTACGGGCATTTTGCTCCACCAAAATAATTGCCGTACCTTGGGCATTAATCTCCTTGATTTTGGCAAACACATCCGTGACCAGCGCCGGGGAAAGTGCCGCCGAGGGTTCATCCAGAATCAGAATGCGTGGGTTGAGCATCATCGCCCGCCCCATGGCCAGCATTTGCCGCTCGCCGCCTGAGAGGGTACCCGCCCGCTGTTGACGGCGTTCCCACAACCGCGGAAAAGTATCATAGACCCGCCGCTTGAGGGATTGAATGTCCCCGACAGTGATGAAGGCTCCCATTTCAAGGTTTTCTTCTACCGTGAGGGTACGGAACACATTGGCAATTTGCGGCACGTAGCCAATGCCCCTTTTGACCACTTGATTGGGGCGCAAGTAGGTCATATCTTCCCCCTCAAGGGTAATGGTGCCGCGACGCGGCGTGAGCAGCCCCGCTATGGTTTTGGCGAGGGTGGATTTCCCCGCGCCGTTGGGGCCAATGAGCGAGACTAGCTCGCCCGCTTCAAGGCGAATGTTGACCCCCCGCAAGATGTCCACATCCGGAATGTAGCCCGCATAGACATCGCAAACCTTTAGCAAGCTCATGGCGAAAGGGCAAGAATCTTACAGCCAACATCTTAGCAATCTATGGTGCGGGTTATACTGAAGGATGCTTCTGCCCAAACATTCTCAAGACTGCAACAGTCCCTCTGTGCCATGCCAAGTTCGCTTTTAGAGACTAGTTGGTGGGTACCCTGCTATGGCCTAGTGGGAGCCACCCTTACCTTACCTTGGGCAACGGGTTACGTGCGACGCACAGGGCCACGACCCGCCGCTTATTTTAATCTACTGATGACACTGGCGGCCTTTGTCCATGGCCTGTTGTTATTCCAACAGACGCGCAATGGCGCTACGGCAACGATTGTCTGGCATTGGCTGCAAGCGCCTGGGCTGGATTTGTCCTTTTCCCTGCTCATCAATAACGTCACCATTGGTGCCATGGAGTTGGTGACGGGTCTGAGCATTCTGGCGCAGATTTTTGCCCTTGGCTATCTCGAAAAAGATTGGGGGATGGCGCGGTTCTTTGCCTTGATGGGCTTTTTTGAGGCCGCCTTAAGCGGCATTGCCCTCAGTAACTCCCTGCTGTTGAGCTATGGCTTGTTGGAGGTGCTCACCCTCTCTACTTACCTGTTGATTGGGTTCTGGTATGCGCAGCCACTGGTGGTGAAAGCAGCGCGGGATGCCTTTTTAACCAAGCGGGTGGGGGATATTCTGCTGCTGATGGGAGTGGTGGCAGTGGGTAGTTTGGCGGGCAGCTATGACTTCCCCGCCCTTTACGACTGGGCAGAAACGGCTCATCTACCAGACGGGTGGGGACTGCTGCTGGGACTGGCCCTCATTGCCGGACCAACGGGTAAATGCGCCCAAGTGCCATTGCACCTATGGCTCGATGAGGCGATGGAAGGGCCAAATCCGGCTTCGATTATGCGCAATTCGGTGGTAGTAGCGGCGGGTGCCTATATCCTGATCAAATTGCAGCCCATCCTCGTGGTTTGCCCGGGGGCGAACGCGGCGCTGATTCTCATTGGGGCGGTCACAGCCATTAGTGAATCGTTGGTGTCCATTGCCCAGATTGATATTAAGCGGGCGTTGTCCCACTCAACAAGTGTGTACTTAGGGCTGGTCTTTATTGGCGTGGGTACCAACTGGACGGATTTTGCCCTGTTTGTGCTGCTGACTCATGCCATTGCCAAAGCACTGCTGTTCATGAGTATTGGCAGTGTCATTATGACCACCAACTGCCAAGATCTCACCGAGTTGGGGGGACTGGGGGGGCGAATGCCGGCCACCAGTTCTGCCTTTGTGATGGGTGGTTTATCGCTGATTGGCCTGCTCCCCTTGGGGGCGTTTTGGTCGTTTTATCGCGGCATCAGCCACTATTGGTTGACGGCTCCTGCCCTTGTGGGGTTGATTCTGGTGGTGAATACCCTCACGGCGGTGAATTTAACGCGGGTCTTTCGGCTGGTGTTTTTAGGGCCAGCCCAACCCAAAACTCGCCGCGCCCCAGAAGTACCTTGGCCGCTGGCGGTTCCCATGGTTACCCTGACGATTTTGAACCTGCTGGTGCCTCTGATCTTGCAGCGACTCCAGTTACTGCCTGCATCTATTAACTGGACGATTGTGGCGCTGTTGGTGATCTCTGGACTGTTTGGGGTGCTCTTGGGCGGCTTTGTGACCCTCAAGCGCAGTTGGACGCGCCCAATCAAGGTGCCGTTGCGCTTTGTCCAGGACCTGCTGGCCTACGATTTTTACATTGAAGAACTCTATCGCTACACGGTGATCTCGGCGGTGCGATCGCTCTCGCAACTGAGTGCTTGGGTGGATCGCCACATTGTAGATCGCATCGTTAATACGACGGGGGCAGCCTCCCTCGTGGGGGGAGAACTGCTGAAGTACAGCGCTACAGGTCAATCCCAAGCGTATTTGCTACTGGTATTTGTGGGGGTAGCCATTCTGGGAGGGGCGATCGCGTGGTTACTGCTGTGATGCCTCTGTTGAGCCTACTGTTGCTGATTCCGTTGCTGGGTGCCCTTGCCCTCAGCCTGCTGCCGCCCGCCAGTGGGGGTCGCGCCTATCGCCGTTTAGCCATGGTGGTGATGGCGATCGCCCTCGTGGCCAGCCTTGCCATTGCCCGTCTGTTTGATCCAAGTCATGGGGCACCCCAACTCAGCGAGGTACTACCCTGGCTAGAACCCTTGGGGCTAAGCTACCGCTTGAGTGTGGATGGCCTCTCGTTGCCCCTAGTAGTGCTCAATAACGGCTTAACTCTCATTGCCCTGTGGGCGACCTCGGTCAACTTGCCGCGCCCGCGCCTCTACTATCCCCTCGTCCTTCTCCTGAATGCAGGAGTGAATGGTGCGTTTCTGGCAGACAACCTGCTGCTGTTTTTCCTGTTTTATGAGCTAGAACTGATTCCCCTATACCTGCTCATTGCCATTTGGGGCGGTGCCCGCCGCAGTTATGCCGCCACTAAGTTCTTAATCTATACGGCTATTTCCGGGGTGCTTTTACTGGCGGGCTTTCTGGGGCTGGTGTGGCAAGCGGGTGCCACGTCCTTTGACTTTGACCCGCATCTTTCCACCCTGTTGCCCCTGACACCACAGTTGATTCTGCTGGGCTTAATTTTGGTGGGGTTTGGTATCAAAATTCCGCTGGTGCCCTTTCATACATGGCTACCGGATGCCCACGTGGAAGCCTCAACCCCAATTTCTGTACTGCTGGCGGGGGTACTGTTGAAGTTGGGCACCTACGGCTTGGTGCGCTTCGGGGTGCAACTGTTTCCGGAGGCGTGGCACGTGCTGGCACCCGTGCTGGCCACTTGGGCGGTGGTGAGTGTGCTTTACGGTTCCCTGATGGCGATCGCCCAAACCGACATGAAAAAAATGGTGGCCTACAGTTCCATTGGCCACATGGGCTTTGTGCTCTTGGCCACGGCAACGGCTACCCCCCTCAGCATTCTGGCGGCCATTGCCCAAATGATTAGCCATGGCTTAATTTCTGCCCTTTTATTTCTGCTGGTGGGGGTCGTCTATGAAAAAACCGGCAGCCGTAACATTGAGACCTTGCGGGGGCTGCTGAACCCAGAGCGGGGGTTACCCCTCATTGGCAGCTTAATGATTGTGGGGGTGATGGCCAGTGGCGGTATTCCCGGCATGGTGGGCTTTGTGGCTGAATTTTTAATTTTTCGTAGCAGTTTTCTTACCTTTCCGGTGCAAACTCTCCTCTGTTTGGTGGGTACCGGTCTAACGGCGGTCTATTTTCTGCTGCTGGTGAACCGCGTCTTTTTTGGGCGGCTCCCCAACGATCTGACCGAATTGCCGCCCGTTGCTTGGGGCGATCGCCTACCGGGACTGGTCTTGGCCGCGCTAATCTTGATCCTAGGGATTGTGCCCAACTGGCTGATCCACTGGAGCGAGACGACTGTTAGCCTGCTCACCCCTGCTGTTGCCACCCTACCGCTGCTATGACCCCCTTGACCGCTGCCCCCTCGACCCATCAGGCCGAACTGCGCGCTGCCATTGTTGAACGCTTACTCAACGATCAAGCACTTTTGCCCGATAGCCCCACCCACGTCATGGAAGTGGTGGGCATTCTCAAAAGCTACGGTGTTGTGCTCAAAGCCTATGCCGAAAATCTCTGTGACATTAGCGAGCGGCAGTTTTTAGTGCTGTTCCCCTTTTTTAAGTACTTCAACGGTGAAATTACCCTTCCCAAGCTGTTGCGGCACTGGTGGCACGACCGCATTAACTACGAGTACGCAGAATACTGTATGCGGGCCATGATGTGGCATGGGGGCGGTGGCCTTGATGCGTTTTTAGACTCTACAGAATTTCGACAACTGGCGGCCAAGGCCATTACGGCTAAATTACGGCGCAACCCCTTCATGCAATTGGGCAACCGCGTATTTCCGGAATTTTTACTGGAAACGGTGCGGATGCTGTGCTACTACAGCGGCCTCGGCCAATTTTGGAGCGTCATGTACCCCATTTTCCTCACCCTGAGCGATCGCTACGATGCGGGCGAGATTCGCACCATTCCAGAGGTGGTGGATCATATTCGCGCTGGCCTGATTGCCGCAGCAGATCGTCCCATTACCTACAGCGTTTGCCTCGACGGCGAAACCTACGATATTCTGCCCGCTAGTGCTGGCCTCACCTTTTTGCCGGATACGGCCATCCCTTACGTCGAAGCGGTGTTTTTGCGCGGCACCCCCTTCTTTGGCCTAATTTCCTTCAACGCCCAAGCCCAGCAAATTTCCCGCGATCAGGCAGAGTTCGGCTACGGTGCCCTCTTTGCAGATCCTATTCCCACCGGGGCGGCGGGCATTCCCCCCACCCTGCTTATGCAGGATATGCGCCACTACTTACCCCCCTACCTCCAAGAGTTTTATCGCCACCAAGGGCGTGGCGAAGACGACTTGCGGGTAAAAATTTGCCAGACCTTTCAAAAGTCCATGTTTTGCGTCACTACCGCTGCCATCACCGCCTTAGCCCCCTATCCCTGGACAACACGCCAACCTGCCGAGCAGGCCGCCAATCGTGAGTTTTATGAGCAATGGCTAGAGCGACTGGAAACCTCACGCTTGTGGTCAGTACAATCTAGCTAACACCAAGCATTAGCTAACATGCAAGCGTACTGCATTAACGAGTTTTGCCCTCAGCCCTCTAACGTTTTACCACCCCTCAGCAGTCCGGTTACCGACACTTACCGCTGTGGTAGCTGCGGTCAGCCCTTACTACTGAACCAGCGATACATTCCTCTTCAACCAAAAGGGCGAGGGGGCTTTGGCACCACCTATGTTGGCTTAGATACCCAAAACCCTCAACAACAAAAATGTATCATCAAAATCTTAAATTGGCAGATGCAGTTCACTTCAGAAGCTCAAAGGTTGTTTGAGCAGGAAGCAACTGTTTTGCGGCGTATTGGCAGACATCCCCAGATTCCAGCACTTCGGGATTATTTTTCCCTCAGCCCCATGGCCGCGGCCTTTGTGCTAGTTCAGGACTATATTGAAGGGCAAACTCTTGCGGATAGCCTTAACCAACAAGACCATTTTAGCGAAGCCCAAGTTTACCTTTTTCTGGAACAAATGCTAGAGGTTTTGGAGTTTATCCATGGGGAGGGTGTCATTCACCGCGATATTAAACCCGCAAACATCATTCGGTCTCATCCACAGGGATTCCAAAACCATCAATTTTTCCTCATTGATTTCGGTGCAGTCAAAAACCTGATTATCACCCAAATTAAGAATCATTCTTTACTCACCGGCACTCGCATTTACACACCCTACTACGCCCCTCCAGAGCAAATGGAGGGTAGGGTTTCACCAAGTTCTGATCTCTATAGTCTTGCGGTAACCTGTCTTGTAATGTTGACGGGACAGCCCGCCCATTTACTTTACGAACCTCGGGAGCAGATGTGGCAATGGCAAAGATTTGCTAAGGTCAGCCAGTCTCTCAGTAAGATTTTAACCCAAATGCTGGCGCCTGATCCCCAAGAGCGTTATTCCTCTGCGGCTGCCTGTCTTCAGGATCTGCAGCGATCTCAACTCTTTCTGCTAGGGCACCGTGTTGTTGTTGCAGCAGATGGCACAGGTGACTACACTACAATTAGCGCGGCACTTTCACAGGTTCCCGCCTATAGTCGCATTGATGTTAAACCGGGGATTTATAAAGAATCCCTATACATTGAAAAGCCTGTTGAGATTATTGGCCAAGAGAACGCCGATAGTGTACAGCTTTTAGCCGATAGTGATAATTGCATTTATAGCCAAGCTTCTCATGTCAAGGTTTTTGGCCTGACACTTCATAAAACAGACCAGCTTAAGCAATTTAATGTCTGCATTGTTAATGGCGATATTTTACTTGAAAATTGCAATATTATTTCCCATGCACTTGCAAGTGTTGCGATTTATTGGCAAAACACAACAGCCATCTTGCAAAACTGCCGCATTTACCATGGAAATCGAAGTGGTATCTTTGCTTTGAAGGGGGCTAAAGTCATTGTAGAAAACTGCAATATCTATCGAAATTGCCTATCTAAAATTGGTCGTTTTGTTTCTCCTAATATCGATGATCCGGTGGCGGAAATTCTAGCTATCGATCTTCACACGACCTTGATAGTGAAAAACACTGAAATTCATGACAGTTATCAGTCAGGAGTCTATATTTATAATGGTGCAAAAGGTTTAATTAAAAATTGTATTATTTACAGCAATGCTTTATCGGGCATTGCTGCTCTTGATCCGCAAACCCATATTACTATTGAGGAAACACAGATTGTCCGTGGTGAGGAGGTAGGGATTCTAATTACTAATGGTGCCCAAGCGGACATTTTAAGTTGTAATGTACAAGGTAACCAGCGCACAGGTATTCTAGTGTCTGGTTGCGGTACAATGGCCAAAATCAGTGACTGCCAAGTCCATAATGGTAACTACTACGGAATTGTAGTTAGCGATCGCGCCCACGCGAAAATTGAGCGCTCTACGGTCAGTAACAACCGCCAAGTTGGTATTGTTGTGTCAAACCGCGTAACTCACTGTCAAATTGATGAGTGTGAGATTACGGATCAAAACTATGGTATTCGGGTCATTGACACGGCAATTGCTCAAATTAAACACTGTTGCTTTCGCAACAACCTGACCGCCAATATTAACCAAGCGGCAGATACCCAAGTTACAGTTGAGGATATAACCCAATGACGGCTCAAAGTTTGCGGCGCTTGTAGCCTGGTGCAGGCTGAGGACGCAAGGGAGTCACTGGGGCTGCACGGCGGCGGGTCGTACGAGTGGGTAAGGGCACAACCGTGGCTTGGTGCGCCTCACGGGCACTGCGAATCAATAGTGCTGCGATCGCCATACTGGCCATAATTGAGCTACCGCCATAGCTAAACAGAGGAAAGGGCAGCCCTGTGGTGGGCAACAGCCCAGTGGCCACGCCCATATTAATCAGGGCTTGCAGCAGCATGATCACGGTGGCACCGAGGGCAATGAGTTGGACGAGCGGCTCACGACATTGGCGAACCACCCGCAGCCCCAGCCAACCGTAGGCAGCCAACAAGGCCAGCAAAAAGAGACACCCCACGAGACCCATTTCCTCGGCGTAAATAGAGAAAATAAAGTCTGTGTGTTGAATTGGCAAGTAGGAGAGCTTTTGTTGCGACAGCCCGTAACCCGAGCCAACAACGCCACCAGAGGCAATGGCCAGCAGGCTTTGCACCAGTTGATAGCCATCTCCCATGGCATCGGCCCACGGATTCAAGAAGGACATGACCCGCCGCCGCTGATACTCATTGATGCTAATGCTTAATACCGCTAAGCACACCCCACTGAGCGCCGTCAGAGTCAGCGGCATTAGGGGTAAGCCCGCCCCCAAGGCAATAAGCCACAAACTCATGCCACACAGCGCCGTGGTACTCAAATTGGGTTGAATGAGAATCCCGAGGAGGGTGAGGGCAAAGGCACCCAGCCAGAAGCAGCGGGCTTTGAGGTGGAGTCGCCGCCACGCGCTAAAGACCCATGCCGCCTGCAACACCAAAAAAGGCTTCATCAGTTCCGAGGGCTGAAGTTGAAACGGCCCAATACTAATCCAGCGGGTGGCTCCCATCATTGTGCTGCCAACCCCCGGCAACCGCGTTGCCCAAATTAACAGTAAAAACAGAAAAAAGCCCGGAATGGCCAGTTGTAGCGATCGCCGCAGGGGTAACCGGAGAAAGACCTGAAAACCAACCCAGCCCAAGGCCAGCCAGATCAACTGGCGTTTGAAGAAATATAAACCATCCCCCGCCTCCGCTAAACCTACCGGAAAACTGGCAGAAAACAGCACAACTAGGCCCAAACCCAACCACACAAGGGTCAGCCAGTGCAATAACCGTGCCTCTAGGGTCCAATCCTTAACGGCGCGATCGCCTAGGGGAAGAAAACGCCACCAACTCACAATGGGATCACCCTCATCGGCACCGTGCCACTACAGGAACAGTTTCTAATCTGGCACAATTATTATGCATCTTTTGTCGTGGACTCAATGCCCGTGAACTCCCTAACCGTGCCCTCCGTTTCGGAATGCTTTCAGCAGTGTCGCTTGGCGCAACGCTGTGCCCTGATCCCGTTTCTGACGGCGGGAGATCCCGATCTGGCAACGACAGCCGCCGCCCTCAAAACGCTAGATCGCCACGGTGCCGACCTGATTGAACTCGGGATGCCCTACTCAGACCCCTTGGCGGATGGCCCGGTGATTCAAGCGGCGGCGACTCGCGCCCTGCAAAAGGGCACCCGCTTAGAGGCGGTTTTAGAAATGACAACGGAGTTACACCGCCACCTCCGCACCCCTTTAATTTTGTTTACCTACTACAACCCTATTTACCATCGCGGTATTTCTCAATTCCTGAAGGCGGTTGCCAACGCGGGCATCAAGGGGCTGGTGATTCCAGACCTCCCCCTCGAAGAAGCTGAACCCATTTTGGCGGAAACCACTGCCCTAGGCTTAGAACTGACCCTGTTGATTGCCCCCACCACCTCACCCGAGCGGATGCGGGCGATCGCCACCGCCTCCCAGGGGTTTATTTACCTTGTGAGCACCACCGGAGTCACCGGTATGCGCCAAGAAATGGCCACTCGGGTGCAAGAGTTGCTCCACACCCTGCGCCAAATCACGCCTAAACCCATTGGCGTGGGCTTTGGCATCTCCAGCCCTGCACAGGCTCGCCAAGTCAAAGACTGGGGAGCAGACGCGACCATTGTCGGCAGTGCCTTTGTCAAGCGCCTCAGCGAACCGGATCAGGGGGTTGAGGCCGTAGCCAGCTTTTGTCAGGACCTACGGACAGCCCTTGACACGCCCTAAGGACGTACCGTCAGGCTAAAGTAAATGCCATCGGACTGTAAACTATCCACTTGACCGGGTAGGTTGAGGAGGGGGGCGGCATACTCTAGCTTGAGATCCAAGTTGGGGGTTGGTTGTACCAGCAGCCCCATCCCTAGACCGGCAATCACATTATTGGGCACCGCGCCCGCCGGATTACTGGTATTGTTCCAGACCCAACCGAGATCAAAGAGCGGTCCAATCGAAATAATCGGGCGGCGGTTGGCTGTACGCATCACCGGAAAGCGCGCTTCCCCCGAAAACCGCACGCCATTATCGCCAGAGAGCGCATTGGTAGAGTAACCGCGCACCGAGAGGCCACCCCCAATGACAAACTGGTGGAACGGCAGCAGGTTATTGGGGGTTAACTGCACATCGGTGCGTAAGACCAAGAAATTATCCCCCCACAAGCGCTGTAACCGCTGGCCTTGACCCAGCCAACTAAAGAAGTTGCCGTCGGGAATTGGGCCCGGGTTTTCAGTCGCACCAAAAATAGGTACGCCAAAGTTAAACTGGGAGCGCAAGACCCATGCCCCTTGTGGATCGCGGCGAATATACTCTTGCGATAGTTCAAACACCCGTGAGGCATTGTAACCCGTGGCATCAGAGCCAATAGAGAGGGGAGTGGGCACCCCGGCCACAAAGGTTTGGCCAGACTGCATCAAGAAGCCCACCCCAAAGGCCAGTTCTTCCTGTACTGTGCGAATCACCGGCTGGCGAAAACTGGCTTGATAAATCGAGGACTCACTGCGGATATTGAAGGCGGCAAGGGCGGGGGGTTGGGTAATTTCGCTGTCCGCCTGTACCGTGCGAATGGAAAAGGTGCCGTTCATGGCATTGAGGGGGATACTGTAGCCAAATTCGGCGGTGTTTGACGCGCCCCAATCAAACGTTCCCAGATTATTGCCAATGGCATAGGAGCCGTAGATGCTATCCCCACGACCACTGAGGTTGTTGTAGCCCAAAAAGGCGGTGGCACGGTTGGGGGCGATCGCTGGTGGCGTAATGTTATCTAGGCCAAAGGCAGCGTTAAACCAGCGGGCAGGCACCACCCGCACCACTAAGATGCTACTTTCAGGGGTACTGCCGGGCCGCAAGCTGGCAGAAAGGTTCAGAAAGAGCGGATCCACCCGCAGCAGCCGCAACTGCTCTTCCAGTTTGTTGGAATTCAGGGGTACCCCTGCCCCCAGTTCAATACGGCTGCGGATATACCGCTGCAAAATCCCCTTATTGCCCTCAATTTGAATCTCTTCTAGGCGGCCTTCCAGCACCTGAATTTTAATCACACCATCGGCAGCCACTTGCTCTGTTAACACCGCTCGTGATGTTAAATACCCCCCATCCAAATAGAGTTTAGTAATGGCATCGGTGGCCGCCTGTAACTCCTCTAGGGTGACTTGCCGTCCCTCAAGGGGCGTGATAATGGGGTCTAATTCTGCAGGGCCAAAAATTGTACTCCCTTCCACAACAATTTCTTTGACTGGAATGAGCACTGCACTGCTCCCCGGACTCGGGGGCGTGACTGGAGTCGGGGGCGACTGTAAGACCTCAGGAGGTGTAGTGGGTAAAGGCGGCGGATCCGGTAGGGGCGGCTGAAGTTCTAATTGGGTGGGATTGGTCAGCGGCACAGAGGCAACCGCAGCAGGTGCCAACCCGTGGCCTAGGCTCCACAGCAGGGATGCGGCAACCGACGGACTAATTTGCAGCCATAAAACTTTTTTCACGTCCTCAACCCCACCTTAAGTTTCATCAATAAATAGCCCTAGCGTCGATCCATGTTAGGCTGATAGGTCACTTTTATAAGTTTCTAAAGTTACTCGAAATGGTGTGAGGAGAGCATATGCTACCGAATATGCCTTGACATTCTAACGGATGATTCGTCAATGGCCAAGTAACTATGCGCAAACTACGGTATCAGCGGTTACGCTGGCGGCGCTGCCACCACAGGGGTACCACCGTTAGGAGCATCAACCCTAAACTGGCTGCCAGCAGAGGCAGTAGGTCTCCCGTGGTCAGTAGGGTGTCACCGGCAGCACCAAACCAAGCGTAGGTGACAATGCTGGGAATTAGCCCAATAAATGTGGCGGCAGCATAGGTGGGGAAGGGAATGGTTGTCAAGCCAAAGCCGAAGTTCACAATGCTAAAGGGGGAAAAGGGGGCAAGGCGCACCGCTAAAATGAACCAAAAGGGTTGGGCAGCCACCGATTGCTCTAGGGCGTGCAGCCACCAATGGTGAGCCATCCGCTGTTGTAACCAGTCGTAAGCGCAGTAGCGAGCCACTAAAAAGGCCAGAATGGCACCAAGGGTAGCTCCCAACAGCGCCCAGACACTGCCCCACACCCAGCCAAAGAGTGCCCCTGCCACCATCGGAAAAAAGGTTCCGGGTACGCCCACAGCCGTGGCTACAGCAAACAGGAGCACATAGCCAACAACGGCGTAGGCACCCCAACTGCGAATGAGCGTCACAAGGGCACGATAGTCAAGCCAGCCCCCCACGGCCACCCACCCCAATCCCACGAGGGCGATCGCCCCCAGTAACCAGAGCGCAGGGGAGTTAAACCGAGGGTAGGGCATTTTCGACAGTGCTTTCCTCAGGGGGGAGCAACGCGGTCTCGTCAATGGCCAAATCAAACCAGAAGGTACTGCCGACCCCCACCTCACTAATCAGGTGAATTTGGGTATTGTGCTTATGGATAATATCCTGCACAATCGCCAGCCCCAAACCGGTGCCCTCCAAGGTGTGGACGCGGTTTTCCACTCGGAAAAAGCGCTCAAAGATGCGGGGTTGATCTTCGGGCGCAATGCCCATGCCGGTGTCCGACACTTCAATGCGCACCCGCTCCTGCTCAGGGTCATTAGGCGGGTGCCACACATAGGCTCGGATAGTGACCCGCCCGCCCTCGGGGGTAAATTTCAGGGCATTGCCCACCAAATTGGTCAAGGCACCAATGAGTAAATCGTAGTTCCCCCACACCGGTGGCAGTGGGGTGTCAATATCGGCAGAGAGGGCAATTGACTTGTTGGCCGCGTTCAGTTGGTAGGTGCGCAGGACTTGCTCAATCACATCTGCGATGGGCACGGCCCCAAACTGGTAGGGGCGACCGGACTCGAGCCGCGAAATATCTAAAAAGTCATTGACTAGGCGGGTGAGGCGATCGGTTTCATGGTTGGCGGTGGCCAGAAACTCTTGCTGCTTTTCGTCACTAAGCTTCCTACCATATTCTTGGATGGTTTCAATGATTGATTTAATATTGAATAGAGGGGTGCGTAACTCGTGGGAGACATTGCTAATAAGCTGTGCCTTGGCCTCGTTTAGCTCCACTTCGCGGGTAATATCTTGGATGGTAATGGCAATCCCCTTGGGTTTTTCCCGCTGCAAATCCATCACCGTCGTCAGCAGAATACGCACCGATCGCGGGCTAGGTTCCTGCAGGGTCACCCGAAACTCTCCCCCTTCTGACTGACCGGAGGAGGCCTTAAATAGTGGGCAGGTGAGTTTTTCGCACACGGGTGCCGGAAAACAGGTTAAGGCACTTTGGCCGATGACATTCATGCCCTCCCAGTTAAATAACCGCTGCGCTGTTGGGTTGACCAAAATAATCCGCATATCGGTGTCAAGGAGAATGGCACCATCGGCAATGGTCGAGACAAGGGTGTCGAGTTTGGCTTTTTCGGCTTGGAGTTCCTCTATATTTTGGGCTTCGTAGGAGGCTAGGCGCTCGGCCATATCGTTAAAGCTGGTAATCAGTTCCCCTAGTTCACCGCCAAAGGGCAGGTTAATCCGCTGCCTAAAGTTACCCGCCGCAATGTTTTTGACCCCCTGAACCAGTTCTTTGATGGGTTGAGTAATGGTCAGGGCATTAAATACACCCCCTAAAATCACCATGATCCAAAGGGAGACAAACACGGCAATCGTGAGATCCCGGGTGAGGTTGGCAGAGGCAATGAAGGTTTGGTTGGGGTTGATGCCGATCGCCACCACCCCCAAGTTCTTGTTGTTATGGCGCAGGGGCACAAAGACATCCGCCACAAGGCCATCGGGGGTTTGGTGCTGGCGCACCAGCGGCTCTTGGTGTTCGTGATAGCTGTCCGGCAGTTGCATACGGCGGCGCAGCGTGAGGGCGCTTTCCACTTGGGGGGCCGAGTAGGGTAGGCCGTAGTAGATTTCCCCCTCCGGATCCGCGTAAAGAATGTAGCGAATGCTGGTACTGCGTTCGTAAAACTTACGGGAAAATTCGGCAACAGCGGTGGTATCCCCTTGCGCCACTAGGGGGGCCACCTCAGCCGCTAGCAGCAACCCCAGATCGCGGCCATAGCGGGTGTCATTGAGGTGGGCATTGGTTTGAATGGTGTTCACGGCCCAAAAGGTGAGGGCGCTCATGATAATGGAGACCACAAGGGTGGCGGTGGCCATGAGGCGGGTTTGAATCTTAAATTCTGACCACCAGCGGGCGATCGCCCGCAAGCCTTCTGTTTTGTCCTCCTGTGCCGTTCGTTTCAAAACCACCATGCTGCCTAAAAAAGTACAAAAAATTTTCTTTGATTGTACGAGATTCTTCTTATATTTTGGCATCTGCGACGGGTTCTAAGCGGGCAAATTCCTCAATGCGGCGGGTGTAGCGGTGGAGCATTTGCTCATTCCAAGCGGCATCTTGGCTGTTGACGTAAAGATGCACTAGGGGTTCACTGGCATCGGGCAACACCAGTACCCAGTTGTGGGTGTTTGGGTCGCCAATTTTAACCCCATCAATGAGGTTGAGGTGCGATCGCGGGTGGGTTTCCACTAAATGGCGCATGAGGGAGCCTTTGGCAATCCACGGGCAGCGAAGGGTGCGATGGTGGTAGTGCACCGTGGGTAACTCTTGGCGGATGGCGGTTAGGGGTTTGCCAATGAGCGCCAGCATTTCAATGAGCGTGGCAATGGTAAACATGGCATCAAACCCCGGATGCAACTGGGGAAAAATAAAGCCCGTTTCGGCGGCACCGCCAAGGACAACGCCGCTGTAGTGCTGGCAGGCTTCCATCAAATCCGTTGGATTGGTGCGGGTGCGCAGAATGTGCCCCCCCTGCTGCTGGGCAATGGTTTCCACGGCACTAGAGGTGGTCACGGGTACCGCCACCGTGCTGCCCGGATGGGTCAGCAGCACAAGGTAGGTCATCAGCGCCGTTAGCTCCTGATCGCTGACGACGCGGCCACTGTTATCCACAAGGGTGAGCCGCTCGCCATTGGCGGAGACCTGCACCCCCAAGCTGGCGGACAAGGCCGTCACCACTTGCCCCAATTCCCGCAGCAGGCGTTGGCGCTCTAGGATATTCAGGGGGGTTGGGTGCAAGGTGGCATTCAAGACCACGGCATCACAACCAAATTTGTTGAGGATTTGCGGTAGGACAACACCGGACACGGCGTAGGCGTAGTCAATGACAATTTTGGCCGGGTTGCCGTAAAAGAGTTGGGTATTGAGCCATTTTTCAAAGCCCTGGGCGTAGGCGGCCACACTGTTGTTGGGCTGGCTCATGGTACCCACATCGCTGAGGATGGCGCGGCGAATATCTTCGCGGAAGTAGGCGGTTTCAATTTGCCGTTCGCGGGCACGGCTGAGGTTAATGCCCTTGTGGTCAAAAAACTCAATCAGGAGTTGATCGGCGCGATCGGGGTGGCTGCGGACGTGAATGCCACCACTGACCGAGAGGGTTTGAGCGGCAAAGCGGGCAATGGGCAGGGCGATCGCCTCTAGGTTCAACACATGAATGCCCACCGACATCAGCCCCGACATGAGGGCGTGCGCCACCATGCGCGAAACACTGCGCTGATCGCGAGACACCAAAACACTGGTTCCGGGTTCAAGGGTAGAGGCATAGGCTGCCGCTAAGCGGACGGCAAACTCCGGCGTAATATCAACATTAGCCACCCCAGCCACTCCCCGCTGCCCAAACAGATAGCGCTGGCCGGTGGTACCCCAAATTAAACTGTCGTTGACAATGGCACCCGGCTCCACCCGCTTGCCCGGCCACAACCGCACCCCCTGACTTAAACTGGCCTCTTCGCCAATAACGCAGCGGGTACCGACAATAACCCCTTCCTGAAGGCTAACGTGGCGATCGACATGGACTTGGCGACCCAGGATACAGTGTTCCAGTTGGCTGTCATCGCCAATGAAGGCGCCATTCCAAGCCACCACTGCCCGCAGTTGCGCCCCATTACTCACAATCACGTTATCCCCCAAGACCGTGCCCGCCCCAAGGGTCACGCCGCTGCCAAGGCGACAGTTATTGCCTAGGACCACGGGCGCTTGTAACTCTAGATCCGGCGGTAAACTGGTGTTCCGCCCCACCCAAACCCGGGGCTGTACCTCAGTGCCTTGAATATCAAGCTGTACCCGACCATACAGAACATCCTGCTGCACCTGCTGATAGGTTTGGAGGCTACCCACATCGCACCAGTAGGCATCGGTAATGTAGCCGTACATGGGCACATCGGCCTGCAGCAACAGCGGGAACAGATCCCGGGAAAAATCCCGCTCCATCCCAGCGTTGAGGTAGTCCATCACGGCTGGGTTCAGCAGATACATGCCGGTGTTGACCGTATCGGTAAACACTTCCCCCGCGGAGGGTTTTTCTAAAAAGCGACGAATTCGCCCCTCGCTGTCGGTAAAGACAATGCCAAATTCCTTCGGGTTGGGCACCCGCGCCAAAATTAACGTGACCGGAGCGCCGTGGTGCTGGTGAAAGCGGATGGCCTCGCTCAGGTTAACATCGGTAATGCTATCGCCACTGACCACTAGGAAGGGATCCGCCAACAGGTGGGCAATATTTTTAACCGAGCCTGCGGTACCAAGGGGCTGTTCCTCCTCCACCACGTAGCTGAGGTGTACGCCAAACTCGGCACCATCGCCAAAATAGTCCCGCACCACATCCGGAAGATAGTGCAGCGTCATCACAACATCGTCAAGGCCGTGGTAGCGCAACAGATTGAGAATATGCTCGGCAATGGGGCGATTCACCACCGGCACCATTGGCTTGGGTAAATCGCAGGTGAGGGGACGCAGCCGTGTGCCACTGCCTCCAGCCATGAGGACGACCCGCACACTTCACCTCCTTTTGCGTGTTGTGAGATGCCACCCTAATGTTCAGTGTATGGGATGCCACAGTGATAAAGTGACAGTGTTACCCTTTATCTTTTGCCACCGCTGTGCGTATGGCCATGCTGAAAACGCGAACTGCCAATTACCAAGCCTTTGACCGTACGGTCGGTCAGCAGGGACGGGTGCTAGTTTTTTTGTTTGTGATGACGGCGTTCCTCTTTGGTGGCATTGGCAGCCGTCTTGGCTATTTGCAGTTGGTTGAAGGCGATCGCAATCGCCAAATGGCCGATGAAAATCGCATTCGCTTAATTCCCAAGCCGCCGGAGCGGGGCAAAATTTTAGATCGCAAAGGGCGGATTTTAGCGGGGAATACGTTTTCCTACTCCGTGTTCCTATGGCCATTGGCGGCTAAAAAGCCCGAGTGGCCACAAACCGTGCAACTGCTCTCAAAAATTCTTAACATTCCCACCGCCGAAATTCAGCAGCGGGTCGAGCAGGCGGGGGTGAACTCGCCCTCCCTCATCCGCATTGCCCAGGGCATTAGCCAAGCGCAAATTGTTGCCCTTGAGGAACACCGGAGTTTTCTCAGTGGCGTGGAGGTGGATCGGGAGGCGCTGCGCTTTTATCCCCACGGTGAAATTGGTGCCCACATTCTGGGCTACATTGGCGAACTAAACGAGGAGGAACTGGCGGCCCGCCGTGACCAAGGGTATCGCCTCGGGGATGTCATGGGCAAAATGGGGGTGGAAGCCACCTATGAATCCACGCTGCGGGGAACATGGGGTGGGCAGCAGGTGGAGGTGGATGGCCAAGGTAAGGTCATTCGCATTTTGGGTCAAAAGGTGGCCCGTCCGGGCAATGACATTACCCTCTCGATTGATCTGGATCTGCAAAAAGCCGCCGAGGCGGCCTTAGGCACCCGTAACGGCGCGATCGTGGCGATGGATCCTCGCGATGGAGCCATTCTGGCTTTAGCCAGCTATCCGGCCTTTGATCCCAACTGGTTTGCGCGGCGCATGACCCAAGCCCAGTGGGATGAACTGCAACGGCGCCAATTTCCCTTTGTCAACCGTGCGTTGCAGGGGTTTCCGCCCGCCAGCACCTTTAAGATCGTGACCGCAGTCGCGGGATTAGAATCCGGCAAGTTTAGCCCGGATACGGTACTGATGACCTATCCGGCGCTCTATACGGGCGGCTTTGCCTTTCACGATTGGAACCGCGCCGGGTTTGGCCCCCAAGGCTTTGCCGGGGCATTGGCCTGGAGTAGTAATACGTTTTTTGGTCAGGTGGCGCGGCGGATTGGTCCTGAAACTCTAGTGGAGTGGGCACGCCGTTTTGGCATGGGGTCAAAGACGGGCATTGATCTCCCCGGGGAGGCTCCCGGATTTGTGCCGGATCCCCAGTGGAAACAGGAGACGTTTGATGAAGGCTGGTACGATGGCGACTCTTTAATTGTCTCGATTGGTCAGGGGGCGCTACAGGTAAGTCCGCTGCAAGCGGCGGTGATGTTTGCCGTCCCTGCGAACGGTGGCTATAAGGTTCGCCCCCACCTGATTCGCTCCGATAACCCGGATCGCTGGCGGCAGTCCCTCAACTTAAAGCCCTCGACGGTCAGGGTGGTGCGGCAAGGGTTGCGTCAGGTGGTCACCAATGGTACTGGCGGTGCCTTAAATGTGCCCGAGGTGGCGATCGCCGGTAAAAGTGGGACGGGCGAAGACCCACCCCGACCCCATCACACGTGGTTTGGTGGCTATGCACCGGCGGAGAACCCCGAAATTGTGGTTGTGGCCTTTGCCGAAAATTCTGGCGGTGGCGGTGGCTCGGTTTGCGGCCCGATGGTGCTCAAGGTCATCCAAGCCTATATGCAAATTCGCAATCGCTAGCCGTGGTGTTGCTCTGGTTAAGCCATCGAGCTAGCATAGCCTTGTCGGTTGTGCCGTTGAACCAGCGTGTACCCACAGTTGCTCTCACGATGAAACAGGTACTCACTGTCCGCCGATTCTGGGCGGGTCTGCTGGCTGCTAGCGGGGCGATCGCGCCATTGCAACCGCTTTGCGCCAATGGTAACGCTGCCTTACCTACCGCCGTGGCCGCGGCGATCGCCATGCCCGTGGCCACCAACCGCGTCGTTTTCAGTGAATCCCCCTCAGAGGAGGGGCTGACGGTACCCAGCCTATGGTGGGCCGTACAACAGTTTGGTGGCACAGCCGTACAGCGCTGGCAAGCCTATCCCGCTGAAGTGGGGGTTGGTGGCCGGGTTGATCTGTTTATTGCCCCCAGCGTTTGGGGGCGGATGTCCTACCTGCAACGGTTTGCCCTCGTCAATCAGTTGGGCAACGCCAGTCGTAGCTTTGGCTATAACCTGATCCTGCGCGATCGCCGCGATGTCATCTACGGTGCCTACACCTGCCGTTTTGATGCCGTAGCAGCCCAATACCTGCCCCAAGCCATCGATGCCACGGGCGCAGCCGTACCCCTCTTTTTACCCCAGACAGAACTCGACTGTAGCGTTTGGATTAACCCCAACATTCCAGTAAGTTTGCTCTAAGCCCTAGGCTGTCCCTAGGGGTTGATTTTCAGCACGATGGGCTATAATAGTTAAACTACGCGGATGTGGCGGAATTGGTATACGCGCACGTTTGAGGGGCGTGTGGCTTTGCCTTGCGAGTTCGAGTCTCGCCATCCGCATCACCCCACAAGACAACCGGCAAAAAAAGCGGCTGACCCCTAAGGAGCCAGCCCGTTGCTTACTTGGGAACGCGCGCTAGACAGTAGAAAGCGGTTAGAAACAGGATTAGCTATGCACCACGAGTTTGACATTGGCATTCTGAAGGCCGGGGCGCTTCACCTCTGCCAAGGTTTTGTTAATGGCATACTTTTGATTAATGGAGTTAATTAGCTCTGTTTGGTTGTGCTTTTTGGCAACCCCCCACAGATCGGCAATCAAATCAAAAGTACCATCGGCATTCCGGGACCAGCCCAGATCGTACTCGCCATCAAGCACAGCAACAATGTCAGAGCGAACTCGCTGGCCATTGTAGCCACGCACATCCGCATCGGTTTTTACCGTAATACCCAAATCCCGTAGCGATGCTTTGAGGATTTCTGCATCGGAGATTTTGGTGCGCAGAGTGCTGAAGTGAGACATAGTTGGATTTCCTCCAGATTGAGACAAAAACAAAAGAGACATTGGACTGAATGACCCACAATTTATGGCGAACCAAACCCTTGTGGTGGGGTCTTTCTTCTATCCGCAGACAGAAGGAAGCTTGTTAAAACTCCAGTCGCTGGTACTCAGCCACTGAAGCCGCCGCTGGGCGAGCACGTTGCCGTGCCCAGTCCCGCAGTGCGGTTACCTGCTCGTGCATCGTCTTGGAAAGGGGTTGGGTTGCACGACTCGCGGCAATAATATCGAGTTGGGTAAACTCACGTCCTTGGGCAAAGGCCTCGTACATGGCTGCCACAATGGCCTGCTCAATTTCGGCGCCGGAAAACCCATCACAAATGTTGGCCAACTGCTCTAGGTCAAAGCGGTCAATGTCCCGCCGCCGCTTGGCCAAGTGAATGCGGAAAATCTCTTGCCGCTCTTCGGCATTGGGCAGATCAACAAAGAAAATTTCATCAAACCGCCCTTTGCGCAAAAACTCTCCCGGTAAGCGCTCGACCCGGTTTGCCGTTGCCAGCACAAAAACGGGGGAGGCTTTCTCCTGCATCCACGTAAGGAAAGAGCCAAAAATACGGCTCGAGGTGCCCCCGTCTGAATCCGAGGAACCGGCTCCACCGGCAAAGGCTTTATCCATTTCGTCAATAAAGAGGATGGCCGGTGAAATGGACTCGGCAGTTTTGAGGGCGTTGCGCAGATTGGCCTCCGAACGCCCCACCATCGAGCCATCATAAACCCGCCCCATGTCGAGGCGCAGCAGGGGTAAGCCCCACAGACGGGAGGTGGTCTTGGCAATCAGGGATTTACCGCAGCCGGGCACACCAAGGATGAGCATCCCCTTCGGCTGGGGCAGGCCGTACTCGCGGGCTTTTTCACTAAAGGCGTTGGCCCGCTGCCGTAACCACACCTTGAGTTCTTCGAGGCCGCCCACTGCATCAATGGTTTCATCCACCTCCATGTACTCGAGGATGCCATTGCGGCGAATGAGTTGCTTTTTCTCAGAAAGAATAATATCCACTTCCGCTTCGCTGAGGCGACCCGCCGTGACGGTGGCCTTACGGAATACTTTTTCGGCTTCATCGCGGGTGAGGCCAAGGGTGGCTTTCACCAGCTTTTCCCGCACCTCTGGACTCAGACGGCGGCTGCGCGGATCTAACTGGGCGGCCAAGACCTCGTTGAGTTCGTTGATGCTGGGCAGGGGATAATCCACAACAACGACTTCTTTTTCAAGTTCTACCGGAATTCGCTGGGCGGCCTCCGGCGACATTAAAATAATGGTTTTATTCGTGTTCTTAAAGCTGGCGATCGCGTCGCGCAGTGAACGGGTGACCGGTGGTGAGTCAATAAAGGGGTGTAGGTCTTTGAACACATAAATTCCCGGTTCGCGCTGGTGTACCACCCACTGAATGGCTGCCTCGGGAGACACGGTGTTGTGGTGGCTGTTGTTGCGGGCGTGGCCGTACTCCACCATGCCGTGGGTGACCGTCCAAGTGTAGAACTTACGGGGCACACGACCCTGACTTTGGGACTGGGCGATCGCCGCAATGGCCTGCTCGGCTCGCTCCTCTTCGGAGGTCAGGAGGTAGATTAATGGGTATTGCGCCTGAATTAGGATACTGAGTTCTTCTTGCACGGCAATCACCTCCTTCATTCGATCAAGAGACGTGAACACAAGACGCGATGGCTCGGGTCTTAGCGGGCTGACACCAGTTCAACAGGTAAAGACGGTACATTCAAACCCTCGTCATCAATGACCGTGGGTTGATTGACAAGGGCGGCTAATTCACCCCCCCGCAGCACAAGGGCACTGGCACAGGCAGGACAACTATAGACCCGATGGAGGTTACCGTGCTTTTGCTCAGTGTATTCCGCCAGCACCTCTGGGTGCTCCAGCAAAAACTCTATGGCACGTTCCGCAAGGGTGGACATGGTTTCCTGCTCGACCACCGCAGCAATTTTGAGTTGGCGATGCACGTCGGCGGAGAGATACAATGTAACCTTTTGCTTGTCTTCCATAGGGGTAGGGTGAAGAAACGTACCTAGGTATGTGTGCCAGTGTAGTCAGGCCGTCTCGGGAGTGTCAAGGCAACAGGCCGTCAAAACGGCAATTTTGTAATATTTAGTTACATTTCTGGTTGCAGTCAGGTCTGGGGGGACAATTTACGCTTCCTGCGGCAACAGACTAGAATCAAGAACAGTCTAGAGAGCCGCTGGCCTGCGTTGTCTATGTCGTTTCTTGAATATCTCCATGGGGAACCCCGGCGCGTCATTGTTTTTGACGGGGCAATGGGCACCAACTTGCAGTACCAAAATCTGACAGCGGCGGACTTTGGCGGCAAGGAGTACGAAGGGTGTAACGAATACCTCGTCATTAGTAAGCCAGCGGCGGTGGCCAAGGTGCACCGTGACTTTTTGGCCGCCGGGGCGGATGTGATTGAGACCAATACCTTTGGCTCTTCCTCGGTAGTGTTGAGTGAGTATCAGTTGGGCGATCGCGCCTACGAAATTAGTTACAAAGCCGCCGCCCTAGCAAAATCCGTTGCCGCCGAGTTTAGCACTGCCGCAAAACCTCGCTTTGTCGCTGGTTCAATGGGGCCTGGCACCAAGCTCCCCACCCTTGGCCACATTGACTACGGCACCCTCTATGCCGCCTTTAAGGAGCAGGCAGCCGGTCTATTTGACGGCGGGGTGGATTTATTTATTATTGAAACCTGCCAAGACGTACTGCAAATCAAAGCGGCGCTCAATGGGGTAATGGCGGTGTTTGGCGAGCGGGGGGAGCGCCGCCCCCTGATGGTATCGATCACAATGGAGCAGCAGGGCACAATGCTGGTAGGGTCAGACATTGGTGCGGCCTTAACCATCCTTGAACCCTACCCGATTGATATTTTGGGGTTAAACTGCGCCACCGGTCCAGACCTGATGACCGAGCATATTCGCTACCTAGCGGCCCACTCCCCCTTTGTGGTCTCCTGCATTCCCAATGCCGGGTTGCCGGAAAATGTTGGCGGCCACGCCCACTATAAGCTGACGCCCATGGAGTTGCGCTTGGCGCTGACCCGATTTGTGGAAGATTTAGGGGTGCAAGTGATTGGCGGCTGCTGCGGCACCCGTCCGGATCATATTGCCGCCCTTGCCGAGATTGCCGCCACCCTCAGACCCAAACCCCGCACGCCCCAGCGAATTCCGGCGGCGGCTTCCCTTTACAGTCCTCAGCCCTACGACCAGGACAATTCCTTCCTAATTATTGGGGAGCGCCTCAATGCCAGTGGGTCCAAAAAATGCCGTGAATTACTCAATGCCGAAGACTGGGATGGCCTAGTCGCCCTAGGCCGCGAGCAGGTGCGCGAAGGTGCCCACATTTTGGATGTGAATGTGGACTACGTGGGCCGCGATGGGGTGCGCGATATGCACGAGCTAGTCTCCCGCTTGGTGACCAATGTAACGCTGCCCCTGATGCTGGACTCGACGGAGTGGCAAAAGATGGAGGCGGGGCTAAAGGTGGCCGGGGGCAAGTGCTTGCTCAACTCCACCAATTTTGAGGATGGGGAGCCACGCTTTTACAAGGTGCTGGAGTTGGCCAAAACCTACGGTGCTGGGGTGGTGGTAGGCACCATTGATGAAGAGGGGATGGCCCGCACCGCCGCGAAAAAGTTTGCCATTGCCAAGCGCGCCTACGAGGCCGCGGTGGCCTACGGCATTCCCCCCTACGAACTGTTCTTTGACCCCTTAGCGCTGCCAATTTCCACCGGCATTGAGGAGGATCGTGGCAACGGCAAGGCTACGATTGAGGCGATTCGCCAAATTCGGGCGGAATTGCCCGGCTGCCATATTCTGTTGGGGGTGTCGAATATCTCCTTTGGCCTGAACCCAGCGGCGCGGCAAGTTCTGAATTCGATGTTTTTGCACGAGGCCATCCAGGCGGGGATGGATGCCGCCATTGTCAGTGCCGCCAAAATTCTGCCCCTAGCAAAAATTGCCCCCGAGGATCAGCAGTTGTGTCGCGAACTCATTTACGACCAGCGGCGCTTTGAGGGCGAGATTTGCGTCTATGACCCGTTGGCGGAGCTAACCCAGCGCTTTGCCGGTAAAACCACCAAAACGGATCGCACCCAGGTGGCCAACCTGCCGATTGAGGAGCGCTTAAAACGCCATATTATCGATGGCGATCGCCAAGGGTTAGAGGAGACCTTGGCCAAAGCCCTCGAAACCTACGCGCCCCTAGACATTATCAATCGGTTTTTGCTAGACGGCATGAAAGTGGTGGGGGAACTATTTGGCTCCGGCCAGATGCAACTGCCCTTTGTGCTGCAATCGGCGGAAACCATGAAGGCGGCGGTGGCCTACCTTGAACCCTTTATGGAAAAGTCGGAGACCGGCAGCAATGCCAAGGGCACGGTGATTATTGCCACGGTTAAGGGGGATGTCCACGACATTGGCAAAAACCTTGTGGATATTATCCTCACCAACAATGGCTATCGGGTCATTAACTTGGGCATTAAGCAGCCGGTGGAAAACATCATCCAAGCCTACGAAGAACACAAGGCCGACTGCATTGCCATGAGTGGCCTGCTGGTGAAGTCAACGGCCTTCATGAAGGAAAACCTCGAACGCTTTAATGAGCGCGGTATTACGGTGCCGGTGATTTTGGGGGGAGCCGCCCTAACTCCCAAGTTTGTGCAGGAGGATTGTCAGCGGACGTACCACGGCCAAGTGATTTACGGTAAGGATGCCTTTGCAGATCTGCACTTTATGGATCGCCTGATGCCCGCCAAGGCCGCTGGCCGGTGGAGCGATCGCCATGGCTTTTTAGATCAGGAAGCGGCTCCCCCCCCAACGGAACCCACGGCAGCGGATCCGGTTCACACCGACACCCCTGAGACGATCGCCACCCCACCCGCAATTGTAGATACCCGCCCTTCGGAAGCCGTGGCGAGGGATATTCCGCGACCCACGCCACCGTTTTGGGGCATTCGCCACCTCAAAGGGGAGGAGATTCCGCTGCCAGAGGTCTTCGCCTACCTAGACTTGCAGGCCCTATTTGTGGGCCAATGGCAGTTTCGCAAGCCCAAGGAGCAATCGCGGGCGGAATACGATGCCTTCTTGGCCGAAACGGTGCATCCCATTCTGGAACACTGGCAGCAGCGCATCCTAACCGAGCAACTACTACATCCCGAGCTAATTTACGGCTATTTTCCCTGCCAAAGTGAGGGCAATACCCTGTACATCTATGATCCGGCTGCCATGACCAGTGGCGCAACGCTCACGCCCGCGGCGGCGATCGCCCAGTTCACGTTCCCGCGTCAAGCCAAAGGGCGGCGGCTGTGCATTGCCGACTTTTTTGCCTCGGTGGACTCTGGGATCATTGATGTGCTTCCCCTGCAAGCAGTGACCGTTGGCGAGATTGCAACCGAGGTGGCTCAGAACCTCTTTGCAGCCAACCAGTACACGGACTATCTCTACTTCCATGGTATGGCGGTGCAAACGGCAGAAGCCCTAGCGGAGTGGTGCCATGCCCGTATTCGCCGGGAGTTAAATTGTGCCCCTGACCCAACCTCTCTGCGCGATATTCTGGCCCAGCGCTACCAAGGATCCCGTTATAGTTTTGGTTACCCCGCCTGCCCCAATATCCAAGATCAGCAGACGCAACTGCGCCTTCTAGAGGCAGCGCGAATGGGCATGTACATGGATGAGAGTGAACAACTGTACCCAGAGCAGTCCACCACGGCTCTGATTTGCTACCATCCGGCGGCAAAATATTTTAGTGTTTAGAGGCTACTGCGCACTACCGCTTCAATTTGCCGAGCGTTGGCATGAGTCACCCGTTTTTTTTGCGGCAGAACCACAACGGCTGGCCCCCGTTTGCATTCGCCAAGACAGCCCGTTGCTTTTAACGTGACGGGTAACTGCTGGGTCATCGCCTGCTGTTCCAATTCTTGCCACAGTTGCTTGGCACCCCGCCGACAACAGGAAGACTTCTGGCAAATCAGTACCTTACAGAGAGGTGGGGGCGCTGGAGCTACTGCCAAAAATTCTAAATGCTCTGCTTTGTAGTCGCTGAGGTTGTATCCCCCTTTGAAGCAGGGTTTGCCGTACAGACGCAGGCGATCGCCCACCTTAGGCGCTTGGGACAGTTGACGGCGTAGGGATTTCTTGAGCTTCACCCACTGCACACCGGTGCTGGTTTCTAGCGCCAATCGCTTGGGCTGGTGATTTTTGTAGAGCACCTCTTGCACTACGCCCTCAAGGCAATACTGGGGCAAAAAATCCACAGCAAGGTTCATATTTTCTAGGCTCTATTAAAATTAATTCTCAACAAATTGAGTGTAGCATAGTCCGAGCGGTTTCAGCGATCCGGCTCAAGTCGCCATGGCAGTTAACCCTGAGCGCGCCGACCTAGGGCTATGCTTCAGGAGGATCTAGCTTGGCCAGCAGTGCCGCCACAGAGACGACATGTTTCGTCAAGCCGAGGGTCTGCGGCGGTAAGCCAAGGGCAAGACCAATTAATTGGGGCAGATGCAAGATGGGCAAGTTAAGGGGTTCGCCAATCAGGTGCTCTATTTCGGGTTGGCGGGCATCTAAATTGAGGTGGCACAGGGGGCAGGGGGTGACAATGCAGTCCGCCCCGGCAGCGATCGCCCCTTTGAGGCGTTGGGCAGCCATCCGAAACGCGGCAGGGGTGGCATAGCTAGAAATGGGCCAGCCACAGCACTGGGTACGTCCCTCATACACAACGGGGGTGGCTCCTACCGCCCCAAAAACCTCCTCAAGGGAGTGGGGATGGATGGGATTGTCAAAGGGCAGGGTCTGCTGAGCGCGCAGCAAATAGCAGCCGTAAAAGGCGGCACAGCGCAGGTGGCGCAGGGGACGGCACACCCGGGCGCGCAGGGTTTCTAACCCCACATCCCCAATAATGGCCCACAGCAAATGCTTCACTTCGGTGGTACCCCGGTAGGGCTGGCAACCTTCGGTCTCGAGCACTTGGTTAATGCCCTGCACGTACTCGGGGCGATCGCGCTGAAAGGCTTTGAGGCGCTCATCCACATGACCAATCACCCCCTGACAGGTACTGCAATGGGTCAGCAGGGGCAGGTCAAGGGCTTCGGCAAGGGCAATGTTGCGGGCATTCACGGTATCTTCCAGCAGCCATGAATTTTCCTTAAACGTACCGGAGCCACAACAGGCGGCTTGCCTGAGTTCAACCAGTTCAATATCTAAATGGGGGGCGATCGCCCGCGTGGACATATCTAGCTCGCGGCAAGCCCCTTGGGCAACACAGCCCGGGTAATAGGCATAGCGAAACGTGGCCATTCAGTGTGTTCCTAGCAGGTGCTTTTAGTCTATCAAAGGGCTTTGGGGGGCCGTGGCCTGAAACAGCCATTCTCCGTGCCCAAAATTGTGTTCCCGATTGTAGCCCTTGGTCTTGAGCACGAGTTTTTGTCAACCACTGTTCCGCTTCACTGTGTTGTTAGCTGGTTGGTTGCCACGCAATGCCTCCATTTTCTGCTGGATTACTGCCTAAATCTTTGCATCAAAATCAGGATTGCTTGGGCTGGCAATGAGGGCTTTTGGAGGCTGGCTGAACCTGTCTAAATATGCTTGAAAAGCAGCATGATCTTGGCGATTTGACAGAAAGTACCGCTTTAATTCAGCATCACTCATGGCATCAAAATTCACGTCACTCATCAGAACACCTCTCCATTCGGTATAATTTCAGACTCAAGGTCTTCACTATATCCAGCTAGGACATACACATTGTGGGTTCGATGATCCACACAAACCAGATGATTCCACTCGATATTCTAAGGTGATAACAGCCGCAGAAAACATAGAGTTTCGCAGCGTTTGCAGTAACGGACTCAGTCGTTGCAGGCTAAAATGAGCGGCATCAGGTAAGCTGTAAATCAGCACCAATGGCTCTTAGCTGTCCGTTGCATTTGAACGAGGATTCGCGCCTTGACTGCAACACTATCGTGATACAGTAGCTCTGTGCTAAACCAAACGCCTATTGTCCGCACCGACAAATGGAACCTTAAGCCGACGGCTGAGCAGCGTGTGCTGCTTGCCGAAACGGTAAAGGTTTATCGTCGTTTTTGTCGGTACTTAATAGGCGTCATCTACACGCACTGGTCACAGTTGGGTGGATTATCGAATCAGCAAGTTATTCCTGCTGTAGAACGATTAATTCACCAAACGGCCAAGAGACCGAACGTAAAATACCCATCCTTTGGTAGGGTGCTTTACAAATTTCCGAGCTACTACCGCAGGGCAGCCATTGCCTTTGCGATTGGCCAAGTGAGCAGCTTTGTGACTCGTTATCAGGAATGGCAGTCAGGCAGCCGTCATC
>Ga0116211_1000110_pt1 | contig 57580 bp, 54 predicted proteins | sample SaghotsprinmetaG_FD_94484 | JGI IMG/M metagenome (GOLD analysis project Ga0116211, IMG submission 94484) | Hot spring microbial communities from South Africa to study Microbial Dark Matter (Phase II) - Sagole hot spring metaG | ecosystem: Environmental > Aquatic > Thermal springs > Hot (42-90C) ... | reverse complement strand
GGCTTAAGGTTCCATTTGTCAGTGCGGACAATAGGCGTTTGGTTTAGCACAGAGCTACTGTATCACGATAGTGTTGCAGTCTCCACTTTGGCTACAACTGCCGCGCCTTGACTCCAACCGGCTGACGCGAGGTTGGAGAGTGCGGCGTGAATCCTCGTTCAACCGTGGCTCCCCACCTGTAATCCCGGCGGCAGTTCTAGGGTATCCTCAATCCGCTCACCATCCCAATAGGCGGCTAGGAGGACATCGCAGGTTTTGCCCCAAGCCAACGTTCCCCGATGATCTACACCAATGGCACCAAAATCCCGCTGCCGTGTTGCTGCTTCTTGGAAGGATTTGGCAAAGGCATCGGCAAGAGAGAGGCCATCGGTAACGCGCACCACAATACGGCTGGCCAAGGCTTCATCAAGAATATCTTCGCCAATTCCGGTACAACTGACTGCCGCCATGCAATTGGCGTAGTTGCCTGCAGGGGTGGCAGAGTCACTCACCCGGCCAATGCGCTCAAACCCTTTGCCTCCGGTCGAGGTGCCTACCGCTAGGTGCCCAAGCTCATCCCGCACCACAACGCCAATGGTGCCCCGTCCCGCCTCTTCGGCCACAACCTGCGCCATCGCCGCTTGAAAATTGCCGCGGCGTTCTTCGAGCCACTCGTTGAGCCGCTGATCCGTCAGGGGTTGATAGACCGGAATCTGTAACTCTCGCGCCAGTTCCGCCGCCCCAATATCCGAAAGGAGGCGATCGCTGCTGGTTTGGAGCCACTGTGCCAGATCAATCGGGTTTTTGATCCGCGACACATTAATCACGCCACTCAGGCGCTGCCGCACGCCGTCCATGATCGAGGCACTCATGCGAATCTGACCATCGGATTGCAAGACGGAACCGGTGCCTGCATTAAAGCGGGGGTCATCCTCCAATAACCGACAGCCGAGCACTACGGCCTCCATGGCAGAGGCATTGGCCTCTAGGGCTTCTTGCACCCGCACAACAATCCGGTGCAGCGATTCCCGGACAGGGATGAGTCCCCCTTTATCTTGGAGCGATCGCCCCGCGCCGCCATGAATAATGACCCTAGCTTCCGTCACACTACTCAACTCGCAACCGGAGTGCTCAGAGTATCAAAAACAGGTCTCTGCCGTCAACTGCTCTGCTTGCTGCTGCGCGAGTTCTTCCGGGTGCGTCAGTAGATACAGCATCGGTAAATCCTCGTTACAAATGTGCTGCACCACCAGTTGGCCAATGGTTTCCACCGTTGCAGTACTGAGTGCCTCGGGCTGGGCGTTGATTTCCTCCATGACCCGACTCAGATCCCGTAATAGATTTTGGTGCGCCGCCCGATGGGACAGATAATAGGGATGATTTGCCGCCGCCATGAGGGTTTCTTCGTGCTGAAAGTGTGCTTCGGTTTCTGCCACACAGTCGAGCAACTGGGGCTTGAGGGTTGTATAGGAGTCGCCGCGGGCGATCGCGGCGGCCAACTGCTGCAACTGCTCTAAAAGCTGCTGGTGTTCTTGGTCAATCTCTGCTAAACCCGAGCCGTACTCAGCGTGCCATGTTAACCTATCCATTGTGTATCCTCCGCAGGCCATCATCAACAGGGACGTCGCGTGACTACCTCACTGCTTCTAGGGTACCCCGAGGGTATAAAAAATCTACTCAGCTATAAAAATCTTTGCCAAACATTCATTTTGGCGTAGAAAGGGGAACGGTGAGTGTCCGGTTGTCGGGCAAGGGCACAAGGCAACCCTCTTCCAGTCGCCAACAGCGATCGCTAATCTCCTGTAGTTCTGTTGCCTCGTGGGTAACCACCAATAGACTCCAATGTTCTTTAAGGCGACGCAGCACTTGCACCAGTTGTTGGCGCATGGACCAGTCGAGGCCAGCGGTGGGTTCGTCTAGCAGCAGCAGATAGGGTTGGCGCACCAGTTGCACCGCAAGGGCAAGGCGGCGTTGTTGACCGCCACTGAGGGACTCCGGGCGAGTGTGCAGTGGCAGGTGATCCAAGCCCACATCCGCAAGGGCGCGATACAGGTTCTCGTAGGGAATATCGGGATGACCAAAGCGGAGTTCCTCTAAAATGGTGCTGCCGCAAAAGTAGCGATCCGGGAACTGAAAGACTAATCCGGCTAACTGTTGTAGGTGATCGGGGGTGAGTACCTGCTCGTGCCACTGAATGACACCGCGGGTGGGGCTGGCCAAGCCCGCTACAATTTCTAGTAAGGTGGTTTTGCCGGAACCACTGGTGCCAACAATGAGTCCTAACTCGCCCATGGCCAAGTCTAAATTGACATCCCTCAAGATGGGCTGTGGTGTGGCGGTAGGGTGGTAGCTGAGGTGGCGAATAGCAAACAAGATGCAGACTCCGGAGGTAAGGATGGTACAACCAATACGCAAACTTCGCTTATGGCAACGCCTTGCTCTTTATCTTAGTGGGGCGATCGCCCCTTGGGTACTGAGTACAGCCGCCTTGGCGGGGGATCCCTTCCGCAGTGGCACTCAAGCACGCCCGATCTCTGACCAAACGGAGGCGGTCTTTTTAGCGCTCTTTCGGGACGGCAACTACGTCAAGGGCAAGGAACTCTTACCGGCTGCCCTTGAGCGCGATCGCCAAGAACCCCTCACCCTGACGTTGGCAGCCTCCATTGCCTACCTCAACGAAGACTGGGCGGCCTACAAGCGCTATGCAGAGGAGACCCTGCGCACGGCTCAGATGCTAACCCGTCGCGATCCCCTGCGGGGAAATTTGTACCAAGCGGTGGGGCACTTTTTAATGGCGGGCTATGAAATTTCCGAGGCTGGGTCAGGGCCGGTGCTGGGGGCATCCGCCGCCCTGTTGCGGGTGCAGCAGGTGTTGGACCACGTTAACCGCGCCGAAGCGGTGAACCCCCAAGACCCTGAATTGAACCTGATTCGTGGCTTTATGGAGTGGGGCATTGCCAGTAATGTGGGCTTTGTGAGCATGGAGCGCGCCATTGAAACCCTGCAAACCTACGCCGCCCCCTCCTATTTACGCTATCGGGGCTTGGCCTTGGTCTATCGCGATCGCCGCCAGTGGCAGGATGCCCTCAATGCCGTCAACTTGGCTCTTGCTGAGGCTCCTAACAACCCGGAACTGCTGTACCTAAAAGCGCAAATCTTAATGGGAAGCGGTGACACCAACCAAAGTCGCCAATACTTCCAGCAGGCCCTTGCCAAAGAGCAGCAGTTACCACCGGGCATCCGCGCCGAAATTCAACGGCGCAGTCGCCGCGTCCTGCCCCAAGGCTGAGGTAGGCCAAGCCCATATAATAGTAGTCTGACTGCTACCCGTCGAGATGCCCCCCTATGACTTCGTCCCGTTCATCGTCGGCTCCCGTGACCCTCAGTGGCGATCGCATTCGCCAGAAATTTCTTGATTTTTACGCCGCCAAGGGACACACCATTTTGCCCAGTGCCTCGTTAATTCCTGAGGATCCCACGGTACTGCTGACCATTGCCGGGATGCTCCCCTTCAAGCCCATTTTTTTGGGGCAGCAAGCTCCCAGCGTGCCGCGGGCAACCACAGCCCAGAAGTGCTTGCGCACCAATGACATCGAAAATGTGGGTCGCACCGCCCGCCACCACACCTTTTTTGAAATGCTGGGGAACTTTAGCTTTGGGGATTACTTCAAAGCGGAGGCCATTACTTGGGCATGGGAACTCATGACAACGGTCTATGGCCTGCCGGAAGAGCGCCTCGTGGTGAGCGTCTTTGAGGCGGATGACGATGCCTTTGACCTGTGGCATCGCCAAGTGGGCTTACCCAAAGCGCGCATCCAACGCATGGGGGAAGAGAGCAACTTTTGGACGGCTGGCCCGACGGGTCCGTGTGGCCCCTGTTCCGAAATTTACTACGACTTCTACCCTGAACAGGGCTTAGAGGGGATTGATCTGGAGGACGATCGCCGCTTTATTGAGCTATACAACTTGGTGTTTATGGAGCTTAACCAAGACGATCAAGGGCGGCGCACCCCCCTCAAGGCCAAAAATATTGATACGGGCATGGGGCTAGAGCGGATGGCACAGGTGTTACAGGGGGTTGCCAACAACTACGAAACGGACTTAATTTTCCCGATTATCGAGGCGGCGGCTCAGCAGGCGGGCATTGCCTACCGCAAAGCAAAGGCAGCACAGCAAACCTCTCTGAAAATTATCGGCGACCATACTCGGGCAGTGGTGCACTTAATTGCCGATGGGGTCACCGCCAGCAACGTGGGGCGGGGCTACGTCCTACGGCGGCTGATCCGGCGCATTGTCCGCCACAGTCGTTTGCTGGGTATCGAAGAACTGGTAACCCCCACCGTAGCTCAGGTGGCGATTAAGTTGGCCGCTCCGGTGCATCCCAATGTGGGCGAACGGCAGGCGGTGATTCTCAGCGAGCTACAGCGGGAAGAGGAGCAGTTCCTGAAAACCCTTGATCGGGGTGAAAAATTATTGGCGGACATGCTCACCCCCCTCAAAACAACAAAGGGCAAAAAGCGCAGCAAGCCCCAACTGGCGGGTCAGGATGCCTTTACCCTCTTTGATACCTACGGCTTCCCTCTAGAACTGACCCAAGAAATTGCCGCCGAGCAGGGCATTGTCGTTGATGTGGCCGGCTTTGAAGCCTGTATGGCCGAGCAGCGCCAGCGCTCCCAAGCGGCTCACGAAACGATTGATATTACCGTCCAAGAGGGGATTGATTCCCTTGCAGCGCAACTGCACCCCACCCAGTTCTGCGGCTACGACCAGTTTGCCCTGACCACGACCGTGAGCGCCCTGCTGGTGGGCGGGCACCCCGTCAAAACGGCCACCGCTGGCGAGGAGGTGCAAGTCATCCTCGATCAAACCCCCTTTTATGCCGAATCGGGCGGCCAAATTGGCGATCGCGGCTACCTCGCGGGCACAGACTGTGTGGTACAGATTGCGGATGTGCAAAAGCAAAAAGAGGTGTTTATTCACTACGGTAAAGTAGAGCGGGGCACCCTGCATGTGGGCGATCGCCTCACCGCCCAAATTGACCTGAGTTGTCGGCGGCGGGTACAGGCGCACCACACGGCCACTCACCTGCTGCAAGCGGCACTCAAAAAACTGATTGACGAGAGCATTTCCCAGGCCGGATCGCTGGTGGCCTTTGATCGGTTGCGGTTTGACTTTAACTGCCCGCGCCCCCTCAGCCGCGATGAACTGCAACAGATCGAAGATCAGATCAACACGTGGATTAGTGAAAGCCATGCCACCCACGCCCAAATCATGGCCTTACCGGAGGCCAAAGCGAAAGGGGCGATCGCCATGTTTGGAGAAAAGTACGGCGAGCAGGTGCGGGTCCTCGATATTCCGGGGGTGTCCATGGAACTGTGCGGCGGCACCCATGTGAGCAATACGGCTGAAATTGGCCTTTTTAAGATCATTAGCGAAACTGGCGTAGCCGCGGGTATTCGTCGCATTGAGGCCATTGCGGGGGCTGCCGTGCGCGATTACTTGCACCAGAGAGATACGATTGTCCGCGACCTGTGCGATCGCTTTAAGGCTAAACCGGAAGAGCTACTCGGTCGGATCAGCCAACTCCAAGAGGAACTAAAGGCCACCCAAAAACAACTGGCACAACTCAATGCCGAGCTTGCGTTGGCCAAAACCCAAGCGCTGCTCGATCAGGCGCAATCGATTGCCGGGGTTTCTGTCCTAATTAGTCGCCTAGAGGGGGTGGATGCCCAGGGGTTGAAAACTGCGGCGGAGTGGCTGCTCAGTAAACTGGGGCAAGGGGTTGTGGTTCTGGGTACCCAACCGAGTGCCAACAAAGTGAATTTAATTGTGACTGCTAGCGCGGATGTGGTGCAGCGGGGGGTTCATGCGGGTCAACTGGTAGCAGAACTGGCGAACGTCTGTGGTGGTGGTGGGGGTGGTCGGCCCCACTTTGCCCAAGCGGGCGGGTCAGCGCCTGAGAAACTGGCCGCGGCGCTCGAACTCGCCCATACCCGTCTTACCGCCGTCCTCGAATCCTGATACACTTTTTCTGTTCTCGGTGCAGCAGTGGGCTGGCGATCGCCCGAAGCTCGTTAATGTTTTTGACCCCCACTCCCTATGGCTGTTGTTAACGCAAACTACCTCAAGCTCAAAGCCGGTTATTTGTTCCCGGAAATTGGCCGTCGCGTCAATCAGTTTCTCAGTGAGCACCCCGATGCCCCCCTCATTCGCTTGGGGATTGGCGATGTAACCGAACCCTTGCCCGCCGCCTGCCGGGAAGCCATGATCAAGGCAGTTGAAGAAATGGGCGATCGCGCCACGTTCAAAGGCTATGGCCCCGAGCAGGGCTACAGTTGGCTGCGGGAAAAAATTGCCGCCCACGACTTCCAAGCGCGCGGCTGCGACATTGATGCCAGCGAAATTTTTATCTCCGATGGCTCGAAGTGCGACACCGGCAATATCTTAGATATTTTTGGGGATGCCAACACAATTGCCGTCACCGACCCGGTCTATCCCGTGTATGTAGATACCAACGTCATGGTCGGGCACACGGGTGAAGCCAACGAGCGGGGTGAATACGCCGGACTGGTCTATTTACCCATCACCGCCGAAAATAACTTCACCGCCACCCTGCCCAGCGAACCCGTTGATCTCATTTACCTGTGCTTCCCCAACAACCCCACCGGCGCTGTCGCCAGTCGTGAGCACCTGCAGGCATGGGTAAACTACGCCCGCGCCCACCGCTCGATCCTCTTTTTTGATGCCGCCTACGAAGCCTTTATTACCGATCCGGCCATTCCCCACTCCATCTACGAAATTCCGGGGGCGCGCGAGTGTGCCATTGAATTTCGCTCCTTCTCGAAAAATGCGGGCTTTACCGGCACCCGCTGTGCCTTTACCGTGGTGCCCAAGGGCTTAACCGGCTACACACCCACGGGTGAAGCCGTGGAGCTGTGGTCCCTGTGGCAGCGGCGCCAGTCCACCAAGTTTAATGGGGTCTCCTACATTGTGCAGCGGGGGGCTGAGGCCGTTTATTCCGAGGCTGGCCAGTCCCAAGTGCGGGAACTGGTAAGCTTCTACCTTGAGAATGCCCGTCTCATCCGCGAAACGCTGAGCCAAGCGGGGCTAGCGGTTTATGGCGGCGTGAATGCCCCCTACGTCTGGCTAAAAACCCCTGATGGCATGGGCAGTTGGGACTTTTTTGATAAGCTGCTGCACGCGTGCCACGTGGTGGGCACCCCCGGAGCAGGCTTTGGTGCGGTGGGCGAGGGGTATTTACGCCTGTCGGCCTTCAATAGTCGTGCCAATGTCATCGAGGCCATGGAGCGGGTGGTGGCCGCGTTGGGCTAAGGGCGCGTAAGCTAAAAGCTGTAGGAACGATTGCAGGAGAACCCGATGTTCAGACGTACGCTCACCCTAGGCTTAGGCATGGGACTCCTCTGGAGTGGTACGGCGATGGCACTGGTTGTTGAGCGGGAAGAACGCCAGCACGGTTTTGCGCAGCCGATAGCTCAAGGAACGACGGCAGCGCCCCTCGAACAGGGGGGGCCAATTGAGGATCGGGGACTGCCGCTGCCCCTGCCTCAACCTAGACCCAACCTCCAACAAGATAGCCAAGTGCTCGATCAGGCGGCGCAGCAAGCTCAGCGAGAGGCTGTTGCTGGGGTGATCCGTCAGGCGCAGGACTATGCCTTGATTAACGATGGCTATGTGGGCAGCCCCAACTATATCTACAGCACCGGCGGCGAACAAATTGGCTTAGATGAATTGAACTTGAGTGGCTGGGGCGGGTTTAATCCCTATACCCTTGGGTTCTAGTGGGAGTTATGGCGAATTGGGCAGAGCAGGCAGCCAAGCAAGAGGGAGTGCTCCTCGGCCTTTTAACGGCAGCCGCCTATGTTTTTTTTACCCTCCTGCCGGACAGCCATAGTCTGATGGTGGCGTGGCCGTGGGTGCTGCTATGGCAGGCAGCCTTGGGGGTGCCACTGTTGTGGTTTTTGCAGGTGTTGGCCTATCAGCGACGGGTGCAGCCTCTTGGGAATGGGTTTGATGGGGTGGTGCTGCTCCTGCTGTTGGGGTTGGCACTGTCTGGCACGGTGAGCGCGTTTCCCAATCAGGCCCGCTGGTATGGTTGGGCCTTGGTGGGGGGGCTGGCGGTGGTGTATCCTCTCGGGGCGTGGCTGCGAACTTCGGAACGGCGCTGGCAACTGCTGCGGGCGCAGGGCTACCTGACGGCTGCCTTTGTCGTGGTTAGTTTGGCGCTGTGGCTAGGGACAACACTGGTGCCCGAATGGCTGCGGCAAACCAGTCTGAATACCGAAGGGATGCTGCTGCTCCTTAATCTCAATATAGACACCCTTGAGTTGCGCAATTGGGCGCCCTTTGGTCATCAAAATTATGTGGCGGGTTATTTGCTGTTGGCCTTGCCCTTGGTGGCGGTTTTGGCACTGGCGGCTGAGCCACGGCAACCGTGGTGGCGATCGCGCCCCTTTTGGTTGGCGGTACTCCTGTTGGGGCTAGTGGATCTCTACACGACCTTCTCGCGCGGTGGTGGGCTGGGCTTAATGGCGATGGCGATCGCCCTGCTGATGGGCTTACTCTGGCAGGCACGCCACTCCTCGCAACAGTGGCTGCGGCTGGGGGGGCTAACCATTGTCGGCCTACTGGTAATTGCCTTGGCCAACGATCGCCTGCGCCGCAGTTTAATCGCGCTGACCCAAGGGGGACAAAGCAGCGAACTGGCTTACCGCTGGATTACCAGTACCGTGGGGTGGCGCATGGGGGCGGCTGCGCCCTTGAGCGGCAAGGGACTAGGCAGTGTACCCCTGTGGTATCAGCACTACCGTCCGGCATGGGCAGGTCGGGAAGCGGAGTGGATCTATCAACTCCACAGTACCCCGGTGCAACTGTGGGCAGAACTCGGAGTCTGGGGGGTGGCGGCCTTGGGTCTCGGGGTGGCACTTTTAGCCTATTGGGCGGTACGCTATCGTCGCTGGTGGCCGCAGTTGACGGTGCCGGAGCAGCGCCTCGCGATCGCCATTTATCTGGCGCTGATCGGCTATGGGGTTCTGAGTTTGACGGATTTTCAACTCGACAACATTGGCATTGGCGGCCTGCTGCTGTTGGAACTGACGCTGCTGACCACCCTAGTGCGCACGGGGCAGCACCAAGACGCGCCCCAACGACTGCGATCGCGCTGGGCGCTGTTACTGGTGGCCGGTGGCCTAGGGATTATCGGGGCGATGATGGCTTGGTTAACCCCCATCCATCGCGCTTGGGCCGCCGCCAGTGATGGCTTTTTAGCCCTGCTGGAGGAGCCGCCCCAATGGAATCGGTTTACCGAGCAACTATTTCGGGCGCAAGAACTGACACCGTGGCAGCCCTACTACCCCCTACAACTGGGCTGGAACTACGGTCAGCGGGGCATCATGACCGAGAACCCCGAGGCGCAATCTGCCCTGCTACGCACAGCGATCGCTGAATTTGAAAAAGGGATTCAGCGCTCCCCCTACCTCGAGTTTGGCTACAGCAACCTAGGTTGGCTCTACTGGCGGGAGCGGAAATTTACCGAGGCCGCCACCGCCTTTAGCCAAGCAGCCCAGCTTATTCCCGCCAAGCGGGGTAACTTTCTTGGCTTGGGGTTAGCCCTCATTGCCGCCGATCAACCGGACCTTGCCACCCAAGCGCTCACCCTAGAAGTCCTCCGCCATCCGGTGTTTATCACCAGTCCGGCATGGCGCAGTGCCCCCCTTGCCCCGTTTTACGCGCCCGTCCTCGCCGCCGTTAGCCGTCGCTATGCCCAACTTGAAGCAGAACTCCCCCCCCGTAGCAGATCTGCCGCCTACGTCCGCCAAATCAATACCCTGTTGCTGTGGTGGCAAGGAGACCTTGCAACCGCCAAGGCACACCTAGCCACGCTACCCTCCTCGCCGTTTCGCGATGTGCTGGAGCCACTGCTGACCATTACGGAGTTTCCCGACACCCCCCACGAAGCCCCCCATGCTCCCAATGTGGGGCAACTGTTTCTGCGGGCATGGTATGACGTGACCAATCGTTTACTGTTGCTGGAAACCGCGTGGCGCTACGGTGCCGGAGCCACAATCAATACCGATCAGCTCCAGCAGATTGTACGCTCCCTGCAAGGGCAAACCAACCCCCTTACTTGGCTGCGCACTGCCGCCCCCGCCGTGGGGGTCACCTATCAGCGCTCAGGGTTTGGTGTGAACAGCCGCATCATTGATGGGCCGCAACCAACGGATTTTTTTATAGCCATTGATAACCTACCCATGGTGACCCTGTTTCGACAGCTTTGGCCGGATGATACCTTTTTACCCGAATTAGATCAGGCCCTCGAGGGCGATCGCCAACGCCTGTTCACTCGCCTCCAGCCTCAGCCCTAGGAAGGGGGGAAGGCAACGTGTACCATGGGAAAGTGGGCTGGGTGAATCACCCGGCAGGCTCCTGTGTTAATTTATGTCAACTTTCCTAAATCGCAGCTATGGCGAACCCAACCGCAACTGAGCAATCTCCCCGTCAAGAGTCCATTCTTCGCTATTCGGTGCTAGGCTCGCGCCGCCCCAGTAATTACTTTTGGGCCGTGGTAGTATCCATCGGCGGGCTGGGCTTTTTCTTGGCGGGCCTGTCTAGCTATTTGCACGTAAACCTGCTGCCCATTGGCAACCCCCTAGACCTCGTGTTTATTCCCCAAGGGATTGCCATTGGCTTTTACGGCGTAGCAGCGCTTCTGTTGGCCACCTACCTCTGGTTGGCGATCGCTTGGGATATTGGCGGCGGCTTTAACGAATTTAATAAAGAAACGGGCTTTGTGCGCATCTTTCGCTGGGGCTTCCCCGGCAAACATCGCCAAATAGAAGTCAGTTGCCCCCTCAGTGATGTTCAAGCGGTCAAGATTGTCATCAAAGAAGGATTGAACCCCAAACGTGCCCTTTACCTGAAAATTAAAGGGCGCGGCGACATTCCCCTGACCCGCGTCGGTGCACCCCTGCCCCTTGCAGAGCTAGAAACCCAGGGTGCCACGATTGCCAGCTTCTTGGGGGTGCCCATTGAAGGACTATAGGGGCTGCTAATCCTCGTGGTCGTCAAAGGGATCCGCGAGCTCCTTGGAGGGCGGCCCAAAGGAGAGATAGATCGAGTAGCCCGTTACGCCAATACAGACCGCCGCAAGGGCAATGCTAAGAACTGTTGCAGGTTCCATCAGATACGTCGAAAATGTGAACAAGATATGGTTCTATAATATTACAAAACATTAAACCGCTGTTCATTTAGTTCACCAAAAGGCATTTATGGCACGACGCACTTGGCTTGGCGATGTTCTGCGCCCCCTGAATTCTGAATACGGTAAAGTGGCTCCCGGCTGGGGCACAACCCCCCTCATGGCCGTATTTATGGGGTTATTCCTCGTCTTTTTGCTGATTATCCTGCAGATTTACAACTCGACACTCATCCTCGATGGTGTTAACGTGAGTTGGAAAGCACTGGGATAGTTGATGAACGTTTTTGGTATTGGTCTGCCGGAACTGATTGTGATTCTGGTGGTGGCACTGCTCATTTTTGGCCCGAAAAAGCTGCCGGAAATTGGCCGCAGCCTCGGTAAAACCAAACGCGCCTTTGAGGAGGCCTCCCGCGAATTCCAAGATGAAATGAAACGGCAGACCGCTGCCCTTGAGCAGGAAACGCAGACGGCTAGCGAGAGTGAGTCTAGCCGCGGGCCTTCAGCCTAGGGGGTATGGCGGCAGTCCTGCACCCCTGTGTGATTGTTGGCCTAGGGAACCCGGGGGCGGAGTACGCTAACACCCGTCATAATATTGGCTTTCGGGTGGTAGATGCCTTTGCCGATCGCCACCGTATTACCCTGACCCCCCAGCGTCGCTTTCTCGGTGATGTGGGGGAAGTTACCCTAGACGGCCAAAAAATCCGGCTGCTCAAGCCCACCACCTACATGAATAGCTCCGGGCAATCCCTGAAAGCCCTGTTAAATTTTTATAAGCTGCCCCTTGAGCGGACGCTGGTTGTTTATGACGATGCGGATCTGCCCCTAGGGCGGCTGCGGCTGCGCTTAAATGGCTCCACCGGCGGCCATAACGGCATTAAGTCAATTGTGCAGCATTGCCACTCGCAGCAGTTCCCGCGCCTCAAGGTGGGCATTGCCTTTGGCGATCGCCTCACCCAAACCGGACCGCGTAACGCCGTTCCTTTCGTGCTAGGACACTTTTCAGCGGCGGAACTCATGGTATTGCCGCAGGTTTTAGACCTTGCCGTAGCCGCCATTGACCACTGCATTACCGCAGGCGTAGAGGCCGCCATGAACCACTACAACGGCAAAGCCATCCCCCTACCCAGTTAAATTATTTTTTAATGAGAATATAACCCCGTACATAGTCCGGCAGGCGGCGGGCGGCGGCTTGGTAGGCGGAGCGGTTGGGGAAAATGCCCGCCAGAAAGTCCAACTGGTAGAGGTTGGGCACAAAGGCACCGCCGGTATCGGCAATCACCCCCAGACGGAGTTGCGAGGAGCCGCCACGGGTATCTTCAATCACCACCACCCGTCCTAGGCCGATATTCCAGACATCCCCGGCAAAGGTCACTTCCGGCTCAATGTTGATCTTATTTTCAATGCTGCTGCCGTAGCCCTTGATGGCGGCCACTTGGCGAAAGTACCAGTAGCGGCGCTGATCGTAGGGGTTCACTCCCTTAACAAAGGCAATGCCGTTGTTGCGATCTACATTGAAAAACGCCCTGCTGCCATCGGTAAAATTCACGAGGATGGTTCCCTGCATGAGGGCATCCTCAAAGGCAGCGCGACTCAGGTAGGCCAAGGGACGCACCCGACCGTAGAGCGCGCCCCCAGGTTCAAAAATGCCCGCTAACACCTGCTGCTTGGTCAACTGTTTATAGAAGGTATCTTCCGGTTGATCCGGGGAGCGATCGGGCAGGGCGTAAAGGGCTGTGTTATAGGTGGCGGTGCGGCTGCGGGAGCCTGTATGGGTAAAGACGGCGTAGTTGGTGAGGCGCAGTTGTTGGGTTTGTTGGCGATCGCGGGGATTGTGGGGCAACCACTGAATCACCCGAAACTGCTGGTTAATAAAGGCCGGATCCTGCAACCGGATCGGACGTTTATGGCTAATGTCCTCCGTCAGGGTGGCAATCATAAAATCTAGGGTGGCCAAAACATCCTTTAGGCTGACCCCCTGAGCGGCCAGAATCCCTTCCCGCTGCACCACCGGATCCGTTGCGCCGTAGTCCTGAAAGTACTGGCGGGTATTGCGCAACACCTGCAACAGTTTCATGGGAGCCGTTGCAATGGGGCGATTGGGCAAGGGGCGATCGCGAAAGAGGGTGCGGCCATCAATTTCAAAGACGGGCTGGCCAAATTCATCCACCGCCGTGTAAAAGGGACTGGAAACGGGAGTGGGTGCCAGTGCCTCCGGCGGTTGAGCCGCATAGCAGCTTGCGGTTAAGGCCAATAGACTGCCGGTGAGCAGCAGTTTCCCCAGCCCAAGGTTCAGAAACGTCACGTTACCGCAGTGCCGCTAGGACTTTTGGAACCCAAGGCCATGGCTGGCGGCGTAGCGATCCATAAAGCGGATAAAGCGATCCCACTGCTCAGGGCTACGCATCGAATAGGTGGCCTCAATTGCCACCGGCTGGCCGTTAATAAACTTGGCATTGACATCCCGGGTCACCAGTTCCCCCTCTTCGTCCACCATATACATGCCCGTAATTTCGAGGTTACCCTCTTGGACAATTTTGGGGTTATCAAAATAAAACATGGCCTGACCACTACTGCCGTCCCGTGCCCGGGTTAAGCGCACATCAGGGACAATTTCTTCATTAACGCCACGGATAAACTGAATTTCTGCCATTGAACCAAACACTACGAGCAATACTCTCTAGAATACCTGCTTGCGGGGATCATCGTTGCCCCCAGAGGCGATCCACTTGGGCATAAAGTTCCGCCAAGGTGCCGCTATTCCAGAGAACATGGTCTGCTCGGGCGATTTTGGTGGCCAAGGGAAGCTGAGCCGCAAGCCGCTGTTGCGCCGCCTCCACACTGAGGCCATCCCGCACCTGTAGCCGCGCCAACTGGGTTGCTGTATCCACCGCCACCACCCAAATAGAATCCACCAAGAACTCTAGGTTGGCCTCAAACAGGAGGGGAATCACCAGTAGGATATGGGTCTGAGGGCACGCTTGAATGGCCTGCTGCATCTGCTCAACCACCCAAGGGTGAATCTGCCCTTCTAGCCAGTGACGTTCTTGGGGGTCGGCAAAGATAATTTCCCCTAGGCGGCTGCGGTCTAGAGTGCCATCCTCGCAGCAAATGGTGCGGCCATAACGCCTGACAATGGCATCGTAAATTGGTGTGCCTTGGATAACGGCTTCGCGCGCCAGTTGATCGGCATCGATGACGGGCACCTGATAGCGCTGTTGCATATAAGCGGCGACCGCCGACTTGCCACACGCAATGCCGCCCGTGAGGCCAATCCGGTGGGGCCTAGACACCCCCTTGCAGGATCACCGCTGGACGAGCTAGGCGAACCGTTGCCCCCACATCGGAGGGAACGGTCGGTAAAAACTGCTGGTAGGTCACCGTTTGCCCCGGGCCGATGGTGGCGGGTTCGGGCGTTGCTGCCCCGGTTTGAATGAGGCGACCATCTGAACCAATCACTTCAAAGTTAATCGATTGAATGGTGACGGGTTCGCGGTTGTTGTTGGTTACGGTTCCGGTTACTTCCGAGGAGCCGGGCAGTTTAATCACGGCTTGCAGGCGGGGTTGGCCGACGCGAATATTCCGCAACAGTTGCTGCTCGATCACTTTGGGATCTGCCGCTGCCGAGTCGCCCGGGGGGGTGCCACCCGCTGCAGCCACCGGCTGAGTCGCACCCGATAAATTCAACAGGTGGTTCCAGTAGCTTTGGTTGCGCCCCCAACTGTAGGGGGAGTTACCAATAATAACAATATCGCCAGCGGCGCGCTGGGCATGGGCTGCCGATGCGGCCACGGTAACAGGGGCGATCGCCCCGAGCAGGATCATCGCAATGGTTCGCCAATGCCTGTATTGATTTGAGGGGTCTAGACGAGTCATGGTGTTCATGCACAGACTCCTAATCATTTTGCCGCTTTACTAGTTTATTTTAGCGGCAGCGGCGGGGGGCAGGGCGATACTGCGAACCGCCCCATATATCGGCACACACCCTCTCTGGCAGCAGGGTTACTGTAGCAGCGGCATATTAATAATTTGGGGGTCAATGCCAGCGGTACTCAAAACATCCTGCCATTGCTGTTTCGTGGTGGGGTCGCTGGGGTTTTGGCGTTGCAGTGTGGCGAGGGTGGCAAGGGTATCATTCCAGAGTTGGTTTGCCGCTAACAGGGGTAACCGCTCAACGGGTGGGGCAGCGGTAATCACCGCCGCCAAGTTGCTATCTAGCTCTGCCCGCTCAATCCAGCCAGTGACAAAGGGATTGGCATCCGGTTCGTTGGGCTTACAGGTGAGGGAAAAAATCCACTGATATTTTTGCCCAGGTTGTAGGGTGGCTTTGGCCGGGTCAAGGGTCACGTTTAAGATGCCAGCGGTACCCGCCACCGGAATCTCTTGGGTGGCCAGTAGCTCACCTCCTTCCGTGAGGATCAATAACTCTGCGGATTTGGCGGTACTTTGGGGGACGTAGAAAAAGAGGCTAGGGCTGGCGGCGGCGGTGACACCGAGGTTATTTTCCGGCATCAGCGCCACAAGACGAGTCAGTTTACCTTGGGTACATTCGCCAAAGCGGGTTGCCCCAGCAATGCGTTGGCCGGGCATCCCCCGCCCTGTGGGCACAAACGTGAGCCGATTGCCGGACTGGGCCGCAAAGCGATCGCGGGCAATGTAGGCTTCAACGTTGCTGATGGCATTGAGGGCATAGCGGTTGTCGGGTCGCAGACTCAGGGCACGGCGGAAGTTCACGAGTGCCGACTGGTAATCCCGTTTAGCGGTGAGTTGATAACCGCGCTGCATGTAGCGGTCAAACTCACTGGCGGGGTTGGTTTGGGCAAGGGTGGGCGCGCTGGCAATGACGGCGGGTAAAGTGCCGACACCTAACGTCAACGTACCAAGAAGCACTAGGGGAAGACCAAAACGTAGGGAAGACATAGCACTAACCTGCTGAATGCGCTAACTATCTTTAAGGTACTATGGGCAATCAGACGCTGTTGTGATCCGGCGGCCACTAGGACTGTGATAAATTTCAATCAGTTGGCGTGCGCTCTTACGCCAAAGGACGGTGATCCGGCTCTTGAGACGGTCAGCCTGCCCTTAGTGGAAGTCTTCTCGGCCATTCAGGGGGAAGGGGCGAACGTTGGCACGCGACAAATTTTTATTCGCTTGGCGGGCTGCGATCTGCGCTGTACCTACTGTGATAGTGCCCATACTTGGGGCACTCCGGCCACGGCTCTGTTAGAAACCACCGCGGGCGATCGCCAGTTCCAGCGGCTTGCAAACCCCCTCTCGGTTGCACAAATTCTCGGTGCGGTGGCGCAACTCCATCAGCCCCATCTCCACGACAGTATCAGCATCACCGGCGGCGAACCCCTGCTCCATGCCAGTGCCTTGGTGAGTCTGTTGCCCGCCCTCAAAGAGGCCACCCAACTGCCCCTTTACCTAGAAACTGGGGGGCATCATCCGGCGGCTCTAGCGACGGTGTTACCCTTCCTCGACAGTGTGGGGATGGATATTAAACTGCCCAGCGTCAGTGGGGAGTGCCACTGGGAGGCGCATCGCCACTTTTTGCACCTGTGCGATCGCGCCGGGGTGGAGGTCTTTTGCAAAGTCATTATTTCGGCGCTCACCGCCGCCAGCGATCTAGAAACAATGGCCGCCCTTGTTGCCAGTGTCAACCCGCGCACGCCCGTCTTTTTACAGCCGGTGACCCCCATCGGTACGGGTCGGCTGACCCCGCCACCTCGTCCTGAGCAAGTGCTGGTATGGCAACAGCAGCTTAAACAGCACCTGCGGGATGTGCGCGTGATTCCCCAGACCCATAAGTTTATGAACCAGCGGTAACGGTGGCTCTCGCCAACAGAATCAGGCACTGGCTGCCCCATCCCCAGAACCAGTAGGATAGGATGGGTTTACACGCTGATCGGGAAACAAAACATCACTTATGGCAGCACCCGCAATACTTGTTTTGGCTGATGGTTCCGTCTTTCGTGGGTTTTCTTTTGGGGCGCAGGGTACGGCCATTGGCGAAGTGGTCTTTAATACGGGCATGACGGGTTACCAAGAGGTGCTCACAGACCCCAGCTACTGCGGTCAAATTGTGACCTTTACCTACCCAGAACTGGGGAATACCGGCATTACCCCCGAAGATGATGAGTCCGATCGCCCCCAAGTGCGCGGTGCCATTGCCCGTAACATTTGTACCGTGCCCAGTAACTGGCGATCGCAACAGTCCCTGCCAGACTACCTCAAGGCTCACCGCATTCCCGGCATCTACGGTATCGATACCCGCGCCCTCACCCGCAAAATCCGCACCGTGGGCGCGATGAATGGCGGGATTTCCACCGAAATTCTAGATCCACTGCAACTGTTGCAGGAGGTCTTGGCAGCGCCCAGTATGCAGGGGCAAAACCTCACCAAAGTGGTGACTACCCGTACCCCCTACGAATGGACGGAACCCACCCCTGCCGCTTGGGAGTTTCGCCCCCAGACCACCTCTGAGGAGCCACCCCTGACGGTGGTCGCCCTTGACTTTGGCGTTAAGCGCAATATTCTGCGCCGCTTGGCCAGTTACGGTTGCCGGGTGATTGTGGTGCCTAGCGACACCCCCGCTGAAACTATTCTGAGTTATGACCCGGACGGCATTTTCCTCTCCAATGGCCCTGGGGATCCGGCGGCAGTGGCCGAAGGCATTGAAACCGCCCGGCAGTTACTTGCCGCCGAGCGCCCCATGTTCGGCATTTGCTTGGGGCATCAACTGCTGGGGCTATCCCTCGGGGCAGAAACCTTTAAGCTCAAGTTTGGCCACCGTGGCCTGAACCAACCGGCGGGCCTCAGCCGCGAGGTGGAAATTACCAGCCAAAACCACGGCTTTGCCATTAGCCAAGCGTCCCTAGAAAAAACCCCCGTGACGGTGACGCACCTGAACCTCAACGACCAGACCATTGCGGGGCTGAAGCACCAAACCCTGCCCATCTTTTCGGTGCAGTACCATCCCGAAGCCAGTCCGGGCCCCCATGATGCAGATTACCTATTTGGTGAGTTTGTGGCGCAAATGCGCGCCTATCGGCAGCAACACCCCCGTTCGGTGGCGGCTGGATGACACGACGGGCGCTCATTCCCTACGCCTTTTTAGCCCCGGCAGTGCTCCTACTCACCTTGACGGTGTTCTGGCCCGCCTTGCAAGCCTTTGTCCTCAGTTTTAGCCGCTACGATGCGGATTTGTTGAGTGCGCCGCGCTGGGTGGGGCTGGCCAATTTTGAGCAGTTGTTGCGGGATGGCGTTTTTTGGAAAACCCTTGGCAACACCCTGTTGTACCTCATTGTTGTAGTACCCATCTTGGCGATCGCCCCCCTGTTGCTGGCCATTCTGGTGAACCAACCGCTGCGGGGCATCCGCTGGTTTCGCGCCGCCTACTATACCCCCGTGATTATTTCCATGGTGGTAGCCGGAATTGCGTGGCGCTGGCTCTATGCCCCCAATGGACTATTAAATCAACTCCTACAAGGCTTGCACCTGAGCAGGGAGGGGATCCCGTGGCTCACTAGCCCGGAGTTAGCCCTATTTAGCGTCATGGCGGTCACCGTCTGGAAAGGACTGGGGTATTATATGGTGATCTATCTGGCGGGGTTGCAGGGCATTAGCGCCGAGTTGTACGAAGCGGCGGCCCTTGACGGCAGCGATGGCTGGCACCAGCACTGGGATATTACGCTGCCCCTGATGCGCCCCTATATTTTACTGGTGAGTATTATTTCGGCCATTGCCGCCACCAAAGTCTTTGAAGAGGTCTATGTTATGACCCAAGGGGGACCGCTGAACAGTTCCAAAACCATTGTCTATTACATTTACGAAAATGCCTTTCAGCGCCTAGAAATCAACTACGCCTGTACGATGGGTTTAGTTTTGTTTCTCATTATTTTTGCCCTCTCATTGCTCAACCTGAAGTTTGGCCAGCAGGGGAGCCTCCCCCTTAACTAAGCACCTGCATCCGCTGGATCAACCATTGATCCCCTTGCTGCACTAGGGTATAGAGGACGCGGTAGCTATCGTTATAGGACACATCAGGACGCAGGGTTCCCTGCTCATAAAATTTGGCATCTTCCTGCACTTGGGCAATAACTTCCACCCGGTTCCCCGCTAAAGGGCGAATTTCCTTAATCTCTATGTTGGTGAGGGTGTAGTTCCAATGGCTACCCTCCGCCTTTAATCCTTCGGCCCGCGATCGCCACGTGCTCAGGGCAGGCTCCGCCAAAATCGCCTCTAGAGCAGCAATGGCAAAGGTACTACCCAAGGCCTGCGCCTTTACCTGCTGCCAAGCTTGCAGCCGCTGCCGCGCCATTTCAATTGTCATGGCCGGAACCGCTGGCGACGGGGTTGTGGCAGGTGTCACTACCGCTGTCGGGGAGACTTCTGCAACCGGAGTTTCCGGTGTTAGCGTTGTCGTTGGCTGCGATCGCGGCCAATAGTGCTGCGCCAACACGCCCGCGCCAATCAGACATACCCCCCCACCGGCCCATAACCAGCCCTTGCTCCGCTGCCGTTTGGTACGGCGCTGCCGCGATTTGGTGATCGTTGCCGCCATTGTGCTGCTGCCCACGGTTGTATCTGTGCCTACGCTGGTGGCGGGAACGGCGGGCTGATGCGCCTCAAGGGGCAGCGTTTCAGCGGTTAATGAGACAGTCGGCAAGGACTCCCGGTAGGGGGGCGGCACCGCCACGGTGGGCTTAATTGTGATGGGCGTTGCCGATGCTGTTGATGTCGGGGCTGTGGTTGATCCTGTTGATGTTGCCGATGTTGCCGATGTTGTGGCTGCAGTCGATGTGGATGACCGCTCTTCCGGCAGAGGTGAGGCGCTGACCTCTTCGGCACTAAGGGCTTCGAGGTAGGTTTGGATGTTGGGGTCGGCAAAATAGGCCTCAAGGGAGACGGGGGTTTCGCCTAAATCCCGAAAGGCAGGATAAATTTCCTCCTGCAACCACTGCTGCGTGTAGTGGCACAATCCCGGCAGCAGATCGGGGGCGTGCTCTGAATGGCGACGAATAAAGGCAACACTTTGCTGATCTTGGCTTTTTTCCAAAGCCGCAAGGGCAGCCGCAGGTTGCCCCAGCAGCAGTAGGCAACTGGCTAGCTCAAGGTAAATATCTTGGTTGGGCAGCAGCCGCTCCAGTAACTCTTTGCCGCGACGAATTAAACTGGGTTGTAGCTCGTGGAACCCCCTTGCCACCAAGGCGTGGACAGCAAGGTAGGAGGCCACCGCCGAGGGTCGCCGTGCCTCCCGCTCAAATAGCTCCTGCTGTTCAGCCGCGGTGAGGTACGTCCGCAGTTGCAAAATAAATTTCAGAAAATCTTCTACCCCTAGCCCCGAGTGATCATCGTGGCGCCCCTCAATGCCGCCGCGATCGCTAAGCATTTCCCGCAGCAGCAGCACCCCCCGCTGCCGCCCCACACTATCGGCGAGGGGCAGTGCCAACAGTTCCAGAATGCGGTAAGGGCGCAACCGATCCAGTTCACTTTGAAATTGCTGTTGCAACTCCGGGAACAGTGCCGATCGCTCAAGAATACGCAGCCCAGCGTCTAGATGACCCGCCGCGGCCTGGTAGTGCTGTTGCTGCCACTGCTCCCGCCCTAACTCTAGGTAGGCCAAGGCCACCGTTAGGGTAATATCGGCTTCGGCGGCGGATCCGGTGTAGGGGCGGCTCAAATCAAGGGCATCCCCCTTCAGGAAAGGCTGCCCCACCTTGACCACTTGGTGGTAGTCCCCCAGTTCATAAAGGAGTAGCAGCGCCCCCGACAACTGTTGATCGGTAATTTCAAGGTCGGGGATCGTGGGTTGCGGATCAAGCTGGGCAATGAGGTCATCGGTATCTAGACTGCGACAGCGGCGATCGTAGTCATGGCGCTGATCCGGCTGCCGTAGGACTTGGTAGGCCTGCTCAATGAGTTCGCGGCGGGTGGCCACAGTGGCGGGCGAATGCTGGTGGCTGGGCAACTGCATCAGACGCTCTTGAAAGGCTTGGTCGATTTGCTCGGGCGTTGCCTGAATGGGCACACCCAACACTTGGTAGTAATCTAAAGGAATGCGCACCGGAAGCCAGTCCTCAAATAAATTCTGTACGACCAAACATGATTCACTGCTGACAGCCGCTTTGCTGCTCAAGTGTTGCAGAAAAGGGCAGAAAAGGGTAAAAGCGTTGCCAGTCAAAGAGGGAGCATCAAGCGTTCTAGAGTATCACAAATTTTCCCCGATGGCATAGGCCAGTTGGGGGTCAGTGCCAAGAATTCAACATCGCCGCTACCACCCCTTGGGAACTCATGGTAGTATCGGGACACATTACCGTAACCTTGCACCCTTGCAGCACGTTTAGGATGAACCGGTGTGACAGAACCAATATTTTGGTTGGCCGTGTCACTGGTCTTGGTGGCCGTCTGTTTAGCGGCTGTCTTAGCGGCAGCCATCCCCGCCTTTATGGAGTTGGCGCGGGCGGCTCGCAGTGCTGAAAAGCTCTTTGACACGCTGGGTCGTGAGCTACCGCCGACTCTTGAGGCCATTCGCCTGACGGGTCTTGAGATTAGCGATCTAACGGATGACATTAGCCAAGGGGTAGAAAGTGCGGGCAGTGTTGTCAAGCAGGTGGATCAAAGTATTTCGGCGGCTAAGCGCCAAGTACAGGAGGCTAAGGTGACCACCCGCAGTGTGTTTGCCGGAGTGAAGGCCGCATGGCAAACCTGGAATCGGCCCAGTCGTCGCCCGCCCCGCCTATCGGGTAGCAATTTGCCTCCTGTGGAGCCACCCTCCCTCGATCGTCAGGAGCGGCGGGAGCAGGTGCAAGATAGTTGAACCATGGCCTGCCGGAGGGTGCCACGGGGATCGCTGCCCAGCTTGAGGGAATACTCGCTGCGCAGTAAAATTTCTAGGCTCTTGGTGAGAGCGGCCAAGGGAATGGGTTTAACCTCCTTTTGCAGGATATAGACCCGTTTGGGATTGCCAATCTCCGCAAGTTTGGCAATGGTTTGCACGTCCTGTTCGTGACTGAGCAGTTTAATCCACAACCACGTGCGAAACTGTTTGCTAAGGCTGGCAATGAGGCGCAGGGGTGGCTCGTTTTGTTGCAGTAAATCCTCCAATTGGCTGAGGGCGGTGCCTAGCTGGCCATGAAGCAAGGTGCTGGCCAAGGTGAGGGTATGTTGTTGGCTGGCATGGACAAGGGGGGCGATGTCCGTTGCTGTGAGGGGGCGATCGCCCCCAAAGAGGGAGAGCTTTTCAAGTTCGTTGTGCAGTTGGCGACTGTCGTTGCCCACGGCCTCCGCCAGCAGGTGCAGGGCATCCTCGCGCAGGTTGAGGTGGTACCGTTGAGCGGTGGTGCGAATGTGCGCCTCAATTTCGGCAGTTTTCCAGGGGGCAATGGGGCTAAATTCCTGAAATGTGCCGTGCTGTTGCAGAAGTTTAACCACCTTAGCGCGACTGTCAGGTTTTTGGGGGCTAGTCAGCAGCAGGTGGCAGGTGGCGGGAATTTGGGGCAGGGTTAGTTCTAGGTCTGCCAATAGCTCGGCACTACAGCGTTGACCGAGGGTGGTGTTGACCAGCCACACGAGGCGATCGCCCCCGCCAAAGGGAGGGGTCATCACCTGGGCCAAGGCGGCTTGGATGTGGCTGGGGTCCTCGCCCGCAAATTTTTCAAAGTTAAAGCTTTCCCACAGGGGATCAAGAACCTGTTGGCGCAGGTTTTTGACGGCCTCCTCCAAGCGAAAGTGATCCTCGCCCCAGTAGAAGTAAACAGGCATAGTGCCGAAACGCAACCCATCGATTAGTATGAATTTATTGTGGCGGAGAAAAGGGGATGGGGCGATCGCGGCAATGGGCAGCACTGGGGCTAGGTTTGGCGATGGCTCCGGTTCTATGGCAGTCTGCTGCCTCCCAACAGCCCCCCTCCCAAGCCCTGACCATCTTGGCGGACGTGCAACAGGCGAATGCCATTACGGGGGTTGTTACGGCGCGCGGCAATGTGCAACTGCGTTATCCCGCCCGTCAGATTCAGGCCACAGCGGCCCAGGCTCAGTACTTTAGTCGGGAAGGCCGCATTGTCCTCACCGGTAATGTATATGTTCTGCAGGAGGGGAACAGTCTGCGGGCAGACTCCATCACCTATCTTATTGAGGAAGCTAAATTTGTGGCCTTGCCTGCCCCAAGTCGCCAAGTTGAATCTATCCTAATGATCCCCGATGACCCTAACCAACAAATTCCTGAATCTGTGCAGCCCTAGGGGGGGCTTTGCGCTACCGACCACCCTGCGCCTAGAGGGGGTATGCAAGCGCTACGGTGCCCGCTGGGTCGTGGATCATGTGAGTTTATCGGTGGCGCGGGGGGAAGTGGTCGGCTTACTGGGCCCCAACGGGGCGGGTAAAACCACGACCTTTTATATGGCCACGGGGATCGAGCGCCCCGATCAAGGGCGCGTGTGGCTCGACGATGATGATATTACCCATACCCCGCTCCATGAGCGGGCGCGGCGCGGCATTGGCTACCTGCCCCAAGAACCCAGTATTTTCCGGCAGTTAACGGTGGCTGAAAATATCTTGCTTGTTCTAGAGCAAACGGGTGTACCGCGGCGGCAGTGGCGCGATCGCCTCGATGAACTGCTGACGGAATTTCATCTGACCCACATTGCCAATACCTTGGGTCGCCGTGTCTCTGGTGGGGAGCGCCGCCGCACGGAGTTGGCTCGCGCGTTGGCAGCGGGTAGGTATGGCCCAAGTTTTTTGCTGTTGGATGAACCCTTTGCCGGGGTTGATCCAATTGCGGTGAATGATTTACAAACCATGATTGCCCGCCTGCGCGATCGCCAGATGGGCATCCTCATTACGGATCACAATGTCCGCGAAACCCTTGAGATTATCGACCGCGCCTACATTTTGCGCGAAGGGCAGCTGCTGGCCGCAGGCAATAGCTGGGAACTGGCCCAGAACCCGAAAGTGCGCCAGTACTATCTAGGGGAAGACTTCCGTTTCTAAGATGCTGACGGTCTTGCGCTGGTGGCGATCGCTCTCCCTCTCGAAACTGGATCGCTATATCCTCTCGCTGTTGTTACCCGGCTTCGGCTTTGGGGTTGCCATTTTTACGACCCTTGCCTTGGCGGTGGGCAGCATCTTTGATCTGGTGCGGCAAATTGCCGATGCCCAGTTACCCTTGAGTATTTTGCTGCAACTCATCTGGTACGAGTTGCCCACCGTATTGGTTTTGGTGTTGCCCATGGCCGTCCTGCTGGCGGTGGTGGGTGCCATGAGCCGCCTCTCGGAAGAGGGGGAGTGGATTGCCCTGCGCAGTGTGGGGGTATGCCTACCGCGTCTGCTCGTGCCGGTGTTAGGGTTTGCCCTTCTGGTGAGTAGTGCCACCCTTGTGCTCAACGAAACATGGGTGCCCATTGCCAAGTTTCAGTCGGAACAACTCATGCAGCAACTGTTGCAGCAGGAGCGCACCCTTGGAACCGGCACCGATATTTTTTATCCCGAGTACGATCGCGACCAGCGGGTGCGACGGCTTTACTACGGCCATCGCTTTGATGGCAATCGCATTCAGGGCTTAACCATTCTTGACTTTTCGCAGCCACAGTTAACCCAAGTCATCAGTGCGGAGTCCGCGGAGTGGAACGTGCGCGAAAGTACGTGGCGGCTCTCCCATGGGGTAGCATATCTGATTAGCAGCCGTGGCGTTAGTCGGGATCTGTTGCAGTTTGAGGAGCAGGAAATCCGCCTACCGCGACCCGCCCAATCGCAGCAACTGCGTCCCACCGAAGTCAGTGAACTCTCGATTATTCAAACTCGCCGCGCCCTGCGCCGTCTTGACCCCAGTAAGGATGCGGAGTTGGTGCGCGCCCTTGAGGTCCACCTTGCCCAATCCTACGCTCAGCCCTTTTTAGCGGTTGTTTTTGCCCTTTTAGGGGTGGGCTTTGGCCTGAGTCCTTCCCAGCGGCGGGGACGACAGGGCTTTGGTATTAGTGTTGCCGTTGTTTTTGGCCAGTACGTCTTGGCCTTTTTTCTGGGGGCGTTGGGGGCGATCGGTACGCTTCCGCCCCTTGTGGCGGCTTGGCTACCCCACGCCATTGGCGGCGGTGTGGCCGTTGGCTTAATGTGGCGGGTGAATCGTAGCTAGGGGCTATCGGGTTATGATGAGAACAGTGCTAATTGTTCATCCATGCCCCAAACGTTTGATCTTCACGTTGTTGAGACGCGACCCTTGTTGACCCCCGCTACGCTGCTGGCGGAACTGCCACTCTACGACCACCAAGCCACCCTTGTGGCCACCACTCGCGATCGCATTCGCGACATCCTTAAGGGGCGAGATCGCCGCCTACTGGTGATTGTGGGTCCCTGCTCTATCCACGATGTCAATGCGGCCCTTGAATACGGTGAAAAACTGACGGCGGTGCGCGATCGCCTCAGCGACAGCCTTGAAATTATCATGCGGGTCTATTTTGAAAAACCCCGCACCTCCGTGGGTTGGAAAGGCCTCATTAACGACCCCCACCTCGACGGTAGCTACGACATCAATACCGGCTTGCGCTTAGCGCGGCAGCTTCTCCTTAACCTTGCCAGTATGGGCATGCCCGCCGCCACCGAACTCCTTGACCCGATTATTCCCCAGTACATTGCTGATGTGGTGAGTTGGACCGCCATTGGTGCCCGCACCACCGAAAGCCAAACCCACCGCCAAATGGCCTCTGGCCTCTCGATGCCCGTCGGGTTCAAAAACGGCACGGACGGTCACCTCGACTCCGCCATCAATGCCATGATTGCCGCCCAACAGGCGCACCATTTCCTCGGCATTAACGCCGATGGGCTAGCCAGTATTGTGGCCACCACGGGCAACCCCGATACCCACCTCGTGCTGCGGGGGGGCAAAGATGGTCCCAATTATTCTGCGGCCCACATTGAAATGGCCGCGGCACTTCTTGAGCGGAAGGGGCTGAGTCCCCGTCTGATGGTGGATTGCAGCCATGCCAACGCCGCCAAAGATGCCCAACGGCAGGTGCTGGTCTGCGACAACATTGCCCAGCAGGTGCAGCAAAACTCCCGCTATCTGGCGGGCGTGATGATTGAAAGCCACCTCAAGGCCGGTAACCAACCCATTCCTGCGGATTTATCCCAGTTGGTCTATGGTCAGAGTATTACCGACCCCTGTGTGGATTTTGCCACAACGGTTGCCATGCTCGAGCAGTTGGCAACAGCAGTGGGAACCCAACTGGCGGTAGCGCGCTAACAGGGCGGTTGCTCACCCCAAAATCCCCTCACCAAGAACGCAGTTGAAGGAGACGTGATGACCCCATGGCAAACACTGCGCCGTAATCCCTTGGTGATGTTTGGCTTAGGGGTTTTAGTCACCTTGTACCTGCTGGCGATCGCGGCGGATATTGTGGCACCCTACAATCCCTATGGGTTCCAAGTGGACGGGGCGCTGCTGCCGCCAACCCGAGTTTACTGGCGATCGCCCGGCGGCGAATGGCTTGGCCCCCACGTCTATCCCACCCGTTTGGGACCTGTAAATTTGGACACGGGTGAGCGTCCCCTGATTGTGGACTGGCAGCACCCCTCACCCATTCGGCTCTGGGTCAAGGGCAGCCCCTACCGCTTTTTGGAACTGACGCTGCCCCTGCCCACCCGCTGGAGCCTGAGGAATCCGGCGATTGAACTGCGCACCATTTTCCCCGGGTTTGCGGGCGATCGCCACCTGTTTGGCACCGTTGGCCCCGGGTACTGGAATCTTCTGGGAACTGACGATCAAGGGCGGGATCAATTTAGTCGCCTGCTCTTTGGCGCACGCATTAGCCTCAGCATTGGTCTGGTGGGGGTTGCGATCGCCTTCCCGATTGGCATCTTTGTCGGTGCAGTGGCTGGTTACTTTGGCGGCTGGCTCGATGTCCTGCTCATGCGGGGGGTGGAAGTGCTGATGACGCTGCCCACCATCTATCTCCTTGTGGCCTTGGCCGCCGTCCTTCCCCCGGGTCTTAGCAGTGGCGAACGCTTTCTCCTCATTACCGTGATCACCTCCTTTGTCAGTTGGGCGGGCCTAGCACGGGTGATTCGTGGCCAAGTGTTGAGTCTAAAGGAAACGGCCTTTGTCCAAGCTGCCCACGTCATGGGGGGGCGATCGCTGTTCATTATTGTGCGCCACATCATCCCCCAAACCGCCACCTACGTGATTATTGCCGCCACCTTGTCCATTCCCAGCTTTATTGTGGCCGAATCCGTCCTCAGCCTCATTGGCTTAGGCATTCAGCAGCCGGATGCCTCCTGGGGCAATATGCTCTCCCTCGCCACCAATGCCTCCATTCTCATCCTGCAACCTTGGCTCGTGTGGTCACCCGCCAGCCTGATTATCCTTAGCGTACTCTGCTTTAACCTCGTTGGTGATGGCCTGCGCGATGCCCTAGACCCGCGACGTTCCCAACCCTAGAACCTATACAACAGTATCGGATTGTGTATTTTCCTCTATATTCCGACCGACAAAGGAGAGTTTGTGGCAAGATAGACTCGTAGCTAGTGATACATTCAGTTAACCTAGGAGCCACAACCTATGAGCCTAAAACTTGGGGATGTCGTACCCAACTTTACCCAAGCCTCCTCCATGGGAGAGATTAACTTTTACGAATGGGCGGGAGATAGCTGGGTTGTTTTATTCTCGCACCCGGCAGACTACACCCCTGTCTGCACCACAGAATTGGGGGAAGTGGCCCGGTTGCGCTCGGAGTTTGACAAACGCAACGTCAAAACCCTCGCCCTCAGCGTTGATAGCGTTGAATCCCACCTAGGCTGGATCAAGGATATTGAAGAGGTCAATAACGTTAAGGTCGATTACCCCATCTTGGCAGACGAAGACAAAAAAGTCTCCGATCTGTACGACATGATCCACCCCAACTCCCTCAATAACCTGACAGTGCGCACGGTGTTTATCATTGACCCCCAAAAAAAACTGCGCCTCACCCTCACCTATCCGGCCAGTACCGGTCGTAATTTTGCTGAAATCCTGCGGGTCATTGACTCGTTGCAACTCACCGATAACTACAGTGTGGCCACCCCCGTCAACTGGCAAGAGGGTCAAGATTGTGTGATTGTGCCCTCGATTAAGGATGAGGAAGCCAAGGAAAAATTCCCCAAAGGGTTCAATGCCGTCAAGCCCTATTTGCGGCTCACACCACAGCCAAATAAATAGGTTCTGCGAACGCTCAAACCGTCTAGCCATCACATTTGTATCAGGCACCTCATCAATGTGGGGGGTGCCTTTTTTTCTATTCATTCATATTTTTATAGGTGGCTACCGCCGATGGTGAAATCTGATTCAGATAGCGGAAAATCCAATACTTAAAGACCGTGTCCAGCATCACCGGAAAGGTGGCAATAAACATATTGATAAAATCTTCATTACGGGGGAAGCCAAAATGTTCAAGAGTGTTATTGACAATCACTTCCCAGCCATGGGGCGAGTGAAACCCAACAAAAACATCCGTAAACAGAATAATCACAAACGCCTTGGCGCTATCACTCAGACCATAGACCACTTCATCTAAAAAGGCTTTGACAATGGCCATTTGCCGTTGGCCGGTAAAGACTAAGGTGAGGAACACAGCAAACCCCAAGGCATCCGACAAAATATTTTTCAGCGGCTCAATCAGTTCCTTTTGGTACTCTGTAGAAAGTTCAATGGCTTTTGCGCGAATTTGTGCTTGAATCTCTGCCGCTGAAATGGGCACATTACTCACAAGACTTTCAAAGCGAATTCGATTTTCAAACCGTGCTAGCTCATCGAGAATATTTTCCTCAAGTTGGGAGTTAATAATCCGCTCAATTTGACCCACCGCTTTGAAGTGGTTCACCAGCGGGCTGACAATCAGAGCCTTAGAAATTTGCTGGGTCAGCAACGGCAAAATCACCAGGAGTAAGAGAAAGCGAATGGCTAGGCGGGTGCGCAATTTGGAGGTGCGAAAATCCCGCACAACTTCGGCCTCTGTGGTCTCATCGGAGTTGAGTTCGCGGCGAAAGCGATCGGCGGTGCGCAAAATTGAGCGGGGAATAAAACTACTGCTGTCAAGCTTAGAGTCGTCGGTTAAATCGTCATTAATGTATTCCGACAGGTAGAGGGAATTGTCTTCCACCTGATCTAGGGCGGCGGCGCGTTGGCGCTGCTCCGGATTTTGGTGGCTCAGCCCGGGTCGAGCAAGGGCGTTTAGCTCTTTCTCCCGCTGTCGCCGATAGCGATTGAGGGTGGCATCAATCAGCCGTAGTTTTTCATAGACCGTGGGTTCTGAGCTAGCGTCGCTGGCCGTGGCGGTCACGGTGTAGGTATCGGCAGTGCCATTGAGGTCTTCGGGGGGTATGGGATAGCGGGAGGAGCGGGGGGCAAGGGGTAAAAACTGACGGCTGGCGCGGAATTCAGTCATCCGCATCCGAATAGTTTTTAGAAGCTGCTTTAGCTCTGTTTCAAAGTAGCTGGACACTTCGCCAAGGGGGAGGTTAAGGGGACTGATGGGCTGCCCCTCGAAGTGCTCGACCTCAATTTCACGAATTTTCAGCGCAGCATTGTAGGCTTCTTGCAGTGCTCGTTCTGGGGTTGTGAGGTACCAGCGCTCCGCACGCTTAATCCATTCTCCGAGGCGGGCAAGGGGGTTACTTGACATTGCTTATCTTGGCCGGTTGCCAGCACACCATGTAGTAGGATCGTACCAAATTGATTTTGGTAAGCATTGGTTGCGTGTTGCACTGGATCAGTGGCGGTAGCCGGAGTGGGAAAACTCACACCCTTGTTGACTATTTTGCCAAATGGGTGCAGGCACAACAGATTCCAGAGCAGCCTAAATTACCAGAGTACCTTTCCTGTGAGCGATCGCTCCTGCTGCTCAGCGACACGGGCGAAGGCCGAGAACACCTGAACACCCAAATTGAGAACACACTCGGTGCCGGGTACTTTCCTTATATCACGACACCGCTGGGCTTTATGCAGGATGAGGTGATGCTGTTTTGGCCGCTGCTGGTGCAGCACAGTGCCGTCGCCGCCCGTTCTCCTCTGCGGTTAGCAACGGAAGTGGAACTGGAGTGGGCAAAGGAGGTGTGGCGCTCAGAGCTAGAGAAAAACACCTTTGCCGCCCTCAGCGAGAATCGCGATCGCGCCGTGCGCCATTTGCTGGATATGTTTCAGCTTGCGGCTTTTGCCGGGATTCCCCTTGAGGATATTCCCACTCTCATGCAGGAGCATGACGTGCCAGTGCCGCCCGCCACCCAAACCGCCATGATAACGGCACTGCGTCGGTGGCGTGATTGGTGTACCCGCCATAGCCTGCTCACCTACGGCATCATTACCGACCTGTTTGGACGAGTGCTGCTGCCCGCTACGGACTATCAATGGTCACTGCGGCAGCGCTTTCGCGGTATTTTGGCCGATAATGTCCACAACTCTCCGGCGCTGTTTGCGGATCTTTTTGGCCAGCTTGCTCAACCATTACCCCCAGACCCGGCAATCCCCCCAGAGGTGCCTTCCCAGCCCCTAACGATCGTTCTCACGCATCAACCGACTGGCGTTGTACGACTGGGCCTTGGCGCTGATCCCGATGCCTTTTTAGCCTTGAAAGCTATGGCAACTGTGCAGGATCTCCCTCCCCTACCCCGCACAATTCTTGGAGCCGGTGATCCCAGCCTCCTTGTTGCCGAGTTGCTGACCCTGCCGCAGCCACAGGTGCCAGCCACCATTATGGCCTTGCAAACCACCTCCCGGATGCAGTTACTGAACCAGATTTGTCGCACCGTAACCCAAGCGGTAAAAGAACATCAGATTCCCGCCAAAGAGATTGCCATCCTTGGTCCCGGGATCGATAGCATTGCCCGCTACGTCCTCACCCATGAGTTAGAGCAGCAGGGCATTCCGGTGGTGGTTCTTAATGAGCAGCGCCCCCTCATTCAATCGCCCTACGTGCGCGCCCTCTTGACGCTGTTACTTTTGGTGTATCCGGGGATTGGTCTAGACTGCGGGGCCGGAGCCGTGGCCGAACTTTTAGAGGTTTTCCACGCCCAACACGCCGAGATTGATGCAGTGCGATCGGGGCTATTGGCGGCCCATTGTTTTCAGCCCCAGCAGCCCAAGCCCCAACTTTTGCCCGCGCAGCACTATAGCCGCTGGGATCGCTTGGGGTATCGCGCCACCACGGCCTATGAAGCCTTTCGGGCATGGCTTGCGACCCTCTCGCCAACCCAACCCCCTGCGGTTGTGCTGGACGCAGCCATTCAACGCTACCTCTGGCCCCAGAACCTATCTGCCACTGAACTCACATCGTTGCGATCGCTCCTAGAGAGTGCCATGGACTATTGGCTCCTCTGTGACCATCTAGCCGCGGATGTCCCCACCCCAATGGCGGAGCGCCTCGGCCAATGGATGCGCCTGTTGCGACGCGGCATCGTCACCGCCAACCCACCGCCCCTTGATCCGGCACTGACGGGGGTTCTATTGGCAACAACGTTTCAGTACCGCAGTGCCCAGTGTTTTCATCGCTGGCATTTTTGGCTGGATGCCAGTAGCCCCCGCTGGCAGGATGGTGGCCTACAAACCCTCTGGCAAGCCCCCATGTTCCTGCGTCAAGGCGCTGCTAGTCCCAGTGCGCGGGTGTGGCAGTCGGAGTCAGAGCGGTTGCAGCAGTTGCTGGTAGATTTGTGTACTCGCGTTGGCGATCGCCTTTACCTATGCCATAGCGATCTTGCCGCTAACGGGAAGGAACAGGATGGCCCCCTGCTGGGGTTAGTGGATTTGGCGGCGGGTTCCATCGATGGCACTATAGATACATAGAGCTAACGCCTGAGGCAGCAGGCCGTAAACCCTCTGGCAGACTATCGTTGCTGGGTGCGCTTGCTGGCAAAGAATGCGCACTACTACACCACTGAGTCAACCAGCGAGGGAGACCACCCGTTGTCACCACAATTTGCACTCACGACCCCCCTATACTACGTCAATGCCTTACCCCACATCGGCAGTGCCTATACCACCATTGCCGCCGATGTTGTTGCCCGCTTTTACCGCCTGCAAGGGTACCGGGTACGCTTCATTACCGGCACCGACGAACACGGCCAAAAAATTGAACGCACGGCTCAGCAGCGGGGTCTAACGCCCCAAGCCCACTGCGATGAAATTGCCGCCGGTTTCGAGGCCCTGTGGCAGCAACTTGGCATCACCTACGACCGCTTTAGCCGCACCACCAGCCCACGGCATCATGCCATTGTGCAGGAGTTTTTTCAGCGGGTATGGGACAACGGCGATATTTACCTTGGGCAACAACAGGGTTGGTACTGCGTCGAGTGCGAAGAATTCAAAGAAGAGCGCGAGTTGCTAGCAGGACACCGCTGCCCAATCCACGTCAACCGTGAAGTGGATTGGCGGGATGAACGGAATTACTTCTTTCGCCTTTCCAAGTACCAAGAGGCGCTGCTAGCCCACTACGATCGCCATCCCGAGTTTGTGCAGCCCCGCAGCCGCCGCAACGAAGTCCTGAGTTTTATTGAGCAGGGATTGCAGGATTTTTCCATTTCGCGGGTCAACCTAGAGTGGGGGTTTCCCGTGCCTACGGATCCTAAGCAAACCCTTTACGTGTGGTTTGATGCCCTGCTCGGCTACGTCACCGCTCTGTTGGAACCAGAGGACAAACCCACCCTTGCCAATGCCCTCAAAGCTTGGTGGCCAATTAACCTGCACATTATTGGCAAGGATATTCTGCGCTTCCATGCCATTTCTTGGCCGGCCATGCTGATGTCGGCGGGCTTGCCCCTCCCGGAGCAAATTTTTGTGCACGGCTTCCTGACCAAAGATGGCCAAAAAATGGGTAAAAGCCTAGGCAACACCCTCGATCCAGTGGCCTTGGTAGCGCACTACAGCGCGGATGCCGTCCGTTATTACTTTATGAAGGAAGTGGAGTTTGGTCGCGATGGTGATTTTAACGAAACTCGCTTTATCAATATCCTCAATGCCGACTTAGCCAACGATCTGGGCAACCTCCTGAACCGCACGCTGAAAATGGCTTGGAAGTACAGCGCTGGCCAAGTTCCCGCCCTGACGGTTGCCGCCATTCCCCCGGAGCACCCGCTGCGGCACTTGGCAGAACAATTGTGCCAAACCTATGGCAACAGCTATCGCCAACTGGCATTCCATGAGGTCTGCCAATTAGCCCTTGGCTTAGCCCGGGCAGGTAATAAGTTCCTTGACGAAGAAGCGCCCTGGAAACGGGCAAAAGCGGGGGAAACAGAAGCCGTGGCCGAAATTCTCTATAGTGTTTTAGAATCGGTACGCCTCATTGCCTACGTCCTTGCCCCCATTATCCCCCACCTGAGTGAGGCCATCTATCAGCAGTTGGGCTATAGTATTAGTTTTAACGGATCAGTGATTGACTCAGTTTTATTGGCGGATCACCAAGCGCGGTGGGGTGTCCTCCCCCCTAATCAGCCCTTGGCGCAGCCAGAACCTGTGTTTCAAAAGTTGTCAGCCCCAGCCCTTGTCGCCGATCAGCGGTGAGCCGCGATAGGCTGGAGTTACCCCTAAAAATAAAACGCTTTTTTTGAGATAATTTTTGCATGATTACATCGTCCACATCTGCGATCTATAGTCCGGAACAAGTGCTGCAAAATCGGGGTCGTGTGGCCATTTTTATTGATGGTTCAAACCTATTCTATGCAGCGTTACAACTGGGCATTGAAATTGACTATTCAAAACTGCTGTGCCATTTGACCCAAGGGTCACGTCTTTTCCGCTCCTTTTTTTACACGGGGGTGGACCCCTCCAATGAAAAACAACAGGGATTCCTGTTGTGGATGCGGCGCAATGGCTATCGGGTGGTGTCTAAGGAACTGGTGCAGTTACCCGATGGCTCGAAAAAAGCCAATCTGGATGTTGAAATTGCCGTTGATATGATGGCCTTGGTGGGCTGCTACGATACGGCTATTTTAGTGAGTGGAGATGGGGATTTGGCCTATGCGGTGGATGCGGTCAGTTATCGCGGTGCGCGGGTGGAAGTAGTCAGCCTGCGGTCGATGACCAGCGACAGCCTAATTAATGTTGCCGATCGCTACATCGACCTTGAAAGTATTCGTGAAGATATTCAAAAGGCACCGCGTACCACCTATACCTACCGCCCCTTAACTGGCGGATTGACACCCCCCAATTTATCGAGTACACCATGGGAAGACGGTGTAGCGGAATCCGGCAATGCTGACCCATCGCCCCTGGAAGCGTTGGACAATAATGCGTCTGCTTAGGCAGCTTGGAGGCGTACTACTCCTAGGTAGTTTGGCGGGCTGCGGCTGGGTGGAAACGTGGATTGGCGAGGAGCCAACCCCAGAGCCGGAAATTACGGGTGCGGTGCGCCTGCAACGCTTGACCCTGCGGCAGACGGATGAACAGGGGCAAATTCTGTGGTTATTAGAAGCGGAGGGTGCTCGCTATAGCGATGGCGGCTTACAGGAAATTGAGATTGCGAATCTGCGCGGCGATCTGCGGGCGGCGGGTCAGCCGGTTTATAAGGTAGAGGCCAAGGCGGTGACGGTGCGACAGCGCAACGGTCAGCTTTGGATTGATGGGCGCACCACGGTGACGGATGTGGAGGCGAAGGGCACCATTGTTGCCGATCAGTTGGTGTGGCGGGGCGATCGCAGTCTGCTGCAAGCCCAAAAAAACCTATCTATTCGCTATCCCCAAGCCACGATTACGGCGGAGCGCTTAGAGGCGGATAGTCAGCGGCGCGAACTGCGGGCACTGAAGGGGGTGCGCGTGACTTCGACACTGCCGGAGGTGGCAGATCTGCGCCTCAGTACCGAGGCACTGGTGTGGCAACAGGCGCAGCAGCGCTTCTTGGCTGGGGTGGGAACCCCCGGGGTGACGGTGGTGGGCAGGGGGGGCGATCGCCTGCGCGCCCAAGAGGCAGAATGGGCCATTCCCGAGCAGCGGCTGACCCTACGGCGTGGGGTACAGGTCAACTTGCAGGAGCCTAACCTCGTCGCCCGCGGTGAGCTGATTCAATGGTGGATAGATCGCCAACAGGTCGTGAGTGATGCCCCCATTGCTGTGCAGTACCCGTCACAGGGCATCCGCGGCCAAGCTCAGCGGGGCATTTTCTTTTTAGCGGATAACCGCGCCATCTTTGAGAATGCCCGCCTCGAAAGTCAACCCCAAGCGGCTCAACTGCAAGCCCAACGCCTGACTTGGCGGATTCCGCAGCAGCAGGTGGACGCGACAGGCCAAGTAGAAATCCGCCGCGCCAATGCGACCCTGCGCACCGCACAATTGCTTTGGCGCATCCCCGAGCAAGAAGTCGAAGCCCAAGGAGGCGTGTTTTACGACCAAACCACGCCGCGTCTGCAGGTGCAAGGACAGCGGGCCAAGGGGTGGCTCGATCGTCAAGAGGTGATTGTCAGTGGTGGAGTACGCACCCAAGTGCCCCTACAGTTACGCTTCCCCTGATCCGGACTCCGGCGATCGCAAGTTGGGGATTCGGTATAATCTGTACAGTTTTTCGCCTGAGGGTTTCCCTGTTTTAGCGGTGCCTTGTGTTTTTCTAAGGCTTAATTGTCTTGATTGTCTTGATTGTCTTGATTGCCTTAATTGCGCTATTCATCCTCACACGTGCCAACATTTATGGCATCACTATTGCCGTGAATTTTCCCTTGGGGATAGCCGTCAAAGGGTAGGGAGGCGGTGCTGGCAATCCCCTTTAACTCTATCGCTACCCATTCCCCATGTTGTGAGGTAGGTTTAATTCCTTGATGAAATCTTCCATGACCGCTGAGCAGTACTTAAATCACCCCACATTTGGACTGTTGTATGGGGTCTGTCCCGTGGAGGAAAATCGGGAACTATTTACAACCCTTTACGCCCAGCGGCTATTTTTTATTGTGACGCTGCGCCCCGGCGGCATGGAATTTGAGTCCATTAGTCGTACCGATGCCCGCATGTTAATTGAACAGCGGTTGCGATCTCTCCGGCGGCTAGGGAAGCAGGCGGAGTACGAAGCGCTGCAACGTCTTCACCGCCAAACGTTTTTATAGCCCCACGTCGGCACGCTCTACAACGTCCGCTTGGCTAAACTGAGACTAGAATCTGGGGAAAGACCATGAGCTACGACTACGACTTATTTGTCATTGGTGCCGGTTCCGGTGGCTTGGCGGCCTCGAAGCGGGCGGCATCCTACGGGGCACGGGTGGCCATTGCCGAGGGGGACAAAGTCGGTGGCACCTGTGTGATTCGCGGCTGTGTTCCTAAAAAATTATTGGTCTATGCCTCCAAATTCAGCGCCACATTTAGCGATGCGGTGGGGTATGGCTGGCGACCGGTGACTCCAAAGCTGAACTGGGATCGCCTGATCAAAGCGGTGGATACGGAAGTGAATCGCCTTAGCCAGTTGCATATTGGCTATTTGGGGAAGGCGGGGGTGGAACTGTTGCCGTTTTTTGCCCGATTTGCGGATCCCCACACCCTTGAGCTGGTGGATCGCGAGGGCAACGTTCAACGCCAGGTGACGGCAGCCAAAATTCTCATTGCCGTGGGGGGCGAAGCCATTAAACCCAACCTGCCGGGCATGGAGTACAGCATTACCTCGCGGGAGATGCTTCTGCTGCCGAAACAACCCAAGCGGCTAGCTATTTTGGGTGGCGGGTACATCAGTGTTGAGTTTGCCGGAATCATGCGGGGTTTGGGCACGGAAGTGGTGCATTTCCTGCGGGGCGATCGCCCCCTGCGCGGCTTTGACCAAGACATTCAGGATGGCGTTTATGAGGGCATGATTCGCCATGGCATTGATGTGCGTCCCCAATGCCACATTACGAGTCTGAAGCTCACCAAAAAAGGGAATATTCGGGTGCGCTACGAGCAGCACGGGCAACCCTACGAAGCCAAAGTTGATGCGGTCCTCTGCGCCGTTGGCCGGACACCCAACCTACAGGGACTGGGTCTAGATCGCGCTGGCGTTCATCTGAGTACCAATAGCCAAGGGATTGCCGCCGTGGCGGTGGATGAGGCCTATCGCACCAATCAGGCCCATATTTTTGCCGTGGGGGACTGCACCAACCGCGTTAACCTCACCCCTGTGGCCATTGCCGAAGGTCGCGCCTTTGCCGACACCCAGTTTGGTAACCAGCCCCGCACCCTCAGCTACGAGAATATCCCCTCGGCAGTGTTTTCCCAGCCGGAGGCGGCCTCGGTGGGACTGTCGGAAGCCCAAGCCAAGGCCAAGCTCGGTGCCGAGAATGTCCTAGTGTATCGGGCGGCCTTTCGCCCCATGTACCACAGTCTTACCGGTAAGGAGGCCAAAGTCATCGTCAAGCTGGTGGTGGAAAAACAGACGGAGTGGGTGCTCGGTGCCCACATGGTGGGGGACAACGCAGCAGAAATTATTCAGGGAATCGCGATCGCCCTGAAAATGGGCGCCACCAAAAAAGACTTTGATGCCACCATTGGCATTCATCCCTCCACCGCCGAGGAGTTTGTTACCCTGCGCTAGTGGCCAGTTGCACCGGCTGCTGCAAGACCTCTAGGGCCGCAAGGTACTGGGGATCTGCGGCTGTGCCCATGGCTTGCAAACTTTCGGGAGCCGTGGCCACCCGCTGATTGGGTTCAATCCCCACTTTATTGATGTTGTGGTGGTTGGGGGTTTCGTAGTGGGCAATCGTGACCGCTAAACCGGAGCCATCAGAGAGGCTAAACAGGGACTGGATGGAGCCTTTACCAAAGGTGCGATCGCCCACCAGTTGGGCACGACCGGTATCCTGCAGCGCCCCCGCTAAAATTTCACTGGCACTGGCGGTGCCACCGTTCACTAACACCACGAGGGGATCATGGCTGAGGGGCGTCCCCGTGGCATTGAGGCTATCGGTAATCCCTTGACGATCCACCGTATAAACCACCACCCCCGGATCCATCCAGAGTTGGGCAATTTCCACCCCCGCTTGCAGTAGCCCCCCAGGATTATTGCGCAAATCTAAAATATAAGCCTGCGCCCCCTGCTGCTCAAGGGTTTGGATGGCCTTGCGCATCTCGGCAGGAGCCATGGCACTAAACTGCCCCAGACGAATGTAGCCAATGGCATGCCCCTCCAGTTGGCGTAACTCCGCCACCACCGGATTAATTTCAATGTGCCCCCGCTCAAGGGTGATCATCTGAGGCGGCTGATCCCCGTGCTGCACCTCTAACCGCACCCGCGACCCGGCGCTACCCCGCATTTTTTCAGCAGCTTCATCGAGGCTGAGTTGGGGGGTGGGAATGCCGTCAATGGCAAGGATGCGATCGCGGGGGAGAATTCCCGCCTTGGCCGCTGGCGAACCATCAATGGGGGCAATAACCTCTAGGATGCCGGTCTCGGGATCACTACTAATTTGTAGCCCCACTCCCGTCAGTTCCCCGGCGGTGGTGGTCTGGAGACTGCGGAATTGGGCGGGGCGCAACAGGCGGGTGAAGGGATCCTCTAGGCTCGCCAGCATGGTTTGAATCGCTTGATAGGTGGCCTCGCGGTTAGGTAGCGGGCGGCTGAGGAGGTGTTGGCGCACCAGCCACCAGTTTTGGCCGTTAAACGACGGATCCACATAGGCTTGGTTGACAATCCGCCACGCTTCGTTAAATAGTTTTTGCTCTTCCGTCAGGGCGATCGCCGGTGCGGGAACCATAAGCTGCCACCCTACCAGCAGCAGCGATAAAAACCAAGCAATGACGGTGGTTGAAAGTTGCCAAGGAAAGCCCATACAGAATCTCTATGCAAGGATTCGCTAAATTCCCGCACGTTATCGGTGAATGTATGTCCCATTCTACAGGAATCTACAGGAACACCTCATTACCCATAGCCAAGCCTTAAAAAACGTACTTGTTATGGATATGAATTGGCATTGATTGACAGATCGATCGAACCAACTCAGGAAAACACCTAAATTGGGCGGCGCACACAGCGCAACAGCCACAGGGCAACAATAATCCCCGTTAGTTGGGCGGCAATGGTATTCACCTTGGCTTGAATAATAAAAATTTCTAGGGGTTCAATGAGAACATTCGTGGCATAGACAGCAGCCCCTTGAGGAATCGACAATACCTTCAGCAGCAGCATCCCCACATTCCATTCCGCCGCCGCCACCGTAAAGACCATCCCTGCCACATTGACCCACAGGCCAATATTCAAACTGCGAATAACGTGCTCCTTGGTGGGGCGTTTTTCCGGTCGGTCTAGGCGACGACCCAATTGGGGGTAGCGATAACAGCAGTAGATGCTCACCCCCAAAAAGACCAGCCCCGTAATGGCGAGTACCAACCCCAACGTAGGACTGTTTTGGGAACGATTCAGATTAAAACTGCGGCTAAAAATAACAATGATAATAATTAGCAGCGAGACAAATCCCAAGACCACCTGCGTCCAAAAGCCAATCCAGCCAAACCGCTGCAATTCTTGACCCAAGCGGTGGAGCGGCTGTGTTGTACTGCGGTGGGAGGGGGCATTACCCGGAAGGCGTTCCATGGCGCTAGCAAGGGGATGACTCAGGCTTTATCATAACGAATCTTGGGAGCCTGCTTGTAAGTACGCGCACCAATCACTCCAACTGCCCGCGTAGAGCTTGGTTTGCTGGAGGCCGGCGATCGCCATCCCCAAAATATCGACACAGGCAGTCACCCCAGACCCACAATAGACGATAATTTCTGGCACTTGGGCAAGGGGGTGCCAGTACTGCTCTAGGGCTGCCGTTGACTTCAGGCAACCATTCCTCTCGGTGATCTCCACCCATGGGTAGTTCACAGCCCGCGGAATGTGCCCCGCCACCGGATCAATGGGTTCCTGCTCACCCCGATAGCGATAGGGTTCGCGCGCATCAACAATGGTCGTCTGGGGGTTGGTTTGGGCGGCCATAACGCCTGAGCGATCCACCACCCAGTCGGTTCGTAGAGCGGGGGTCATCTGTCCCGGACGAGCTTTAGGGCGTTCAGTTGTGGTTGGGTAACCGGCGGCAACGTAGTGACTGTAGCCCCCGTCTAAAACAGCGACGCGATCGTGCCCCAGCCACCGCAATAGCCACCAACAGCGCGCCGCATAGGCCAAGCGCGAGTCATCATAGGCAACCACAAGGGTGTCGGCGCTCACCCCCATCGATGCTAGGGTGGCGGCTAGTTTCTGGGGGTCTGGTAGGGGATGTCGCCCCCCAAAGGACTGGCGTGGACTCGATAAATCCTGCTCTAAATCTAGGTAGTAGGCACCAAGAATGTGACCCGCATCGTACTGCTGCTGCCCTCGCTCGGGTGCCATTAAGTCAAAGCGACAGTCCACCACTACCACCGCAGGATCGTGGAGGTGCTCCGCCAACCAAGGGGCGGTTACGACGTAGGGTTGCTCGCTGCTTTTACTCACGGTTCAACCGGCTGGTCAACACGGCCATAGTTTGCCATACCAGTTTGCCATACCTCCTCAACCCAGACCAACGGCACTAACAACGCCAGCCTTCAGAGCGGGGGCGGGTTTCGGGTCTTGGCCAACACCCCTGCTTAAGCGAGGGGAGTCTTTTTGTTGCATATTGCTAAAAATTTGCAAAAAGGCAAATAGGAGATTAGAATAGCCCTCAGCATTGTTTTAGGAGAAATTCTCAACTATGGACAAAATTGCCCGCCGTGCAGTCTTAGGCATGGGAGCGGGGGCAGCGGCTTACCTTGCCCATCATGCCCTAAATCAAACCACTGAGTCGAGCATGGCTCAGGAGCGTTTAGCACAGGCCGGTGGTGTGATTAACCTCTATTCAGCGCGTCACTACGACACCGATAAAGCCCTTTATAATGGCTTTACGCAGGAGACGGGCATTCGCGTCAACCTGATCGAAGCCGAAGGGGATGCCTTAATCGAGCGGATTCGCAGTGAAGGCAGCCGCTCTCCTGCCGATGTGTTAATTACCGTTGATGCGGGGCGGCTATGGCGTGCGCAGGAAGCGGGGCTTTTGCAACCGATCCAGTCGCGAATCTTAACCAGTGTTGTGCCGGCAAACCTACGGGAGCCTCGGGGGCACTGGTTTGGCCTGTCGCGCCGCGTGCGGGTGCTCATCTACGATAAATCGAAGGTGAACCCCAGTCAGCTTTCCACCTACGAGGATTTAGCCACCTCTAAATGGCGCGGCCAAATTCTCACCCGTACCTCCAGTAATGTCTATAACCTGTCCCTGACAGGATCACTCTTGGCTATTCACGGTCCCCAAAAAACCGAACAGTGGGCGCAGGGAATAGCACAAAACTTAGCACGGCCACCCCAAGGGGGGGATACCGACCAAATTCGTGCCTGTGCCGCGGGTGTGGGTGCAGTAGCCATTTCAAACCATTACTATTTAGCCCGCTTAATTGCCTCCAATAAACCAGAAGATCAAGCAGTAGCGAATAAAGTGGGTCTCTTTTTCCCGAATCAGCGCGATCGCGGTGCCCACGTCAATATCTGTGGCGCGGGTGTTGTTGCCGGTGCCCCCAACCGCGCAGCGGCTATCCAGTTTCTCGAGTACTTAGTTAGCCCAAAAGCACAAGAACTGTTTGCCCAAGCCAACTTCGAGTATCCTGTGCGATCGGGCGTCCCCATTCACCCAATTGTGCAGCGGTTTGGCAATTTCCGCAGTCAGAGTGTGAACGCAGCCGTGTTCGGACGGAACAACGCCGAAGCCCTGCGGATTATGGATCGTGCGGGCTGGCGCTAACTTAACTGTCGCTACCAGTAGAAAGCCTAGGCTGGGGGGGAATCCTCCCCAGTTTTTTGCTATTACAGAACCGGGACGGAGAGAGAGGGATTCGAACCCTCGGTGACATCACTGCCACACTCGATTTCAAGTCGAGCGCATTCGACCACTCTGCCATCTCTCCTAGCAAACCATTGGATTACCCCAAGCTTATATTGTAGGACGAACGTTCTTCAGGGGAAATGCTATCAGCAATTGGGGGAGAACCGTTACAATAACTTGTAAGATGACTTGCCTGCTGCCTGCTGCCATGAACGCCTTTGCCCCCAGCGTCCCTACCGATATTGAACTTCCCGATTGGCTAGCAACCTGCCTGCGGCAACCCAGTACCGAGGAAAACGATAACGATCTTGTCTGCCGCGCCTTTCAGTTTGCCTACGACTTGCATCAAGGGCAGCGGCGAGCCTCCGGCGAACCCTATATTGCCCATCCCATTGCCGTGGCAGGCATTTTGCGAGACTTGGGCGGTGGCTCAGCCCTGATTGCGGCAGGCTTTTTGCACGATGTGATTGAAGATACGGCTATTACGGCGGAGGAGCTAGAGGCAGAGTTTGGCAGCGAAGTGCGGCGGCTGGTGGAAGGGGTCACCAAACTCTCGAAGTTTAACTTTTCCAGTAAAACCGAACGCCAAGCGGAAAGCTTCCGGCGGATGTTTTTGGCAATGGCTCAAGATATCCGTGTGATTGTGGTTAAGCTTGCAGATCGTCTGCACAATATGCGGACGCTGGAGTATTTACCGGAGCAGCGGCGGCGACCCATTGCCCAGGAAACGCGGGATGTCTTTGCCCCTTTGGCCAACCGCTTAGGTATCTGGCGGATTAAGTGGGAACTGGAAGACTTGGCGTTTAAGTATTTGGAACCAGAGGACTACCGCCGCATCCAAGAATTAGTGGCGGAAAAACGGGCGGATCGGGAGGCGCAGTTGGCGGCGGCCATTGAGCAACTCCAAGAGCGTTTGGCGGGTATGGGGTTTGGCTATTTGGAAATTAGTGGCCGCCCTAAGCACCTCTACAGCATCTATCAAAAGATGAAACGCCAACAGAAGGAATTCCACGAAATTTATGATGTGGCGGGCATCCGCATTCTTGTGGCCACTAAGGACGAGTGTTACCGTGCCCTTGCGGTGGTTCACGACTGCTTTTTGTCGGTGCCGGGTCGTTTTAAGGACTACATTAGCCTACCTAAGCCCAACCAGTACCAGTCATTACATACGGTGGTGATTGGTTTGGGGGGGCGACCCCTTGAGGTGCAAATTCGTACCCTAGCTATGCACCATGTCTCGGAGTACGGGATTGCGGCTCACTGGAAGTACAAAGAAGCGGGTAACTCCCTGCCTCAACAGTGGAGTGGTCGCGATCAAAAGTTTACGTGGTTGCGCCAACTCCTTGACTGGCAGAATGATCTCAAGGATGCCCAGGAGTACCTCGATAGCATCCGCGATGATTTGTTTGATCGCGAGGTCTATGTGTTTACGCCCCAAGGGGATGTCATGGCGCTGCAGCAGGGGTCAACCCCCCTTGATTTTGCCTACCACATTCATACGGATGTGGGGAATCACTGTGCCGGGGCACGGGTGAATGGCCGCATGGTGACCCTCGACACGCCGCTGCGCAATGGCGATATTGTGGAAATTATTACTCAGAAAAATGCCCACCCCAGCTTAGATTGGCTGAATTTTGTCTGTACGACCACGGCGCGGAACCGGATTCGCCAATGGTACAAGCGATCGCGCCGGGATGAAAACCTGCAGCGGGGGCGGGAGCTACTGGAAAAAGAACTGGGTAAGTCGGGTCTAGATAGTCTGCTGAAGTCGCCACAGATGCAACAGGTGGCGGAGCGCAGTAATTATCAAAGCGTGGATGATCTGGTGGCTGCCCTCGGCTATGGCGAAATTACCCTCAATTTGGTGGTCAATCGTCTGCGGGCTGCTACGTTGGCGCGGCCAGAAACGGCTCCTCCTGAACTGCCGCCAGAAACGGCACCCATTAATCGTGTTCCTGCGGCCACTAAGCCTAGTGACTCGCCAATTTTGGGTATTGAGGGGCTGGTGTATCATATTGCGGGCTGTTGTTCGCCCGTGCCCGATGAACCCATTATTGGTGTGGTGACCCTCGGCAGCCGGGGGATTTCAATTCATCGTCAGGGCTGTAGTAACCTAGAATCTATTGCGGGCGATCGCCTCATTCCGGTGAGTTGGAACCGCAAAGCAGCCCAGCACCGCCCCCAAACCTATCCGGTGGATGTTCAGATTGAAGTCATTGACCGCGTAGGTATTCTCAAAGATATTTTGACCCGTTTAACCGATAATCAGATCAATGTCCGTAAAGCCAACGTCCACACCGATCCCGGACGGACGGCCATTATAGATTTGTGTATTGATATTGTGAATGCCAAGCAACTGGATAATATACTGGCTCAAATTAAAAAAATTACGGATGTGCTGAATATACGTCGTCGGCAGCAGACAGACATCACGTCCCCTTAGCTACTGGTTCTTGTGTCCCGCCTGCAACTGGAAACACTCAAAGGGTGTCCATCCCAACTGCTTTCTCCTGCCTTGGCCGCCTTGCAGCAGGTACAGTGTTCATGGCCGCCGCCCCATCCGGTCTGGTTAATTCCCGTCAGCCTATGGCAGGAACTGCACATACCGCTTGTGCCCCTCTGGCAGCAGGCCTGTGGCCAATGGCAGATGGCAGATCCGAGCCATACGGCGCTAAAAGCTCTGGCCCTCGAGATGCGGCAGCACATTCCTCCCCTTGAGGTGGGAGACTTACCGCTCATTTTTGAGGCGTGCCATCACTACTGGCAGCAGCAGGGGGGCGATCGCCACCTTGTACTCACCACCTACCTGTGGCAAGATGAGCGGGACATCCCTTGGGGGCTTGGCAGTGCCAGCGTCTTGCCCAACCCGAGTGTGCCCCTAGCGCACCAAGCCATTGAAGCAGCCTATCAGGCGGTGGTACACGCCAAAAACCTCTACACCTACTGGCAGCAGGGCTGGCGCTTTAGCACGTTGCGGGTCGCGGTGCTCCTGTACCCACTGGCTACCGTGGTGGCCTCCGGCTGGTGGTGCTGCCCGTCGAGGGGCGCAAGAGTTGTCGGCCAAGGGGTGCAGTTGCCGCACCAAGGGGTTCCCCCCAACTCCCCGGTGACACTGCCACCCGACTGGCAAAATTTGCTGAACCAATGTCCGGTGACAACCCAGCCCTATCTCTGGCTATGGCATTACGGTGCCAACCAACTTTGGTTAAGTCAATGCTTGGCCGAACCGGATTGGCCGGACCCCTCCCCAGCCGTACTGCGGCGCACCTTGCTCGGCGAAGGCATTCCCGCCGCCCCGGGGCAGACCATTGCCCCTGCTTTGGTGGTGACAGAACCCTGTGCCCCCAGTGCCGTTGTGGGGCGGGTGTTAGTCACCAAAACCATTCCTCCCCATTGGCTCCCCTTGGTGACCGCGGCTGCCGGAATTATTTGTGAACAGGGGGGGCTGACCAGTCATGGTGCCGTCTTGGCGCGGGAGTTGGGCCGTCCTGCGGTTGTTGGCTTCGCCAATGCCACCCAAACCATTTCCTCGGGAATGTCCCTGTTCCTTGATGGTCATAGCGGTGCGGTGTATCAGCTTCCTGAGCAACCCCTACGGGCCGAAGCGGCCACAGCAACGCCGCCTGCGGCTCCCACCACTGACCACCAACTCCCCCTACAAATTTTGGTGACCGTTAGTCAACTGAGTGCCCTGCGGCTACTGCGCACCCTGCCTTGTGATGGCATTGGTTTGTTGCGCTCTGAGTTAATGCTGTTGGGGTTTTTGGAGGGACGGCACCCCGGTCATTGGTTACAGCAGGGCGAAAAAGATCAGTTGCGCGATCGCTGGATGAATCACCTGTTGCAGTTTATGCGGGCGATCGCGCCGCGGCCGTTGTTCTACCGCACCTTGGATCTGCGGCCTCAGGACTATCGGCAACTATTGGGGGGGGAAGCCTTCGAGGCGAAAACACCGCTCGGGTTGCGTGGGGTGAGCCGCTACCCCCACATGCCAGAACTGTTTGAACTAGAACTTGAGGTGCTGGCGGTTGCCCACCGCCTCGAACAGACACCGCTGCGGATTGTGTTGCCCTTTGTCCGCAACCTGAGTGATGTGGCCTACTGCCAGAGAGCCTTAGCCAAACACCACCTTAGCCTTGAGCAGGGGATTGAACTGTGGGTCATGGCCGAAGTGCCCGCTATTTTATTCTTAATGACCGACCTAGCCGCCCTTGGCATTAACGGTATTACCATTGGCACCAATGATCTTACCCACCTGCTGCTCGGAATTGATGCTGAAGGGGTGCTGCCAGAGTTGAACGAAGATCACCCGGCCGTTAAGGGGGCGATCGCCCAACTCATTCAGCAGGCCAACACCCTACAGTTGGGGTGCAGTTTGTGCAGTGATGCCCCCGTCCGCTACGACGCTTGGCTACCATGGTTAGTGGGGTTGGGGCTAAAGAGCCTTTCAATGAGTCCGGAGGCGGTGATGCAGTTAACGCTGGCGGCGATCAGGAGGTAGGGGCGGCCAAGGTGGGGCTAAGTGCTTGTGTGAGGTTGCCCCTGACCGTTAGGCTGGATCATGGCAATTGGTGACATTTTTTGAGGATTCCATGCGCGTTTCCCTTCGTTGGTTACGGGAACTAGTTTCAACAGACTTGGATGCCACCACCCTTGGCGATCGCCTCACCATGGCGGGGTTTGAAGTGGAAGCGATTGAAGATCGGCGCACCTGGGCCGAGGGGGTTGTCGTCGGCCACATTTTGCAGTGCGACCCTCACCCCAATGCCCAAAAGCTACGGGTCTGCCAAGTGGATGTGGGGCAAGACGAACCCAGCACCATTGTGTGTGGCGCCCCCAACGCCGCCGCCGGACTGTACGTCCCCGTGGCTCGCCCGGGTGCCTACCTCGCGAAAATTGACCTCAAAATCCGCCCCACTAAACTTCGCGGCGTGTTGTCCCAAGGGATGATCTGCTCCTTGGCCGAGTTAGGGCTAGCCAAAGACTCCGAAGGGATTTACACCTTTACCGACCCGGTCACCGTTGGCACGGATGTGCGCCCCCTGCTAGGACTCGACGATGTCATTTTGCACCTCACCTCCACCGCCAACCGCGCCGATGCCCTGAGCATGGTTGGCATTGCCCGCGAAGTGGCCGCCCTCACCGATGCCCCTCTGACCCTGCTCACCCCTGCTGCGCCCGGTGCAAAACCGTCTCGGCGTAAACCTGCCTTCAGTATTCATGTGGCGGATGCGCTGGCCTGCCCCGCCTATCGCGGTGCCCTAATCAAGGAGGTTCAAGTTGCGCCCTCGCCACCGTGGTTGCAGCAACGCCTAGAGGCCGCTGGCCTACGTCCCATTAATAACGTGGTGGATATTACCAACTACATTTTGCTGAAGTGGGGGCAGCCCCTCCATGCCTTCGATTGGGAACGGCTGCAAGCGGTTGGCCAAAGCACCACCATTGGTGTGCGCTTCGCCGCAGCGGGGGAAACCCTGCAAACCCTCGATGGCCAGTCCCGTAACCTGACACCGGAGAATCTGGTGATTACGGCGGGGGAGGTACCCGTTGCCCTCGCAGGGGTCATGGGGGGGGAAGCCACCGAAGTTCATGCCGGTACACAGCACATCCTGCTGGAAGCCGCCCTCTTTAGTAGTCCGGTGATTCGGAAATCCGCCCGTGCCCAAGGGCTGCGCACAGAGGCCTCTGCCCGCTACGAACGGGGGGTTAACCCAGCCGAACTAGAAGCCGCTAGTAATGAGGCGATCGCTCTGTTGGAGGAGCTTGCCCATGGCCGCCTCAGCTTCACCACCCTAGTGGATCAGCGTCCTCCTCTTGAGCGCACCCTGACGCTGCGTCTTGAGCAGGTGCACCGTCTGCTGGGTACTGTTGTGCCCACGGCGGAGCCGGAGTACCTTGACAATGAGCCGGAGCCGCAATACCTGAGTGCCGAGACGGTAGAAACCCTGCTGAGCGCCCTCGGGTTTACGCTAACGCGGCAGCCCGCCATGGAGGAAGACGAGATCGTGTGGTCGGTGACGGTGCCGCCTTACCGCTTTCGCGATATTGAGCGGGAAGTGGATCTCATCGAAGAAGTGGCGCGCCTGTACGGCTACGATCGCTTCGAGGAAACCCTGCCCGCCCAAGCGGAGTTGGGGGCACTGCCGCTGCATCTGCTGCTGCTGCGAGAAGTTCGTGCGGCCTTTCGCGGTGCGGGCTTAACTGAATTGATGCACTATTCTTGGGTCAAGGCTAGCCACCCCCACCAAGTGACGGTGGTGAATCCGTTGGTGGCCGAGTTTTCCTGCCTCCGGTCGGATTTAATCACCGGATTGGTGCAGGCCTTTCGCTACAACCAAGAGCAGGGGAATCCGCCCCTGAATGGCTTTGAAGTGGGGCGTGTCTTTGGTCAAGGGGAAGAGGGTCTCTGGGAGGCGGATCGCTTAGGGGGTATTATCGGTGGCGACCCGTGGCAGGGCAAGTGGGTGCGTCGCTCTCAACAGCCGCAACCCCTCGGTTGGTTTGAAGCCAAGGGCATTCTCGAAAGTGTGTTTCAGCGCTTTGGCCTGACGGTGGAGTATCAGAGCGATCGCCGCGATGAACGGCTACACCCCGGACGCACCGCCACACTCTCCCTCAATGGTGAACACTTGGGTATTTTTGGCCAGTTGCATCCTCAGTTTGCAGCAACCCTAGCGTTACCGGAGGCGGTCTATGTCTTTGAATTGGACTTAGAGGTGCTCTTAGCCCCCCTCGTGGATCGCTTTGGTCAGGAACGCTTCCGGCCCTTCTCCACCTATCCCGCCAGCGATCGCGACCTCGCCCTTTTTGCCCCTCGGGAGCTGACGGTTGGTGAACTCAGCCGTACCCTCTGGAAAGCAGCAGGGGGTCGTTCGTCCCTTTTAGAGGCCGTGGAACTATTTGATGAGTACAGTGGCGTGGGGGTACCGGAGGGGCAGCGCAGCTTGGCCTTTCGCTTGACCTACCGCGCCCCGGATCGCACCCTCACCGATGCAGAAGTGAACGAACTCCACCAAAAACTGCGCGACAGCTTAGTGGAAAAATACGCCGTCACCCTACGGAGCTAGAACAGACCTATGACACCAACTGTAGCCGTCACCGATTCCTGGCAGGCCATGGCGGATCTGGCCTTGGCGGATAGCCTCCTCAGCCGCGAGCAAGCGCGAGCCGTACTGCAAGCGCCGGATACGGAACTGTTGGCGCAACTGGCGGCGGCCTATCGGGTGCGGCATCACTATTGGGGCAACCGCGTGCGGCTGCACTACCTCCTCAATGCCCAGAGTGGCCTGTGCCCAGAAGACTGCCACTACTGCTCCCAGTCCAAAATTTCCACCGCCGAGATTGAAAAATACCCCCTCCTTGCCCAGGACAAAATTCTGGCAGCCGCCGATCGCGCCGCCGCCCTCAAGGCGGGCACGTTTTGTATGGTCATTTCGGGGCGATCGCCCAGCGAGACGGTCTTTGAACAGGTGCTGGCAGCGGTAAGAGCCGTCAAAGAACGCCATGAGCTAAAAATTTGCGCCTGCTTGGGCCTACTCTCGCCGGAACAGGCTCAGCGCCTGGCCGCCGCAGGGGTCGATCGGGTCAACCATAACCTCAATACCTCCGCCGCTTACCATCAGGAGATTTGCACCACCCATACGTTTGACGATCGCGCTCAGACCCTTCGCCATATTCACGCCGCAGGGATTACCACCTGCTCCGGCGGTATCCTCGGGATGGGGGAATCCGATGACGACGTAATTGATTTAGCCTTTTCCCTGCGGCAGATGGGGGTCACCAGCGTGCCGGTGAATTTCTTAATTCCCATTGCCGGTACCCCCTTTGCCCATTACAATTATTTGACCCCCCGCCACTGTTTACGAATCTTGACGCTCTTTCGCTTTTTGTTGCCCCGCCAAGAGATTCGCATTGCCGGTGGCCGCGAAGTTCACCTGCGATCGCTCCAACCCCTAGGGCTGTACGCCGCTAACTCCATCTTTGTGGGGGACTACCTAACCACCGCCGGTCAGGCTCCCCATCAAGACTGGCAGATGATTGCCGATGCGGGCTTTGTCCTAGAAGATGCCCACGGGCAGGCGATCGCCCCTTAAATCCTCCGATTGGGGGATGCCGTTCGCGAGAAACTCGGTCACACTAGCCTTCAAATCCCAACATTCTCCACCGAGAAGGTGTGGGTAAAATGTAACGCTTTGTCAGCCTTTGTAACAAAATGTTGCATTTTCTCAGATTTCTCCTTAGGATAAAGGGGAATGTGGTACGAATTAAATCTATGAAGACACCACGTTGGACACGGCTTATTGACTTTCTGCAGCGGGAGATGGCACTGCCCACCTCCGCGATTAACTTTGGCCTAAAACACTGTGAAGAGCAAGTGAACCTGTTGCCCGTGGTGCTGTGGCAGTACGGCCTTGTCAGCCTTGAGCAATTAGATCGCATTTTCGAGTGGATGGAAGCCAGCCACGGCTAGGCAATATAAAAATAGATTAAGCAACATAAACACTGTGCCGAAAATTCGTCTGGTGGCAGCAACTGTCCTGCAGGTTAGCATGGCGAAAGTTGGCCCAGCAACACACCGCGTAGCTAAGGTTTGCATTCACAAATAAGGCTCTGGCAAAGTAGCCGCGGGTTAGTCCCGCGTAGGCAAGGTTAGCCCCCTGAAAATTACAGCGGTAGGCGTGCACCTCTTCAAGGGAACCATGGCAGAGTTGGGCAAACCGCAACGTGGCTTCATTGAGGCTAGCGGCCACCAGTCCGCCGCCGCTTAAATTTGCTGCGGTGGCTTGCACAAAGCTAAGATCCGCTGCCCGAAAATTGGCACCTCGTCCGTCCGCTTGCTCCAGAGTAGCCCAAGTAAGGTCCGCCTGCTCAAACTGTGCCTGCTGCAGATTGGCGAGCCGCAGGGTGGCCCGCTGGCAGGTGCTACCGTTGGCCACCGCACGGTAAAACAACGCCCCCGTACAATTGGCCTCCTCAAGGTTGGCGGCCTCGAGGTCTGCGCCATAGAAATTTGCATAGCAGAGGCTGGCCTGCCGCAAGTTAACCCCCCGCAACACACTATGGCTAAATTTGCAGCCCTGCAAGTCATAGCCGCGCAAATCCAACCCGCTCAGATTCACTTCACTCAGATCAACGCTAAGCTGAGGATAGGACTGCCGCCATAGATTCCACTCGTGGCGACCGGCCCGCAAGCAATCTTGGAGCCACCGTCGCGGTACCGTCGCTGTTGACTTGATGATCATCCATCCCTCCGAGAGCGACCTGCCGTTAGATAGGGCACAATGTTACTTTGGCTACAGCATTCTTCATTCTTTGTTATCATGATGCGAAACTTGATAGAATTTAATCTATAGTAGTCTTGCTGCTATAGGCAGCGGATGTAACGGTGGAGGTTTTCCACTGTTCGTTAATATAGTCACTTCGCTGACGAAAGGAGAGTAGGTTTGAAACAGGCAACCCTACATCAGCTTAAAGTGTTTGAGGTCACTGCTCGCCACGGAAGTTTTACCCGCGCTGCGGAAGAACTGTTTCTGACCCAGCCAACGGTTTCAATTCAGATGAAGCAGTTGACCCGGGCCGTCGGTATGCCCTTATTTGAGCAAGTGGGCAAACGCCTTTACCTGACGGAAGCTGGCAAGGAACTGTTGGCCACCTGCCAAGACATTTTCGAGCGCCTAGATCGCTTTGAGATGGCGGTGGCTAACCTCAAGGGGCTGAAGCAGGGGCACCTGCGCCTCTGTGTGATTACGACCGCTAAATACGTCATCCCCCGCTTACTCGGGCCATTTTGTCAGCGCTACCCGGGGATTGACGTTGCCCTGACGGTAACCAACCACGAGCAGGTGGTGGAGCGCATTCGCGCCAACATGGACGATCTCTATATTCCGAGCTACCCTCCCGATAACGTGGATGTGGAGTGTCATCCCTTTTTGGATAATCCGCTGGTGGTGGTGGCTCCGAGCCAGCATCCCCTGAGTCAACGGCAGCGGATCCCGATTCAAGCGCTGGAAGGGGAGCCGTTTATTATGCGGGAGCAGGGTTCGGGCACGCGGCAGGCGGTCGAAAAACTCTTTGCCCAGCATGGGGTGTCCATTAATATTCGCCTTGAACTGGGGAGTAACGAGTCCATTAAGCAGGCGATCGCCGGTGGGCTAGGGATTTCGGTACTATCGCACCACTGCCTTGCCCTGGATCGCGAATCGAGTCAACTGACCATTTTGGATGTGGAGCACTTTCCCATTCAACGCCACTGGCACATTGTCTATCCAGCGGGGAAACAGCTTTCAGTTGTGGCTCAAGCCTTTTTTGACTACGTTTCTACCGAAGGGCGGGAGATGATTGAGTCGAGTTTGAGCTATCCGCCCCTGCCCACCAAGGAACTCAATCCGGTCTAGCCATGGCGGCCCTAGAGTACCGCTGTGCGCCGGATCCCCCCATCGCCGCCGATCGCTACCTACTACTGCTCCACGGCTGGGGGGCGAATGCGGCGGATCTATTGCCCTTGGGGTCGTTCCTTGCCCCCACGGCACAAGCCTATGCGGCGGAAGCGCCCTTTCCCCATCCCTACGTGAATGGCGGTCGGATGTGGTATGACCTGAGTCAGCACGATAGTCTTGGGGGGTCGCTGCTGCTGGATGAGGGGGCAACGGATTTGGCAGCCAGTGAAGCGGCGCTGCGGCAGTGGTTTGCCGACTTGCCCATTGACTTGAGTCGAACCGTTTTGGCAGGGTTTTCCCAAGGGGGTGCCCTCACCCTAGCGCTGGGGTTACAGTTCCCTTTTGCGGGCTTAATGGTCTTTAGTGGCTATCTGGTGCGCCCACCCACGCCGCGATCGCCTGCGCCGCCGGTGCTGATGATCCATGGCACGGTGGATCCCGTGGTGCCCTTAGGGGCGGCTGAAGCCAGTTACCGCCACCTGCAGCAGGCAAACATTCCCGTGACGTTCCATGCGCTCCCCATGGGCCACGAAATTAATTCAGCGGCCCTTGCCCTTGGCCAAGACTTTATGACTCGCCTCCTAGGCTGAACCACACAGGGCGAGTCCCCGCTCACAAAGGGTTTTAGCGTACTCTGTCCAGCGGCCACTGCCCCAGTAGCGGAAACAACTGGTTTGGGAGGTCAGCAGGTAGAGGAGTGCCTCTTGGTAAGCCGCCGTCTGGGTTATCTGCGGATCCGCGGCCACAAGGGGATCGTAGCGACGATGGAACGCCCGGCTTAACTGCTCCATGGGCGCTAGCACTGTTTCGTAGCCGTTGACCCAACTAATGTGATTGGTCCATGAGGCACCCGCCATCGAAAAGTGGGGATCCGTAGCACTTAGCTCGGCGATCGCCGCCGCCACCGTCTCTGGTGTGCAGGAACTGCTATCCAGCCGCTGCCAGAGTTTGTGCTGCTGCACCGCTTGCACGGGGGGAAACTGCTCAGGGGTGATTCCCTTGGCCGCCAAAAGGGCGAGGTACTCACTGCCATTGAGACCCACGACCCCTGCGGCTGGCTGTGCCTTGAGGTCGTGCCACACCGGCATAAAGTCGCGGGGATACTCATTCATCATCACACCGCCATTTTCGCCATCGGCAATCTGGGTCACACAAGGGGGGGCGATCGCCCCTGACCAATGGGTAGCCAAGTGTTTAGCCTCGTGGTACGGCTGCATCTGTGCCACCAGCTTGGTATCGGAGCCTTGGGTTTTAATCAACACGGTAATCTCGCTCACCTGCCCGTGGGAATTCCGCGCCACCAGACGATTGGGCACATATTTTGCCGTGGTGCTCAGGGGGGAGCCATCCAACTGCTCGACGCTGTGCTCCTGCACTAATAACCAGCGATAGCCGCAGCGCTTCAGCGCTTCCACCAACGTAAACAGGGTATCGGGATGATTGGGCAAATGCATTTCCGGCAGCGAAAAGCCCCGCACTCGCCGCAGCGCTTCTGTGCCAAACAACGATACAAACTGGTGTTGCCATGCCTGCAGGTGTAACTCAATGTCGGGGATGGGGGTCGAGGGGATGACCGCGTGCCCCCAGCAGGTCCCTAACCACTCCACGTAGGGGGCATAGGTGGCCTCGACCGTAATCCGGCGTAACGCCTCCAGCACTTGCTCTTGACCCATTTGCTGAAGTCCCCAGAGTAAGTTACCGGAGTAGTCGAGCATAATGCGAGGTTGGCAGCCCTGCGCCACCAACTCGGGAATCCAGTCTCCCATCCGTTGATAGCACCAGAGAAATGTAGCGGCGTTGTGGTTGTCTCCCTCGTGGGGATGCGCCAGCATATACTGCAAATGATTAATTAAACCGCCATTCTCGCCAGCGGGGATAGTGGGCTGATGCATATGGAGGGCACAGGCAAAACCGGCTCGAATAGAGGAAACGTTGGGCGGGGGGGCAGGCTCAATGGGGGTTAGAGTTGCCGATTCGGCTTCCCAGCCACTCAGTACTGGCTGAGCGGTGGGAGTAACCGGTAACGCAAGATGAGTCATGATTTACGCTCGAAACACGTGGGCGGGGTCAAGACGCATCACTTTCTGAACCGCTAACAGCGATGCACTGACACACATCACCACCGTAGTACTAAACACGGCGAAGGCAAGCTGCGGCGTAATAATAATTTGAATTGCCCGCGCCTGCATGGTCCACATCCCTAGCCCCCAACACAGGCCTAAGCCCGGCAAATACCCCAGCACTGCCATCCACAGTGCCTGCTCAATAATAATGCGGTAGAGATACCAGTCGGAGGCCCCCATGGCCTTGAGGGTGCCGTACTCCTGGAGGCGATCGCTCACAGAGGAGTACAAAATCTGGCTCACAATCACCACACCAACGATCATGCCCACCCCTGCCCCTAGCCCCAAAATAAAGCCGACACTGGTGCTGGCCAGCCAATAGCGGCGGGTGAGCAGCGTCAACTCCGCCGTACTCAGGACTTGGTAATTCGGCAAAGCAGCTTTGAGGCGTTGCTGTAGATCCGCCAGATTTGTGTCGGGAGCCGCTTTCACCATCACGTAGGTAATGCGGCTGCTGGGTTCAATGAGGGGCAAAAAAGTAGGCGGCGGTTCATTTTCATCAAACCGCGGAAAGTACAGGTACAGGTTGGCAGTTTCCAGCGAGGTAAACACGTAGGGACTCGACACAATCGACTTCACTCCCCGCGTCCAACCTTTCACCACCGCCGGATAATTATTGACCTGACCCTTGTCCTCTAAAGCGCTAATGGATAACGCCTCTCGGTCAATTTGATCCACCAGTACCGTGTAGGGGTCTTCGAGTGCCGCGACCGCAGCGCCCGCCACTGTTTGCAGCGGTAGCAACGAGCCTGCAGGCTCAAGACCAATAATCTGTACCGGATCAATGTTGGCGGTTTTAGAGCGCCGCCAAATTGCCGACTGCATCAGCAGTGGTTCTGCCACAGCGACTCCTTCTACCGCTTGAGCATCAATAACCGCCTGATACTCAATGGGCAGGGTTAAGCCAAAGTAACGTAGCTCACTGGAGGCAATCCAAAAGTCCGCTTGGCTTTGGTTAATGAGCAGGGTAGCCGAGCGGCCAAACCCCTCCAGTAAGCCCGTTTGAATCGTTACCAAGCTCACCGCAAAGGTAATGCCCAGTTGGGCCACCAAAAAGCGGCTAAAGTCCTCTAACAGGTTTTTACGGGCAAGAGACACCATTTCCCTATCTTAATCGCTAGGCGGTTCCTGTGTTTCCGCCGCCAGCCAATCTAGATAGGCCGCTGCCCCCGCCACAATGGGTAGGGCAATAATTTCAGGAACGTCGTAGGAGTGCCACTCCTGAAGGCGATCGCGCACCTGCGGAAATAATGCTTGCTGGGTTTTAATGAGCAATTGCCACTCCTGATCCTGATGGATCTCCCCCTGCCAGCGGTACAGCGACTGAATAGGGTGAATTTGCACACAGGCGGCTAGCCGAGCCTGCAGAAGTTTTTGGGCTAAAGCGGTTGCTTCCGCCTCTGTGGCGGTGGTAACAATGACAACACAGTAGGGATAGAGGCTCGCCATCGCTTCAATTGTTGCCCATGCTAGCTCCTCGTGCCATTGCCTCTAACCAGTAATTCATGAGGCTTGCGTGCTGTGCCAACCGCGAAAAAATCGCATTAGCTACGCTCTCATTATACGTGTGAGCCGTGAGGTTACGGTCATCCACCATTTGTAATGCCCAACGAGCCTGCTCTGCCGTCAATAGCCCCACTTGGAAGCAGCCACGCACAACACCTTTGGGAGAGTTCAAATCGAGTCCCTCTTGCTGCCGCAGATAAAGTTGTGCTGCTTTCCACACTGCCTCCAATGTGTACTCAAAGCGCTGAATAGCAGCATCACGAATAATTTTGTCCTCGCTCTGGCTCAAGGGTAGCTCCCTCAGGGTGGCAAGAGCCTGTCTGGCCACTGCCAATCGCTCCTTTAGCCGATCCACCGCACTCCCTCTGTCATGACCCGTGCCACAAACTCTGATGGTGCTTGGGACAGGTCAACAACATCCACTCGATAAAGCAAATTAGAGGTTTCTAATCGCTCCCGCAGATCCGCTAGCAGCCCCAAGGGCAATGGCGCAGTGGGTAACACCCCTATGTCTAGATCTGAATCGCGCCGCAGGGTACCGCGGGCCGCTGAACCAAAAAGATAAACCTGTACCGAAACCTCGGCAAAATGGTGTTCTAAGATACTCCGCAGCAGTGTTAAATCGGTGGAGTCGCCCATTTTAACCGTTAATAGTACACCGCTGGCACTAAGCGCCCCGTCTGCGGCTGAACATAGTAGCTTCCCGCAGGAATGTAGGGCGTTGGGTAGGCGCACGTCGGGGGAGACGGCGGATACCCCGGATAGCTCATGGTCTGGATCATCACTGTTCCGGGCATACAGGCAACCGGCATCAGGCCATTTTGAGCCATTACCTGATACACCATCGGGTTCCCTGTTTGCATCATTGGTGGGTAAGGGGAATGAGGATAAACCGGTACCATGGGCGCAGTGGGAACCGGTACCATGGTGGCAGTGGGGGTTGGCGGCACCACAATCACAGTGGTCTCATTGCGTGGTCGGCGAGGGGCAGCTAAGCCCGCCCCCAGAGCGGCGCCAAAGAGTCCCGCCCCAATACCAATCATTGCAGCATCATTTGCACGAGCTGGCGCGGGTGCCAAGACACTTGCAAGACCGGAAAACAGTAAGAGCGCATTACAGCCAATCACGAAGCCCTGAGACTTGAACAGAGATTTCATAGCAGTACCCGCCAAAAGGAATAAAGCGAAAATGCGGCATCCCACACTGCCTCTAAACAAAACGGCACCGCCTCTCACCCACTGTTGAGCAATGATTGCTGTAAATACAAATGTAAATACAAAGTATTGTTAAGCAACTGAAGTGTGGAAATCCTTGTGCATCAATCATGCCCTAACCGCTGCCATGATGGGCATAGGCTGAGGCTCTTCTGATGCGGTGATGATAACCATCGCCAGTGACAGACGCAGGCGCGCCCAACGCCTCGCCTCAAGGACATCTATGAATGCTCCAACCACTTGCTGACGCGAAGTGGTGGTGCCTGCAAGGCATTAGCCCTTGCGACAGGCGGCATTCTCGCCGAGCAACCAGAACGTTTGCTGGACTGCTCCCCCACGTCGTTT
>Ga0116211_1000106_pt1 | contig 59104 bp, 44 predicted proteins | sample SaghotsprinmetaG_FD_94484 | JGI IMG/M metagenome (GOLD analysis project Ga0116211, IMG submission 94484) | Hot spring microbial communities from South Africa to study Microbial Dark Matter (Phase II) - Sagole hot spring metaG | ecosystem: Environmental > Aquatic > Thermal springs > Hot (42-90C) ... | reverse complement strand
TAAACTGAAGCTAATTAAGCGCCAAGCCTATGGATTTATTAATTTTGATAATTTCCGTACACGACTGTTAGCTTGCTGTTCCCATTAGCGAAACTTATCACCCTATGACCGGAAGAGCCACTGGAGCTACGATCGCGCACCAATAAGTCCGTATAATTACGGTTGCGATTTTACGAATGGCAGTATCTCACAAAAAAATAACTAATTGAATTTTCTAAAACTTTAAATTACAGCAATCTTCGTGAACTGAATTTTACGTTATTGACTAATATTTTGGTCGGTGCTTGTGCTTATACTAAAGTTAGCGAAAAGTTACTTGGAGATTAAGAATAGTTCTACTTCACCCAAGGGGATAGGCATTAGCTTGAGTAAGAGCTAGTGGCTAAGTAATGTCACCTATCGACTCTCTTGAGTTGAAGTTGAACACAGGTTCAGGGAAAGAACTGAATTGCCACAGGCTCCTCAGATTGGATAGGTTTTACCTGATTCGAGGCAACGGCTATTCCTGGTTGGCTGAACTATGGATTCATCAATTACTAAATACTTGTTTTACAGCAATACTTGTTTTACAGCTATTGGCCACTTGCTCTAGGGAGGTAATCTCCTTGGTGTCGGTGACTAAAGTTGTATGGAAACAGGTTTTTAGTGATGACTGAAGTGGTTTCAGATCGGCAACCTTAGCCCAACAGCCGTGGTTTGACGGTTCCGTGATCACAGTCGATGCTTTGGAGCAACAAGAAGAATGCTAACGGTTAACTTCATCGGGACAGAAGGCACGGATGTTTTTCTGGGAACCCCCTTTAATGACAATGCAGTGGGTGGCCCCAGCGCAGATCAGCTAGCGGGCGGGCTAGGCAACGACAGCCTGTTTGGTGATGGCGGCAATGACATCCTGATGGGTGGGGAAGGGGATGACGCCCTCTATGGTGGTTTTGGTGATGATTTGCTGATCGGCGGTCCTGGTGCCGATTTTTTTGAAGGCGGGTTTGGTCGCGATCTGTTTGTGGTCGGTGAAGGCAGCGAGCCAGGGGCCGTGGGTTCTCCGACGGCAGATACGGCAGACTTCATTGGCGACTTTACCCCTGGTGAAGATCGGATTGTCCTGCCCGAAGGTATTGATTTTGGCGCAGTTGACATTGTGCCGCTAGAGAATGGGAATACCGCCATTCGCGATCGCGCTTCCGGTAATTTCCTGGTGGTTCTTCAAGGCGAGGTTGCCCTGGGTGCAGATGATTTCTTGGCCCCCGATGAAGTTTTTACCTTCAGAGCCGAAGGGATTCCTGGTCCTACTGGTCCTACTGGTCCACAAGGTGAGATCGGTCCCACGGGTCCCACAGGTCCCATCGGTCCCACGGGTCCCACGGGTCCCATTGGTCCCACGGGTCCCACGGGTCCCATTGGTCCCACGGGTCCCACCGGCCCTGCGGGTGCTGCTGTAATGGAGCGGTAATGAATGCTGCCTTTCCCAAGGTAGCTGAGGCTAACTAACGGACTGATTAGGAACGATCGCAATCTTTGCACGCTTGGGAGTAACCAAGATAATGCTAACAATTGACTGGATTGGAACGGAAGGCAGTAATGTCTTGTTCGGTGCACCCGCGATCACTGCGGTTGGCGGACCAGGTGCAGATCAACTGGTTGGCGGGCTGGGCAATGATAGCCTGTTCGGTGATGGCGGCAACGATATCCTCATGGGTGCGGAGGGGGATGATGCCCTCTACGGTGGCTTTGGGGATGATTTGCTGATTGGGGGTCCCGGCGCGGACTTCTTTGAAGGGGGCTTTGGCCGCGATTTGTTTGTCGTCGGCGAGGGCAATGAACCCGGTACCGTGGGTTCTCCGACGGCGGATACGGCAGACTTCATTGGCGACTTTACCCCTGGTGAAGATCAGATTGTCCTGCCCGAAGGTATTGGTTTTGATGCCGTTGACATTGTGCAACTCGAAAACGGGAATACGGCCATTCGCGATCGCGCTTCCGGTAATTTCCTGGTGGTTCTCCAAGGGAATCTTGCTCTGGGCGCAGATGATTTTGTCGATCCAGAGGCTAATCAGGTCTTTACCTTTAGGGCGGAACCGATCGCGGGTCCAACGGGTCCAGAAGGCCCACCGGGTCCCCCAGGTCCGGAAGGTCCAACAGGCCCTAGTGGTTTGATAGGTCCGGAAGGCCCACCGGGTGCAGAAGGTCCGCCGGGTCCGGAAGGCCCCCCCGCCCCGGAAGACCCACCCCCCTGTCGGGGATGATGATTGCTTCTGCCCGGAGGCTGATCAGGTCTTTACCTTGAGGGTGAGAGCGATCGCGGGTTCACTGGGTCCGGAAGGCCCAACAGGTCCTAGTGATCTGATGGGTCCGGAAGGCCCACCGGCTTCACCCTAAAGGGGGTCACTGTCAGTATGCCAGCCTTCAGTATGCCAGCCTAAGGTCAAGCACTGTAGCATTAAAACAGGAAGTCCATCATCCGATCCCTCCCATTGGCAACAACCTACCGAGAATGATGCAAGCAGGCTGGCGCATTGGTTCCCTCTTCGGGATTCCCCTTTACCTGGACCCTTCCTGGTTTCTGATTGTTACCTTCGTCGCCTTTGTCGATGGGACAAACTGGTTGGCCCGGTACCCCCACTGGGGGCCGATGATCGCCTATGGAGCAGGGCTAGCAATGGCTCTGTTGCTTTTTGCTTCGGTTTTGTTGCATGAACTGGGGCATAGCTTGGTGGCCATCTCCCAGGGCATTAAGGTGAACTCGATCACCCTATTCTTATTCGGAGGCATTGCCTCGATCGAAAAGGAATCCAACACCCCCGGTCAAGCCTTCCAAGTCGCGATCGCGGGGCCAGCCGTTAGTTTTGGGTTATTTGTTGGCTTCTACTTATTGGGAACCCTGGTAGGGCCAGCCGAAGGGCCAATCGCCGTCCTGACCCAAAATCTCGCCTCCATCAATCTGGTGCTGGCGATCTTCAATTTGATCCCTGGCTTACCTTTAGATGGCGGGCAAGTGCTGAAAGCTGCCGTCTGGAAAGTCACAGGCAGTCGTTTCGCAGGCGTGCGTTGGGCCGCCCGTTCCGGTCAGATACTCGGTTGGAGCGCGATCGTCCTGGGCCTAGCCACCTATTTTTCCACCAAGACCCTGTTCCCAGGCTTATGGTTTGTTCTCTTGGGCTGGTTTGGCGTGCGGAATGCGAATGCCTATAGCCGCCTCACCAACCTCCAGGAAGTGCTCCTGGAACTCAACGCGACCGATGCCATGACCCGCGAGTACCGGGTAATCGATGCCAACCTGACCCTACGCCAGTTCGCCGATAATTACCTCCTCGAAGAAACCCACGTCCCCACATATTTTGCCGCCTCCGATGGCCGTTACCGAGGGTTAGTGGCGATCGCGGATCTGCGCCAGATCGAGCGTAGTCTCTGGGATCAGCGCACCCTGCACGATATCGCCCAGCCCCTCGTCAACCTCCCCAGCGTCGAAGAAAAGACCCCCTTGGTGGATGTCATCAATTGTATGGAAGATGCCCAGTTACCCCGGATTACGGTTCTGTCCCCGGCAGGGGCCGTTGCGGGGATCATCGATCGCGGCGATATTGTCCGGGCGATCGCCCAGAAACTCCGCGTCCCGATCGCCGAAGCCGATATCCGCCGCATCAAAGAAGACGGCAACTACCCACCCGGAATGCAACTGCAAGTCATTGCCCGGATGACCACCAAATCCAGTTAGAGGGGCAGTTTTGCGTAGATCCGTCGGATCAGGTTGCGCCCAAGCCTGACCGGGGCAACCATACCCCGTGTTAACCTGCCAGTTCGTGAGCCAGTACCCGCGCCGGTGCAAGCCCAAGCCTGACCGGGGCAACCATACCCCGTGTTAACCCGTCCAGTTTGAATTTTGAATTTTGAATTTTTAACTTTGGCCACCAGGAAGTGCGGAGCGGGACCATAACCCTGTACAGTTTTACCAAGGCTCAGCCGCCTCTGTCCCTCTATCCATCCTCCCAACCTCGCCTCCTCTCTCCCCTAACCATGAGTTCTGCCGTCACCACTGACCCGTCTCTCTGGCCTGCCCTATTACAGCAATTGCTCGATCACCAATCCCTCTCGCGTCCACAAGCCTCTGAGTTAATGCAAGGTTGGCTTGATGAGGCCATTCCAGAGGTGCTATCGGGGGCAATCCTGGCCGCTTTACAGGCGAAAGGTGTGTCGGCGGATGAACTGTCAGGGATGGCGCAGGTACTCCAGGCCCAATCCCGCACGGTCGAGACGGATTTGCCGCTACCCACACCGCTGATTGATACCTGTGGGACAGGGGGCGATGGCGCTTCGACGTTTAATATTTCTACGGCTGTGGCCTTCGTGGCGGCGGCGGCGGGGATTACCGTTGCCAAACATGGGAATCGATCGGCGTCCGGCAAGGTGGGATCAGCGGATGTTTTGGAAGCCCTAGGAGTGAATTTAGGTGCGCCACCGGAAAAGATCCGAGCCGCCCTGAACGAGGTGGGGGTGACGTTCCTGTTTGCACCGGGTTGGCATCCCGCGATGAAAGCGGTGGCGCCCCTGCGCCGCACCCTCAAGGTTCGGACAATCTTCAATTTGCTCGGTCCCCTGGTGAACCCGCTACCGTTGACGGGCCAAGTATTAGGCGTTCCAGCCTCAGCGTTGGTAGCCACGATCGCCCAAGCCCTCGCCCAACTGAACCTACCCCACGCGATCGTCCTCCACGGGCGTGAAAATCTGGATGAAGCTGGCTTAGCGGCCCCCACGGATCTGGCTATCCTGGCGAAGGGGCAAGTCCATACCGCCACGATCGATCCCCACGTGCTCAATCTCATGCCTGCGCCAACCCATGCCCTGCGGGGGGATGATGTCCAAACCAATGCGGCCATTCTCCAGGCGGTGCTCCAGGGGGGGGGAACTCAAGCCCAGCAGGATGTGGTGGCGTTAAATGCCGCCCTGGCCTTCCAGGTGGGCGATCGTATTCCCCTAGAAGCCCACAGCCAGGGGATTGACCTCGCCCGCGAAATTCTCAAAAGTGGCGCTGCCTGGGACAAAGTCCAAGCCCTCGTCCGGTTTCTCCAGGCATAACGACTAGCCTGACGGGCGGGACTGAGTGTTGCGTAAAATCCCTTGCAACGTTGCGGCAAATTGGTCAGGATCACACTCCGTTTTTACCCGTTTGAGGGCGTTCTGCCGTAGGTGTTGCCACAGGGCTTCGTCCTGGTAGAGACGCACACAGGCCGCCGCAAATCCTTCAGTGTCATCCGCAACGAGTAAATCAACCTCTGGCTCCCAGCCTAACTGTTGGGCAATCAGGGAAGTGGCCACCACTGGCACCCCCCTAGCCGCTGCCTCATGAACCTTGTGGGGAATCCCGGCTCCGTAACGGGTGGGGGCGACAAAGAGACGCGCCTGGTTATAGAGGGGGGTGAGATCGGGTACGGCCCCTAGGACCTGAATCGCGGGATTGCCATCCCGCCAGATTTCGTAGTTAATGGCTTCGATAGAGTTGGTGCCCGCGATCGCCAATCCTGCGGTTGGTGCCAGTGTTTTTTGCATGAGGGGGAAAATCTGCTGACTCAGCCAAACGACGGAATCCGCATTGGGGGAATTGGCATCATGAATGGCACCGACAAACAGCAATTGGGTGCGATCGTCAAACGCGTTCGGAGTGGGCTGGATCTCCAGGGCATGACCCAAGGTATACACAGATGGACAGCCATAGGTCAAAAATTGCTGCCGCTCGGCCTCAGACACGGCAATGACGCATTGGCTATCCTGGGTAAGGGCGACTTCTGCGGCAATTTTTGGGGCGATCGCATCGGGTGTCAATTCAGTTCCCGTGAGCTTTTGCTGGGCAACATCCCGTAAACAATAAAGGGCTTCCGCATCGTAAATTATGGGGATTTCGCGTTGGGAGCGATCGCCCTGAGCTAAGACCGTTTTTAGACACTGCATATTGTGGGGACGGCTGACAAAGATGAGGTTATAAAATCCCGATCGCTCCTGTAAAAGCGCCTGCAATCGATCGGCCCCACAGCCATCGATGACTTCTACTTCTAGCGGTAAATCGCTATAGAGGGTCTGCCAGTTTTCGACAGCAAAGTTACAAGGAAAAACGGTCACAAAATAACCCAACTTGACCATCAGCCGAAGAATACGATTCGCACGGGTGAAACCGGAACCGAGGTAACTGTGGGGAACGCGATCGTCGATAAACAAGATCCGCCGTTGCCGGGTACGGGCAATCCGGGCAAGGACAATATTTTCCGGACGCGGCTCGTATTGTTGGGCTAACCAGGCCGCGTGTTTTTGGACAAAAATTGCTTGATGTTCCGCCTGGAGCGCGATCGCGCTGTCCTGGGAGTCCGAACTGGCAAATTCATAATGCTGAATCACGACTTGGGGATCATACATCACCGATTTCCCCTGTTCCCACAGTCGCACACAGTAATCCGTTTCTTCGTAATAGGCCGGGGCATAGGCTGGATCAAATCCCCCAGCTTGCCTAAATAGATCCCGCCGCGTGAGCAGAAAAGCGGCAGAGCAATAGTCCACGGGTCGCCGGAATTGGTAGGGCGGTGCTTGGGGATTATCGCCGCGTCCATACCCTAAACAGGAACCATCCCGCCAGATAATACTTCCCGCTTCCTGAAGCGTCCCATCCGGCAGAATAATTTTGCCGCCCACTGCGCCGATCGTGGCATCTGCTTGCATTAAATTCCAGGCCTGGGTCAAACTATCGGGCAATAAGCGAGCATCATTATTCAGGAATAAAATATAGCGACCTTTTGCAACTTCGCCAGCCTGATTACAAGCCTGTAGATAATGTAAATTTTGACGGTTGCGAATGATTTTTACCCCTTGAATTTGCTGGAGGAGTTGGGGCGTTGCATCCGTCGAGGCATTGTCAACCAGGATCACTTCTAAGGATTTGAAATGATTGCCCAGCAGCGATCGCAAACAGGCTAAGGTTAATTCTGCCCGGTTATAAAGCACCAAGATCACGCTCACCTCTGGCTGTGCGATCGGGGGAAATTCTAAAATCGAGAGGGTATCCAGAAAGGCGCGTAAATCTTGCTGACACGCCTGGGTAAGGTCTGCTTTGAGTCGATCGAGCGATTGCGTGACGGGTGGCTCCAGTTGGGGTGGGGGGACAGCTAGGCCCAGAAAAGTAGAAAAATCCGTGGGTTCGATCGTGCGTCCTAAGCGTAATTTGAGCCTAAACCAGGACTGGCGGAGTTGCCAAAATTTACTGGTCAGCATTGCCGCTAGGAGATGACGGGTTTGTTCCAATAAGTCCTGTAAGCGATGGGCTTCGGCTTGGCTACGATCGAGCTTGGCTTGGGTCTGTTCGAGGTTCGCTTGCGCCCATTGCCAGCGCTTGGTGAGATGTTGGGTGTAGCCCTCAAAATAATTGCGGGTTTGGGTTAATTCAGCTTGGGTTGCTGCTAATTCAGATTGGGTTTTCTGGATCACGTTTTCCAAGTGACGGGCATATTCCTTACCCTTGGCAAGTTCCTCTAGGGGTGTGGCCACGCGATCGTTAAAGATCTCACTCACCCGTTGTTTGAAGGCCGCACTGGCAAAGCGATAATCGGCATGGTAAATAATCTTGGCACAGAGGCGATAGCCCTCAACCACCGTGGCTCCCGCTTCAAAGTTGCGATGGGTCTGCTGGTCGGGGTGAAGGCGGAACGTGGCCAGGGTGCGATCGATAAACCCAATGTGATAGCGGCTCATGATCCGGAGCCACATATCCACATCAATTAAATGCTTCAATTGCGGGTCAAAGGGACCCACTTCTGTGAAGACATCCTTGCGAATTAAGACAACCGTCGGCTCACCAATTTTGTTAATCGGTTCTTCCAGTAACTTCGGATCGGCTAATAAGGTTTCCCCCGATTGCACCCGATCGAGCTTGGACCAGGCAGCATGGACATTTTGACAGCCGTTATAGACAATTAAGGAGTGGGGATCATTCTGGGCTGATTCAGCCAGTAACACCTCACGTTTGGCGAATACCAAACCGATCGCGGCATTCTGCTCCGCTAGGGTCACCATCTCCTCAACACAGGTCGGCTCTAAGGTATCGTCTTGGAAGAGGAATTTAATATATTTGCCACTGGCTTTCTCAATACAGAAATTCCAATTCTCGACGAGTCCCAAACGGGCATGGGGCAGAATGAGAAAATCCACCGGGGAACGGGCCTGGAACGCTTGGGCGATCGCTAGAGTCCGATCGCTCGAATCATCATCGGATATCAGGATTTCCAGGTTGGGATAGGTTTGGGCGAGGGCACTCTCTAGTGCTTGGGCTAAAAATGCCTCACCGTTATAGGTGGGGATGCAAAGACTCACCCGTGGTAATGGCGTTGCGGCTGCTGTCACAATAATTCCCCAGTTTTCACCGATCCCTAGATAGGAGAGTCTAGCCTAATTGGGGCTTGGGATCTAGTATTGCCCGCAATCCTCCCTCTCTGGTCGGCCCCTGGTCGGCGGCAGGAGGATTGGCCCCATAGGTAGCTCCCACTGATCACCCAACCGTTTACCAGGTGTAAAGCTGCGCTAGAGTGCCTAAAATTAACTCCCCTAGGGGAAGTCGTATTAGGGCACCTCGAAAAATAAGCGTGCTTCTTGAGAAAAGCCTAGTACAGTAAACATAAAGTTTCGCAACGTTTCTCCTGCGGAGACGCTACGCGAACGTAGTAACGACTTCAGTCGTTGCAGGCTAAAGCCCGCACTATAAGCGTTGCAGAATTTTCTTGCCGATCTAGTAGTGTACTGTGCCTGATGCTCGCCATAAGGCATTAACCGAGAGGCTCTAATTGTCTCTGCTTGTTTCTGAAGATCTAATGAAGCTCAAGGCAGCATAATCTAGAGCTTTCCAAAAGCAATTGAATGGCTTCCGCAGCAGAACGCATCAGATCCTCAACCTCGCTCGTTAGCAAGTTACCACATCGCAACCAAACAACTTTAGGAGGAGAACCGTACAGCCGACTCCTTTCAGCAAAGTCTGCATCTTGAGTCACGATACAGAAGCTATTGGTCTTAGCAAACTCCCAGATCTCGGTGTCTGTTTTCTCTGCTAGGCCATGAAATTGCACATGGCTAGATTCAGGAAAAATATCTGCCAAACGATTGACTAACTTCCGACTCAGATTTTGATCGAATAAGAGTTTCAAGGAGCGCTCGCCGACACAACTAAACGATGATCCCGATCAGCCGCAAACTCCAAACAGGCCCTTATATCGGCTTCCGTCAATTCTGGAAAGTCGTCAATAATCTCAGCGGTAGACATACCAGCCGCTAACCAGCCTAGGATATCGTAGACCGTGATCCGCATCCGACGAATGCAGGGCTTGCCACCACGCTTGTCTGGTTCAATCGTAATAATGTCGCGATAGCCCATAATACGAACAGGTCGCTTGTGTCTACTTTAAGTCTAGGGCAGGCTAACGCCTGAGTGCAACGGACGAGCGTCAGGGGTTCGGTTGCACGCTGCCGGTCACCTAACGCTGTTGAGCTTCGCCGTTGCACGATCGTGATGCGATCGTTGGGCAACCGTTGTGCGATACTCCCGCGTATAGTAGTGCAGTAGTGCCTCAAGTGTATTTGTCTTGGTTTGCCGCAGCGATCGCCGCCCAGTACCCATGAATCTACCTACCTGCTCCTTGATTGTGGTCAATTACAATGGTGTCCATTACCTCAAGAACCTCTTTGCCTCTCTGCACGCCCTCGACTATCCCGCCGATGCACGGGAGTTGATTCTGGTCGATAACGGCTCCCAGGATGAGTCCCTCGCTTTGCTGGCGGCAACGTTTCCCCAAGTGCAGGTGATCCGCAACCCGGTCAATAGCTTCACCAAGGCGCTCAATCTGGGGATTCAGGCGGCGCAAGGGGACTACATTGGTTTCCTAAATAACGATGCGACGGTCGATCGCGCCTGGTTACGCCTCCTGGTCGAGGGCCTAGAGCAACAGCCGACGGTGGGGGCCATCAGCGGCAAGTTACTGTTTCCCGATGGGCGGATTAACAGCGTTGGGGTTGAGGAAAAAGACAATTTCTACTGGACCGATCGCGGTTTTGGCGAAGTCGATCAAGGCCAGTACGATACCCCTGGCGAGGTGACGGCGCTCTGTTGGGCAGCGGTCCTCTTCCGGCGGACCTGTCTAGCGCAGGTGGGACCGATCGACGAAGATTTCGTCATGTATATGGAGGATATTGACTACGCCCGTCGGTGCCGCGATCAGGGTTGGCGCCTCGTTTACCTGCCCACGGCGATCGCCTATCACCAATTCCGCGGCTCAAGCAAGGGCAATACCCTGGCGGAGTATTTTTGCAACCGCAATCGCTTTCTCTACCTGGCCAAGCATGAACCCCAGGCCCTCGCCCAGGCGATCGCCACTTCGGTTTTTTTCACGGAGCACCAGTATGACCTTTTGTACGAAACGGTGCCCGCAATGCTGAAAAAACTGTTCGAGCATCAGGATACGGAAACGCTTAACCAAGTTCTCCCCAAGCTTCAGGAACTGTTGATCATCCTCTATGGCGTTGATAGCACCGATCACCTCTGGCAACGCCTAGAGGTCCTGCTGGGTTACCGCAAACCGCGCTTGGGTATCTATGACCACGGCCTCCACTTCATCGGTGGGGGACAAAACTATGTTGCTACGGCTGCCGCTGCGATTCAGGACCTCTTTGAGATCACCTTTATCGCCAACAAGCCCGTGACGATCGCCCAGCTAGAGGAGTGGTATGGCCTGGATCTTTCCCGCTGTCAGGTGAAAGTCATCCCATTACCGTTTTATGAGCAGCGGGGGGCGCACCACATTGATTCCGGTCTGGCCAATGATTTACCCGCCAATCCCTTTGACGCGATCGCGGCGGAAAGCCGTCACTACGACGTTTTCTGCAACGCCAATATGCTGGAGAAGGTCAAACCCCTCTCGCCCCTGTCGGTATTCTTCTGCCACTTTCCCGATACCCAGCGCGGTCCCTACTTTGCCGTCGATGACTACACCTTCATTCTGACCAACAGCGAATTCACCAGCAAATGGCTGCGCAAACGCTGGGGACTGGAACCCACCTTCCTGCTCTATCCCCCGGTGGAAATGGGTACGGCCACTCCAGAAAATCCGCCGACTAAGGAAAAAATCATTCTCTCGGTGGGCCGTCTGGAACCAGGCGGGAATAAAAAGCAATTGGAGATGATCCAGGCGTTCCAGGATCTGCTCCGAGCGCATCCCAGTGAACTAGCAGGCTGGCAGTTCTGGGTCGTTGGGGGCAGTACGCCGGGGAATCCCTATCTGGAAAAGGTGAAGGCGCTGATCAAGCAGAGCGATGCCCCGATCGTCGTGAAAGCCAACGTTCCCCGTCCGGAACTCCAGGCGATCTACGCTAAAGCCAGCATTTTCTGGCACGCCTGCGGGCTGGGGGAGATCAACCCCCAACTCTATGAGCACTTTGGGATGGCGACGGTGGAGGCAATGCAAAGTTTCTGTGTCCCGATCGTCACCGATGGCGGCGGGCAGCAGGAAATTGTCGAGCAGGGAATATCGGGGCTGCGGTTTAATTCGATCGCCGAAATGCAGGCCCAAACCCTGGAACTGGTGACCGATCCCGATCGGCTGCAAACGATGCAACGGGCTGCTTACGATCGCAGTCAACGGTTCCGCAAGGCTCCCTTTAATGCCAAGGTGCGGGAATTTTTTGAGTTTGTCTGCCAGGAATATACCCAGATCCACCGTCCTGATCCCCAGGCCGTTGCCCATAAGCTTCGCCATAGCTAGGCTTCAGGGTTGACTTGCGTCTGTCTGTTGATGAGGTCACTCGGCAGAGTCAGTTCTACTCCCCAATTAATTGGACGGGTACATGGCAGGTCTGGGCAGATCTTGCTAAGCCGGTATCGGCAGTTATTAAGCACAGCCCATGAGCTTGCACGATCGCTAAATGTAATCCATCTAAGGTCCGTAAGGGCAAATTAAATTGACTAATCCAGCGTTTCGCCAATTGGTAATACTCCGGCTTCACGACAAGGGATGTGTATCTTCCTAACTGAATATCGCTTTGAAAGGATGCAGCCGCATCATTAGCAGATTCCAAAGATAGCTGACCCAGCCGAACTTTTTTAGACAGGGCTGACATAAACTCAAGCTCAACTAACTGACTAATGAAGAGGGCAGATTCATCCTCTCTCAGAAAAACGGTCACGGGTTCACTAAATACTTCTGGACAATACAGCGGGACCACGATGGAAGTATCCAGGTAATGGCTCAATATCTTTCCTCTGCCCGTAACCCAAGGACCGTACTCTGAGTTGGAGCTTGCCCCGTAGCCCTCGCTTCGCGCTCACGTTCCAGCCGATCGAGCCATTGCGCTCTCGTTTCAGTCGCTGCCAAGGTACATTGCCCCTCATCCCTAACTTCCTGTCTTCTGTCAGGCGATGGCCACCGATCGATGAGAAAAGCAAATCGAGGGATTGATTTTATCTGGAAAGATAAAGCCCCGCGACGGATACGAGAAAACCAGGTAATCCGGTTGATGTTTTCCTCATTCGCCGCAGAGTCACTCGCTGGTATTCTTTTTGTCGTCATTTGAACTTCCTTGCCCTTGTTCTCGCAATTACACGGTCGATCGCCGCATCCAGTTATCCCTATTGTATCGCCAACCTTAATCACCGTGCCTGGTTTGATCAGATGTCCATAAGCTGCGATCGACTGAAACCAAACCTTAAGCCAAAAAATCGAGATCGGTGCGACTGCGGGCGATCGTGCTGCCTAGGGTGGGGCCAATTTGCTGATTGATCAGCGTTTCGTAGAAAAAGTAGGCAACCCCTGCAAAATTTTTGCTGCGGACCAATTGGGTTTGTTCCCGAATCACGGATGCCGCCCAGGGCGCACTGCGATAGCCCGTGAATAAGCCGATCGCGGTGGGAATGCGATCGCGTGCCCGGAGTAAGGTTTTTTCCTTAAGTTCGGCATTGAGAGCCGACAAGGTGGGTCGATAAAGCTGGATCGCTAATTCCTCAATTAACCCTTCCTGTTCCCAGATGCCCCAATTCGCCAAGTATTCCTGGGTTGAGAATCCGTGGGGATTGGGAGACAGTGAAAGACGACAATTGGGATTAATAATCTTGACAGCCTTAAAGATTTGACGCATTAAATCAGTCACGTGTTTAATTCGCCAATCTGACCATCGTTTCCATTCCAATTCATGGCGATTTTTCGGTAAATGACGTTGCTTAGTCTCCTTCAAAAATAAATCTTTAGTAAAGGGATCATAACCCATTTCCTTCGGCATCCCAAAATGGTCATCTAATTGAATACCATCGACGGGATAATGTCGTACCACCTCAGCAATTAGGGCAACTAGAAATGCTTTTACCTCTGGCCGACAAGGATTCAGCCAAACACAATCATCGGGCACGGTTCCTCCCTTGTCACTGGCCTTGAGGCGAATCAACTCGCCGCGCATATCCTGGGTTAACCATTGATTTTTCTGGACTGCTAAGGGGCCTGGGGGAGGCGTTGTCATCAGGCCGTATTCAAACCAGGGTAGTACCCGAAAACCGAGTTCGTGTCCCACTTCAAGAATCTCGGCCAACATATCGCCGCCCCGTGAGTGCATCCGAGGATGGATGGCATGGCCAAACATCGTCATGGCCAACCGACTGGGATAAAGGGTGTAACCGCCGGTCCAGACAGCCGGGTAAAGGGTATTAAAATTCAGTGCTTTGAGTTTTTCCAAAGCTGGTCTGAGTTGATCCTCTTCTAACAAAACTCGACTATCGGTTGTCGTTAGCCAAACGCCTCGCATTTCTTCGATCGCGACTGACACATGATCCAGAAAGAAATAGCCGAATTTACCGATTGGGGGGAGTGGCGTTGCCAGTTCAACCCAGCAGTGATTACCGACCCGGAAAGCTTGCTTAACTTGGAAGTGACTACCAACGGCAGCGCTCAGCTTCTCTTGTAAGGATAGGGTATGGGATGGTCGGGTCGATTTTTTCAACCAAGAAGGCTTACGAATGGTTAGGGTCTTCATCGTTTTCTCGACAGTATTTACCTGAGAACAAATGTGGCGATCGCGCCATCACTCCGCGAATCTCTGATTCAGCTTGCCTACGGCTGGTAATATCATGATTAACTGCGGTGACAATCCAAGCATTATCGGCAAATTTACGGGAGCTATAGGAACTAGAGAACCAACGAATTTCGCCATCTTTGCGTCGGAATCGATACTCAACCTTGGCATCCCGTTCCGCGAAAAATTCCTCAAAGAGGGGCGTGAGGATCTGCTCACGATCGTCCGGGAGAACCTGGGATAGCCAAAAATGCTGATCGACATATTCTTCTAATGCATAGCCAAATAGTTTTTCACAGCCCGCTGACCAATATTCATATTCCCAGTCTCAGTTAGCATAGAGTCGAAAGCTACTGACGGCAACGATCGTGCTATTCAAAATATTACTAAATTATATTACTAAATTTTTCTTCCCAATCCTGTAATGAACACTCTAGTTGCTTGCGATCGCTGATATCGAGGTTAATCCCACTGAGCCGAATGGCTTCCCCCTACTCGTTGAGGGTTAAATGGCCCCAACTTAGCAACCGTTGCTAAACCCGCCCCTACCAATTGAGTTAATGATTAAAGGATAGGGTATCGTACCTTACGGGCCTGGGAATCACTGTAGCAAGCTTCCTAAAATTACGCCCTTGTGTTCAACGATCGCCGTGCCAAGGTCATCAAAATTGCCTGGGCTGACTGTTCCGCACACCCTGGTGGGGGTTGACGACGGAAATAACTGCCATCCGGCTGAAGTTCCCACGCGTGACAATTATCAGCCAGCATAATTCCCAAAATTTCCTGGAGATCCTTCGAGAGAACCGGATCGGCGATCGGAGTTACCGCCTCCACCCGCCGATTCAAATTACGCGGCATCCAATCCGCACTGCCAATATAAACTTCCTCCTGACCGCGATTGTGGAAATAGAAAATGCGCGAATGCTCCAGGAACCGCCCGACAATGCTAATCACTCGGATATTCTCACTCACCCCCGCAATTCCCGGTCGCAAACAACAAATTCCCCGCACAATCAGGTCGATACCCACTCCCGCCTGCGATGCTGCATACAAGGCTTGAATAATTTCCGGATCTACCAGGGCATTCATCTTAGCCACAATCCGAGTCGGATAGCCTGCCTGGGCGTGTTGCCGTTCGCGATCGATCAGGCCCAGCATGCGATCGCGCAAATTCACCGGAGCCACCAGCAATTGGCGATAGGACTGCTGCCGGGAATAACCCGTCAGGTAATTAAATAAGTCGGTGAGATCCGCCCCCAATTCTTCCCGACAACTGAGGATGCCCAGATCGGTATACAATCGCGCTGTCTTCGAGTTGTAATTGCCGGTACCAATATGCACATAGCGACGGATCTTGCTCCCCTCACGCCGTACCACCATTGCGATCTTCGTATGGGTTTTCAAACCCACCAGCCCGTAGACCACGTGGACCCCCGATTGTTCTAACTTCCGTGCCCACTGGATATTATTCTCCTCATCAAAACGGGCCTTCAGTTCCACCAGCACCGCCACCTGTTTACCATTTTCCGCCGCCGCAATCAGGGCTTGGACGATCGGCGAATCCCCCGATGTTCGGTACAACGTCATCTTGATCGCCAGTACCCCCGGATCATAAGCCGCCTGGGTCAGAAAACGCTGGACGGTTCCGGTAAAGGAATGGTAGGGATGGTGAACCAGCACATCTTGCCGTCGGATCACACTAAAAATATCTGCCTTCTCTTCTCCCTCGATCGCGGTGGGATTGAGGCTAGGTTCATTGGCCGGACGCAGGCTAGGGGGAATCACCGATGACCAGGGCGGGTCCTTGAGTTCCGGCAGCGGCAACCCCATCAAGGACATCAGATCCGCCAGATTCAGTAACCCATGCGCCTCATAGACATCCCTCGCCTGTAGCCCCATCTCCCGCATCAGGGTATCCCGCACCGCCGCTGGCATCGAGTCCTGCACCTCTAGGCGCACCACCGATCCTCCCAACCGCCGCTTGCGCAGTTCTTGTTCAATGGCCTGCAACAAATCCGCCGCCTCATCCTCCTGGATTTCCAGATCGGCATTGCGGGTCACCCGAAAGGGGTAGTAGGCCTGGATTTCCATCCCTGGGAACAGAAATTCCAAGTTATGGGCGATCACCTGCTCTAGGGGTACCCCCGTCCAAACCGCCACCTGGCCCTTGCGTCGCACCCGCAGCGGTTCCGGCAAACTGAGAAAGCGGGGGAGAACATTGGGCACCTTAACGCGGGCAAAATGCTCCTCGCCGCTGGCCAGATCCTTAACCATCACGGCCAAATTGAGACTGAGGTTCGAGATATAGGGAAAGGGATGCCCCGGATCGAGGGCAAGGGGAGTCAGGACCGGGAAAATTTGCTCTGCAAAATAATGGTGCAGATAATCCCGTTGTGCCTCGCTCAGATCCCCATATTCCAACAAATGCACCCCATGCTGGCTGAGTTTGGGGCGTAGGGTTTGCTCAAAATACTGGTGCTGTTTGTGCAGCAGGGGCCGTAACCGTTCCGCGATCGCGGCCAACTGCTCCTCAGCAGTGCGACCATCGGGCGATCGCTTTTGCACCTGGGCCTCCACCTGTTGCTTCAGCGCCGCCACCCGCACCATGAAAAACTCATCCAGGTTATTGCTGAAAATCGCCAAAAACTTGAGGCGCTCCACCAGCGGGGTCCGGGGATTGAGGGCCTCCTGAAGTACCCGATGGTTAAACTCCAGCCAACTTAGTTCACGATTAAAGAAGTATTGGGGATCTTGGAGGTTCACCGTGTCTGTCCAAGGGTAAGGGTGAAAGGGATAAGGGTGAAGGGGAAAGGGGTGCTGTGTGCCTGCGTGCCTTGGCGTCTGGTTGTGTCTGAGATGGGATGGCTTCACTCCCCTCCTGTCCGCCGTCTAAGTCAACTATCTAAGTCAACTATCTAAGTCAACTATAGGATCTGGGCGCGATCGCCGGGTAGCGTTGCCCACCGACTTTCCCCCGTGACTTGCCCCAAGTCTGAGAATCAAGTTAAATTTAGTTAAGAAATTGTCAAAGTGTCTTGCCTAAACTGAAATTTTCGGCTTCGTTTTCGCAGCGCTTCGCCATCCATCAGGCATGACCGGGGGGCACCTCCTGAATTGTCTGGGGTCAGCGGCAATATTGTGTAGAGGTTAGTAAGCAATATGAAATTTTCCTGGAGACTTGCCATTTTATGGGCACTGCCCGCCTTGATTGTGGGGTTCTTCCTCTGGCAGGGGACGTTTGCCTCAGCGAACAGCATGATGAGTCGCAATACGGCCAGTACGCGCATGACCTACGGGCGCTTCCTCGACTATCTGGCGGCGGGTCGGGTTCTCAGTGTTGACCTCTACGAAGGGGGCCGCACGGCGATCGTGGAAGCCACCGATCCTGATATTGAGGATCACATCCAACGGCTACGGGTAGATCTGCCCCTGAATGCCCCGGAACTGATCTCCCAACTGCGCGAGTCGAATGTCCGCATCGATACCCACCCCCCGCGTAACGATGGCGCGATCTGGGGCCTGCTAGGCAACCTGGTATTCCCGATCCTGTTGATTGCGGGGTTATTCTTCCTCTTCCGTCGCTCCGGTAATGTACCAGGGGGACCGGGACAGGCGATGAACTTTGGCAAATCCCGCGCCCGCTTCCAGATGGAGGCCAAAACCGGGGTCCTGTTCGACGATGTGGCTGGGGTAGAAGAGGCCAAGGAAGAATTGCAAGAGGTGGTCACCTTCCTGAAGAAGCCGGAACGCTTCACCGCTGTGGGTGCCCGGATTCCCAAGGGGGTGCTGTTGGTGGGACCGCCGGGGACCGGGAAAACCCTGTTGGCCAAGGCGATCGCCGGGGAAGCTGGGGTGCCCTTCTTCAGTATTTCCGGTTCGGAATTTGTGGAAATGTTCGTCGGGGTGGGGGCCTCGCGGGTGCGGGACCTGTTCAAGAAGGCAAAGGAAAATGACCCCTGCATTATCTTTATTGATGAAATCGATGCCGTCGGTCGCCAACGGGGGGCCGGGATCGGTGGTGGGAACGATGAACGGGAGCAAACCCTGAACCAATTGCTGACTGAAATGGACGGCTTCGAGGGCAATACCGGGATCATTGTGATTGCCGCCACGAACCGCCCCGATGTGTTGGATTCGGCCTTGCTCCGTCCCGGTCGCTTCGATCGCCAGGTTACCGTGGATACCCCCGATATCAAGGGTCGCCTGGAAATCCTCAAGGTCCACGCTCGCAATAAGAAGCTGGCTAACGAGGTTTCTTTGGAAGCGATCGCCCGTCGCAGTCCCGGCTTTACCGGCGCGGACCTAGCCAACCTGCTCAATGAAGCTGCAATCCTCACGGCCCGTCGTCGCAAGGATGCGATCACCATGCACGAGATTGACGATGCCGTCGATCGCGTCGTCGCTGGTATGGAAGGGACACCGTTAATCGACAGCAAGAGCAAGCGCCTGATTGCTTACCATGAAGTCGGGCACGCGATCGTCGGCACCCTGCTCAAGGATCATGATCCCGTCCAGAAAGTCACCCTGATCCCCAGGGGCCAAGCGCGGGGCCTCACCTGGTTCATGCCGGGAGAGGATCAAATGCTGGTCTCTCGTGCCCAACTGCTGGCGCGGATCTGCGGTGCTTTGGGCGGACGGGCGGCAGAGGAAGTGATCTTTGGTGATGCGGAAGTCACCACCGGTGCCGGGAATGACCTGCAACAGGTGACCAACATGGCCCGCCAGATGGTGACGCGGTTTGGGATGTCCGATCTCGGTCCCCTTTCCCTGGAAAGCCAATCCGGTGAAGTCTTCCTGGGGCGCGACTGGATGACGCGATCGGAATATTCCGAAGAAATTGCGGCGCGGATTGATGCCCAGGTGCGATCGATCGTTGAACACTGCTACGACCAAACCCGCCAGATGATCCGCGATAACCGCGAAGTCATGGATCGCTTGGTGGATCTGTTGATCGAGAAAGAAACGATTGACGGTGAAGAGTTCCGGCGGATTGTGTCTGAATACACCGATGTTCCGGAGAAAGAGCAACTGGTCTTCCAGCTATAGGGCCAAGATAGCTCTTTAGAACGTTTTCAGCCAAGCCTCTCTGACGACCCCAAGTTTCCCACCCCCCAACCCCGATGGAGTTCATTCCCTTTCCCTTCCCCCTTCATCTCAGTGCCACCACGGTCGCCGGGGCCAGCCTGTGGTCCCTCGCCCTCTACTGGGGCTTCTCCCCCCTCAGCGATTGGGTGACCGACCAACTCCAGCGCTGGCTGAACTTCGCCGAACGCTCCCTCTACCTCTCCGCCGAAGAATTTGAACGCACCCGCCGGAGCCGCGAAGCCCAAAACGCCTTCAATGCCTCCCTGCTCAGCATCGTCCCCTTCCTGGCGATCGGGGGCCTGTGCAACTTCGGGGTCGAAGTGGGGTTGGGGACCAGTTGGGCCATTAGCATGGGCCTGATCGCCTGTATCAGCGGTGGTGTCTACGAATTAGGCCGTCGCCACGGGCAAAGCTAGACAAGGACCCATGCGGTCACGACCCGATTGATCCCAAAATTTTGCAATTCTTATTCTGAGCCAAACTTTTCCCCAGACTTTCCACAGGTTTTCCCCAGGTAAGCCCAAAGTTTTCCACAGGTTTTGAAAAGTTTTCCACAGGCGCCAACGCTGTGAATAGTCTTTGCCCAATCTTCTGGGGATATCACCTCTCCCCCGATCTCCCCCTGATCCTTGGCTATTTTTGTAAAGGAATGTAACGAGGCCATGCCGCAAACCCTAGTAATCTCGTTAGGGGCATTTTGGGAGTTAGGCGATCGCAACATTTCGCAGCGTTGACAACCCCACCCCCCCATAGCGCAAAATGATGCGACCGACATCGATAGCCCTGCGCCGTCAGGCCGTCGAGGATCAGTCAAACCCCCTGTCACGCTGGCTTGGGGGGTATTTGGGCTGTTTGAAAATCCGCCTGAACCTCCCAGTCGTGACGCTCCTATCCTTCACCCATCCCCGGAAGCGAGGTTTCCATGAACGCAATGGTCAGCATTCTGGCAGAGATCCCCGAATCCCTTCACGATTCCCTCAAAACCTACCTGGAGGCCCACCCTGATTGGGACCAGGATCGCGTATTTGCGGCGGCCTTGTCCCTCTTCTTGTTACAAAATGGCGATTGCGATCGGCGGGCAGCCCGTGTTTACCTCGATACCCTCTTCAAGCACCCGGTCTAGGTTTGCCCAGCCCGCACGAACAGATCGGTAACCATCTCTGCCCAAGTGGCGGAGATGGTTATTGGTATTCAGGCGATCGGGGCGGGCGAGTCCGCGATCCCCCCGATCTTCACCCGTGGTCTGTGATCCCTACACTGGGGAATGGTCGCTTAGTGTCGCGTTTGCGATCCCAAAGCGGTTGACTCGGTGGGTTGGGTCGCCCTGCGTCTGACCCAATCGACTCAATTATGCTTGATAGCATTAAGCCTGACAGCGTGCCAGACTTCCCTTATACCAAGGCCGATCGTCCTGGCCCAGCTATCCACCTTTTCCTCTATGCATACAATAGAGAGACCTTAATCTTAACTTTTGTAAATAAATGCCAGGAAGTGTAAATATTTGGAAATTTCTTTCAGATTTATGGTTTTTCACCGATGTTCGATGATCAAGTTTTGATTTTTGTTAACGGGTTTCCTGTGGGATTTTAACCGACCTTTATAATACGCTCTAAAGAACTCTGCCCCATGAGTCCTAGTGTGTCCTTCCAGCTTGGCCCTTGTCGAGAGTGGGGACACCTGAACCGCTCCCGTAGCGACCGTGATGCAGGTGCTCAGCCCAGTCCTTTGGTTGGGGGTCCGCACCACGCTGATCCAATCACCGGATATCGCAGTTTCTACAGGGATGACCGGAAAAGGGTACAGTACTGAAAACTGTTCATGGGACAGTCGCAGCCTCGTTCCTTGTCTAGCGAGAGGAGAATCTCCATGGCAATTAGTCCGCCGGAGCGCGAGGCAAAAGTAAGGGTTGTGGTTGACAAGGACCCGGTCCCAACGTCCTTCGAGACGTGGGGTAAGCCCGGTCACTTTGATCGCACCCTTGCGAAGGGACCCAAAACCACCACCTGGATTTGGAACCTTCATGCCAACGCTCACGATTTTGATAGTCATACCAGTGACCTTGAAGATATATCTCGCAAAATCTTCAGTGCGCACTTTGGTCACCTAGCTGTTGTCTTCATCTGGCTTAGCGGCGCATATTTTCACGGCGCTCGTTTTTCTAATTACGAAGCTTGGCTAACGAACCCGACCGGGATCAAGCCCAGCGCTCAAGTGGTTTGGCCGATCGTCGGTCAAGAAATCCTCAACGGCGACGTTGGGGGTGGTTTCCACGGTATTCAAATCACCTCCGGTCTGTTCCAACTGTGGCGGGCCAACGGGATCACTAACTCCTACGAGTTGTACTGCACCGCGATCGGTGCCCTGGTGATGGCTGGCCTGATGCTCTTTGCTGGCTGGTTCCATTACCACAAGGCTGCTCCCAAGCTAGAGTGGTTCCAGAACGTTGAGTCCATGATGAACCACCACTTGGCGGGTTTACTGGGCCTCGGCTGCTTGGGCTACGCCGGTCAGCAGATCCACGTGTCTCTGCCAATCAACGCCTGCTTGGATGCCATTGATGCCGGTAGCCCGCTCACCATTGGCGGCAAGGTGATCAAGACCGTTGCGGACATTCCCTTGCCGCACGAGTGGATTTTGAATCCGAGCCTCATGGCCGACCTGTATCCGAGCTTTGCGAAGGGGCTGACCCCCTTCTTCACCCTCAACTGGGCTGAATACGCTGACTTCCTGACCTTCAAGGGGGGCCTGAATCCGGTCACGGGTGGCCTGTGGCTATCGGATACGGCGCACCACCACTTGGCTCTGGCCGTGCTCTTCATCGTTGCGGGTCACTACTACCGCACCAACTGGGGGATTGGTCACAGCTTCAAAGAAGTTCTCGAAGCCCACAAGGGTCCCTTCACGGGCGAAGGCCACAAGGGGATGTACGAGATCTTCACCAACTCCTGGCATTGCCAACTGTCGTGGAACCTGGCTTGGATGGGTTCGCTCTCCATCCTGGTCGCCCACCACATGTACTCGATGCCGCCCTATCCCTACATTGCAACGGATTATCCGACCCAGTTGTCGCTGTTTACCCACCACGTGTGGATTGGCGGCTTCCTGATCGTTGGGGCCGCTGCCCACGCCGCCATCTTCATGGTGCGTGACTATGTGCCTTCGCAGCACGTGGACAACCTGCTCGATCGCGTGATCCGTCACCGCGATGCGATCATCTCCCACCTGAACTGGGTGTGTATTTTCCTGGGCTTCCACAGCTTCGGCCTGTACGTTCATAACGACACCATGCGGGCCTTTGGGCGTCCCCAGGATATGTTCTCGGATACCGGCATTCAATTGCAGCCGATTTTTGCCCAATGGGTCCAAAGCCTCCACGCCTTGGCACCGGGGAACACGGCTCCCAATGCTGGTGAAATTGTCAGCCATGCCTTTGGCGGCGGCCTCGTCGCCGTCGGTGGCAAGGTGGCCATGATGCCGATCACCCTCGGTACGGCAGACTTCCTGGTTCACCACATCCACGCCTTCACGATTCACGTGACGGTGCTGATTCTGCTCAAGGGCGTACTCTTCGCCCGTAATTCGCGTCTGATCCCCGATAAGTCCAACCTGGGTTTCCGGTTCCCCTGCGACGGCCCTGGTCGGGGCGGCACCTGCCAAGTGTCGGGCTGGGATCACGTGTTCCTCGGTTTGTTCTGGATGTACAACTCCCTGTCGATCGTGATTTTCCACTTCAGTTGGAAGATGCAGTCGGATGTGTGGGGGACGGTCGCTCCAGACGGTACTGTTTCCCACATCACGTCGGGTAACTTTGCCCAAAGCGCCATCACCATCAACGGTTGGTTACGCGATTTCCTGTGGGCACAAGCTTCGCAGGTGATTACCTCCTACGGCTCCGCGCTATCAGCCTACGGTCTGATGTTCCTGGCCGGTCACTTTGTCTGGGCCTTCAGCTTGATGTTCCTGTTCAGTGGCCGTGGCTACTGGCAAGAGTTGATCGAGTCGATTGTTTGGGCGCACAATAAGCTGAAAGTGGCACCCGCGATTCAGCCCCGTGCCTTGAGCATTATCCAAGGTCGTGCGGTTGGGGTTGCCCACTACTTGTTAGGGGGAATTGTGACCACCTGGGCGTTCTTCCTAGCGCGAATTATCTCGGTTGGCTAAGGTGGACTACCTAGTGGTTAGGTGGCCATTGCCCACGGGTGTCTCAGCTCAGGCTTCTGGGCCAAGCATCGGGAGTCAGGGTCACTTAGCTGCTAGTCCACCGCTGTCAATCTCGAACTCGTTGTTCATCATTCACGAAGGTTTATGGCAACCAAATTTCCAAAATTTAGCCAAGACCTTGCTCAGGACCCGACGACGCGTCGGATATGGTATGGCATTGCCACGGCCCATGACTTTGAAAGTCATGACGGCATGACTGAAGAAAATCTCTATCAAAAGATTTTTGCTTCCCACTTCGGTCACCTGGCAATCATCTTCCTGTGGACCTCTGGGAGTCTCTTCCACGTCGCCTGGCAAGGTAACTTTGAGCAGTGGATCAAAGATCCGCTCAATGTTCGCCCAATTGCCCACGCAATTTGGGACCCGCAATTTGGTCAAGGAGCGGTTGACGCCTTTACGCAGGGAGGGGCTTCTTACCCGGTTGATATCTCCTACTCTGGGGTTTATCAGTGGTGGTACACGATCGGGATGCGTAGCAACGGCGATCTGTACTCTGGGGCGATCTTCCTCCTGATCCTGTCTGCTATCTTCCTGTTCGCGGGCTGGTTGCACCTGCAACCCAAGTTCCGTCCCAGCCTGTCCTGGTTCAAGAATGCGGAATCCCGCCTCAACCACCACTTGGCTGGTTTGTTTGGGGTTAGCTCCCTGGCCTGGACGGGTCACCTGGTTCACGTCGCCATCCCTGAAGCGCGGGGTCAGCACGTGGGTTGGGATAACTTCCTTTCTGTTGCGCCCCACCCGGCGGGTCTTGTGCCCTTCTTCACCGGGAACTGGGGAGTGTATGCCCAAAACCCGGATACGGCCAGCCATGTGTTTGGTTCCTCGCAAGGGGCGGGTACGGCAATTCTGACCTTCTTGGGGGGCTTCCATCCGCAAACCCAGGCCCTCTGGCTGACGGATATTGCCCACCACCATCTGGGGATCGCGGTGATCTTCATCATTGCGGGCCACATGTACCGGACCAACTTTGGCATCGGTCACAGCATCAAGGAAATCCAAGAGGCCCACAATCCGCCTAAGGGCACGCCCTTCGGTGGCATGATTGGGGATGGCCACAAGGGGATCTACGATACCTACAACAACTCGCTGCACTTCCAACTGGGTTGGCACTTGGCCTGTTTGGGAGTCATCACCTCTTTGGTGGCCCAGCACATGTACTCCATGCCGCCCTATGCTTTCCTGGCGCAGGATTTCACCACCCAGGCAGCCCTGTATACCCATCACCAGTATATTGCTGGGTTCTTGATGGTGGGGGCCTTTGCCCACGGGGCGATCTTCCTCGTCCGTGACTATGATCCCGAAGCCAACAAGAATAATGTGTTGGCCCGGATGCTTGAACACAAGGAAGCGCTGATCTCCCACCTGAGTTGGGCTTCGCTCTTCCTCGGCTTCCATACCTTGGGGCTGTATGTTCACAATGATGTGGTGGTTGCCTTTGGTACCCCCGAAAAGCAAATCCTGATCGAGCCGGTGTTTGCGCAATGGGCACAGGCTTGTAACGGCAAGATGCTGTATGGCTTTAATGTGCTGCTGTCTAACCCGGATAGCATTGCCAGCACGGCGTGGCCTAACTATGGCAATGTGTGGTTGCCCGGTTGGCTGGATGCCGTTAACAACGCCAGCAATTCTCTGTTCCTGACGATCGGTCCGGGTGACTTCCTGGTCCACCACGCGATCGCCCTGGGTCTGCACACCACCACCCTGATCCTGGTCAAGGGTGCGTTGGATGCTCGCGGCTCCAAGCTGATGCCCGACAAGAAAGACTTCGGCTACTCCTTCCCTTGCGATGGTCCTGGCCGGGGCGGCACCTGCGACATCTCCGCGTGGGACGCTTTCTATCTCGCCATGTTCTGGATGCTCAACACCATTGCCTGGTTAACCTTCTACTGGCACTGGAAGCATCTGGCGGTCTGGCAAGGTAATGTGGCGCAGTTCAACGAAAACTCGACCTACCTGATGGGTTGGTTCCGGGATTACCTCTGGCTCAACTCTTCCCAGTTGATCAACGGGTACAACCCCTATGGCACCAACAACCTGTCGGTGTGGGCTTGGATGTTCCTGCTCGGTCACTTGGTCTGGGCGACGGGCTTCATGTTCCTGATCTCCTGGCGCGGTTACTGGCAAGAACTGATCGAAACGCTGGTGTGGGCGCATGAACGCACGCCGCTGGCGAATCTGGTTCGCTGGAAGGATAAGCCGGTTGCGTTGTCGATCGTGCAAGCTCGCCTGGTTGGCTTGGCCCACTTTACGGCTGGCTTCGTGGTCACCTATGCAGCCTTCCTGATTGCTTCGACGGCAGGGAAGTTCGGTTAAACCACTGGATGACCTGCTGCTTGAGCTAGCCGCTTAAGGCGGTAAAGCTTAACGGGAGGAGTGGGGTAAATGCCCCGCTCCTTCTTTTTTGTGTGGGTTTTGTGGGGGTGCGATCGCGCCCCGGGATTGGACAACTCAGCTTAGATGTCATGATTGGCCGTAATTTCAGCCGCAGGCAGGGGAAAATTGAGCAAGGGTGTTTTGCATCAGGGTTAGGGGGATGCGGCAATAGATGCGGCAATATTTGAAAACGGCTCACCCACTGCTGATTGGCGGTATCGTCGGGTTGTTGACGATCGTCCTATGGCGGCTGGGGATTTGGCAACCCCTGGAGTACCTTGCCTACAACCAAATGGCCTTACTCCGCCAACGGTTGTTCCGTCCGGTTTGGAGTGAGGCGATCACGGTGATTGCGATCGATGAGGCGAGTTTGCAGCAGTATGGGCAGTTTCCGTGGCCCCGCCGCCGCTATACCCAACTACTCCAGCAATTAGCCCCCGCACTGCCAGCGGCGGTTGGTTTTGATCTGTTGTTTGCCGAGCCAACGGCGGATGATCCGGCTTTGGCCGAGGCGATCGCCCTCAGTGGCAATGTGGTCTTGGCGGTGGGGGGGGATTATAACGGTCAGCCGATCGCGATCGTGCCCCAACTTGCTGAGGCGGCTGCTAGTTCAGGCCATATTTACAACCGGTCCGATCTGGATGCGATTACTCGCCGCTTTGCCCTTTATTTGGGTCAATATCCTTCCTTGGGGGTCAGTCTGCTTCAGGTTTACCAGCAGAGTTTGGAGAATACGGTTACCCTACCGCCACAGGCGGGGAACCCAATCCAGGCGACGGTGCCGAACATCCCGCCTCCCCTGGCCTCCGGGGATGACTATTGGATGTGGATGAATTGGATTGGTCCTGCGCAGACGATCGCCACCTATTCCTTTGCTGACGTGGTGTCGGGCAAGGTTGCCCCCAATACCTTTCGCAATAAAATCGTCCTCATCGGTCCCACGGCGACGGGCTTAGATCCCCTCTACACCCCCTTTCACCAGAATCCGCCGACCGCAGGTGTCTATCTCCATGCGGCGGTGATGGACAATCTTTTACAGCAACGGCGTTTACATCGGCTTGAGGGACCCCTTGTCGCCCTGGAACTCGTAACGATCGCGCTGCTCCTCGCTTGGGGATGCCGTCAACAGGCCCCGCGCCGTCGTTTGTGGGTGGTTCTGGCCGCGATCGGGGGCACCTGGATTGTCACGTTCCTGTTGTTTGCGGGGGCGAACCTATGGTTGCCGATAGCGGCTCCGATTGGGACGCTTCTGTTTACCTGGATGGGTCTGCAACTGTGGGAACAATACGAACGGCAGTGGCTATTTTCGCTCTTCTCTAAATATATTTCACCAGAAATGACCGACCTGATCTGGCAGCGACGATCGGAGTTATTACAGTCGGGTCAGGTGCAAGCCCAGGAGATGGTGGTAACGGTGCTTTTTTTGGATATTCGGGGCTTTACCTCGATCGCGGAAAATATTGCGCCGCGTCTCCTTCTAGATTGGCTGAATACCTATTTAGAAATGATGACGGATTGCATTATGGATCATGGGGGGATGGTTGATAAATATATTGGGGATGCCGTAATGGCGGTGTTTGGAGTGCCCTTTCCCCGTACTCAGTCCGTGGAAATTCAGCGAGATGCACGACAGGCGATCGAAGCCGCGATCTCAATTCATGAACGTTTGGGACCTCTGAATGAAATGTTCCAAAAGCAAGGTAAACCCCAAGTGGAAGTTGGGATTGGGGTACATACGGGCCTCGTGGTTGCGGGTAGTCTAGGGGGTGAGCGGCGATTGAATTATTCGGTCTTAGGGGATACGGTGAATATTGCGGCTCGTCTAGAGGCCATGAATAAGGAGGTTGCGGTGGGCAATCCCTACAATATTTTGGTTACAGGTGAAACCTTAACTTGTATCCACGACTATTATATTGCTCGTCCTGTGAATAACTTCAAGCTTCGCGGGCGGGAACAAGCAACCCTCGTCTTTGCGATCCTGGGACGCCGCCATTTGAGTCAGTTTCAAGGGGCAAAGCCACAACCCTAACGTTAGGAGCGCTCTAGTTGCCGTGACTCGAACATTCAAGGGGGGGTGACCGTTACGGCTGTCTGGATGGTAAGTAAGATGAGTAGATCATAAATTGAACATAGGATAGCCGTCTGAGTATATGGCCGTCTGAGTATATGGCCGTCTGAGTAGATTGAAAACTCGGTTATTCTAGGGGCAGGCAGGATGCCTAATCCACAATAGGTTTCCTGGTTACTGATCGATCATGATCTGCTAGGAACCTGATTGGGCAGGCAGGGCAGAAGCGTTAGGTTAATTGACAGAATGCTTGCGATCGCGACTTCAAACACCAGCAACTAACTCAGCAACTAACTCAGCAACGAAGGTCTCAAGTTCTACATAATACTTGTCCGCTGCAACCCGACCACATCCTCATAGGCTGCTACCCACATACAGTAGGTGAGTGGAATCGTAAAAAAGACACCCACGATACAAGCAGCTACTCCACCAACATTGATCACCAACATCAGCAGGCCAAAGACAAACCAGGAAACCCATTGCTTCGTCACGATTTTACGACTGGTTTCCATTGCCTCCCAAAATCCCATGTTGCGATCCAGGATTAAGGGAGTCGTCAGCAAATAGGAAACTGCTAGATAGATGCCAGGAATTAGGCATAATAGGAAGCCAAGACTGACAAAAATTCCAATAATTAGATTAGCTAATACTAGCGGTGCAAAGAACTGAAATCCCTTGAAAAATCCACCTAATTCTAGGCTCTGGTTATTCAGGCTCTTAAACGCGCCCAAGTAGAGTCCAGCCCATAGGGGAGGGGCAACTAATAGGTTAAATAAAAGACTAACGCCAGTCGAACGGGCACCCTCACCACCAGCAAGGTTAGTGTCAATAGTAGCTACAATGCCACTAATCACAGCAATGATAACAGTATACACCACCATCAAGGCCAAATTGCTCTTAAACATCCGCCATCCGCGACTAATGTAATCCCCCATGTTGACGGTGTAGCCTTCGTTCAGAAGCATTGGGATACTTCTACGTCCAGAGCCACCGGTAGTTCCATCTTGCACGACTTCACTCCTTATACTTCAGATCTAAACTTCACAAATCTAAGCAATAAAATTTCAGTTTACAAGGAAAAATCAATCAAATTTTCTTAGCGGTTTGCCGCGAAAAACACAGCAACAATCAATGCCAAGACTACAAAGATAATGCTAATAATGATGGCCCAATACTGAAGCGTATAGAGCTTGCGAAGTTGACCGAGAGCCGCCATCAGATTGGTAATATCACTCCCTTGGGTATCGACAATGCGGCGAAACGAATCTGACGCATTTTTAGTCCAAAGGCCAATCAAAATGTAGAGAATACCGACAAAAATATTACTCAGTGACTTCAACCCACTGAAGACACCGCCTAGAACCGCTAGGGCACCCAGGGCAACCAGGAGAATGCCCACAAACCCCATTTTTCGCGCTAAATCTCCAAATAGCTCATTCTGGGATGTGTCAAACTCAAACTCGCGTGATTCCATGTATCTAAATCCTCATCTAATTTGCTCGGCCTGTGCCCAGTAGATTCTCCGGCGGAGATGCTACGCGAACCAAAAATCAATTGTGGAGTAGGCATCCTGCCTGCCACCGAGACAGCCGAGCCTTCGAGATACTCAGACGGTCATCTCACGTTCAATTTGTGATCTCTAGATAGCAATAGGACCCGTACTCAGTTTGAATAAAATGGCAAATCAGCGGCTGTTAGTAAAGGAGTATTCCCCTTAACCCAAAGGCCCAAGGTCAATGTCAACAGTTCCTAAACTGTGCCTATCCTACCGGTTGCTAGCAGCATGGGCACAATTCTTCGTATTTTTTAAGGAATCTCCCTGAAAATGCCGATAAATGCTGGCTTTGTCCCCGAAATCTCAGTTGATTGCCCCCTAGCCAGCCAGATTTTGTGCCAAGATCCGGAAGACCGATCGCCTCTTCTTGCCGCGATATGATCTCCCGCGATATGACCCCCGAACAACTGCAAGCTTGGGCACAGGCCCAAATCGATAACCCGTCCCCCCCCGGCCCTAGCCCAGAGGTGGGACGCGCCATTCTGCAACTGCTGGCCGAAGTGGAAACCGCACGGCAATCCCAACCGATCGTTAAGCGTCAGGTCACCTCACGATCGCCCCGATCGCACCCCACGTCTTCCCACGCTGATCCTGCCCAACCGGGCCTGCGCAAAATCGCCAGCCTCTACACCGATGGGGCCTGTGCCGGTAACCCTGGTCCTGGGGGCTGGGGCGTTGTGGTTTATTTCAATGACGGTAGCGTTCATGAAATGGGCGGCTTTGAACCCGCCACCACCAACAATCGGATGGAACTGCAAGCTGCGATCGCGGCCCTGGAATACCTTACCCAATTCGGCCAACGGGATCGCGTGGTGCTCTATACCGATAGTGAATATGTGAAAAACGGCATCACCAAATGGATCAAGGGCTGGAAACGTCGAGACTGGAAAACCAGCCAGGATAAACCCGTCCTCAACCAGGATCTCTGGGAACAACTGGATGCCCTCAACTCGCCCCAGGTGACTTGGGAGTATGTCCGAGGCCATGCCGGGGATGCGGGGAATGAACGCTGTGACACGATCGCCCGTGGCTTTGCCACCCGGAAACCGCCAACCCTCCAACAGCAGCCAACCCTCGACGCGCTACAATCCCTGCAATAGATGTATGCGCAGTATGCGCCTTACGCCGACTTCATGCCCGATCCCGTTCTCGATCTGCGTCAACTGACCGTGCAGTTTGCCGGTAGCGAATCTCGGCCCGCCGTCGATCGCCTTTCCCTCACCGTTCAGCAGGGTCAAACCCTGGGTATTGTGGGCGAATCCGGTTCAGGGAAATCCGTTACCGCCCTTGCGATCATGGGCCTACTGCCGTCCAATGGCCAGATTACTGGGGGTGAGATTTGGTTCCGATCGCCCCAGTCCCCCACCGCTGCCATCGACCTGCGCCAACGATCGCCCGCCCAAATGCAGTCCTATCGGGGGTCGCAACTGGCGATGATTTTCCAGGAACCCCTGAGTTCCCTCAACCCAGTTCATACCATCGGTCAGCAACTGATCGAAGCCATCCGGCTTGATCCCGGTATCACGGCCACTGCGGCCCGTGCCAAGGCGATCGCCCACCTCCAGGAAGTCAAATTACTGTCCCCAGAACCAGCACTTGCCGCCCAGTGTCAGGCCGAAGCCCAACACGCCAGTCAGCCCCCCCTCAGCGACACCCAACTGCACCAGGAAAGCCAACGCCACTATCAAGCCTTCCTCGATCGCTATCCCCACCAACTCTCCGGCGGCCAAATCCAACGGGTGATGTTGGCAATGGCGATCGCCCGTCAGCCCGCCCTGCTCATCGCCGACGAACCCACCACCGCCCTGGATGTCACCGTCCAAGCTAGCATCCTCGACCTGCTGCGGGAACTGCGCGATCGGCACCAGATGGGCCTGATTTTTATTAGCCATGATCTGGGGGTCATTGCCGAAATTGCCGATACCGTCGCGGTCCTGTACCAGGGTCGTTTGGTGGAGTGTGGCCCCGTCCTGGAGATTTTCAGTAACCCCCAACATCCCTATACCCAAGGGTTACTCGCCTGTCGCCCCCCCCTCGATCGTCGCCCCCACCGCCTGCTCACCGTCACGGACTTCATGGCCACGTCGGCCGCCAACGGCCATCCCCAAGACACCTGCCGCGCCGAGTTGCCCGCCCCCCTGCCCCCGCCGTCCCTGGAAACTGAAGCCGAACTCAACCAGCGCCTTGCCACCTTGCACCAACAGGAACCCCTGCTCACGGTCCGGGATCTGCACGTCACCTTTCCGGTGCGCGGGGTTTTGGGCCGTACCCGGCGCTATGTGGTGGCGGTCAATGGGGTTTCCTTGGAGATTTATCCCGGTGAAACCGTGGGGCTGGTGGGGGAATCCGGTTGTGGGAAAACCACCCTAGCCCGGACCCTGCTGCGCCTCACCCCCCCCAACCAGGGGGACATTTACTTCGCCGGGGAGAATGTCGCCCACCTGACGGGGAAACGCCTGCAAGCCCTCCGCCGCGACCTGCGGATCGTTTTCCAAAACCCCTTTAGTTCCCTCAACCCGCGCATGACGATCGGCGAAACGGTGATGGAACCCCTGCGGTTGCACACCCATATGTCCGTCCGGCAGCGGCAGGAAGAAGCGCTCCGGCTCCTGGAAGATGTGGGTCTGTCGCCCCAAACGGGCGAAACCACCCAGGCATTCCTGAACCGCTATCCCCATGAGTTTTCCGGGGGGCAGCGCCAACGGATTTGCATTGCCCGTGCCCTCGCCCTCCAGCCCCGTCTGATTATTTGCGATGAGTCCGTTTCCGCCCTGGATGTGTCGGTGCAGGCCCAAGTCCTCAACCTGCTCAAAACCTTGCAGCAAAGGCATCATCTGACCTACTTGTTTATTTCCCATGACCTGAGTGTGGTCAAGTTCATGAGCGATCGCATTCTGGTGATGAACCGGGGTCGCATTGAGGAAAGCGGCCCAGCGGAGCAAATCTATCGCCAACCCCAGCAGCCCTACACCCGTGCGTTGATTGCCGCCATTCCCACTGGGTCGATCGATCGCATTCGTGCCCGCCTCGCCTAAGGGTACATCCCACGCCGTTGTGTTCCCTATTGCATCTGGTAGATTGGGACACGTTACTAGTGGTCGGGGTGCGGGTTGCGGCCCAACTTCCCCGGCCCCGCCAGTCAAGTACAGAGGACAGCATGACCCCAGAGCAACAACAGGAGATCCTGAATTTACGCGCCCTGAACCTCACGCCCAAACAAATTGCCCGCAAGTTGGGATTGCGCAATGCCGAGGTGGCCACCTTCCTGCGCCAACACGCCGATCAAACCGCCCTGGCCCAGCAAACAACGGGGGGTCTTGACCCGATCGATCGCTGTTTTGTGAATGCCAAGATCTCCCGCTACTATTTTCCCCCTGAGGGGACTCCAGCCTCCGAGGACGATCGGGCGGGAGCCGAAGCGGGTCTGGCTTTGGTTACCGTAGTGCGCAAACGGGGGTACAACCGCTATACCATCTGTTCCTATCTGCTGGACCTAGGCTGTCTGGGGGTCAAGGATGCCCAAGGCCCCCGTCAGGCCAATGGCAGCGAGTGTGAACAAATCCTGGCGGCGATCTACGATGCCTTTGATGAACCGCCCCAGGCCATTAGCTTGGAACAGGCCCAGGCGATCGTCTTCAGTGCCTTGGAGTATGCCCAAAAGCTAGGGTTCTCTCCCCACGCCGATTTTGAGCCGATTCGCGACTTCCTCGGTGAGTGGGACCCCAATAACCGAATTCCCTGTGGGGGCAAGGACGGCAAACCCTTTTTCTTCTGCGGCCCCTACGATAACCCCCGTGCCGTGATCGATACCCTGACCAAATCGGTGGGCGAAGGCAATTTTAATGTGATCATGCCCGCCGAGGCCATTGAGGACTGGTAGGGCGTGCTGATGGCCGCAGGTCGTCAACGGGTGTGGCGATCGCGCGACAAATTCGCTAGCATACGTTGTCATCTAGCCAGGGTAGACCAATAACCATTCCCCTTGACCCCACTTGGCTCCTCGTCATCGTCTACCAGCGGCGAGGAATGCTGGTAACTGCTGTTTACCTTTAAATACAGTAACAAGTGGCTGATTCTGCTGATATGGATTATTTTAGGGGCGGCTACGGTGTCGGATAATTCCGGCTAGGACGATTGGCGATCGTCAGGTTTTGACGGGATGACCAATCGACTGGGGTTCCACAACAATACACTTGGGCAGTTTTGTAGGTGAAGCTGTGTTTAACTCCCTCAAGGGCCTGTTTTCCAAACAATCGAAGGGCATTGGCGTTGAATTAAGCGCCGATCGCATCAACGTGGTGCAATTGCGTCGTAAGGGGCAACACTACAGCTTACAGTCGTTTGCCTCCATTGAGCTGCCGGAGGGGGTGTACCAGGACGGCATCATTATCGATCCGCCGGAAATCGCCCAACTGTTGCAAACGGTGTTGTCGGATAATCGCATCAAAGCGAAGAAAGTGGCCACGGCTCTACCGGGACGTGAGGTGGTAACCCGGTTGATTCCCGTGCCAGCGGAACTGCCCGACCCAGAACTCCGGGAAATGGTCCTCAACCAGGAAGCAGGTCTCTATTTGCCTTTCCCGCGTGAAGAGGCGGATGTGGACTACCAAAAACTGGGCTTTTTTGTCGATGAAGATGGGATCGAAAAAGTTCAGGTGTTATTGGTGGCGGTCCGCAAGGAAGTGACCGATACCTATATCAGTACGTTCCGCGAAGCTGATCTGGAAATCGACACGATCGATGTCACCAGTTTTGCCCTGTTGCGTTCGATCCGTGACCAACTGCGGCAGTTCTCGCCCCAAGAGGCGATCGCCGTGATCGATATTGAATTCGACGCAACGGAAATTTCGATCGTGGTGGAGGGGGTTCCCCAATTCTCGCGCAGTGTCCAAATTGGCACCTACCAGATCCAGAATGCCCTGAACCGGGCGATGAACCTGCCTCCCTCCCGCAATACGGAACTCTTGCAGGGAATGACGGTGCCGATGCTGTCGCCCGATGGGCTGGGATCGGGGAAGACTTCTGCCGGGGCGAACCCCAGTGCGGCGGCGATGTTGCGCGTTCTGGGCGAACTGGCGGATGAGTTGCGACGATCGGTCGATTTTTATATCAGTCAGGGTGAAAATATTGAGGTGACCCAGTTGCTCATCGCGGGACCGGGCGGCGGCATTGGTCAGATTGATGAATTCTTCTCCCAACGCTTGAGTTTGCCCAGTACTCAAATTGATCCGATCGAAATTTTGGCGATCGAAGGGTCAGAGGAGATTGGGGTAGCCCAGCGACCAGGAATGGGCATTGTCTTAGGGTTGGCCATGAGGGAGGCTTAAACGCAGATGTATTCATTAGATATTAATTTTCTTAAGGATCGTCCCGAATACGGCGCAGCGGCAGCGGCTCCCCGGCGGGCAGCGGCAACTGGCTCCCTACCCCTAATTTTGGGATTGTTGGTGGGGTTGATCCCCGTAGCCGGGGCCTTTGGGTTGATGTTTTTCCTCCAAAGCCAAAACGCCACGTTAACGGCTGAGTCAGGGGCGCTGGATGCCACCTTGGCTGATTTACAAAAAAGTCAGGAGGAGGCCACAGCCATCAATGAGCAGATTGCGGGGATTAACAGCGTCACAACGGATTTTATTAATGTTTTTAACCTGATCAAACCCTGGTCAGCGGTACTCCAATCGCTCAGTGATCAGGTTCCCAGTGGTGTACAGTTCAACTCCATCCAAGAGACGGAAACGGGGGTGAATATTACGGGGTTGGCCCAGTCCCACGATCAGGTGAATGATTTCATTCTGTCGCTCCAGCGATCGCCCCTGTTTGATGCCAAGGCGGTAACGCTCACTGAGTCCAAGCTGGTGGATAACCCCACCGAGGTGACCCTTCAGGAGTTGGCCACACAACCAGGGGAGGGAACACAAACCGCGCCGCCAACGATCGAAGTGACCTTACCCCAAGTCGTTGAATACAGCATTGCGGCACAGTTCACAACGGTGGGTGCATCGGAGATTTTGAAAGAGCTTGATAGTAAGGGAGCCGTCGGTTTGGTGGCTCGGATTGAGGCATTACGCAAATCGGGAGTACTTGAGCCATGACCACAGCGATCCAAACCGGATCTGAACCCCAATATCCCTCAGCCTTTGGCATTACCTTTACGCCCCTGATTGGCGGGGTCATTCTGGCGTTGATTGGGCTGGGGGGCGGTCTCTATGTCCTAGCGTCACAGGTGTTACCGGCATGGCAACAATTTCAGACGCTAGAGATCGAAGTGCAGGGAAAAAAGCAACAGGTGGAGCAGCAGCAGGCCAGTAAAGCAGCGGTGGCTGAAGCCCAGGCCAATCTGGAGAAGGCGCTGCAACGTCAGGAAAAGGTGACGGAGTTCTTCTCTAAAACCCAAAACCTGGATACGATCCTGCTGACGCTGAACCAGATTGCCGATGAGCGGGATGTCAAAATCAACCAGTTTACGCCTGGCGCGACGGAGGTGGTGGAGGATGAGTCCTTGGGACCGGGTGTGATCGGGAAGCTGGAGCGGACGAGTTTCTCGGTGGAGTTGGAGGGCAAGTTCCGGGCCACGCAATCGGTGCTGCGGAGTATTGAACGCTTGGAGCCGTTGCTGTTGATTCGGGATCTTTCGGCAGAGTCCGATCGCCCAGCGCCGCAATTGGAGGTATCGTTGGCGCAAACGCCAGAGGGGCTGCCGTCGGATCGGCCAATTTTGACGACCACGGCGGAGGAACCCATGCTGACGACGACGTTTACCCTGCAAGCGATTCGTGCCCTGACCCCAGAGGAGATTCAAGCCTATGAAGCGGAAAAAGCGGCAACGGCTAGGTAAGGGTATGCGGGGTGCAAATTGACTGAAATTCCATTGACTGATGCCCCGGTTACGCCCCGGTTACGCGCAGTAGTTGAATTCGATTTCTTTGGTTAGACTGTAGCGGCATCAATGATTGCCCGTATTGTCCGAAATTGAGTGAGGAGAGGACCGTGAAACTGCATCCAACTTTAACCCTTGCCCTGATGGGCGGGACGACGGCTTTATTCACCCTTGTGCAGCCGGCCTGGGCTGCATCAACTCAGGTAACAGCGGTTGAATTAACCCCGACTGAGGCCGGTTTGTCGCTGGTCCTCAATATGGCAGGCGGTACCGACCAGCCAGCACCCGTGTTTGCAGTGCCGAAGGGCAAAAAGTGGGTGGCGGATGTCCCCAATGCCCAATTGCGACTGCCGAAGGGGAATGAGTTTCGTCAAAGTAATCCGGTGCCTGGGATTGCGGCGGTGACGGTGAGCCAAGTGGGGGCGGGAATCCGCATTACGGTTGAGGGGAGCGAGGCGCGGCCTCTGGGTGAGGTGGTGCGCCACGATCGCGATCGCTTGGTCCTCAGTCTCAATCCGGGGGATGCTAGTCTGGCGGCGGAGAGTGGGATGCGTCCTAACCCGGCCCAAGGGACGAAGGATTTGCCGACGGATTTGAAATTAGCGGCCCCGACGCTGGAATTGGCCCAGTTGCTCCCGCCGCCTGCCCAGGGTCAGGTGGCCCCCGATCCGGTGGTGCCGCCGCCCAGTACCAGCCCGTCCACGCCGCCCAAGTATGATGTGCTGATCCCGAACCCGAAGGTAGAGATTACGGGGGGACCGCCGCCAGTGCCGTCTTCGAGTGTGCCACCGCCGTTCTTGCCCCGTGCGATCGCGCCGCCGTTGGGGGATATGTCGGTCTCGAATGTGGATGCAACCCCAAGTACGATCGACCTAGGGACGAATGAGATTGTGCCGCGTTTGGTCTTGCGGGAAGCGCCGGTACGGGATGTGTTGGCGTTGTTGGCACGGGCAGCAGGTCTGAATTTGGCCTTTTCGGATACACCGAGTGGGGCAACTCCGGGCGGTGGTCCGGGGGGAATGAACACCGAAGCAGCAGCAGCGGCAGCCCAACGAACGATTACGTTGGATATTGAGAATGAACCCGTTCAAGATGTCTTTAACTATGTGATCCAACTCAGCGGCTTCCAGGCGAACCGGGTGGGTCGCACGATTTTTGTGGGGGAGCGGCTCCCGTTGGCGACCCGTGATATTGCAGCCCGGACATTGCGGCTGAACCAGGCCCAGGCGGCAGCCGCAGCAGCGTTTTTGAGTGCCCAGGGGGCGGAAACGCAACGGGTGGTAACGCGCACGACTCGGACTGAGGAAGGGACCGGGATCGATCGCCGGGTGCGAGAAGAAACGGAAACGACGATCGAACCCCTATCAGCCAGTTCGGAACTGTCCCAAGGGCCGTTGCTCCTAACCGGACTATCTGTAGTGACCGATGAGCGGCTGAATCAGGTGACGGTGATTGGCGATACGCGCCAAGTCCAGATTGCCTCAGCGTTACTGAAACAACAGGATTTGCGCAAGCGGCAAGTTTCCGTGAATGTCAAAGTGGTTGATGTGAACCTGAGTTCACTGGAAAACTGGAATAGCAGCTTCTCCTTTGGTATCAATGATTCATTTTTTGTGGTAGATGGTGGTCAAGGGATAGCGCGTTTCGGACGCTTGGCTCCAGCTAGCGCCAATGATCTCAACCCCAACCTCAATCCAGGCGGGCGCTATGGCCGCCCAATTTTGCCCAACACCGTTCTGGGTTCCGATGGTAGCCCCATCAACCTGGGCGAAGATGTCTTGCCCTTCCTGGATACCGGCTCGACTGAACTCGTGCGTGATCCAGTCACCGGCAACTTCGTACCTGCCCGAAATCAGCAACCAGGTACGATTTTTGGACCGGGCGGCAACCCCCTAACCGCCGCACCAACCCAAGGAGAGAATTTACCAGAACGGGCGACTTTAGCCACACCCGCGCTTCGGCGGGATGGTTCAACGGTGGGCAGTCCTCAACTGTTCTTCGATCGCAATGGGATTCCCCGCTCCTACAGCGAACTGACCGTTGGGGGTGGTCGCTTTGAGCCTTTGCGGACGAATACAAATAACCTGATCGCTGCCGGTACTGGGCCACAGCGGTTTTATGACGAGAACGGCGTAGCCCGGTTATTTAATGAACTGACTGTTGGCGGTGGTAAGTTCAAACCATTGTTGGGGCCTGACAGCAGCCCGATTGCGGTTGCTGAGAATCAGTTATGGTTGGATATCAGCGGGACACCTCGTCGGTTTGAAGAGTTGACATTAGGCGGTGGTAACTTCCAGCCATCCCTGGATGAGGAAGGAGAACTAATCAGCCTTGCCGGTGATGCAGTCGCTGCGTTCCTGGATAAGAATGGTACCCCTCGGCGCTTTAGCGAACTGACGATCGGGGGTGGGATTTTTGAACCCTTCCGAAATCCGGCTGGAGCTTTGGTCCAAGCAGCCCTCAGTGCTCCTCAATACTTTGATGTCAATGGGATTCCACGCCTTTTCTCTGATCTAACGATTGGCGGGGGTACGTTTGCGCCCCTGTATGATCCCAACGGCTCACCGATTTCAGCCAGAGCTGCCATCCAGGCCCTGCCCGAATTTATTGGCCAGGGTGCTCAGAACACCTTCCGGCTACCGCAGGTGTTCCAATATCCCACGGATTTCTTGGCACAAATGCAAGCCAGCGTGGAAACGGGTAACGCTAAGATCCTGACTGATCCCACACTAACGGTGCAGGAAGGGGAAACCGCCAATGTTGTCTTGGCCGATCGTGTTGTCACAAATGTGACGGAAGAAATCTCGCCAGGTTCGGCCACGGCTAACCCAGTTGTTGCGCGGAATAATGAGTTCACTGATGTCGGTTTGACCTTGAGTATTGAGGTACAACGGATAGATGACAATGGCTTCGTTACTATGCAGGTCCGTCCAGTCATCTCGACTCCGGTGGGTACCCAGCAAATTGTGTCTTCCGCCAGTCCAACAGGAACAGTGACGGTGGCGCGCGTAGCACGACGAGAATTGAACTCGGGTTCAATTCGTCTGCGCGATGGTCAAACGCTGATATTGGCAGGGATCATCAACGAGCAGGATCGGGAACTGGTGAATAAGGTACCTGTCCTGGGTGATCTACCGATCGTCGGTGCATTGTTCCGGCGGCGGGAGGCCGAAAAAGTTCGGAATGAAGTGGTGATCGTCCTGACACCTAACGTGCTGGATGATAGCGATCGCGCCAACTTTGGCTACAACTACACCCCCAGCCGCGAAGTCCAGCAAGTGCTGCAACGCAGCCAACAAGTCCGTTAACCCGTCACTTCTGCCTCACCTCACTTAACCTTTACAGACAAAGTCTGCCGACATCCTCAGTCACCCTGGGGATGTTTTTTACTTTGTTTTTTACTTTTGAGAAGTTTTTTACTTTTGAGAAAGCTTGATGCTGCACTCGCCTCAATCACTCGAAAAACCGTTGTGGGGTAGGCATCTTGCCTGCCCCAGAGATACTTGCCTGCCCCAGAGAACACGGCCTGCCCCTAAGACACTAGTAGATCGACAAGAAAATTCTGCAACGCTTCGCCAGTTGAAATTTGAAGTGCAGCAGTGTCTGAACGATGTTCATGGAATACTTCATAAGGCGTGCGATAATCAAGTGATTTCCTCGGTCGATGATTAATTAAGTCAACAACACGTTCTAATTCCTCTGGCTGCACGATCTTGAAATTTGTCCCCTTCGGGATGTCATGGTCCGCCTTTGTGCCGCCGGTATCCCCATAAATAACCCTAGCGTCACAGCTTTGACCGCCTCGGCACTTTTATCCTTAATCCCACCCCGCTTGCCTTTGACCGCGCCGCGCCGTTGCCGTTTGACCCGTCCCCACCGTCAATGCGCTCGATATTGACCGAAGCTATAGCGATTCGTCGTAATTCCTGCAAAGACTTTGGAATATTTAATTGCTAATCTTAATTTAGAAGTGTACTTCCTTCCTTCCAAATCCCAATAGATGATTTCAACAGGAAATGGCTCCGACTTCCCGACTCTATGATGCGTTGCAGACATTCCTGCGTCAACCTGACATCCACCAGCAAGCCGGCTGCGACAGGAGTTCACCCCGATCGCAGCCTACCCCGGCGCAGAAGCATCTTAGCGCCTACCGGCCACCCCACCCTTCACGGCGGCTAGCGCCCTAGGCCCCGACTGCTTCCTTGGCGGCATACATCACCTCGATCGTGATTTCACTCAGGTTACGATCGCGGGCAAACTTCTCCGTATTGCGCTTCACCTTACCCCGCACAAAACCGGGCACCTTATTCAGTTCCGCCTGGGCTTCGCGCGTCCAATTCAGGTCGGAATCCGCCGAAACCCCTTTGGTGATGACTTCCTTGGTATCGTGACCGCCGAAGATTTCCAGCAGGTGATCCTCCATCCCCAGGGTGAACGAATTGTAGACGAGATCGACAATTTGATTGGCCCCCTCATACCCCAGGAAAGGCCGATAGCCCACCGGGAAGTTTTGGATATGAATCGGCGCAGCAATCACTCCACAGGGAATGTCTAGACGCTTACCCACATGACGCTCCATCTGGGTGCCAAAGATCGCAGCCGGTTCCAAACGGGCGATCGCATCCCCGATCGCGGCATTATCATCACTGATCAACACCTCATCGCAGTATTCACTCACCTGCTCCCGGAACCAATCCGCATCATATTTGCAGTAGGTGCCCGCCAAGACCACATGAATCCCCATCTCCCGCGCCAGCACCTTCGTAATTGCCGCTGCGTGAGTATTGTCACCAAACACCACCGCCTTTTTTCCCGTCAGATTTTGGCAGTCGATCGATCGCGAGAACCAGGCCGCTTGGGACACAAACCGGGTTTGGGTATCAATGAAGTTTTCATAATCAACCCCGGCCCCCTGGGCATTTAGGAGCTTCTGGATGGTCCGAATGCACCGCGCCGTTTCCACAATCCCCATCGGCGTGATATCCACATAGGACATCTCAAACTCGGTTTTCAGGTACTCCGCCGCCATCAGGCCCACCTCGCGATAGGGCACCAGATTAAACCAGGCACGGGGCAGGGTTTTCAGTTCGTGGACCGTCGCCCCCTCCGGGATCACCGTATTCACCTCAATCCCCAAATCCGCCATCAGTTTGCGCAGTTCGCGGCCATCGTGTTGGTTATGGAAACCGAGGGTCGTGACCCCAATAATATTCACCGACGGCCTTTCAGTTTTGCCCTGGGGCAGGTCCCCCTTCTTGCGAGCTTTTTCCAGGTAAAACTGGACAATTTGGGCCAGGGTACGATCGGCGGCCTGTAGCTCATTCACCCGGTAGTGATTCACATCCGCCAGCAGCACATCCCCCTGGGCCTCGATCTGGGCACGATCGACAAAATTCTGGAGATCCTCCTGCAAAATGCTGGAGGTGCAGGTGGGCGTTAGCACAATCAGATCGGGGTGTTCTTCCTTGTCCTTGCGGGTGATGTTATCCACCACCTTTTCCTGGGACCCCCGCGCCAACACATTGCGATCGACAATACTGGCCGTCACCGGGGTAAAGTCGCGCTCCCGCTCCAGCATCGATCGCATCACGTTGAAATAGTCATCACCAAGGGGGGCGTGCATAATGGCGTGGACGTTTTTGAAAGAACTGGCAATGCGCAGGGTGCCAATGTGGGCCGGGCCAGCATACATCCAGTAGGCCAATTTCATACGCGGGTCTCCGTTTCGCGGTGCAAGGATGGATAAGGATTCACGTGAAAGATTCACGTGAAAGATTCACGGGGTGGGAAGGGTCCCAACCGACGGAACGTTTTTGATTGTCTCACCCAGTGCTGTGTCCCCTGTATACGAACCGTTGCCTAGGCTAGCCAGACAAAATCGACGGAAATCCTTACGGGACAAAGCTTTCAGGCTTGCAATTAAAACAACATAAAGGTTGCTAAATGCAACGATTCTTAATTTGTTGCCACATTCTTTTGCGATCGCGGCCCGGAATTGTGAAGCGATCTTTACAGCAGACCCCTAGGCCCCGCTGGGCGTTGGCGGTGAGGGCGTAGGGGCTGGCTCCGTCGCCGCAAACTCCACCCGATCGATCTTCAGTTCCCGGCCAGAGCGGATCTCCTCCATTGGGCTGTGGCAAGTGGGACAGGCATACTGGCTCCCCATTGTCGGCGCATATTCCGCCTGGCATCGAGGGCAGAAGGCGATCAGGGGCGTTTCGCGGATCACCAACTCGGCCCCAGCCAAAAAGGTGTCACGGGTTTGCACCGCAAAAGCAAATTTGGCTGCTCCCTAAAAAATGATTCGCATGATTCGCCACTGAAAAGCCCCGCAGAGACACTTCCTTGGGGTCAGATTCCTCCCAGGCTTTGCTCCCGCCGTGTCGTTGTCAGCGCTCGGAACCCTAGAAGCGCTTTCATTATGCGGGATCTGGCCCCCGATCGCAATCCTGCCTGCCCCCATCGGGTTTTCCCGTGATATCCTGCCGTCGCAACGATTCTCCTGCGGAGACCCTGCGCGAACGCTATCCGTCCCTTCTCTGCCCGCCCCTTCTCTGCCTGCAAGTTCCGTATGTCTGAAAACGATGTCTGAAAACGATGTCTGAAAACGATGTCTGAAATGTCTGAAACGCCTGAAACGTCTGAACCCAGAGATGCCTTAGAACCCGACACCCTCGTTAGGCTCGATCGCTACCCACAAGGGGCCTACACCCCCGGTGCGCCCCTGTGGCAACAAGTGGGGTGGTACTGGCTGGGAACCCGGCTCGTGGAAAGTCGGCTCATTCCCTTTTCGGGTTTTAAGGTGTGGGTACTGCGCTGCTTTGGGGCCACGATCGGGCGGCAGGTGCGGATTAAACCAGGGGTGCGAATTAAGTTTCCCTGGCGACTGGCGATCGGGGATTGGGTGTGGATTGGTGAAGATGCCTGGTTAGATAACCTTGCACCCATTACCCTGGCAGATCACGTCTGCCTCTCCCAAGGGGTTTACCTATGTACCGGTAACCATGACTGGTCCGATCCGAGCTTTAGCCTGCAAACCCGCCCGATCCATATCCAAACCGGAGCCTGGATTGCCGCCAAGGCGATCGTCGGGCCGGGGGTGACCGTGGGCCACGGGGCCGTCTTGGCCTTGGGCAGTGTGACAGGGCGATCGCTCGCGCCCATGACGATTTATGCTGGCAATCCGGCCCAACCGATCAAAGTCCGATCGTTGCGAGAGCAGTCCAACCCGATGCCTGATCCTCCCCATTAAGGCGTACCTGAGTCAACGAGCGATCGCTCATAAATGCGGTAGGTTTTATAGGGTTTCCCCCCGCTGGCTTCAATCAGCTTTCGGGACGCATAATTATCTTCCCAAACCCAAGAAAGTTCCGCCCACCGATAGGGTCTTCGTTTTTGAATGCCTCCCTGCATTCCCAGGTAAATCAGGGCCAGCGGCACAAGCTTGCGGCGATATTCCGGTAGGGAACAAATGACCAGAATCCGGGCACGATCGATCCTCCGGCGATACCACAAAAATTTGAGAATCCCTAGCCAATCGAGCTTACCGTTAACGTGTTTCAGCGCCATGTTATAGTCCGGTAGCCCCATGAAGAAACCGACCATTTCCCCATCCACTTCAGCAACGGGGAAAATATCCGTATCGACTAATTGCTGTAAATCCTTGGCATCTTCCAGAAATTCGGCTTCGGTGCGGGGCGAGGAACTCCAATTATTGGCAAAAGCTCGATTAAACAGATCATATAAACGTTGGCAGTCCTGCTTAAATGCCTCACCCTTGGTATGAATCGGTCGAAACGTAACCCCCGATCGACAGGCAATCCGATAGGCCCGCTCAAATTCAGGGGGGAGGGGTTGATCTAAGGGCAACTCATAGGCGATCGCATCCTTCGCCTTGGCCCAGCCTGCCCGCTCTAGGAGTTCAGGATAGTAGGGCGGATTGTAGGGCATCATGATCACAGGCGGTGAATCAAAGCCCTCCACGAGGAATAGGCAATCGTTATGGGTAGACAGGTTAATGGGACCGCGTACCCGTTCCATGCCCTTGGCTCTTAACCAATCGTTAGCGGCACGCAACAGGGCTTGGGCCACCGCATCCTGGTTCACGCATTCAAAATAGCCAAATAGCCCGATCGCTTGTCCCGCTGCGGCCACCAGCCGGTGATTGACCGCCGCCACAATCCGCCCCAGCAGTTCGCCGGTTGCCCCGATCGCGATCCAGGCTTGCAGTTCCCCATATTGGCGAAAGGGGGCTTGGGGAGACAGTTGGGCCGCGATACTTTTGCGCAGGGGGGGGACCCAATGGCGATCGTGGCGATAAATGTGGGCCGGGACATCGAGAAACTGCTCCAGTTGGGCCGGGGTGGTTACGGGTAAAACCTGAAAAGCCATGAGTCACCTATTTGGAGGGTGTTTGTAGGGTGGGTCAGCGGCAGCAGCGAGGGTTAGGTGTGAACCAGGCCGTCAAAGAACGGGGAAAAGCGGATGAGGCCCATGCGTGCAATTCTCCTGCGGAGACGCTGCGCGAACGCCGCCTCAGGCTGCGGGAAGGCTTGCAGATTTAGCATACTCTGTCTCAGGCCGCGATGTTCTGGTGGAGACGCTGGAGACGCTGGAGACGCTACCAGGAGAGTCGCTACGCGCACGGGAGCGTAAACCAAAACACTGCCCCGGCATTCGGTTCGCTGATCACGCCAATCTTACCGCCGTGGGCCTCAATAATTTGCCGACATAGGTACAGCCCCAAACCCACCCCCGTAAACTGTCGCCTTTGGGGACCCTGTTCGTATAGCTCAAATAAGCGATCGCGCTGCTCTGGTGTTAAGCCAACACCATCATCAGCAATCTCACAACGCACCCAGCCCGTCTCGGTATCCCCTGCCGCAGTTCCCGGCACCCCGCAAGCCGTGATCGTCAGGTGTAAGTTGGGTGGATTGTGCTTGAGCGCATTCGTGATCAGGTTTTCAAACACTCGCCAAAGTTGGGCCGGATCGGCGTTGACAGCGGGCAGATCGGCGGGCAGTTGCAGCATTAAGGTGGCCTGGTTCTCGGCTAATAGGGGGTCAAGATCCTTGCAGAGGCAGGGAAGCGTTGCGGCTAGATGGAGCGGTTGGCGTTGCAGGCTAACCCCTCGGACATGGCCACTGTGGGTTTCCAGAAGCAGGTTGAGCAGATTTAATTGCCGTTCGTTGCTCTCCACCATCCGTTCCACGATCGCTCGGTTCAGGGACAGGTTAGCATCGGGTTTCTTGAGCAGATTTTTCAGGAGCATCAGCCAACCCATCACGGGGGTGCGCAAATCATGGGTGACGGTGTGGAGGAACACGTCCTTCTGGCGATCGAGTTCCTGAAGTTCCTCCATCTTCTGTTGCAATTCCGCCGTGCGCTGCGCCACCTGTTGCTCCAGATTGGCATTCAGATCGGCCAGTTGTTTATACAGTTCGGCCTGCTGAATCGCGATCGCCAACTGGGTGGCCAATCGTTCCAGTAGATCCACCTCATGGGGTTGCCAGTCCCGGCGTGAATCGCCACACTGCTGCACCACGAGGACCCCAATGGGACGGCCCACCAGGGCGATCGGTACCGTAATGCTGGCCCGGATCGGATGGCCCGGTAGATACCCCGCTGAGGCCGCATCGGTGATGACGCGGGCGGTCCCCGTCGTAAAGAGGGCCTGGTTGACCTCGGTGAGGTGCAGATGCCAGCCCAACAGCGACCCCTGGCCTGCCGCTACGGCCTCCGCTACCACTTGTACCTGCAAGTTGACATCCAAGCGCCCAATAAACACCCGACTAACCTGCAAAAATTGGCAAACGTCGGTGACTGCCGTTGAAAGGATTTGGCCTAAATCGAGGGACTGGCGAATCCGCAGGGCCAAATCTGCCAGCAGGCGATCGCACTCGGCGGTAGCCTTGATCTGAGCCTCGGCCCGCACCCGTTCGGTAATATCCCGTGCCAGGGAGGCAATCCCAATCACATTGCCAAAGCCGTCGATCAAGGGGGAGTTATACCACTCGCAGATAATCGTGCGCCCATCCTTGGTCAAATTGGCGTTAGTACAGCCCACCCGTTGGGTGTGGACCACCAGATCCAACCAAATCTTTTCAATCTCGGCCTGATTCGCCGTCGGCACCAGAAAATCAACGGCTTTTTTGCCCAAGACCTCGGCTTTCTGATAGCCAAAAACGGCTTCGGCGGCAGGGTTCCACTCCACCACCTCCATCTCCAGATTCCACTCGATCACCACCAGTTGGGTTTGTTGGATCAGCAGGGATAGGCGTTGCTCCGAGGCCCGTAACTCCTCCTCCGCCCGCTTGCGATCGGTAATATCCCGCACAATCACCAGCACCTCATCCCGCCCGCTCACACTCAGCCGCGCCTCGTAATCCCGAACTTCGACAGGTTGGGCCGCATCGGTTTGGGGCATGGACAATTGGTATTCAAAAATTTGCATCTCCCCCGTTGCCAGGGTTTGCTCGATGGCTTGGAGACGCTGGGCGGCGACGGCTGGGGGCAGAACTTGGCGCACGTTTTTGCCAATAATGTCCGACGGGGAGGCCAAAATCATGGCATCCTTGGCCGCTTTGCAGTCGAGATAGGTACCATCGCGGTGAATCCGAAACATGATATCGGGCAGGGCATCCACCAGCGCCCGATGGCGGGCCTCACTGCGGCGCAGGGCTTCTTCTGCTTGCTTGCGTTCGGTGATGTCGCGAATGCCCACAACCCTGGCTTCCCGTCCCTGGTAGTGGATCGATTTGCCAATCACTTCGGCAATAAACTGGCTGCCATCCTGGCGCAACCCGATCGCCTCGAAGGGGTCCCGATAGTTCGGGTGCCGCAGGCGTTGCCGCAACATTTCGTGGGTAGATGGAACCGCCAGATCAAAAACGGTCATGGTTTGCATCTGCGCTGCGGTATACCCAAAGAGCACCTCCGCTGCCCGGTTGACATCCAGGATGCAACCTTGTTCATGAATCAGCACCGCTTCAAAGGTCGTATCGAAAAAATGTTGCAACCGCTCTTCACTCGCCCGTAGCGCCCGTTCCGCTTGCTTGCGTTCGGTAATGTCGCGGACCAACACCAAAACCTCCCGATCGCCGCTGGGAACCAAACGGGCTTCATAGTCACAGCGATCGCCCACCAGATTGGGTAATTCATATTCCAGGATCGTTAATTGGCGCGTGGCCAAGGTTTCGGCGATCGCAGCGAGACAGCGTTCGGCCAGATCCGGGGGCAGCAGTTGCCACACAGTTTTACCGACGATCGTCTGGGCTAGGTCCGGCGGATCGGTACTGTTCCCCTTAAAGTCCAGGTAGGTGCCCGTGGGACCCAGCCGAAACAGGCGATCGGGAATGGCGTTGAGAATGGCATCATAGCGGACCCGCTGCTGCTCCTGGCGGCAATTTTCGATGAGGGTGGTCAAAAAAGCTTGCAACTCGGCAAAGGCACCGTCATCCCGGCAATAACACCGCAGTTGTTGGAGTTGATCAGCTTCTAGCACCATACGTCTGTGCCCATACCATGCCTGCAACCGTTGCTATCTTCACCCCCTATGCTACTTTTTTCTCCGAATTACTGCCGGACACCCGCCCGTTCGCGCAGCGTCTCCGCAGGAGAATCATCCCCCTTACGACTCGAAATCACCCCGGTTCGCCCAAAGGCTTGAAGTGTGCTTTTCCAGTGTCGTACTATGCTAGGGAGCAACATGGGGCACGATCGCGCACCGTTGGGTTGCCCTGGCATCGTCCTGGAACCCAACCCCTGCGATATAAGTCTCAATAGAACAACCTGGCAGTTTTATTTAACTAATTTTCAGCAGCAGGTTTCCTTGCTAGCTAAGGTCATAGTTGAAAGAATGCGATGTTAATCAGTCGTCACCAACCGGAATGGGGAGTGTCTACCCCGCCCTCATGTCTGAAACCCGTCCGAACCGTCCAGACCGCCTTACACTTATAGATAGATGTTGAGGAGAGTAATCCACCATGTCTCATTATAAATCGTGGCAATCCGGAACTGCCGTTTTTGCAGCCCTAGGGTTAATCGCGGGTGCGTCAACCCCCATGCTCATGCCAGCCCCCGCCGTTGCCCAGATATCAAGCTTTCCCGATGTTCCCGCTGGCTATTGGGCGGCCCCCTTCATTGATGCATTGAACCGTCAGGGGATCATCGTCGGCTTCCCCGATGGTAGCTACCGTCCGGAACAATCAGTCACCCGTGCTGAGTTTGCAGCGATTCTCCGCCGTGCAGTTCCCAATGCCCCCCTCGAACGGCCTTCCATCCGCTTTAGGGATGTCCCCACAAGTTTCTGGGCCTATGATGCGATCGATTTTGCCTACCGCATTGGCTTTATGGCGGGCTATCCCGATGGCACCTTCCGTCCCCAACTGCAAATTCCCCGTGAGCAAATTATCACAGCCATCAATAATGGCTTAAAATTTGTGCCCAATCGGCCCACGGAAGAGGTCTTAAGCTTCTACTCCGATGCCAATGCCATTAGCCTGTTTGCCCGGACTCCAGTTGCCGCCGCGACGGAACGACGGCTGGTGGTCAACTACCCCAACCTCAATATCCTGAATCCGCTCCGACCTGCGACCCGTGCTGAGACAGCGGCCTTTGTCTATCAAGGCTTAGTGGCCCTAGGCCGAGTGCCCGTGATCAACTCCCCGTATATTGTCGGTGGCGTTGGACAGTTGGTCATTCCAGCGGGAACGCAGATCCCCACCCGCTATGAGAATGCCCGGATTGTGGTCACTCCAGATGAGCGGGTCCCCCTGACGCTGACGGTGCCGCAAAATATTGTCTCGCGATCGGGCGAAGTGCTGATTCCGGCGGGTAGCCAAGTAGTGGGCGAACTGCGGCCCGTTTCCGGTGGCACCCAGTTTTATGCCAGTGAATTAGTGTTCCCCAATGGCACCCGGTTGCCGATCGACGCCACCTCTGATGTCCTCAGCCAAACCACCGAAGTCCGCCGAGGCGGGATCAACCCAGTGCTACGTGGGGCAGCCTTTGGGGCAGCCGCAGCCGCAGCGGTAGCTGCCGTGACGGGCGATCGGGCCATTGCCACGGAAGAAGTGTTGGGTGGGGCCGCGATCGGGAGTTTGATTGGGATCTTTGCAGGTCGCAACAGTGTCAACCTGATCGTGATCGATACCAATACGGACTTGACCTTGACGCTGCTCAGCGATCTGGAAATTCCCCGCTAGGCCCCAAGTGGTTAACGGGCAAATGCCACCTTCACTCACCCTGCAAATCATCTTGATTGGGGGATAGCTGCCTCGGCTGTCCCTTTTGTTTTATTGGCTGTCTCCGACGATCGGTAACCACACCACTGCTGTAGTTCCGACAACGCTGGTAGTTCCGACTGAAGCCAGTGGATTGGTGTCGGCGATCGCCGGGAGAGCGGGGGTATCCCTGGGGAAGCGGGCTGGACTGAAGATTTCGATGTCGCCCTGCATCCGCTGGAGTAAATCCCGCACGATCGCCAACCCCAGTCCTGTCCCCGGAATCCCCGATTGGGCCTGGACACCGCGATAGTGGCGCTCGAATAAATGAGCTTGGTCTGTTGCCGGAATCCCCGGACCGGTGTCGCTGATGGCCAGACGGAAGGAGGGTTGGGTGGCTGGCCGAGGGGAAACTGGGGATACGTCATCCCCGATCAGGTTGCTAGTGGGTGGATAGCCATGTTCGCGAACCTCGCCGTGGACCCAGATCTGGCCAGGGGCGGGGGTATATTTGAGGGCATTGTCGAGCAAATTGCTGATCACCTCCCGCAGGGCGATCGGGTTGGCCCACACCTGGGGCAGGGGGTCGGGTAGGCTGACGGTAAGCTGAAGTGCCCGATCCTGGGCGATCGCTAGGGCCGAGTCGAGCAGGGGGAACAGGAGGCGATCGAGGTCGCAGGCTTCGACGGCGAGGGGGGTAGTGCTGGTGAGGCTGGGGGCTGGGGGTAACCCTGGGGGCGGCGGGGCAGCGGCTAACTGGGGTAAGGGGGCGGAAACCGGGGGCTGATCAGCGCGAGGGGAACTGCCCACAGCGGCAGGTAGACTGAGGCTGGCCACTTCGATCGTGACGGCATCATCCAGTTGTTGGGCTAACTCTTGCAGGCGATCGCTTTCCCGCAGAATGCTGTGGGCCAGGTTGCGGTTAGGGTCCTCTGGTTGCAGGCGACGCAACAGGAGTTTGCCAAAGGTGCGCAGGGCGGTGAGGGGATTGCGGAACTGGTGCAATAGGGTGGCGGTGGTTTCCTGTTGTTGCACAAGCTGTTGCTGTTGGTGTTGGAATTGCTCCTGTAACCAGACCTCGCGTTGATTCAGGACACAGGCGATCGCGATCGTTTCCGCAATGGGAGCCATCTGGGTCTGTTCCCGTCCCGACCACGGGCGATCGTCGCGTCCCGTCACCAGCAGTCCCAAGACCACCCCCTCATACACCAAGGGCAGCACCAATTGTTCGGGCGGTAGGGCACGATTCACGCAGTCCTCGCTGGGGTAGTCAGCTTCTGGGGGATCGGCCTCTGGGGGATTTGCGTCGGGGCGATCGGTGGCCCAAATCTCTGGCTCCCCTTGGGGCCATGCCTCCCCGGTGATGGTTGCGATTGCCCGTTGGGAACGCGACGCGAACGGGGTTGCCTGGGGCAGGGAAAAGGTGCTCTCCGGCACGATGGTCTGCCCCTCTGGGATCAGGGCGGGGGTGGCCCGATGCAGGTGGAGGTCGCGATCGAGGGAAACGGTGTCGGGATAGGCCACGATCGGGACTAATTTGGCTTCGCCGTTCTCCAACTGCTCGGTTAAATACACCACACTGACCGCCGCGCCAAACTGTTCTGCCAGGAGCGTCATCTGGGCGTGGCAAAGCTGCAAAAAGTCGGTGTTGACGGGCCGGGTGTCAATCATGGCAATCGCTTTCTTCCTACCCCTACTCGGCATCTGTTGTCACGGCATCTGTTGTCAGGGTCATGGCTTGGCCGAGGGGCGTGGGGAGGCCATCGATGCTCACCCGATTTTTCTGCTGTTGGTATCGGGCTAACCCGGCGCTCCCTTTCTTTTTTGCCCACTTGACGAGGGCATCGCGTTGCCCGATCGGCTCGAACAGGGGAACGGCAAAGCCGCAGGAGGTTTGGACCCGCTCCACATCGGCCAGCACAATCTGGCGGGCACCCGGTAGATCCGGGAATTGAGCTGCCAGGGTGGGCCAGTCGGGCATCGTGGGCAGGAGGGTGCGCCCGCGACCGTAGAGCCGCAAAATTTGGGGCGGTCCCTGGAAGGCACAGAATAGGAAGGTGATTCGGCCATTTTCTTGCAGGTGGGCGGAGGTTTCATTGCCGCTGCCGGTCAGATCGAGGTAGGCAACGCGGGTGGGACTCAAGACCCGAAAGCTGTCGAGTCCTTTGGGGGATAGGTTCACGTGTCCCTCGGCGCTGAGGGGAGCCGTGGCCACAAAAAAGAGGGATTGGGCCTCGATAAAGGCTCGCAGTTCGGCGGTGATTTCTGGATGTACTTGCGCCATGAACGTCTCCTGCTGGCTGGGCTGGGCGATCGGGGTTTCCCAGGGGGCGACTTGGGGTATACTTGCCTCCCATCCTAAACCGCATTTGCTTTTCAGGTGGGGCTAAGCCCATAATGAGCCAAGGTTGATCAGGCCGGAATGCTGGGTGTCTTGAAATGCGGGATGCCTGTGGTTGTTGGTGTGCCAACTGTGCCGACTGTTGCCCATTGACGATTCCCTTCCCAATCCTATGGCTAAGCCGAAGAAGTCAGAAACCGTGCCAGTGGCGATGCAGGCGACGTTCGATCGCATTACCGCGATTACGAATGACTTTGCCCGTGAGCATCTCAATGACGAGTACGCCACCCTAATCCGACAGGCAACGGCGGCCCTGTGTCGCAAACGACCTTCCCCACTCTTGAGTGGCCGCGATCGCACCTGGGCTTGTGGGATTACCCACGCGATCGGGATGGTCAATTTTCTGTTCGACACCCACCGCAGTCCCCATATCAGTGCGAAGAACCTCTACGCTTGGTTCGGGGTGAGTGGCAGCACGGGACAGGCGAAGTCGAAGCAGGTGCGGGATCTGCTGAAGATGGAATTGATGGACCCGGATTGGTGGTTACCCAGCCGGATGGACGAGAATCCGCTGGCCTGGATGATTTCGGTCAATGGCATGATCTTGGATGCCCGTTCGGCTCCTCCCGATGTGCAGGTCCAGTTGGCGGCGGCGGGTCTGATTCCCTATGCTCCGGCGGCGCAAGGGGCGGCAACGGGGTTGGCAACGCGGGAAACACTCCCCCCCGCCCAGGGAAAGGCTCAAGCAAAATCTAAACGACGGGTTGCCAACGATCGCAGTCCTGATACGCTCTATGTCTTGGAAGTAAATATTTTCGATGGTCCGATGACGCCTGCCTTTGTGCGCAAGAACCCCATGATTATCCGCACGATCGAGATCCTGGGGGGACAAACTCTGGCTGATTTACACATGGCGATCTTTCGGGCCTTCGATCGCGAAGAGGAGCACCTGTATGAGTTTCAAGTGGAGGGTAAGGGTCCCCATGATCCCAATGCCCAACGGTATGGCCCATCAGCCACCGGGGCCGGGACACCACTCAGTGACTATGAGGGCGAGGCCAGCCAGGTAACGATCAATAGTTTAGGGTTGGTAGTCGGGGAGATGTTTGGCTACTGGTTTGACTTTGGGGACGACTGGTGGCATGGGGTTGAGGTGATGGCGATTAAGGCGAAGGCGGGAAAAGGCAAGTATCCCAAAATCACCCACCGCCAAGGGGCCAGTCCCCCCCAATATCCCGATTAGGGAAAAGTGGAGTATCTGCCATGATCGCTCACTGGGTCCAGGACACAGGACTGAGTAAGGTGTTCAGTTAGGTTGATGGGGGAGTATGATCGCCTTTTAACCAAGCCCGCAAGTCGGCGATCGTCTGGAAATCCAATAATGCCTCACCTAGGGTTTCTAATTGCTCCAGGGACAGTTGGTTGATCTGCCGGGTCACCGTTGCCGATAGCTTGCCAAACCGCCGGGTGAGTTGGCGAATAATCAACGATCGCCCTTCTTCTTGGCGACCTTCTTGGCGACCTTCTTGGCGACCTTCCTGGCGACCTTCCTGGCGACCTTCCTGGCGGCCTTCTTGGCGACCTTCCGCTTTGGCTTCCTGGTAGACCCGTGTCTCTTGTAAGGTAATCCCTAGCATTGCCTCGACCTCTAAGCGACTGAGTTGACTAAACCGGTACACCATAATTGTCGTGATCAACTCAATTATGCCGCGAGTGTCGGCTGTTGGCGGGAGGGTCTGTTCTACCCGTGCCATGAGCGATCGTGCCGCGACGGGAGCCTGCGCTTCCTTGAGGGTTGTGAGCACCATGAGTGCTAGACCGAGCGGTAACTCGGCGATCGGTCCTAATTCATCGAGGTAGATGCGGTGGACGTGGTGACTCTCCAGCAGCACTTGAAAGGGGGCTAGATCTTGTTGTTCGGTCTGGCGTGAGGGGTAGATCACAATCACGATCCAGTTGGAAAACTGCTCCCGGTTTTGATAAAAGCACAGTAGGGACTCGCTGAAGAGCCGTTCATAAAAGCGATCGTCCCGTTGGAATTGCACCTCACAAAAGGCAACGAGGCCCGGTCGATCGCCATCGGGCGGCAGGAAAACACCGTCAATTTCAAAGCGAGGTTCTTTGACGGCCACGGAGGCAAAGCGGTAGTTAGCCGCATTGGTGGGTGGGTCCGGCAGCAGATCGGCCAACAGGGCGGGTAGTTGTTGGAAGATTTGGTAGAAGATCGAGTCGCGGCGCATGGGGATAGGGCATCGGCGAGAGAAGGGAAGGGGGGATATCGGCCACGATCGCGCTCTAGGGTTAGGAGGCCAGTTTGAGGTTTTCACCTGCGGCTTATTTGACGAGTTGGTACCACTGGGCAAAGGCGGCTTTCAGGTAGGCTACGGCAGACTGGGGGTCTTGCTGGGCTTCCAGGTTAGCCAGTGCTCTGCGGAAATGTTGCTGGATTTGCAGGGATTGGTTGTCGATCGTTACCAGGGTATGACAGGCAACGGGGGTTTGGGAACGGAGTTCTGCGATTAGGCTGGCAATTTCTGGCTGGAGGGCGGCAGGGTCTTGATCAGGTTGCTCTAGTTTTTGGAGGCAGGGAACGATTCTTCGCGCATAGATCTGGCGGATGGCATCCATTTCCCGCTGGAAGAAGTGTAGGTTTTCTGGCTCCATTGGCACCAGGTTGATGACGGTATTGACGAGGGTGGTGGGGGTGAAGGGAAGGGGGAGGGCGTTGTGGGAGCCTTGGCCAAAGCGTAGGACGCGATGGTTTTGCTTGAGGACGGCGAAGGTATCCTGGGAGAGGACAAGGACGGCTCCGGCGAAACCGTGTTGGCGGAGGGCTGGCAGATGGGCAATTTGTTGTTTGGTCAGCAGCAGGGGTGAGTGGCGGAGAGGGGTGGGTAAGGTATCCAGGGTGTCTTGTTTAAGGACATGGCGTTGGATCTGGGGTTGCCGGGCTTTGAGGCGCAGGAACAGGATGGCGGCGCTGGCAGCGGTTAAGAAACTACCCTCAATGGTTAGGATAGCGTCTGGGCGTTCATTGGCTGTATCGAGTTGCCGGAGGGAGGTCTCTTCGGTGGCAGGGCTGATGAGTTGTCGTAGGGTTCGGTGGGCATCAGCAACGATTTGGTAGGTGACATCGGAAGGGGTGATCGCGAAGCCAGTTGGCTGTTGTCTGACTAGTTGGGCGAGTAGGCGATCGACACTAGCCCGTGATAGTTCAGGCTGTTTCGAGCGCTGCCATTCTTCCTGGAGGCATTTCAGAGCAGTTTGATAGGCACCTTGATTCAGGTCATCTTGTTCCAGTAAGCCTAGACTGTCTAACCACCATTTCGGTTGATTGACGATCGAGGATTGGCCATCTTCTCTACTCGATTCTAGGTACTGCTGACAAAGGAGCAAGAGGGCGGGTAGCAGATCAGGAGTGTGGGCGGGTCTGCACATGCTGGGGAGTTCTGGCCGCTCTCCAGCAATAAAGGCAATGAGTTCATCAATGTCGCTGGGTGCGATCGCGAAGTATGGAAAAGTTTGGCGATAAATTGGAATAACTTCCGGATGTTCTTGAGGGGTACCCGGCGTATTAAATTCAAAAATGTGTTTTGACTCAATGGGGATATTGCCCAAAATTTTCATATCACTGTAGTGAACTAAAATAGCGTCCACAAATTCAGGCAATTTGCGTCTAGGTAGCGATCTACCCCTGGGATTATCTAATGTAAAGTAACGAAATTGGCTAGCCTTTATCATGTATAGATCGGAAACGTTCCTAGAGAGAAGTTTGATCCATTCGTCATTACGATCGTCGTTACAAACAACCATGAGTTTAAGACTTGACACTTTCGTTCCTCCTTAAAGAAAAGAGATTTTAGATGTTGGACGATTCGGCATTAATAGCCAAATATTCAGTGGATGCAATGATGACTTCATCTTTATTCATATACACAACACCTGGACTCAGAAAACCATTCTTGTTGAACATCATCGTTCGCCACAGTTCAGAGATCGCATTTCTCGTATTGTTAACTATTTGTCCTGGACTACCCGCAGCCGGAAGTTCAATTTCATTGCTGTCAAACTGTTCATCAATCTGCTGGGCTAGACTTCTCGAACGATCAGAAGCCGAACTAGCCGCACTCCAGCTTAGCGAGATTTTCAGGACTTCACCCTTTCGTTCAAAAAAGGCTGTTTCCACGGTTGACTCTAGTGGTTTACCATTACGAGGTTCAAAAATTCGATAGAAAAAGTTATAAAGTGCGATGGCAGAAGCCCTCGCTCGCTTCGTTCCTTGTAATGGGAAAATGGCAGCGGTGAGGCGAGAGGCATCTTTCCAGAATTGAGGATCACTAGCCAGAGGATCAAGCTTTTCAAAAAGAACATAGTGAGCTTTAAGAGCTACAAGGTAGGCTGCTCCTATCGAAATATTACGACATCCCGGATTATTCGTGTTGCCACAAAAGACATCGCCACAGATGCACTTTAATGACTCATGGATGTTTTTCATGGTTTCTAGATCTTGCCACCATGCTTCTGGGAATCGAAAACCTAAAGCATTCTCGATCGCTTGTCGATATTTCTCAAATTTTGGAGATTTTTCATCAAAATACTGTTCAATTTGAGTGAAATTATGAGGAACAACATCACTTTTAGCATCATTAAACCAACCCATCGTTTTTCCCCATAGTTCTTCTAATGCCGTTGCCTCAAATCCTAACCATCGCTGAAGTTTTTCAGGGAGAAGTCCGGCAGGCATATTATCAATATCACCTTTTGAAAAAATCACTAAATTATGAGGATCTTGCCAACCGAGGGCAACACCGGCTGTACTCAGATAGGCGATTTGCTCTTGCTCTTTTGGTAAAATCTGTCGTTCTTTCCATCGCTCAATAAATTTATACCCGACAACATCTTGAGTGCCAAAAAAGGTATCAACTAGAATATAGTAACTACAATCACTTCGCTGAATAGGAGGATCTTCTTGATGTACTTCAGATCCTTCTACCCCAGGCTTACAAGTCTCAATAGCATTAAGACAAACATGATCATCCAACCACTGATTAATACAATCAATGATTTTGTCAGAATCTTCCTGAATTCTAGTGGGATCAGGTAAGTTGAAAAAACCAATACCCCTTGTGAAACCCCAGTCACGGGTTACGCTATAGAGCTTTAAGAGTCCACCCGCAGTAGCAGGAGTAGAGGCTTGATACCAATCCGGTAAATTATAAAAATCATCAATGATGATAATAACTCGCTTGCCTCTTTTACTACTCTCAACATAGCCAATGGGATCATTGGCATCCGGATAGGGTCTTAGATTCATGGTTACCTGATTAGATAAGTTCATAATTCACCGCCTTAAAAGAGCTTTGTAATAATTGTCATCCAATATGAATCTTGTGCAGTTGGCCCTTCAACCTTAAAAAAACCGGATAGTCGTTGATTAATATCGTCAAAAAAGTCAGAATCGCGAGGTACTATGCCTTCATCAGACGATGAAGCACTGGTTGTCGCAGGTATGCCCGAGTTCAGAATCTTAGCCTGATTATTCTCGATCAAAACCTGAAGATAGGCATTTTGAGTTCCCGGTAGGGGATCACATTCACCACACGACGCTCGAAAGCCATGATAGGCTGCTTGCCAAAAGGCATGGTGAAAACAAAGCACAAACCCTCTGCGCATTACCCAATCCGGCCATTCACAAAGTGGGCAGGTCACACCCAGGCGTTGTCTGAACTCGGTGGCTGGCTCAGGCAGGTTGAGCAAGTCAAAAGCTCTGCTACGAGCTGTCCGATCAGCGTCTATAGCACCTGGACGGGGAAAGGTTGCTCTTTCAAGCGCATGATCTAGACTAAAATCTACAAGATTTTTCATCACATTGTTAATTGGCTCTTCTCGCCAATTGGGGAAGTCAACCTCTGTGATTGACTTTTGAGCTTCTAGATCATTGTTTCCCCAGATTTGAATTAACGTGTTCAAATGCCACAAGCTAGCTCTAGTGGGTAAGTCGAGCGTTTGAACACGAGGGTTACGCCAAACTGATTGGATTAATCCAGCGGCTTGGTGAGCAAACTTTTGAGACTGGCGTTTTTCACCTTCGGCAAGGGCTTCTTTTTGTTCTTTTTCAATCGCAGCAGCTAAATCATCTACCAATTTATACAAGCCTTTGATTTGGCGTACTCCGGCTTTATACCCCTTAAGTTCACCTTCAATCCATTTCAGCTTTTCTTGATGATCAGCTAGCCAGCTTGGCCCAAATATTTGAATATGCTCGTCCGCGTATAGCTCGTGCACATTCGTATGGGATCGGTTGGGAGAACCCGTTTTACGAACATTAAAGCAAACAAAATAATCACGAACGACTTCAAAGTAGACTTCTTCCTTAGAAATTCCGGCGCGTAATTTTTTCTCTGCCTGTTTCAGTGCTTCTTCCCGCAAAGAAATTTTCAAGGTGTCCGAAACGGATTTAATTGTATTGTAGATCTTGGCGTACTTCCGGCGATTGAATACCTCCGGAATATCACCATCAGCCGGATCAACATTTAAGTCGGAATAGATTAGTGCAACGCCCGCAAACCAGTAATCATCAATCAGAAGAGGATAATAGATCAGGTATCGAAACTCTAGCTTTTCTGGCTCATTTAAATCAAGTCGGTGAAGCAGAGAAGATTCCACACAGGTAAACCACTCCCAACCGTTTGGATAGCCAACCCATGTCTTACAATTGCTTAAGGAGTCCTGCTTAATAATACGGACGGGAGGGTCAGTTAGGTCCAAGTCTTCCGCCATTTCCTTGAGTAAATCAGGATACTTTTTCTTAGTTGCATTGATAAAGAGGCCAGCCAGAAGCCGATCGAACTTTTCCCCATCTGTTTCCGGATTACCAAGGGAGATTAACTTGCCTTGCTTCCATGCTTCATAAACCAAGGCTGTACTACCCATAGTTGTGGGAATATATTGCACCTCATAGCGATTCAAGAGATGACGCAGAATAGTTTTTACTTCGTAAAGCTTGCCCTTTATTTCTGGAGGCATTGAGGCTTCATCTTGCACTGAAGTCGAATCAAGATCTTTTAATTCTTCATAAAGAGCGCTTAGATTCTGAATTGATGAACTTAAACGATCAATACTGTATTTGACCTTAGGGGCAAGGTACTCATCACCTTGGATATGCTCAGGGACAGACCAGAAGTGTTGAATCTTAAGATTTCCTTTTCTAACAATAGACACACTAATCCTGTGGTAAGCTAGTTTTGTCAACAAAAGACTAATTTTTGCAGCCAGTGGACATAACTGATATTTTCAC